>Ga0224501_10005030_pt1 | contig 10426 bp, 5 predicted proteins | sample SF_Oct11_sed_USG_4_FD_169105 | JGI IMG/M metagenome (GOLD analysis project Ga0224501, IMG submission 169105) | Sediment microbial communities from San Francisco Bay, California, United States - SF_Oct11_sed_USGS_8_1 | ecosystem: Environmental > Aquatic > Marine > Sediment | place: USA...
CAGGGAGGTGACAGACAGGAAGGGAACCGCAGGGAGGTGACAGACAGGAAGGGAACAGCAGGGAGGTGACAGACAGGAAGAGAACAGCATGGGGTGACAGGCAGGAAGGAAACGTGCAGCAGGGAGGTAACAGACAGGAAGGGAACAGCGGAAGGTGACAGACGGGAAGGGAACATACAGCAGGGAGGTGACAGACAGGAAGGGAACATGCAGCAGGGAGGTGACAGACAGGAAGGGAACAGCAGGGAGGTGACAGGCAGGAAGGGTACAGCGGGGAGGTGACAGGCAGGAAGGGAACAGCGGAGAGGTGACAGACTTGCATGACAGCAGGCTAGTAACAGCTAAGTTGTAGGATACATTCTACTTACTCAGGTTTCTCTTCATGATGATGGCTACAGACATAAATGGCGGTGTGAATTGAGAACTTGGGCCGACCCATCACAGCCCAGCCAGTGATAGGAAATCAGGTGCTGCTTACCTCACATTCTCATCACCCTCCAAGTCAAATTTGTGTATGAGAGATTCTTGTATTATCATAAGATCCCACTGGGCGATTCTGCATGCCGGGTCGGTTCTAAAACATGGCTGCAATGAGTTTTTATCAGCTGAATGTACGGTTTAATTGTCATTAAACTTTACATTAATGAGACAAGCACAACCAAGGCTATCTTACCCAATTCTGGGAGTCACACTTCGAGACTGGCTGTTTCAAACCAAAATTTCCGGCAAACTATCGCACTGGCGAAATGAGCAATACCAATCTCAAGGATAGATGAGAGTAGTGATTGCTATTGATGGGATACACATGAACATTATTGTTATGCTCTACTACAAAGAAATCCCACTCTACTCTATGCAGCGAAGTTGCCTTGCGTGACATGATGCAACGTTTAATCGATGTGACTGGTCACCTGGTGGTATAGATCCAGAGTCTGGTTGGGTCAATCAGGCAGTAGACGAGGTTTAGTTCTCGACTGTAGGTGACTGCGTGTACTCTTTGCAGCGGGGAGATACATGGCATTGGTAAAACGCTGCATAGGTGGCGGCGCTGCCGTGTGGAAAACAGCCGTACGCTACAAGAAAGCTCAACAAATAAGAATAAACCAGTGTTCTAGCCACTCATGAATACCAGGTTATTGTTTGGACTCACCCACACACTTTCAAGTACTGCCCAGAAGATGACTGGCTGACACTTACATGCACTGGGCACATCGACTTTCTGGTTATTTTGGCTGCGACAAGCCCATAACTGAGAGATCTTACCAGCTAAGGCTGGCTTACTTACCAGCTGTCCTCGCCGAGTGTCATTAGACGCGTGGTCTTGTTATCGGCAGAGAAAAGCCTCATTTCGCGAAGGCTGCCGCGGCTCAGCCCAAACAGGTTGATGAAGTGGTTCAGGTTCCACATAGAGAGCTCGCGATCCGTGCACGCATACAGAAGGTTCTCATGGGTGAGGCCCATCCAGCGAACGCCGTCATTGGATACAGTTACTCTGTAAATGGGATAGTGAGATTGCTCAGTGATAGAGCACAGGGCTCAAACCGTGAGAACATGGGGCCGAACCGTCATGGTGGACTCTCTGCGTGAGCTCCTTGCATTAATCAAAGCTCGAAACAAAAACAATCCTCACTATGTGGTGGAGAGATGATACTGACCATCTCGTGGTGCTCCATGATGAGCGATAACTGGTGAAAAAACTAACATCTACTTCGGCAACTTCACCGTAACAGTGATGATACTATACAAAAATAAGATCACGTGACGGTTCCTCAAATCTCTCATTTGAATTGTGACTGACTCTGTATGAGCTTCTCGCATTACTCCTAGCTCATCGCAACAAAAAGACACTCTGCAAACGAACGGGTAAAGTAAGCGGTGGTGATTAGCCAATGAGAATCGGCGACTTACGAGTAGAGGACGTCGAGCGTTTGTAAGGAGAGCAGCCGTACGGAGCAGTCCATGGATGCACTGAGAACCAGAGATGAGTCGTCCGGGTGGAGCATAATCTGAGTGACTGCTTTGGAGAAGCAACGAAACGTGTGTACCAAACCACCATTTACTATCCAGCATTTAACTAAAATGGGGAGAGACAGGGTGATAGGCAGTGATCGGTGAGCCAATGGCTGAAAAGAGGTACAAAATAAATCATATCATCCTCTTTCACACATTCACTAAGGCAGCTGTTTATTTTCAGTGTGGTCTAGGATGTGCTTTTAGTGACCGGAATTCAATGAAAATAAAAGAAAAGGTGCTACCTGAGCTGATAGTCAATGTAAGCCCAGGGCATTATCCACTGAGCCATCACTTGAATCCATTACATATAGGATAGAAAGGGCAGCTGCATACCTGTACAGTCCAGGCTGGAAGTAACCATCATCTGAGATTTGTTAGAGTAGAGACAGCCCGTCATCGACATGTCATGAGCGCTAAAACGGGTAAACAAATGGTGAACACCAAGATCACAGCCAGTAATATAACCAAGGATACTAGCAGCAGACCAACATCTTGTATCTTCTAGTTTTTCCACTGCCTACACGATTGTTGATGCTTGACCGGACCTCATGTCATTACTCGATCAGTAATTCATACTTGTGCTATTTTCTCCGTCTTGGACCAGTCTAACCTAACCTAACCCAACCCAACTTAACCCAACCTAGTCTAACCTAACCTAACCTAACCCAACCCAACTTAACCCAACCTAGTCTAACCTAACCCAACCTAACCTAACCGAACCTAACCCAACCCAACATGACCTTGCCTAAACAACCTAACCAAACCTAACCCAACCCAACCCAACATGACCTTGCCTAAACAACCTAACCTAACCTAACCTAGCTAACCTAACATAACATAATCTAGTCTACCCAATCCAACCCAACCCAACTTAACCTAACTTAGCCGGACGTAACCTAACATAACATAACCCAAGCCAACCCAGCCCAACATAACATAATCTGGTCTAACCTAGCCTAACCTAACAGGGTCTTTTAGTGCCTACTTTCAGAAAAACTCATTTCACAGTGTTCTCCATGATTTAATTCAATCAAATATCTTGAAATGTGCAAGGAGCATTTTAGCTGACAGGAATCACATTTTTATAGGTTTTATCACCAGAGCGATCCTCCAGTTTTCTTAGTGTTAAATGTAGGATATACTAATAATTGAACAGTTTGCAGACTTCTGAATGCTATCAAACAGTACTGAGCTTTTAGCCCGTAGTACCAAATAAGCTGCTAACTATAGTCTATTTAATTGAAAATCTGAATGTATTTTCACACAGCTACTAATATATGTCGCGTTACTCGTGTACTGACCAGAAAATGACTCTCCGGCATCATATATGCACCTGCAGCTGCCTGACATATATGTTTGTGTTTTTACTAGGAGAGACTATAATTTAGCGAGGTTATGTATACATGGTCAGAGGGTAGGGCAGCAAGTTAGTCCCATGGATATTATCATCAGTTACCGATGAATTGTATAGCATTAGTTTTATTAAAGCATAGTAGTGTATGACTCACGATGATATAACAAACAGCTCCTGGCCATTGGTCAAGCTGTAAGCGTGCAGGTCAGATTCGGAGCAGCAGAACAGTTGACCTAACTTCTCATCCATAGCCACGCGCTTCACCCAGCCTCCTCCGACATTACGCAGTGTATACCTACAATCAGAGAGAATAAAGACATACACATATCCACAGGTTATTGATGGATGATATCATAGCCCCTGAGTGTTATCGATAAATCTGCATCTCCTATAGTCATATAATAAATACTCATTAAAATAGGAATATACCAGTTATATCTCTATAGGGAATCCCTGGAAATCTGTTACGGGTGGTGCAATAATGGCTGCTTTTGACAGCGCATTTCCCAGGATGCCTAATTACGTAACCTTCCACTTGTATCGATATTCTCCATAAAAAAGAATCCATGCGCAGGCGTGAGTCAGTGAGGGTGTAATTAGTGGAGGACCACTTGTCACTCAGCACCTGGGATAGTCGAACAAAGCTATAGCGGATTATGGCGCCTTTGTTATTTATTTCAATCAGCTTGCCCCCCCCCACATAGTTTCTTTTCAGCGTGAAATCGGGACTCACTTGTGAATGAGTTTGTAATTGGACATGGCTTTGACCTCACTCCAGCCATGATCCTCGAGTACCTGACAGAAGGTCCATATCTGTAACCAGACGAAGTCAGATGAAGGTCGTATGAGCGAGAGTTTGCGTATGGGTAGTTTCTAGCTAATATGCAGAGGTGAAGGACTATGCCGGGATGATTCTAGCTACAGATACTACGGTGGCTAGCACTGGGTGTGAAAACGAATAAGCCTTACGGCTCTAAACCAGGACTGTATCACTCACATCAAAGACACACTAAAATAGAAATAATTTGGTATAGAGGTACCTTATAGTAACTGAGAGCTGTTTTCATTATGAAAATATAATTAGTGATTGAATCGCGGTGAAAGAACAGCTTGTTAAGGTATTTTCAAGTAGTGACAATAGATGACAAAGGACATACAGTCGCGTGTTAATGCTTACACTGGGGGTAGATTGTCCAGCTGAAATAAAACACTGGATTAATTATACAATGCGTCAGCAGTAACAGAATTCACCCTAAAACCGCATTCCATTAGTATGGTCTATAAGCAATGTGTGTTTAAAACAGCAGATTATTTGGAGGAGTTTAACACGTGTTTTCAGTATGTATGGGAGGAAATAAATGCAGAGAACATCTTGCTGAGTAGCTGTGCTAAATAAGATTGATTTATCACGCCTTGATCTCCTCTGAGCCTGGGGATAGGGGACAGTATACCCACAGAGAAGGCAATATATTGCTGGGTTTATACGTGGATATTTGTTGACAAAACCCTTCATCGATATTACACGCAGTGACGACGAATGAAGATCGTGTGGCAGCACACGGCGTTGAACCGAGATTGGCACAAGATATTCATTCAACGTTCATCTCGATAAATACATGAACTCGTGCAAGGCAACTTACAGCGAGTCATGATAACAATCACGCTAAAGTTCGGTAGTTGTATCGATATTCCACGGATATGCGTGAGGTCTCCTTGGATATTGGAGCGATCTCAATCGCTCACCGCCGCTCCATATGGGCTTCTTTCGTTAACAAAGTCAATCGTCCACCAGGGCTTCGTTGACGAACATCCACGTATAAACCCAGCATTTGTTACACATTGATGACTTCCCCAGTAAATTTTTAGTAAGCCACTGAGCCTCCATTTGTCTAGAACACCACTTGCCCAGGGCCCTGCCCGGGAAGGTTATAGAGTCAACCTCCCAGATTTATACCATTATAGGGAATGATAAGGGCGGGAAAGGGGTACAGAATGTTTAGTATAAAGTTTACTTATTGCTCGAGCTACGCCCCGGGTAGGGGGTATGATTTTACAAACAGATAACTGTATTTTTACGGAGTGAGATCCACGTGAATACTGTCAACCGTCTACTACTGCGCACGACTAAAGATTGTTACCAAGCGGGGTCACGCATTTATCATAATATTACACCATGCCATACTCCTGCTCTCAGATCAGACTTTGGCTTTTGTATGGGGTTTCACAATGAAGAGATTCAACTGTGAAACAACCATATTCAAATATGACAAAATCTAGCTGTCAATAAAATTGTCACAAAATTGTGTATAAGAAAATAACAAAGCTCTTCAGTGATGGTGCAAGGGCTAGAACGCCAGAAATTGACCTGAGTGTGATACAGGGCATACTTAGACCAGCATATTACCAATATTTTGCATATATCCATCGTAAGGCCGCTGAATCAAGACAGGGGTGATACCTACAGTAGGACAAGGGTGGTACCTACAGTAGGACGAGGGTGGTACCTACAGTAGGACATCGGTGGTTCCTACAGTAGTACAGGGGTGGTTCCTACAGTAGGACAGGGGTGGTTCCTACAGTAGGACAGAGGTGGTACCTTTGAGCCGCCGACACCTCCAGTAATGAGCTCCTCTTGCAGTGGGTTGTAGAGTAAGAACATGACATTCCGCAGGTTTGCATCGACGGTGTAAGTCTCCTCAAATTGAGTGTTCAAAATCTATGGATGGCAGTACAAAATGAGTAGCCCGAACATGAGAAACATGGGTGAGAGACTGGCCTATCCCATGGTAGAAAAAAAGAGGAAATCGGGATACACCAAATCAGACACTAACCTCGTTCCATGTAATCAGGGAGCTTTTAGTGCAAGACTGCCCCGGGGCTCGCCTTATCTGACACTGGAGCGACAGAGAGCCATTGCTGTGTCTCCCTACCGACTCCTGAGTGAAGAGCTGGCCCATCAAGAGTAACAGAAAGTCCGACACTGGCCTATAGCTATAGTTACAGAGAGTCAGCTACTGGCCTACCTTGAGTTATAAAGGGTCAGATACTGGCTTACCTTACATTACAGAGGGTCAGATACTGGCCTTCGTTAAGTTACAGAGGGTGAGACACTGGCCTACCTTGAGTTACAGAGGCTAAAATACTGGCCTACCTTGCATCACAGAGGGTCAGATCCTGGCCTACATTGCGTTACAGAGGGTCAGATTCTGGCCTACCTTGCGCTATAGAGCATATTAAACACTGGCCCACCTTGAGTGAAAAGTCTCTCCCAATACAGAAGTAAACATTATGCTTGCGAGCGTACACCAGATTAGAGTACATCCTGTACTTATATGATGGATATATCAACTCCCGCGAGACTGTAATCATAAACAAACCATGTGAAATTAGGAATCTAATCGCCATTGGGCTATTTTACGCTATACAGTGTATAACGAATAATAAACACTAGCAGGTAATAGTAGACATCATTAAGCTGTGTGATACATTCATAGATCTATAATATATCTATGAATACACTACTAACCACAGTGATATTATAATACTATGCAGTGTAAGGACAAGTATAGTTCACACATACCTGGTGGACCGGCCACTGCATCGTACTTCCATCCCGTAATTCCTTTCGCGTCAAGCAGCAAAAACTGTCGCTGTCTTGGATTATGGCACACTGCATAACAGACAGCGGTTTATCACTAACCAATGACATTAGGTAATACTATCATCCATCAGGAGCTAGTGGCATTAGCTGGCTGGATAGGATTAACTAGCATGACACAGCCCCCCCTTCCCGCCCCTGACAACTGGTGGGTCAGGCCTTTTTAACCCGCCACCTCTACTTACAAAAGGGCTGTTTCTTTCCTCTACCGCTCAGTTAACATATTTGGCTACAAAGAGACTCAGATGTGCCACAGTCGGATTGGATTATGGCTGCCGAGAATGTTCCTAAACAGCAGTAGATCTTGCGAAAAGGGTGGTTCAAGCGCACCTTAATAGTCAGATTGGATAGGATTCTATACAGGTTGCCGAGTGACCTGGGTCATGATAACCCATTTAGGTATCCAAGTGGGGGTGGGAAGAGGCGCTTGAGTCCTTGGGATTAAAGGACCCATGCTCTCTTGACTGGGCTAAATAGGCTTACTCAGTTCATATTCACATTAAGTTCACATTAAACGTACGTTAAGTTCACATTAAAATTACAGAGTTTATTTCTGCGTCTAAATGGGAAGCATACCGCTGTGCCCTCAGCCCATGATTAAAGAATGCCACGGCATGACTAAAAAATGCCACGCCACAATGTGATAGCATTGGGCCACGCTATGATGTGACTGCAGAACATAGCGATAAGACTACTGCGCACAGCAATATGTGATAACCCTGCACCCGGTGATTTATTTTGGCCCCCAACTATCTTCCAACCCACTAATGGATGACAGCACTGGTTTATTTTATATTATTTATACAGCAGCTCAACCCTGTGCATACTTTTGTAGTAGCCTATTAATTTCTTTTGAAGCGTTCTAGCACTCAATCATGTAAGACTCCGCTGTTGTTGCATGAGCTGGGCAAAGACAAACTCTCAAATCTAATTTCTGTCTGGCGTACTCAGTCTTGAACCAATCTGTTATATCTTGGGTAAAAGAAGTTTGACGGAGGTCAGGGTTCAGCTTGTAATAACTTACCACCCAATATAGCCCCATTCTTTACAGGATGGTAGTATGAGGCTTTGTGTATGAATCCGTAAGCGAGGAGCTGACTACTAGGACCATCAGCAGTGAGCTGCTGTGTCTGAGAGTCGCTGCCCTCGTCCTCTCTAACTCCGCTGACACCATTATCGGAGTAATCTCCATTAGCCATCTCCGAATCGGGCGCAAACATTCCCTCTGCCCGCTCCTCTGTGTGCATGGCTAGTCCTGAACGGTGAAAGAAACAGAATATGATAGAAAGTCAGAAGTTAAAACAATTCCTTACTTTTGAAATCTGTAAGCCAAGAATCGCTGCATGTTGGAACAGTTTCCATATAAATTACACCTGTCATTTAAGAAAAAATATTGGTTTTAATTTTTTAAACTCTTTTGACCTATACAGATGGTTAATTCTTATAAAAAGTGTTAAATTGTAAACCAATATCCTACCCTGGTTAGCTTTGAATAAAAGTTCAATGGCGCTGGTTACAGATGATTTCATTTCAAAGCCCAGCCTGATTCATCTCTTGCCCAACCACTAAATTGGGAAAACTATTTTCTTTCACAGGTATTTTACTATTTGCTCATTTTTCATTCACAAACATTTTATCATGTAGTTTATGGGTTTATTATGGCCCATGAAATCAGAATTGTTACAACAGTCAGTTAATGATTAACTTCAAAGGTTCAGTTTCATACCTAACTTGGACCACATACTTTCTGCAGTGCTGAGATGAATACATATATTATAATGATGATATATAGATACACGTAATTCACACGAACAATTCCTACTTACCAAGTAGGAATTTTTGTCAATTGACTTGGTCTTGAGTCACTTCATTAACTCAGCATCAGAGTCAGAGTTGACTCACTCCACTGAGTTACTCACTTGACTTAGGGCTAGGCTCTATCCACCTCTGAACTCGCACTGACTTACACAGTTACCACTGTTAAGAGTGTTAACACTGACTTACTAGTTAGTAACTAAAGCTTACAACTACAAGTTACTTACTAGCTACTAACTTAGTAACTTGGGTGAGTTACACTTACTAGTTACTAACTCTAAGTCTAAGTTACTTAACTTACACTTACAAGTTACAGTTACAGTTACACTCACTACAGTCTACAGTTAGCCTGATGCTGAATTATGAGTCCCTTGAAACTGTGATCTATAAACTGAATCCTAATATGATGTATAGGAGGTCCGTATGTGTCTTTTACTGTGTTCTGAATGTGTAGTACTTGAGGTGATTGCACATACCGATGAAAAGGTGAGCGTGAAAACTTGACCCAGAACCAAAGGCAGCGCGCTCAATGTGTTGCTGTTTCCATAGTTGTAGTAAAGCCCCCGGGATTTTAGATCGCCGGGCGGAGCTTAGGTTTGTAGACCAATAATCTTGGTTTCGGCAGTCTATCAAGGGCTTTGTTGACCGAATGATTGCACGTGACTACACTATCACGTGATTTTTACTCTATAAGGAATCCCTGTGGCCAGAGTTGGTAGGTAGGGAAACGGGAACTGCATTTTTGATTCTCTGATCTTGTTGGTAAAGACGACTTCACCTTTCCAATCCCTCACAACCCGCAGATGAACAGAGGAGAAACCCGATCTGATATTAGACTGTCTCGAAATCGTCTCAATTAAAGTAATTATCTACCCTCAAAGGCAGAATCTCAGTCCGATGCTCAGACTCAGAGTCAGTCAGTTTGTTGGTCTGGCCCTTGAGGTATTGCGTCCTCTTACTACTAACTTGAGTAAGTTAGTAATTACTAATATCTCGAAGCTTGCAGCGGTTGCGTTTATTACGCAGTTTCCACTGCGACTTACAACGTAGCTGTTTAAATAACGCCAATGTGATAAGTCCCATACCCCGATACCCGGTACCTCCGGAACCTATTACTCGTACCTCAGAAACCCAATACCTGATACCCCTATACCTGCGAAAATGGATAGCTTTTGTCGGAAACCCAACACCTTAGTACCCCAAAACCTCGGAAAATTAGTACTCCCGGAGTGATTAAACTCCCGGCTCAACTAGGCCTATCGAGCGATGAGACTTTAATTATGCCGATATCAAGTGATTACCTGCTGTGCGATCACATAATCAATTAACTTTATCAGTCAGTGAGAGCGCCAAAAAATGATAACCGTGAACAGAAGTTACCTGGTGCAAGATGACTAGGTAAAGCCCGAGAGGCTTTACCTTTTGATTCTCATCGCTCGATAGGCCTAGTTGAGCCGGGAGTTTAATCACTCAGGGAGTACTAATTTTCCGAGGTATTGTACTAGGGTGTTGGGTTTCCGACAAAAGGTATCCATTTTCGCAGGTATCGGGGTATCAGGTATTGGGTTTCTGAGGTACGAGTACTA
>Ga0224501_10005032_pt1 | contig 10423 bp, 12 predicted proteins | sample SF_Oct11_sed_USG_4_FD_169105 | JGI IMG/M metagenome (GOLD analysis project Ga0224501, IMG submission 169105) | Sediment microbial communities from San Francisco Bay, California, United States - SF_Oct11_sed_USGS_8_1 | ecosystem: Environmental > Aquatic > Marine > Sediment | place: USA...
AGGTAAGCTAACCGGATACTGCTAACTTATTTGTCATGACTTTCTCAAAGCTGGAACAAAACAAGAGGATGTTCTGATAACTTACTGGTTGGCGACCTAAGACAGAAGCGCAGAGGATATTATTCTCTACCTTTGATTTTGGCTTTTACAGAAGTGATTTCTAATCGGCAACCCTCTTTGACTTTTTCGATACAACTATCCAATCCAAGCAATCTATATCCTTCAGGGTAGACAATTGAGCAAATGTAATCACAGAAATAGTCCATGGACAACTCCATGCGGTGTCGGTTGGTTATCAGTTTAAGGGATAACTCTTCACGACTCCGATGCTGAGTTATAAACCATCCGTAATCGAAGGATGCAACATATACAAACAATAGCAAGAAAAACCTCAAACCCCCTCTTTTTTTTCTGTTGTTCAAAAGCTTTCAGGCTCTGGAAGTTATAGCAGTAGTGTTAAATAAGCTGTTAAACATAAATAGTTTTGAAGGACAGAAAGAGAACAAAAGGAGAATAAGGAATGGAGAGAGACGTTGAGAACGACTAAGATGAACTGGCTTTTGTGGTGTACAGCACTTTCCTTTGCTTTTCAACCTTTGTTTCTTCAGGCAATGCGTTGAAATCGTCCATATCACTGGGTTCAACATATCAAATCGAAGGCTTTCCAGATGAGGAAGAGATAGAGTTGTGTAGCACTGTCGCCCAGTTTATCGCAACTCTTGCAACGCTGAGAAGCTGGGACCAAGTAGAAAATTGGTATGGAGCTCAAACAACCAAAGACTATATTTATTATGCTGCTTTTGGAGGCATTTATCCTTATAGCATCACATGGTACGCAGGTCACGGCAAGTGGGATTGGGTGGTAAACTGGAAAGGCTTTATACCGTTTATTGAGCTGCAGTACTGGATTATGGATGATTCCGGCGGACACGTTCTTGACAAAGATATATACCAGTGCACCAGCCTTCAACACACGAGATTTGCTATGATTTGGGCATGTCACCAAGCAGACACAATAGGAGACACACACTGGTCTGGCACTCCTTTTGGGATGCCCTACGCCTGGCTTCACACCACCGACCTAAGCAGCGACGGATATGCTAACCCTGATGGAAACGGTCTCGTTTTCATCGGTTGGAAGGATTACACCCCTGGACTAAAAGCGAAACTGGGCGGAAAAGAGAAGGCAGGGTATAACTTCCTACTGAACTTCTACGCTCACGCATTCTATGGTCACAGCATAAACGGTTCACTTGATTATGCCTCGAAACAAGTATGGGGGGCGACTGTTACCTTTGGAGACAGCATGTTCTACAAGGGGTTTTACGATCCGGAGGGTCATTTTCAAATGAAGGTCTATGGAGACGGTGGCCATACATTACCATTCACGGGGTGATGGAAGGTGTCTAAATTTCACATGAAATTCTTAGTGCTGTTTGTAGTTTCCGTTACGGCGGTCTTCGTCCTAATAGGGAACGTGTCTTTCTGTCAATGCGTAGAATCAGAGAACACGATGAAGAAGGTTGCCCTCCGATTTTTGGAAGAGGTTGCAGACATCGACCTGGATGCGTACAACGTGAAGGGTTATCGCAGCGTCACCCCTGACCTTTACGTCCAGGAGATGTTGCACCCTGGACACGTTGAAACATGGGTAGATATGAATCTTTCAAGCCGAAGCGGCGAGCTTGCAGTCGAATTGTGGTTCATGGACGGTAAATTCTATTATTTCGGTTTGGTTGAAGGCACGCCTATCACAAACGCTGAAAGGAGGATAGGTTTCTTGGATTGTGTGAGAACCTTTCTCGAACGCTATAGGGCCCAATTTAACGCAACATACTGTGCTCAACTCGCTCCGCTGCTTGAACAAATCACCAGCCTTGATCATGAGCAAACCATAGAAACGGATGAGGCTGTACTCAAGATTTATCCAGTGGATAAAACCGTGGCATTCGTGTGGAGTCCTAAGATAGATGGCATAGAGATGGAAAAAGGCCTGTCAATTCGAGTAGACAGAAATGGTTTTCTAAGGATCCTTGGGGACTGGTGCAGCATCCTTCGTGTAGGGAGTACAGAGGTGAACGTTTCCAGAGAAGAGGCTATAGACACGGCGCTTAACCTCGCCCAAAAGCACGTTGACGAAATAGGAGCTAAAATAGGCGGGTATGAGACTGCGTTAACGCTCTGCGGCGGACGTGGAGACTGCTTCACACTTTATCCAGAATGGTCGGTGGATATCTACTACGACAAAACATACGGTTGCTATTACGGATATTCTGTGAGCATCTGGGCGGACACGGGTGAAGTTTCCTACGCGAGTTCACAGGCCCGCTACAGCGGAGAAACAACCATGCCACCTAACCCTTGGGCAATAATTTTACTGGTAGCAACGCTCCTAGCAGTGCCAACCGTGCTAACACTTTACCAAAAATGTAAACGTTCAGGGCTTCACGTTCGTAATGAAGGATGCAACCCGGGTAAAGAGTAAGGAAAACCCTTCAAACTCCCCCTCTTTTTTCTGTTGTCTGAAGCCTTATGGGCTTATTCTGGAAAACCTTAAACTAACGTGGAAACAAGTATTCTTAGCTCTTAAAATGAGCAAAAAGAAAAAAGAGGAGAACGAAAGGAAAGGTGAATAAAAATTAAAAGAACAACCAAGATATGTCTGTTGCTATGCTTGACGGTGTTGTCAACTCTAGCTATCTCAACAGTCAATGCTGCTGCTGAACCACTAATGATTGAATGGGATTATCAACTAGTGGACAGCAAATCTGTACACCTTATAATATCATCCGAAACAGGAGTAGCAGCAGAAGCATGGATTACCATAGAGACTTACAATGATATAAATCCAGACTATGAACTTCCAGACATACTTTACATCGAAGGAAAAATCAGCAAAATTCCACCAGGTCCATTAGCATTGTGGCATGATGTGGATTGGGTACAAAAACGTTGGAAAGAAGAACCAAGCACAGAGTGGCTCAGTCGCCCAAACGATTCTTCCATTCACTGGGAAGAACCGGCCGAATGGTGGTGTATCAGAGTTGATGTGTGTTCCACTTCTTATGGAGATTTCGAATACCACTTCAGTTTCTATCCTATAAGTGGAAATGACATACCAAACGGCTACTACAACGTTCAATTAGAACTTGGTCCGCCGAATGCTATCCAGCCGAGAGGGAAGCCATAGGTTAAAGCACATCCTATAGGATAAGTTGAACCCCAATCAACCCAATAATAAGGTTCTTCAGAAATATAAATTAAGGAGACAAATGTAAGTATCAGACCAATTAATATTGAATACGAAATTAAACGTTTCTTTTCTTCTGCAGTCATCGTTCTACTTCCCAGCTTGATACCTTTCTGAAACGTCTACAATTCAAAATAGATAGATGCTGAGTTATAACCGTTTGCAATATCTTTAATCGTATATCCGTAGCAACTCAGTCCTAGTAGTGCTCAGGTCTTCTATCTTTTAGACAAGTGAAACGGATCTTACTTCATCAACTATTCTCAGATCAACGTCTACTGAGAGTATTACTTCTTCCTCTTTTGCTTTAAAGGTGAAATGATACCAAAATATTCGGGAAATGGGAAAAGAAAAATAGAAAATTACGGGTTCTCCGTATTTGTCCAAGTGTATGAGAAGGGTCCGTTGCCTTCAACTTCAAAGATCCATTCCAAAAACGATAAAGAACGTTCAGCTATTGTTACTGGACTTGTTATCAGATTTGCTTCTTGTTGAACCCACCTATTATCCACTTGTACATTGATTATCCATTTGAATGTAATTCTTACATTATACGCTTTCTTAGTTCCGAAGTTTATGATATAACCTGAAACATTATGGAAACCAGTGGTCGACTGTGTGTAATATTTATCGACAAAGTAGGCAGCCAAGCTTGGCTTCTCAAGATTATTAACTTGGTTTTGAAGATTATTGTTTTGTGTCTGCAACTGCTTGACCTCGCTTTCCAAAGAATGTAATGCGTTTTCGAGATTATTTAGTTGGTTTTGAAGAGATGAAAGCTGATTCTGAAGAGCGTCATTCTGTGTCTGCAACTGGTTGACTTGAGAACTTAAGTTTGTTACTAGAAACTGTTGCCAAGCGTTTACGCCAACTAAACCAAAGGATAATAACTATGCATACACCAATAGCAATTGTCGTTCTGCTTCTTTTTTTGGATTCACTCATAATGCCACCTTCAATCTGCATTTGCATCTACCTTAGTTAATTAATTTTCTGATACATCTTTGCTTAACAAGATAAGCCCCGCTGGTTGACAAACCCTTCCAAAAACCACACAACCCCCTATGAGTTAACAGAACCGCTAACCGTATATGACATATAAAAGGGAATGATGCTAGAGTGCACACTAACTTTGTGAAACTCTGACCTTCGAGTTAGCGGGAATAATAAACCCAAAGAGACTGTCGAAGATTCCGCCACCAGCAAGAAATGGTTTATGATTTATTTCGTGTTTAGAGTGCGCACGGAAGGAAATCATTCTTTTTTTATAAATTTTCTTTTGAATAATATATTTTTCCATTGTTTTACACAAAAGAAACTGCTGGAAAAATACAAGTATAATTATTGTTTCCTAATTCCTCGCGCGCTCTGGGAGAAATTAGATGTAGACAAGCTTTTTAATAACATGATTAATTACCTTGAAACAGTAGATGGAAAATATGATCGGTATCTTTCAGTCTGACACTTCATTCTTGGTGTCATTCTTAATTCTTTTGATAATGAGCTGTTTATCCATGGTTTTTTCCCTGTCTTTCCGTTTGAAGTCTCGTGCTATAAAAAAACTTCCCAAGGATTTGTCTGTTAACGTTTTTGACAAAACCTTCAACGTTTTTAATCCATACCCAGACCGCAGAAAGATAATTCATAGTTTTATTATCCTGTTACCTCTTCTTGTGGTAGTTGCAAGCCTAATTTTTCCTTTATTTACTATGAAAATTATTGAGATGAAACTTGCTTTAGGTCTTGCCATGTTCATCATCTGCTTTGGTTTAATGATGATTGATGAAGCTTATGAAATTTACAAAAATGCAAACATCTTTCTAAAAGCAGTCAAGAACGGCGTTAATTTAGGAAAAGGCGATTTGGCAGTATTGTTTCTGGTGAAGGAGACCCTGCCAAGGCTAACCGTGTATTACTTTCTCCTAGCAATTGTTTTTTTTGCTTCTTCCATAACGTTGCCCTATGTTGTACCAGCAGTTTTATTAACTTCTGCTCAATTTGTTAGAGTAACGTTGCCCGTTTCTGTGTTTTTTGCCCCTTTGGCTCCTTATTTTGTCACACTCCTGCTTTCTATGGTCATAGTGGCAGTTCAGCTTGCTGCTAAAAAAGTTAAGAGCGAAGTTTTCGGTTTTCCTGCGTCATAGAAAATAACCTCTCTTATAAAGGTGGGCTTCAAAACTCCATTGGATATATAGCCTAACCAATGCAAAAACCAAGATTTTCAATCATATACGCAAGTATTAAAGCTAAAGAAATAAGGGATTCCGTTTATCTATTTGATGCTGTGAGATTTCAGATAGAAAAAGTAATAGGCTTAATCTCCTAAACTTGTAACTGCATAGGCAATACATAGAATCCACACTGTGATAGCGAAACTGACAAACCTTAAGAGTTTCGTCACTTTTTGCTTAACCATTTTTATGGGCCTTCTTCTGGAAGAAAGATTGAGTTATAAGAACCTTATGGGACATTTTCGCGGGCGCGCGCGCGTAAGTACATACTGTAAGCCAACAATTGGAAGATCTGATGTCCACCTTTCGCGTGCGCATGCCTATGCTTCGAAATTTAGGCAATCTTATAAATTTAAAATAACACTCTATTGTCGAAGGAAACAGCATTTGGATGTCAAGATTATGAAAATCTCATCTGGTAAATGGTTCAAAAAAAAGATGACTGCCATATCGGCCGTTCTTCTAGCTACCTCGCTGGTTTCATTCCTTTGTTTTTATCCTGCTGGTGAACCTTCTCCTACCGAGTTCTACTCTTGAGGTGTTCAAAATGAGTTCATTCATGAGTCAAGAAGAAATGTTTCGTTCATTAATGGATTATTTTGCTGGAAGGCCTGTAAAAATATTGGCTTGTAATAAACCTTCATATGTTAAAGTAGAAATCGGACCATGTTTTTCTCAGAATTGGCCTTCATACATTAGAGTAGAGGCTACCGTGGCAAAAAGAAATGGAGGAAGTCATGTACATTTCAATTTTGACTCTTCCAAGGAATATGCCGCAGGTTCTGTATTCGCTATTCTCATGCCATTGCTTTGTTATGGTGTCCTATCTTGGGTATTTAATTCAATGATTCTAGAATTATCATATTGGACAATCAGGGCTTTTCCTATCTTAGTGGCAGTGTTTATCTTTTTTGTGACTTTGGCGTTCGAAAGTTACAATGTCTCACTTACGAAAAAGAGATTTGCTGGAGAGTTCAGTATGTTTGCACAATCGTTATCAGCTAACTTTTCTCCACCTAAAAACTAATTAAATTGTAAAATCCCAATGTTTTAACATATCTTAGGAAATAGAGAGTGTGAGTTTGAGTTGACCAGTCGTAGGATCCATGTCTTTCTGAGAGCACAGACATACATTGGAATAGGTCAGTCTAGATTAAAAAGACAGAGAAATCCCCTTGATAAGTTGCCAAAACGCGTATGAACCTAAAAACTAACATATCTTTAATATTAAGAAAGCGCGCGCGATCCAGTTTAAGAAAGTACTCTTTAGTTTTATTGATCAGCTATGGGGTTGGATGACTGAGTCAACTGTACAAGGATGTTTTCAAGGTACCTCCAAAATTCTTTCTCCAATTGGAACCATGCTTCCTCAGATTTAAATCTCTTCGACAGAAGGAAACCTGCTCCAATCATTGTCATTAAAAGGGGAGAGATAAATAAGGAACTCTTTTTCTCGCCCTTATTAAGCTCCAGTTTTACGGTGAAATCTTCAGGTTTTCCTTGAATCGTGACGGAAACATAACCATCTATCTGAAAATGTGGTGAATTACCTGCAAGAATGGCATATTCGGAGGTGGTTTCTCCACTGACAATTTCAAAATCCAATGTCTTAAGGAGGTCAATAATTGAATTAGTAAGAAGTTCTAAATCAACGTTTTTGGCAACCCATCGCCTTTCCATTGTACTTCCCTTCTTTATGCATCTTAAACTTATCTCCGGATCATATTACTTAAAACTTTGCTTTTAATCTTCCAAGCGAAAATCTGAATAATAAAAACTGTTACACCACATAGAACCACGGCTACTTGAAAAGCTATAAATCCAGTTAATACGTCACCATAAATGTTAAAAAAACTTCAAATATTAGACCAACAAAATTGATGAAAAACCATAGCAGTGAAGACCAGATATAGCTTAACGTCACCGCAAAAGTTAAAAAGAGAATTGATAAAGCAAGGTAATAGTTGCTTAGTTTTGGCATGACTCTTTCCAATTTTGAAAAACTTCCAAGTCCCCAGCCCCTAAACCAGCTTTAGCATCAACCGCCTTAACAAGAATCTTGGCACCAATATAAGTCTCGGATGCAAAATCCACCAGCATCAAATTTAAGCAGATAATTAGCATAACAAGACTTAATAAAAGACCATATTCAAAAATTTTCCACACAAAGAGAGTAAAAGCAACGCAAATAACATGTTGTGAAAGATTTTTCTGCGTTCCGGATAGGGATCGAAAACGTTAAAAGTCTTATCAGAAACATCAGCTGACAAGTTCTTTGGAAGGCTATTTATCATGTGATGTTTTAAGCGGAAAAATATAGATAAAACTAAAGTTAAACAGCTCATTGCAAACAGTGTCAGAGATGAATAAAAGAGACGAAAACTTTTCTGTTAGGAGGCGGGTATTTGTCACAAGAATGCGCTCCAGTTGCTGAAAAGATGGTAGATTGAGGATAGAATAATGTTTTAGCTTCTTAACATGATGCATCCGAAGAGTAACCCTAGGGGAAAACTTGTCAGGGCACTTGCTAGAGCCTCCAAGACAACTCCAGAAAACTGGAAGTAACTCATTGGAAAATGCCACGTTGCGAAAAGCAACGAGGTGGCCACTAATCCCTCGAGTGTGCCGCTATGGGCAATCATTCTTGTTTGAATGTAACCTCTCCAAACAATTTCTTCACTAAAACCGACAACCGCATGATAAACTAGTCCGAAAACCAACGAGATAGAAAAACCTGCGAAGCCTCCACCCACAGAGGGGGCAGGAAAGCCTAAAACCGTAAGAGAAATCGCACTCAACGTTAATCCTAATACAAGCATTCGTCCTTTGTCCTTTCCGTTTATGCCTATACTTTCAAGTTTTTGTCCAGTTCTCCTCATGGCAACAATTACTGGCAACAAAACTATAGCCCGCGCGAACACTATTCCAAATACATCAATTGCATCATATGAGGAAGTTTGGAGTTCGTGCATCTAGGCACGAACACAGAACATCAAAAAATGTTCAGTACATAGATTGCTACAAACACAGCTATAAACACCAGAAACCCCAGAGCCGCTTCTCTTCTTGGATCTGCAACTGTTATAGGTTTTGGACGTAACTTTAAGACTTTTGACAACTGATAGATTATGGGAACTCCAATTACCAAAAGGGCAACTGAAGCCATGACATTGAGCATAGTTGGGAAAGCCAGACCAAACTCCCCTTTATTACAGATGTAACACCTCTATAGGGATATCAGACTTGTGTGAACCACACATATTTTTCAGAGTCTAATCCTTCAGTCAATCCGTCAAGCTTTCTTTGCACACTATCCACGAAGAAGATTAAATTTTAATCCTAAGCCCATTCATAGCATTCGGATTAGTGTATGGAAGTGTTTTATTCGTCCACATACCCGAACTCCCAGTAGTCCAACGATTCAACGAGAAACTAACCAAAAAAGCATTAAAAAGACCAAGACAACCAATGAGATTATACAGTAGAAAACCCTTTATACTTCAAAACAACAATATACAGGGGATTTGAAATAATTCTACAAGGTGAATGTTCAGGCTACTGCGGCAAAGCAATATTACGAAGAAGAATCCGAAAGAGAAACAAGCAATCGTATCTTGAAATTTCTTTCCTAAAACAATGTGAAGGTCAATCAATAGTTAAAGAATTTATTGGATAAAAGGAAAAGGGAGTCGAATAATGAAAAGATTAGATAAAGTTTTACCATTAACGACATTCATTTTAGGATTAATATTAATATTTTCATCATCATACGGAAAATCACTAACTGAATTCCTAACACTAGATGTTGAAGAAATCAGTTTAACAACACAAATCCTATTCTTAACAGGCATTGCATTATTCGCATTTGGAACATTCACTATCTTAACGAAAATACTCGTAAAACCAAAAGAAGTGAAACAAAGAGTTATAGTGAAGCAAGTTCAGCATGTAAAGCCCAAACCAGAAATTGTCATCGATAAACCTTCCAAAGTTGAACCTGTAAAAAGCATCCTCGAAGAGAAAGAATGGAAGGAAATGGAACCATTTTACGTTAAAGTCAAAGGGATAACATTCAAAGTGAAAGGCGACAAAAAAGACTATAGATACTGGCAGGTAAGCTGTGAACACAAAGACTTTAAGGAGTTATGCCTTAACTGTGCAGGCAACATCCTAAAAGAATTCAATTGGGATAACGTAGAGGTGATTGAACATGAAAAGGCATGATAAGTTAAGTCCAGAGGAGAAAGAAAAGAATTAAAATTTACCCCCAAACTCAAACGGAACAGAGAGAACGTTATTAAAGGATAAACCTATACGTAATTCGCGCCCGCGTTTTCAACCTTCAAGAAAGCTTTTGAAGTGCTCTTTGAAGTATTCATCTCTATTCCCAATTCAAATCTATAACTTGCTTAATCTTCATGGAATTCAAAGCTTGCACGTCTGTAAGCCTCTTAACGAGAAGTAGCGACAAATTCAAAACTAACTTTCGCTTATCCTTTTTAACTGATTGCGGTACATCTCCACTATTTCCATCACAGTAGTGGCATCTTCAGCAGACTTGTCAAGCCTATAGTTTCCAGTGAAACGTGGAAAACGAATGGCAAGACCGCTTCCTTTACGAATGGCATCCATAGCACACGTGTGAATTGGACTCAATGTTATCTCTGCGCCTAAGATTTCAATAACCACAACAGGCTCGAACCAGACATCGGCTTCAAGAGTTGAATTAACCCTCGGATGTTTATGCGAAATTACGTGTTTCTGCATCATTTTCGGAAGCTTCGCCAGATCCTCATCTTTAAAGCCCGTTCCGCATTTGGTGACTGTTTCAAAAGTGTCACCGTCAGGGTTGTAAGCTGCCAAAAGCAGTGCGCCATAGGTTCCAGCACGTTTCCCCCTGCCGTGGAAGGCACCAACAATCACCAGGTCCACAGTGTCTGTC
>Ga0224501_10005033_pt1 | contig 10423 bp, 7 predicted proteins | sample SF_Oct11_sed_USG_4_FD_169105 | JGI IMG/M metagenome (GOLD analysis project Ga0224501, IMG submission 169105) | Sediment microbial communities from San Francisco Bay, California, United States - SF_Oct11_sed_USGS_8_1 | ecosystem: Environmental > Aquatic > Marine > Sediment | place: USA...
AAGGCGGTGAGGAAGAGGAATGGCGCCTCGTCTCAGTTACACGGGTGCCGATATAAGTACAAGTTGCCGAACCAAGGAAGTAAGTGTTATTGCTATTTCATGATCAATCGATAAAATTGAATTATTACAACAACAAAAATAACTTCATTAAAAATGCCTCATCTGATATTGGAAGAAAACTTTTGCCATTTTGTGGTTCGGCGTCTGTCAGGACATAACTGGCCGTGAGAGGAGATTCTGTTGGTAATAGATATCCTACTAGATCACGGCGGCGGCGCTAACACCCGCTCTCCCACATGGTTATTGGCCAAGGAATAACAGTTAATCTGGACATGACAAAAAGAATGCTACATTATGACCACAGAGCTTTCATGGGAAAATCCTTGAAAATCACCGATAACTCAACAACACTCTCCGAAAATGCAATAGTGAGATTCAAATTCTGTTGTGGTTTTCTAGGGGACGGACAGCTACCACCCTGAACCACTAATCACCGTTTGATTCCTCAAGATGGCCGGTTCGAGAGACACTTAGTTAATATGTCTCTGGTATCTCTGGCCGGCTCAGAGACTAGACCAATGGTAGCCGGAGACATGGATTTCTATGTCTCTGGTGGTAGCCAGTCAGATTGACTGGGCGTTGTGGTGATTACCCAAAACCCAACCACTCTGAGTGTAATCTTTAGCCGTAACTTCTTCATACCTTTCAGCAGGATGGTAATAAAAGCTTTATTCATTGACCACTAATGATTTGAAGTGGGTTAATTTGAGGTAATACTTGGATTGGTAAAGGCACCGAACTCTATTTTATATTTTTAGTTTCTGAGATGTTGTAATCAGCTGGGGAGTCTCTGCGTTTTGAGTTCGCGAAGTTTGGCTGATTGAAGCTATGGTTGAACGAGTCCGTAATCCGTCACATGAGCAGTCTAGTTATAGATTTTTTTACGCATATGGCAGCGCTGCCGAGTGAGATACTTGTTTTTTCACCAGTTATGACTTAGCACAGAGCACCACGTGTGGGTCAGTTTCAAAGCTTCAGGTTGGGAGGTCAGTCAACCTAAGTCAATTTACACATCACCTGCTGAAACTCGGCTACTCTTCTCGAGAAAGGAGAGGTGGATCTTTAACAACCAAGGAGCGGTATTCACCTTTATTATCCACTGGTTGGGGCCTCCATTGTTTTACCGTGGTGATCTGAACCCGCGTTAGCAATTCAGGCAATATGACAACTCCAGAAGTCAGTGGCTTGCTAAAGGCCCATACCAGAAAAACACCCCGGCTGCGATCTATAGATTGCAAATCCGGGCTTTTTACCAGCTGAACTAACTAGTTATAACTGCCAACTGAACAGTGTTATAGAATAAAAACGTTTAGTGAAGAAAGACCCAGAGACTGGATGGAAAGACCCAGAGACTGGATGGAAAGACCCAGAGACTGGATGGAGAGAGAGGCAACAATCTCCTGTTTAGCAAAGAAAATTTATGCCAAACTCCAAAATTATATCGTTTCGTACAGGGAGGCCAGAAAGGGAGTCCGTTCGAAGCTGGGAAGGTGAGGGTGGAGTTGGTGAGGAAGAGGAGTGGCACCCCACCTTAATTACACTATTGCCTGGCAAGAATTAACTCTCTAATGATCAGTTCAAACTAGGAACGTTCTTTGGCAGAGGTCAAGGAACGGTTTTTCAGGGCTAATCGCTCTTCCGTCAGCATGGTCAGGCAAGTCAGCATGGTCAGGCAAGTCAGCATGGTCAGGCAAGTCAGCATATGATTGTTGTTGCTTACTCACGTGATCGCTGTTGCCAGCGCCACCTAAAAAAATTGGCGTCCTGACCGGAAATTGCTCGCACGGGCAATATGGTAGCCTCTTCGCAGTTGTTGGTGTCTCTTTGAAACAGGGCATGAAGCTTTATTGTTTTTAACGTCCAAAGAACGATCCAAAAGAACGTTCTTTAGCGATTATTGCAGGTCTGACCCGCAATAATCGCAAAAGAATGCTCTTGCTAGCCGCCTTTGATGTTAGCTCATGCTTTGCCCGGAGAATGATCGAGCTTACACAGAACATTCCTAGTTTGAACAGACCATTGCAGCCGCTTCTCCACCCAGCTATTGGCTAATGGAACAGCCTTTACCATTACACGAGCCTAGTAGACTTCTACTCCATTACTAGCCAAGCGAGGGAAAACACCGCTGGCTGAATTTATCAGGCGCCATATATAATTTGAGTTTGGCCTTTTGCGCGGATAAGGATTTGTGACATGACTGACCAGTGGAAATATCAACTGCAGTTATTTCTAAATGCCCCTTATGTAAGGTATATGCCAGCCATAAGATATTTATATAGGGCATGATCTTTACAAATTACACAGACAAGATTCCAACAATTCTAACATTTCTCATTTGTATTTTGAAAAGTGCGGCAGTGTATATTTTCTCTATACAGCTATCTATGGAGAAATCTGCTAAATAAAACCCATTATCGGATAATTCAGGGATATTTTGCTACGTGTCTCGCTGACACACACATGTAAGTATGCGAAATCAATTTAGTTTACTATCTTTGTCAATTGGAAACTGCCCGCAGTGCTAGGCTCAGATGGACTGGGAAACCCCCTGTCTCATTGTAAATTCATATCTTTATTCCAAAAGAATAGTGGGTACCTCAGTGGCAAAAGCACTGGGTTTACGATTGTGAGAATCTGGGCCCTAATCCAGGCCACGGCGGGCCTCATTGTGAGTATGAGCTCTTCACATTTATTTTAGCTCCTACCGCTCCAACAAGCCTCAGGCTTAGGATGTCTGCTAAACAGTATGGACAAGTGTTTGAGTAGAATTTTAAATCAATAAATATGTGTACCAACATTTTATAGTGACACTTGGGGCTTGTTGCATGTATGCAATCATGTAACACATTCTAGCTTTGCAAATGTGTGACCCAAGAGTATCTAACGTGACAGCGGCAGCTGCAGCTTGATCATAGCGATTCAGTCATCATAGAAAAAAACATCGTGCCGCAGGGAGTACAGAAAGCGAGCTATCATAATATCAAATTGTATTTAAGCTGAAGCAGAGTTCATCTGTGTGCGTAACTTTCTTTGTGGTTTGATGAAAGTGAAAGTGAAAGTGAATGCGTGCTGAAAAGCACTAAGTTCTCAAATGGGATTAGTGTTATTGAAAACCTAAGTTATCTGTTCAGTGCAAATCTGTGACAAATTTCAGTGTTTATGTTTTGATTTGCTGCATTTGATGTGGGTAAACTATATAGGAGTGAAACTATACTTGTGGCTTACCAGAAGCACAGTCTTATAGTTAATATTACAGCTCGTAATAATAATTGTGGCCAAGCCGCCTGTATCGATGATGAGAAGTATTTTAGAACTAGAACAACTCGGGTGGAATTTATGAGGTTGGTAGACACCCTTTGTCAAATGCTGGGCAGTGGGCATTGGCAGAAATAATAATTATTATTATAAAAAAATTATATAACTAAGAGTGATTCCTGATATATATTACTATTGATTCTCTATACCACTGAGCTAACCCATAACGCCCTACCACTGAGCTATCCCATAATGCTCTACCACTGAGCTATCCCACTATCCCATAATGCTCTACCACTGAGCTATCCCACTATCCCATAACGCTCTACCACTGAGCTATCCCACTATCCCATAACGCTCTACCACTGAGCTATCCCACTATCCCATAGTGCTCTACCCACTGAGCTATCCCATAATGCTCTACCACTGAGCTATCCCACTATCCCAAACACAGTCTATCATCCCAGGTATGTTGCACTCTCAACTCCATTAGGTATCATTTAAATTGATATCTATATGCCTGAGGCTGAGATTGACACTGACATGACAGGCTGGATGGAACCCAAAATATACATATGGGTAATGCAAACAAGGAGGACAAGTGGAAATAATGGACATGTGTCCGTATGCATGCTGTGTTATATAATAGTATACCGCCATCAAAGCTGTCTCCTGTTGCCAGTATTAGCTTGATGGTGGCATAGGTCAGTGGTAGAGGAATATGGGATAGTGGGATAGCTCAGTGGTAGAGCACTGTGGGATAGTGGGATAGCTCAGTGGTAGAGCACTATGGGATAGTGGGATGGCTCAGTGGGTAGAACATTATGGGATAGCGGAAAAGCTTAGCGGTAGAGCACTATGAGATAATGGGATAGCTCAGTGGTAGAGCACTATGAGATGGTGGAATAGATCAGTGGGTAGGGCATTATGGGATAGCCCAGTGGGTACAGCACTATGTGGGATAGCAGGATAGCTCAGTGGGTAGAGCATTATGGGATAGTGGGGTAGCTCAGTAGCTAGAGCACTATATGAGATAGTGGGATAGCTCAGTGGGTAGAGCACTATGGGCTAGTGGGATAGCTTAGTGGTAAAGCATTATGGGATAGTTGGATAACTCAGTGGTAGAGCGCTTGGCACATAAACATGAGAAACCTGTGTTTGAATCCAGGCTACGGCGTCTCCCGTTATAAGTATAACTTCCTCACTTTCATCCTAGCTCAAGAACATAACAAGCCTCACCAGGAGGCGTAGCGTTGATATTAACCACCGGGTGGTGCTCCATGCTAAGTCGTAACTAGATAACTAGGTAAACAAAGTATCTTACAGAGTATTTTAGACAACTCCATAACAGTGAAAACCCCAGATGAGAAAGGACATTCACTGTACAAGGTTACTCCGTTTTAATTTCTCGCTCTCTTATGTAATATAGGTTAAGATCATAATTGTATGATCTCCACACGAATGCACCAATTGATAGATTGTGTTCATCTCTGCACGTGATAAGTAAAGTACACGCATAGAAATCACCATGCTTAAAGCGCAACAAAGATATTTTATTCCCATGCATTAGGAATCTAAAACTTTAGATTACGTAACTATGACAAGCGTATAAAGACATATTTTTGTTATTTGTAATTGGTCGTTCTTGCATTTCACTTTTTAATATATTAGCCTCGGGTGAATTGTCCAGGCAGAGCTAAACATTTTATATGAGTTTGCACTGACCTCACAGCTCTTGTTACGTTATGACATGTCAATACAATATCCGGGTACAGCTTGTCTGTAAGTGTGCTATTCCACAGTGAAATCGTTACTGACGTAACTAACGTATACCCATGTCATTGAACATAGCTATTCAGTCAAACTATCTTGCAACATGTGAATTTTGATGGCTCAGTGGGAGAATGAATGCATCTCACTGTCTGTCTTCTTCATGGCCCGGGTTCAATCCTCGACCGTGGCGGAGTATTTCAAGGGATTATTCTCTGGCTGATCACACTCTGCCAACCCGTCCTGAACCAGAGTGGCAGAAAATTGCTCAATCGAGGCAAGCAGAAGTCCAATCATGGACAGACAAGGCTAAAAAATGGTTGTCACTGACAGTCCCTCGAAGCTAGTAAGTCGCTCCTTGTTGTGAAGTAGATAGCGAAACTCCATCCTCTATGCCCCCGTCCCGAATTTTCGAATGCATTATTGGGGTTACAAACACCGAATTCGTTCTCATCATAGAAGGAAATTCGAAAGATGGACACGCTTTAAAAGGAACTTGGCACTGGCCTATGTACTGGCCTATGTACTTCTTAAATTCAGCATGCTATACGACCTTTCAAGGCTGATATCATCCGCTTTATAGAGTCGAGCTGATATCATCCGCTTTATAGAGTCGGAGTCGGAGTCGAGTTTGACCAGGATACTGCTTTTATTTGTGAAATAGAATTTATGATTTCTATGAGTGAAAAAATACCTAAATGGTCTTATTTTAGACTTTTCTCATAAAATCAAAGGAACACCAAATATTATGTATTTTATTCTCTGTATATAATACACATTATAATTATTTATAAATAATTTATTTTTTATTCTTTAATAATCTATTTTATCTGTCTGGCATTGCCAGCTTTTCTCCACTGCCTCCTCCAATTTGGACCATTATGCTCGACCTTGCGCAGTCTCTCTATAACTCTATGATGGAATATGGAGGATAACCCAATACGCCGACCATTGCACAGAGTTCAAAAACTACGGCAATCATAGCCACGTGCCCGGAATCAATTTTGACGCAATTGATGTGACATTTAAAGCTAACAGCGCCACAGCTAGAGCTTGCTGAGTTGATGATTTCGTAGCTTGTAAAATGTCACCATGTCCCCTGGTGATGAGAACTAGTCACGTCAACAACTTGCCGGTAGGGACACACGTTTTCAGTTCCGCGATCACTTTATTATTCCAGCAATCATGATAACTCAGTAGGAGAATGAATGCATCTCACTGTCTGTCCACTCTGTGGCCCGGGTTATGATATCTCAGTGGGAGAATGAATGTATCTAACTGTCTGTCCTCTCCGTGGCCCGGGTTATGATAGCTCAGTAGGAGAATGAATGTATCTAACTGTCTGTTCGTTCCATAGCCTGGGTTCAATTTGTGGCCAAGGCAGAGCATTTCAAGGGATTATCCCTGGCTAGTTATACGCGCTACCTCGTACACAATTTTGGGAGGACCACGTGTGAAACAATGGAAGGGTGCCCCCTTAGAACAACACCTCCAATTTCATGATGATGATGAGATGCCTATGGATCGACCAGAGAACAAAAAAACAATTTCATTATGAGTTGAGTTCCTTTGTTCCGCCAGAAGAAGTTTTTCTCACACCTGGATGAAATAGCTGTCAACTTTGCCATAAGTAAATCAAGATACCGGTATTTGACGAACAAACGGATCCAATACTTAATGACATCAGTACAAAATATAGACTGCAATCATGAAATTCACTGCTGGAAAATAAGCTGGAACTGTAAATACGATAATACTACCACTACCGCTGACGCGCTGATCCTTATCATTTAAACATTGCATTCTTACGAACTTCTCAAAACTGGTTTCGCTATAGTTTAAATAGTTTATACTGTACATTATTAATCCATGTACGGGCTCATGGAGTTTGCTCCCTGGTTAAAAGGGGGACTTTGTTGGAGCTCAGGAGCGAATTAAGGTCGAATGCTTTTCCTGTCACAACCATCGACTTCTGAGATTCCGACTCATTACGACTCGCTGCGCGCAAATCGTGTATTGTAACCACTAAGCCACGATTGGTTGACACTCCCTTATAGAATTACATTCAACTTATCCCTGCGCTTACCAATTGCCATTATTTGTTACATATGCAGAGTAGGTGGGTGAATGTTTTTATTCGCGAATCATCCTATAGATAATGACTGGTTTGCCTCATGTAAAGCAGGAAGCCTCTCTTTTATTTAATGGCTGCTTGTACAGCGAAGCGAGCAAGCGTACTGTATGGCAGCGCTACCGGATTAGACCCTTGTGTTTCACCAGCTACGGCTTAGCACAGGGCACCCACCTGCGGGTCAGTATCATCGCTCCAGGTGGCAGGGTCAGTTAACCTAAGCCATTGCCCATTTGTTTACACATCACCTGGCAAACTCAGCTACTCTTCTCAAGAAGGGAGAGGTGAATCTTTAATAACCGTGGAGTGATCTTAACCCTTACCCACTGGTTGGCATCCCCATTATTTATTTTGCAACTATTCGAAACCAGGCTCTCACAGTTGTGGTATGGCTCAGTAGTGGAACACTTGGCAAGCGGACTCCAGACTTTTTCCGTTCGGATCCCGCTCTACCACTGAGCTATCCCAGAATCCCACAGTGCTCTACCCACTGAGCTATCCTGGTACCCCATAGTGCCTTACCAATGAGCTATCCCACTGTCCCACAGTTTTCTACCACTGAGCTATCCCACTATCCCATAATGCTCTACCACTGAGCTATCCCATAATGCTCTACCACTGAGCTATCCCACTATCCCATAATGCTCTACCACTGAGCTATCCCACTATCCCATAATGCTCTACCACTGAGCTATCCCACTATCCCATATAGCGCTCTACCGCTGAGCTATCCCACAATCCCCAAATGAGGGCCTGGTCTCTCTTTTGCGTATGATCAAGGTAGCAATAGTTCATATTTCCTGGAGTTGTCTCAGTCACTCTATGGCCCGATCATTCATTGCCATCAAGTCTCCATGCGTCACTCCCGGGATTTTGTAGATTGTGCCTACAACTGCATTCCACCGACGCCATTGGGCCAAATTTAAGCAGTGTTTCGCCTAATCTTTAGCAAACTGTCCACTTTCAACCATAAGTGCCTGGGTAAATTCCCGTCGTGTACTGGATTCCCTAATCTGTCAACGAATCCGCGTATTCTTACGGTGCCATCTGCACAATTTTGTGACAGTAAACCGTATTCTGCAGAAATATTTTCAAGCTTCAAAGTGTAATCTGCAGAAAAATGGGGAGGGTGAATGCAATCTGCGGAAGACTGGAGGGATTAAATCTAATCTGCGGAAAATTAGGGGCTAAATAAGTACAATCTGCAAAAAAATGAAAGGATAAATATCAGTTTGCAGAAATTTGTAGAATTACAGAGTATTAAGGCCATAAAAGTGTATTCTTCCTGGCTTGGCGAATCACATCTACCTGGTCATCTTCTTGGCTTCTTGTGTATGATCCCCTGCTCTTAGATGTCTATGGTTTGGAGTATGTTAAGAAGAGCAGGGGGGCGGGCGATCGTGGTGCCCCCTGTTAGGCCTTAATCGGTGAACTGACTCTAGTCCAAATAGGTTTCTTACTCAGTGAAGGCCTGGTGAATAATATCTACACCGCTATGTGTGGAAATTCACATGTATTAGAACCCAATCATTCAGTTATGTCTAATTTTGGGATGTAGACATTTGGAGCCAAGATTCACTTGCATCTAATTTAGAAATGTGGCTCGGAGATGTAAAACAGGAAACACACTATTAAACACATTCTCATCATTTATATTATATAGAGATAGACCCACTCAAGTCAGTCACGATAGCTCAGTGGGACAACAAATGTATCTCACTGCCTGTCCTCTCCATGGCCCTGGTCATGATAGCCCAGTGGGAGAATGAATGTATCTCACTGCCTGTCCTCTCCGTGGCCCTGGTCACGATAGCTCAGTGGGAGAACAAATGTATCGCACTGTCTGTCCTCTCCGTGGTCCGGGTCATAATAGCTCAGTGGGAGAATGAATGTATCTCACTGCCTGTCCTCTCCATGTCCCGGGTCATGATAGCTCAGTGGGAGAACAAATGTATCTCACTGCCTGTCCTCTCCATGGCCCCGGTCATGATAGCTCAGTGGGAGAACAAATGTATCTCACTGCCTGTCCTCTCCATGGCCCCGGTCATGATAGCTCAGTAGGAGAATGAATGAATCTCACTGTCTGTCCTCTCCGTGGCCCGGGTCATGATGGCTCAGTAGGAGAATTAATTGTATCCCGCTGTCTATCCTCTCTTGGGAGAATGGATGAATCTCACTGTCGGTTCTTTCTGACCCTGACCCCTGTCGTATACTCCTTGATTCACTAAAAGCGTAATTTTGTGACCTTTAATTCACATTTTTCTCCGCGATTATTTCAGAACGATGGATACCATTGAAGATATACCAGCCGTGGCTTGCTGGTGAAGATACGCTACAGTTATGAGTTTCTAATCCACAAAAAGTCAGCGATGGTGGCAGGAAAAGCGTCTGGCTCTAGGTAGCTCCTGTGCTAGAAAGCTAGTCTATATGTTAACCAGGCAGCAAGCTTCATGACCCGGGCAAGGAATAATTGCGCGGAGCAAAGCGTATAGACCGCGAGTGTCATCAAGTATAACTAAACTCTGGCTCCAAGAAATATTACCTGCTGAAAAAACTGGGCCCTACAGGTTTTTTCAGCAGTTTTTTGTTGATCCGAATGCCAGACTCTCGACCAGTCAAAAGAATTCTGACATGGAAGCCTCTCCTCCCCGGACACCCGCAGAAAGATATGGCTAGATGGTGTTAAGGAGATCCTACTTTGTACCTCAATCAGCTTAACAGATGCATATGTCCTGTGTTAAGACCGGTCGGCAAGGCGAAGTCTCATATTCAGTCTCTCGACTAACAGGCAAACATAGCCTACCAGGCGTCTGGGTGTAGAGGTGAAGGTGAAGGATAATAATGGGCACCTAGATATAAAAGAACCAGTATGGATAATGGTCAATCTTGAATAAGTCCTATTAAAAACTTTCTGATTGGCTTAAAACCTGAGGACCTCACGAGAAACCTGACTTCGGCATTATACTGTACCTCCTCAGAGACAGATGTGGTTGGTAGTTTAGGGGGGAGGGGGCAGGGGTGCTCTGTTTGATAATTGGTGACAGATTATAGAAGGAGTGAGACTTGACATTCTCTCACTGCGTGATAGAGACCGTAGAAATGACTTTGCTGTAATTAAAAGGGTACCTCACTACATAACAACAACAAAACTGTCAAATGTTAACAGGATATCTATTCCCCAGACACAACGAGGAGCCGCGGATAATT
>Ga0224501_10005035_pt1 | contig 10420 bp, 6 predicted proteins | sample SF_Oct11_sed_USG_4_FD_169105 | JGI IMG/M metagenome (GOLD analysis project Ga0224501, IMG submission 169105) | Sediment microbial communities from San Francisco Bay, California, United States - SF_Oct11_sed_USGS_8_1 | ecosystem: Environmental > Aquatic > Marine > Sediment | place: USA...
GTACTACACTAAGTTACAAGCTAGTACTAGCTGTTTCAGTACTGACAAACTTCATAATCATTGAATGCAGGCGAGCCAGTTATTGAGAGAATTAAAGTATCAAATGTATTTTGATTGCAACTGATACTGATTTCGATACTTAATCTTCATGAGGTAATTTTTTGTTACCATTTTCATTCCACAAAACAGAGCGAGTAACGGTAACACGTACCGAATTGTATTTGATATTTTCAACTCTGTTTATCACAATAAATTTGCTAATGTATTTAGCTTGTGGGCCAGTATGGCTATGTAACCTGGGTCGAAAATCTACAAAATGCTTTTCATCAAATGCTTTCAAATTAAACGGGCTACTATTGATTACAAATTTTAACGGTCTTTGAATTGAGGGTCTTGCTGCGTGAATGAATCACCTACGGCCAGGAGCCCATATGTGAAGCTCGCCAGAAGAAATTTGCCTTTACAATAACCATACATAAGACAAAGGTTATTACTCGGGCGTAGGAAGACTTGCTAATGAACTTGGAACGTTGTAAAATGTCTAAGATTATAACTCTATGGTCAATTGCAATGGAAGACCATAAAACTCCTATAGTTTCAACCTACCAGCAGATGGTTGCTGGGTTAGATTAGGTTTCGGAAGAGCTGGCCTTTCATCTGAAAAACAAAAATGTATGAAAGTGACAATATTATTGGCTAAATTTTCCCATTCAATTCACATCATCTACAAAACCAGCAATGTACACATGTCACATTTATACGGAAAGGGTACATTTATTAAAAGTATTAGTTCCCAGTTTGAGAAACACAGAAAATCTAAAACCAACAACATTTTTAGGCTAGTTTTTAAAATACCATTAGCGATCTCCAGTGTGCATACGCTTGTGTAAATGTTGTACTGTTTTCCTAAGTTGTTCACTATACTGCATACGATCATTGTCCCTGCATATGACCTACAACAACACAATATAAATATAAATAGATCTCGACAACACAACCGAACACAGGGATACAGGGATAGAGGGATAGAAATCACCAAAGCCTGGCTTCAAAGCTCTGTCATGGGAGTGAGCTCCTCACACAAAGACAGACAAGCCTCATTATGAGGTTGTGCATTTATTGATACTGACTCACTTGGGGTGGTCCATGTCATACCTTAAACCTTAAATCTTGAGAACAACTCAGCAAATATGCCAGCTATGAAGGCGTGATATGAAAAGCAAACAAGCCGGCAAAAGACTGACTGATAATGGAGGCATACCAGGAAATATAATAATTTCTTCTGAAAAATGAATGTAAGGAATGTAATTTCGTATTTTACACCAGAAAAAATTGGCTAAATGAACTACATGTACTTCATACAATGGGGAAGGACACTGAACGATCTACATCATTTCTTGTGTGCATGATACCTTTGCTTTGTGTCAATTGGGGACTGAGCAACTTACTATCATATCTCCAACAATCACATCATAATGATCATAATTTATCATAGATTGTATAATCATGTGCCACCATCACACCTATTTTTGTCACATGGCCTCCTTACAGTTTGTGAAGTTGCCGGTTTGAGATATTTGTTAGTTCACCCATTATGGTTTAGGATGGACTGTCGCGAACGAGTCAGTATCAACCCTCCAACTTGCAGGGATGCTTGTTTGCAGCGAGCCAACTTTGGTGTTAGCTCGTCATACCCGGATATGAGCCGAGGTTTTACAATCTCAACCCCTCAATCACTAAGCCCCGCCTATTAGTAGGCAAAATATTTTCTGTTTCCGGGGGCTCCTCTGACGGGTGAATGGGAACAATTCTGGGTTGGCTACTAACCTGGGGTTAGAAATGTGCAGTGTGGGGTTAACTTGACCCGGAATTCGTTTGATCCCTTCATCATCTTTATAAAACCACTGATATCGCGGAGCCGGTATACCAGCTGCTTTACACACCAGCTCTAATGGGTCACCAGTGACTAGTTTCATCTGACGAGGGATATCTTTCTGAAGCTGAGGCGGAACTGAAAACAGACAGGTTATGTTCCCTGATGTGATTTCATTAATGCATATATGAGGAAAGTATGAACTGAGTTTTTTACTGTAAACTATATGCTGACTTACAGGGTTCTAAAAATATTGTGAGACCAGGCCAAAAGTTGATACTGATCATACAGTCTATGAGCTCCAGTAGAGTTCTGTTCAGGACCCCAAGGCTGTCCAGCATACATCTAGCAGGGCTTTCCTGGTTGAGCATATCTCTCACCTTAGAGTCACTGTGATGAGAACAAACATCAGCAATACAGGCTTTTTACATAAGATATACAGCCCTTCATTACCAGGCGCAATGATCCTAAGCACAATGTATCTAGCCATGTAATACAATCTCTTCATGCTCAAGGTAGCTAGATTAGAACAATGGGGGAGTGGGAATGGTGTGTGATGTCAATGTAACAGTCATTTCAATAACAGCGACTGTAAAGAGCCTGCCACACCATGGCGAATTCTGCGATATACTAATTGCAAATCACAATAAACTCGCAATTCACGTTCCTAGCCATCCGATTGTGATCACGATTCGTGAACTACTAGGGTTTCCTTGTAGTCAGACTCAACTAGCCGCTACTCACAGGCAATTTCGGCCAGATTTCATTTTATAATCATCTCTGATGCTCTACTTATCATGAATTGCGATTCTTTCTTACTCTGCGATGATGCCTGCTTCCAAACTGGCTCAAATAGGGTTTTAAGTCAGACGTAGCCATTCTGACTTTCTACATTATCGCCTTTGGATTTCCACGGGTATAGAAATGATTGAGCCAATTAGCGCAAATTCGCCATCGTGTGGCAGACCCTCTAAACATACATTCTGTACATACATGCTATATAGTGCTATAGATAGACCTATTCAATAGGATGAGGTGATGAATTGCATAATGTGACATGGGCCAGATGTCTCCGGTTTTATTCCCAGTTAGTTAGGGCCAAAATTTGTTTCCGCATTCACTCATTGATTTCGGATCGCGCCGTACAATAAAGGAGGTCGCCTATGGAGGTACCTTCTTTTACGGGTACACGCTGGTGTAAGCAGAAAGTCTCATAATGACTCATCCCAGGAAACACAAGCCAAGACTCGGTAGACCAATCTTTGCATATCCCTGACACTGGTCAGGATACAAAACAAGAAGACGACAAGCCCTCTGAATCAGTAGAGTTAGACCACTGTGTCTTTATGATCTCGAAACACACAAACATACCTCCAATGTGTTTGTGGAAATTTAGCCGCGAGATCCCGTACCACTCGGTGAGAATTGAGACTGACTTCCAGAGGACGTTGAGCAGACCAAGGCAAGTTACTGATAGAGACATTCAAATAAGAGCGGAATTTCTCCTTGAAGCACACAGGCAAGTTATTCTACAAAAAGCCAATATGAGAACATATCCAGAATAATGTGTAACTTGTTAGCACAGACTTGTTTTCCACAACACCACCGCATAAACACGGATATGCAGGGTTACGGAGCATCGGCGAAATTGTGCCGCTGCAAAGTGTGTTTGTTCATCACGGCGCCATACTGGAAGAGCATACAATCAGAAAGACAAACTAATGATGTACCCGGTGAACTAAAGATGTATCTGGTGCCGGTTAGGTGGTAGTGAATGCTGGGCACCTCACCGACGAACATATAATTGATAATAAATCAGTAACAATAACAGTATCATGTAACAGTAAGATGTACCTCAGAAGTGAATTCAAAGCGAAAACCTACCTGATTCATTCTTCACTTGAGCAGCGAAGTCCTTTGCAAACAACAGACTTCTTTAGTTCTTACTCTTAGCCACAGCACATTTTCACTACTGCTTAGATCATGGCAGTAGTTGCTTTCCCTCGGAAATGTCTGAAGCAGAAACTGAGAAATTCAGTACCGAATAGCGACTAAAAGCTACGACTGGATCATGGAATGGAGAGACCCGCCGATCTAGGCTCTACCTACACTAATAGTAATATATGAGTATGACCTGCCGCCTCAACTTTCAAGTCAACTGTCAAGAGCTAGTTCATCTTTCAGTTCCTCAACCAATGGCGATTGTGATCTCCAAGCTTTACTGACAGTGCAGAGATAAGGCAAAGCTGTACGGCGCATAATAAAGCTAGATTACCTTCCTTAGTTAGTCGGAAGATTATAATCGTAGTGTATGTCACTATGGGTAAGTTAGCGCGTACAGAGACATACGTTGCTGTATGTAGCAACATTTTCCCCCACTTCCTTTTCACGCGCACCAATGAAATTACGTAGCAGATTCTATTGGCCATTTTCCAACAAATCAGAAGATCACAAATTGGTAGCCCGAACTGTATTACAATTGTAATCGCTTCTTGGCTGAACGTCGATGCGATATACCGATATACGGCATCGACCGGAAGCTCTTCCTTTTTACGGCTGGCCATAGTAGTGAACTGAGTGAGTATAAATCGCATTTTTCAATCCTGAGTTTGAACGTTCATCAATCACACGAATCTACCAAAAAGTAAAGTAAAATATAAACCAAACACCTACACAAGGAGTCAAATGAATTTTATATATACGATGTCCCGAAGATGGCAGTACTTAAGCATAAAAGTTTACCGTTTCACGGATGAATTTTCTGACTTGGAACTGGTGGTAGTAATAGATCTAGGCAGGTAATGTGTTATCAACTTTAGCCTCCCGCGCGGTTTCAAGCTGCAACTGTATTATTATCCTGCTGCTAAGTTGTTGGATGAACCGCATTAACGCGGTCACTAACTTTGCGGGCTCGTTTACTGTATGTGGGCTCGTTTACTGTTCAGTCGTGGTGAACTGTCGAATCACTGAAACGGCTGTCACGACCGTGAAGTAGGACTGAGTACGACTAGTGCTGGACTACTCTGATAGTTGTGGAAGTACTACTAGTACACGAGTTGTCCATACTTCGCTACTTCATAGGTTTTGGGCACAACTATCAGCGCTGTAGTGTATAAACTGCTTGCAATCGGTGGTCTAGCAAGCCACCAACAAACCATTATCAAGGATAGTCGATTGTCAACTATTAGTATTACTGCGACTGTGGTTTTGTGTGTCGACCTACCGGTTATAAGTGACTACTTTTGATCGATATTTCCTTGCATGTGTAATTTCAATGGTAGGTGTACCAATCTGTATTGTGTTTCACCTTTAGGCCACCATGGTCGGGAAACGCAACAATATGATTCCAAATGTGCATTTGCACAAGAACTGGAAAAGATGGGTGCGAACTTACTTCGACCAACCCATGGCAAAGAAGAGAAGAGCAACAGTTCGAGCTGAAAAGGCTAGGAAAATCGCCCCTCGACCCGCTGCTGGCGCTGTCAGGCCTATCATCAGGTGCCCAACTAACAGACACAACCGAAAGGAAAGGCTGGGGCGAGGATTCACTCTGGATGAGCTCAAGGTTAGTGTCGTCATGGTTCTGTTTTGTTTCCGTGTTTACTCATACACCTTTATCCCAATCTATCGCCAATGTTAATTTTGATTGAGGCTTTTATTTTTGTTTGCAGGGTGCTGGTCTGAACAAGAGATTTGCCCGTACTGTTGGTATTTCTGTCGACCACAGAAGGAGGAACAAGAATGTGGAAGCACTCCAGCAGAATGTGCAGAGGCTGAAGGAGTACAAATCCAAGCTGATTGTGTTCCCACGCAACCCTGCCAAGCCTAAGGAGGGTGATGCTACTGTAAGTGATAACCACCGTGCCAGACTTTACATAACCATCTCTGTATGTATGTATCTCTGTATAACCGTCTCAGCATGTGAAACAGTTTGTTAACTTGAAGGCTTCGCATGTTGCTGCTCATACCATCTCAGTGGTATCCGTCAGTGTCAAACTTAGCCGAAACTAAGTTTCGTCATAGCAATGCTTGATCATACTTATTCAAGAGTCTGATCATGTTGCTCCATGGCGACATATTTCACCTTCCAATGCCATGTGCGAAAACATGTCAATAACTCGATAAACACTTCATCTTGATTATTATTATTATCCTTTAGGAGGAGGAAATGAAGATGGCACAGCAGCTTACTGGTACTGTTATGCCTATGGATAAGACCGTTCCACCAATGGAGGTACGCGCTGTTACTGAGGATGAGAAGAAGTTCCAGGCCTACATTACCCTGAGACGACAGTGGAGACGCGCCAAGCTCCAAGGCATTAGAGAGAAGAAGGCTCGCGAGGCTGAAGAGGCTGCCAAGTAAAGTGCTGTATTGTCAACCCTTACAGAAAACAATAAAATGAAAAACATCAATACCATTGATTTATTGAGATAACCATAGATCGCACTTATTTATTAGGAAGCTCTTCAAATCTTGTAAGAAAACATTTTTCGTTTGATATCAGCCTTCATTTTACCCTCTCTGTATGCAGAACGTGCTGAATTATAACACAGGCCTGCAAAATATGTAACCTGATCTCAAACGAGACCGACTAGAGTTCCACTGGCGCGATGCAAAAAGTGGCATTAGGTGGGTCCAGTGAGGGTGAATATACCTCCGTGGAAGACATGCTCATATCAACACCTGTATATATGCCTGCACTGTAAGTGATACCGAGAAATTATTCTTGTTGGGAGTTAGGCGGGAAAAATATTTACCGATGACTAGTAGCAACATCAAAAAGCATACTAGTATATACACAGTGTTCTGGAGGGAAAGACCGTGCGGACGCTTGTCTTCATTCTTCACAGTAGGTGTTTCCTCAAAGAGGTTGTCCTCCATCTACAATGACTTGCAACGCTAGCCGGTTCGTATGCAGCATCAATATAAAGCATCATCCATACATATATCGTGGCTTTATAAACAATAAAACCAGCATCGCTGTTTATAGACCTACCATCAGTTGTTTAGAAGAAAGTGCCATGGAGCGATCACCCATCTTCCCACGAAGATCTTTAAAATACGTTTCTGATATACGCTTTGCTTCCTGTTTGTAGCCAAGGTAGTACAATGCCTCGTACAAATCGATCACGCCCCCATGTCTGTTGTACATTTCTTCCACTATACCTTTGCATTCGTCATATTGGTTTGATGGTGCTGGAGAGAGAATACATGTAACTTATGTGTCTGCCCAGCTGCAATCATAGCATTATACAATGGCTTCGTCTATCACAATCCCCAAATCATGATCCTAAACCAACACTTCATTCACAGTTCATAGTCTCATTTTGAGTTGAATTACTCTGAATCAAGGTGACGTAAGAGTAAGATAGTTGCATTGAGCGGAAACATGATGGTAGTCGACCAAGGTTTAGAGACCTACCAAAATCATCAAACCATGTATCTTGCGAATCGCCAAGGTCCAATTTTACTTTCTTGTCGGCTTCATAAGTGTCTGAATCCAAATAAGCATCAACCTCTAGTAGTTGCATACAATCGTCCATCTTGATATTCATTAGAACATAATTAACCACTGGCTTTTGCTGGTTATTGCTAATGGTGCCTCCGAAGCACCAAAATGCTATACCAAGAAAAATAATAAATTCCATGGCAGGGTTAGCTCATGTACGAGGTGATGTTTGACTGAGATTTTATAATACTCTTGACATGTCTTGCGCAGTAACATGGAGTAAGTGCATAGCGTAAATTCTTGAATACTGACAATTATGCTCGCTTGGTATAGTCATGCCATGCAGGGATATCTCTCCGATTTATACCTATATACCTATACAATTTGTTTGGCTTTTGATTGCGCCCGACTTCATATCCATTCGACTGTTTGCTTCCGTGTTTCATCCTCCCGCAGTGTAGTTGTCAATGATATGAATATATGGATAAGTAATCGCCAAACACATGGTCAAAGAAGTTTTTTCCTGCGTCATAAGTTAGACGTAAACTTCTCTGAAATCCCTACAATTAATCACAAGTTGTCTCCCTCTTATGTCAAATGGTAGACAACTCCAGCTTTGCGCGTATCCAATTTGCAGAGTTGTCTACATTTTCCACAGCCAGTCCATTGAAATAGTTTCCTTTTGGTAGTGTGAGAAGTCGATGACACTTTCCAAAGGATCAGTCTTATACAGCAGAATGATTGCCCAAGTTATCTTCATAGCAATTGTGGTAGCCAACAAAGTGACCCACTGCTAGCGTGTGAGTGGTGAGGCTGTCATGCGACACCCATTAGATCCCACAACTAACTACCTGACCAACCAAGCAACCAACTAACCAGTAACCTAATTTCTTATATGTCAAAAGTGGCTAGGACACTAGTGATGGGCTGTTTTATAGTGATTCTAAAAACCACTTGGCTTCCTCTCCGCAATACTCATAACTAGGTTGCTTATCACAATCATGATCACTGACCAAGACACTTATTCCAAATATTTTTGTGCTCGCCACTGGGTTCAGTTTGCTTGCCATTAAACTTCCAAGCCATTACCACAGAATTCTGAGACGTCCCTAGCTACCTTTTTCAATTTCCACTTTAATTGCTATTGTAGCTCTTCTATGCTTATACGCATTATTCCCTGCACACTATCATTTGCTCTCATTGTCAAGGTGAATTAAATACCACCTCTTTCCAGTTACAACCACTGATTTTACTAGCATCCGAGCCCATGAGTCGTATATAGTAACCATGAAGCCATGAAATAATCATGCTATTTCAGAACTGTGAGATCTGAGCATTCCATCAAAAGTCATGATGTGTTGTTTTCTTCTCTAACCCATCTATATATACCTGAATCACAGAGTTATACTCCCCATAACTCTATGGCTAAGTTAAAACACCCTCACTATCGTCGCCTTCCATATTTATAACGACTGGTAATACTGTGCTTGGCAGGTGTACATAATTCCCAACTCAGGTGATGTAATTTATGGATTTTAAATGAGAAGCAAGTAACAGCTAAAACAAAGAGAATAATTCCAAACAGCTTAAACAATATAAAATCAATAGTTAGTTTGACAGGGTTGGTTGCTTATCTCTACAATTTGAATATTCGTATGGGAGACTAGAAACAATTATTGACAAACTTTGCGTCGCATGGATTGAACAAGACAGACTCTACCTACCTTACTATTATAGGTATGTATCACATAGCATTGTACATTATTATATAGATAATTCCTTGCATGGTATTGGTATCCCTTTTTCAATCTCAACAATAGTTGTTGTCGTAACAAAGCTGTGACAATTTCACAAAATATGCGACGATTGACCAAGACCAAAAGTCTCCATGTTCAATGTAAAATCAAATACATCTGAGTAAGTCCAACTAAACAAGCTCTACATATTGAAAACATAAATGACAGACCATATGCGGTCAATTATTTCACAAGACAAAACCCTGATTGAAAGGACAATTCAAAACCAAACCATGATTTATTTAAAAGATAATTCATAGTAAATTCTGTCAAGTTATCAATCAACTACTATTTGATTTTTCTTAGAGTTTGACATGGAATTAAATTTGACTTGAAAGTACATGTTTCTGGTGTTTCACATTATGTTCAACTGAGAGCAAGGTTTTTGCTTGTCAAAAAAGGGAAGTTTTCTGCTTACATGTCAGTATCTGTTTGTGTTGGCCATGCCATGATTATTGATAATGGGAGTTTATCTCACCAGATAGTGACAGACAATTGAGTGAGAAGAGACAAAGCCTCGGTTGAGTCGCTAGTAAGGTGTGATGCCTCCTAGTGCATGCTTCTGCAAATAATGAAAGGTGAGTGATTCGTATACATCTTATACAAAGATAGGGTATGCCTATTTTTGATACATAGTTTGGTAGATTAGCTCACATAAGATCAGCCTGTCACCCATTGAAAGATTGCCAACCTGTGCTCATTAGGGTATATACAATGGGGGTTAAATCCCGCAATTGCCTTCTTGTGAAAGAGTAGTCGAGATTTGTAAACCAAGACCCATCAACCAAGACTCACTCATCAACCTTCTAAGAACCTGCATGACTAAGATAAGGGAAAACCACAGTAGTAGCATCCATCGACATCAGAACAATCACCGGTCATCTGAAACCCATTAATCGCTAGGCGGAGCGTTACAGGCTGAGTATTGATATTGTTTTCTGCCATATTCATAAGGTCGACTATAGTATCAATATTGTAGAAATAATTCTGATCGTATATACATATCTATGGCCCACACCAATACTGATGTTTTCACTTATTTTTTAGCATTTTTGCTCAAATTTGAGTATGAAAATAGATATATCTATTTTCATAGTTGGATGGATAGATAGTTGGATGGATAGTTGGATAGCTAGTTGGATAGATAGTTGGATGGATAGATAGTTGGATGGATAGCTGGATAGATAGTTGGATGGATAGTTGGATGGATAGTTGGATGGATGGATGGATAGTTGGATGGATATTTGGATGGATAGTTGGATGGATGGATGGATGGATGGATGGATGGATGGATGGATGGA
>Ga0224501_10005036_pt1 | contig 10417 bp, 13 predicted proteins | sample SF_Oct11_sed_USG_4_FD_169105 | JGI IMG/M metagenome (GOLD analysis project Ga0224501, IMG submission 169105) | Sediment microbial communities from San Francisco Bay, California, United States - SF_Oct11_sed_USGS_8_1 | ecosystem: Environmental > Aquatic > Marine > Sediment | place: USA...
CCTCATAAAAACGGTACGCGAGGTCAGTTTTCCAGGCTTCAGAGCAATGGTGCGATCCTCATCGAGCAGTAGCAGTCCCTCTGGACCAATGACGCTGATTCTGACATCAACCTCGCCGTCTAGTTTGTTCAGCACCTTCAGATCATATTTGTTCTGGATGGTGCCATCGCTCATCTTGACGAAGAGGGGGGAGCGGGCGTGAATGACCTTCAGTTCGAGTGAGCCCAGGTGGGTCAATCCATAAATGATGCCACCCAGGGCGATTGTCATAATCGAGAGATAGATGAGGGGTCTGGGGCGTTTGTAAAGGGGGATCTCGGGCTTACCGGTAAGCGCATCAAGAGAGGTGTAGCGGATCAAACCACGTGGGCGCTCGATTTTATCCATCACCGAATCACAGGCGTCGAGGCAGAGCCCGCAGGTGATACACCCCTCCTGCTGACCTTCTCGGATATCAACACCCGTGGGACAGACCGCAATACACTGGAGACACTCAATGCAGTCACCCTTGCCCTCCTCTACTGCCCCCTTGCGCAACTTGCCACGCGGCTCTCCACGATTAAAGTCATAGGCGGGGACGATGGTCTCCTCATCCATCATGACGCCTTGAATACGGGCGTAGGGGCAGAGCCAGAAACAGACCTGCTCGCGCATGTGACCACCGAACAGGTAGGTAAAGAAGGCAAAGGTGGCGACGGTTCCCCACGCATAGACATTGACATCAAGTGCGAGGTAGGCCCCCCACAGCTCATAGGCGTCGGCGAACCAGAGGGTAAAGGTGATACCGGTGATGATGCCGATGGCCATCCAGATGGTATGTTTAACTGCTTTGAGTGTGATCTTACGAAGGCCCCACGGCTCCATTTCCAGTTTACGCCGGGCGGCCGGATTGCCCTCGAGTTTCTCCTCAATCAGGGTAAAGAGATCGGTCCACACAGTCTGAAAGCAGAAGTAGCCACAGAAGACCCTTCCCGCAACGGAGGTGACCACAGCAAGGAGGATGGCGAAAAAGAGCAGGACCAGTGCGAGTAACCAGACATCCTGAGGCAGGATGGTGATGTCGAAGATCTGGAATTTGCGCGCGGGGATATCGAAGATCACCGCCTGTCGATCATCCCAGCGCAGATAAGGACCGAGAAAGAAGAGCAGCCAGACCGAGGCGGCCAGCCACTTGATGTTACGAAAACGGCCGGACATACGCTTGGCATGAATCGTCACTTCGCCAGTATTGATATGCCAGTGACCATACTCTTCGTAGAGCTCATCGGCATTGAGCGAACCCTTCTCTGCTGTGTCGTTCACAGTGTCTCTCCTGGTATCTGTAGTGCAGCAACGGAACGTTGCAGCAAAAAAGCTAGTGAAAATACCCCACGGGCACTTTCAGCAACCCTTTACGGTAGGTGCATATCTCCTTGCTATCCTTGATGCAGGACAAGGGTGAGATTGCGTGCGGCGTAATAAAAAAGGGGGATATTTTATCCCCCTTTATTACTCCTGTCCGGCATTTTGCCGGAGTGACGTTTAGTCTTCGGAGTGAGTATTTTTAATCAGGTGCATGATGCGGAAACCCAGCACGACAACGACTGTGATGGAACCGATCAGGGTGAACCAGACACCAATCTCTACCCAATCCATAATGACCTCCTATTTAAGGCGTATGGGCGACCAGCCTGGTCGCCCAGTGGTTGAACAAGGATTACTGACCACCGCCCAGCTTGTGGACGTAGACGGACAGCTTGGCAATCTCGGTATTGGTCAGCTTGCCGCCACCAAACTTCGGCATTACAGCGTTGCGGCTCTGAGGATTACCGGGCATGTTCACACCGTGGGTGATGGTATGCTTTACGCTCTCGGCCTGATCAGCCGCAACGAAGCGCCAGATGCCATCGGTGAGGTTGGCGGCACCCAGGGCATGCATACCCTTGCCGTCTGCCCCATGACAGGCGAAGCAACCCTTCTCGCTAAACAGGGGCTCGTTGCTGGGGGTACCGGCCAGAATGGCACTGGTTAGTTTGCTCAACTCCTCATCTGACATGGTGTGTGAAGGCATGCTACCGGTACGGCCGATGGTGATGCTCTGGGCAATGTTCTGGATGGTACCACCGTAGAGCCAGTCGTCGTCATTCAGTACCGGGAAGCCCTGATTACCCGAACCCTCGGTACCATGACAGGCGGCACAGTTGTCACCAAACAGTACCTTACCAGAGCGCACCACATACTCACTCAGGGAGTCATCCTGCATGATGGCCGCCGCGGTTGCAGAGGTGTTGTTGCCATTGTTGGTGGCCAGTGCCTCGATCTTGCCCTCGTACTCGGCACGAACCTCCTGAATAGCCGCCATATCTTCACGGTATTCGCCAACGGCGGTCCAGCCCTTTATACCCTTGGTGTGGGTAGTGGCCAGCGGAATCGCCGGATAGATGATCCAGTAGACAACGACTAGCAGCATACTGGCGTAGAAGCCAATCATCCACCACTGGGGCGGCTGGTTTAGCAGCTCGCGCAGGCTGTCGTCCCACACATGCCCGGTATCGGGAGCGCTATAGGGATTATTTTTGTCACTCATTTTCTGTTCTCCGTTTCGATCGTTTCGTCATCATCAAGCGGTAGATGACGTTGAGATTCGAGTTTCTCTCTGTTCTTCGGATGGAAGGTATACACATAGGCCCAGATCATCAGCAGGAAGATCCCTACTGTGACGATGAGGCCGATCCAATCGGACAGCGACATCGCTGCCCAATCAGTGTGAAGGTAATCCATCATATCAGTCACGGTAGTTGTGGCTGTCGTCGAACTTAACCATGGTGCCGAGAACCTGCAGGTAGGCTACAACGGCCTGCATTTCGCTCTTGCCCTGAATCTCAGAGGCGGTCGCGATGTCCGCATCGGTGTAGGGGACACCGACAACACGCATGGCACGCATCACCTCGGCGATATGGCCAGCATCAACACTCCCCTTCTCCAGCCAGGGGTAGTTGGGCATGACCGACTCAGGCACCACGGTACGCGGGGCGTTCAGGTGGAGAATGTGCCACTGATCGGAGTATTTGCCACCGACACGGGCCAGGTCCGGACCGGTACGCTTGGAGCCCCACTGGAAGGGGTGATCGTACATCGACTCGGAGGCGAGGCTGTAGTGACCATAACGCTCCTTCTCGTCGCGGAACGGGCGAATCATCTGTGAGTGACAGGTGTAGCACCCTTCACGCAGGTAGATGTCACGACCGGCCAGCTCCAGAGGGGTATAGGGGCGAACGCCGTCACCCGCCTTCCACTCAGAGAGGGCCTTGCCCTGGCGATCCCAGATAATGGTCTTGCCGGCGTCGATGTTGGCCTGACGGTTATGCTCCATAGTGTCCTTGAGATAGAACAGCGGAACGATCTCTACGAGACCACCCACGGAGAGCAGCACGGCAAGCATAATCAGCAGGAAGAAGACGTTACGTTCTGTCTTATCCTGCAGCTTGGTTGAATGAATTTGGTCAGCCATTGTTATTGTTCCTCCTTCTTAGGCAGCGGCGGCAGCGGTGCTGCGCTGGGCTGAAGCCTGACGGATAGTCATCACGACGTTGTAGAGCATGACCGCACCACCCAGCCAGTAGATCATGCCGCCAATGGCGCGCATGGCGTAGTAGGGGTGCATCGCTGCAACGGATTCGGCAAAGGTGTAGGTGAGGGTGCCGAACTCATCGTAATCCCGCCACATCAGGCCCTGCATGATACCGGATACCCACATCGCGGTGATGTAGACCACGGCGCCAATGGTGGCGAGCCAGAAGTGGGTGTTAACCAGGCTGGCAGAGTACATCTTGGTGTCCCACAGCTTCTCGATCATGTGATAGAGGGCGCCGGCGGCAACCATGACCACCCAACCCAGGGCACCGGAGTGTACGTGACCTACGGTCCAGTCGGTGTAGTGGGAGAGGGCGTTAACGGTCTTGGACGACATGACCGGACCTTCAAAGGTGGACATGGCGTAGAAGGCCAGAGACATGATGAGGAAGCGCAGGATGTAGTCGTTGCGCAGCTTATCCCAGGCACCGGAGAGGGTCATCATACCGTTGATGGCACCACCCCAAGAGGGGATGATCATCGCCAGGGAGACGGCGGCACCGAGGGAGCCGGTCCAGTCAGGCAGGGCGGTGTACTGCAGGTGGTGTGCACCTAGCCATACATAACCAAACATCAGCGCCCAGAAGTGGATAACGGAGAGACGATATGAGAATACCGGGCGATTGGCCTGCTTCGGTACGAAGTAGTACATGATGCCGAGGAAGCCGGCGGTCAGGTAGTAACCTACGGCGTTGTGACCGTACCACCACTGGATCATCGCATCCTGTACCCCGGAGAAGATGGAGTAGGAGTGCCACAGACCGACCGGGATGGCCAGCGAGTTGACCACGTGCAGGTAGGTGATCATCACCATCATACCCATGTAGAACCAGTTGGAGACGTAGATGTGGCTGGTCTTGCGAACCGCAACGGTCATCACGAAGTTGAGGGTAAAGGCTACCCACACCAGGGCGATGGCGATATCGAGCGGCCACTGCAGCTCGGCGTACTCCTTTCCGGAGGTCAGGCCCAGCGGCAGGGTGATAACCGCTGCGACGATCACCAGGTTCCAGCCCCAGAAGACGAACCACGCCAGCTTGTCGCTCCACAGACGAACGCCACAGGTGCGCTGCACAGTGTAGAAGCCGGTGGCCATCAGTGCACAGCCGCCGAAGGCGAAGATCACCGCATTGGTGTGCAACGGACGCAGACGACCGAAGGTCAGTTCGGCCATGTCCATGTTGAGAACCGGCCAGGCCAGTTCGGATGCAATGTAGACACCAACAAGGGTGCCCACAACCAGATAGACGACAGCCATGACGGTGAACCACCGTACGACGTCGAAGCTGTATTTTTCTACTTGTGCAGACACGAGTAGTCTCCTTTTGTTGTTACATGATTATTGTCGCAGTAAAAACCCGAAGGGCTGAAATTCCATTAAGTGTGGAGTGACAGCACCTTTGGGCATGAGGCACAAACCCCGAATTGCCGATAGGTACTGAACGGTTTTCTCTGGAGCTGTACCCCCTTGAGTGGTGCGATTGTCCCGACAGGCGTCACCTATTTACCGATGAGCCCCCAAATAACATTAATTTTACGTATAAATAATGAGGGTTTTTGTGCGGGCATCTTCATACATCACCGGTTGCACAATTGCCGCGGGTGGGTGCGATGCCATCTAAATAAGGCGTCAGGAATATCCCATAACCCTATAAAAATAGTGAAGTATTTTTCTTCTAGTGCACCAGCCCGAATGGTTGGAAAACCCCCAAGTCTTCAACGCAGGCAGTCGAATGTTAGACGAAAAGAGGATACTAGAACATTGATATTTGTCAATTAACAAACTGTTTGCACTATTCTGTAGCCAATCTCGCTGGATAAGCCGTAGTACTGCGCTGTGGCGGGGCTAACCCCCAGATTCCTCTCCCCGATTGCTCTTGTGGTTGGCAATGGCGCGCAACTTTGCCAGATCGAGAATGCAGATGTGTTTTCGCTGTACAATGAGGACCCCCTCTTCGCGAAAGCGACTGAAGAGGCGGCTTACCGTCTCTACAGCAAGACCCAGATAGTTGCCAATATCATTGCGTGACATGCTGAGGTAGAAATCGGTTGGGGAGAAGCCGCGGCGCTGGTAACGCTCCGAGAGGCTGAGTAGCAGGGCCGCCAGGCGCTCCTCGGCACTCTTCTTGCCCAGTAGCATCAACAAAGAGTGGTCGTGCAGGATCTCCTTGCTCATTATTGTCAGTAACTGGTGCTGCAGACTGGACAGACGCGCGCTCAACTCCTCAAGGCGATCAAAGGGGATCTCGCAGATACTGGTAGTCTCCAGTGCCTTGGCCGCGCAGGGGTGGTGTTTGAGGTGGATGGCGTCGAGACCTAACAACTCTCCCGGCAGGTGAAAACCTGTCACCTGCTCAAGCCCGTCTTCTGTGGGAACGTAGGTACGCAACGAGCCGGAGCGTACCGCATAGACCGCCTGGAATGGTGAGCCAACGTGGAACAGGTGTTCACCGCGTTTGATCGGACGGCGTCTTTTTATGATGCTGTCGAGCTCATCGAGCTCTGTGGCATCAATCCCGACCGGCAGGCAGAGCTGAAACAGGCTGCAATCCTTGCAGGCAAGTTTGGTCTGATCCAGTGGGGCGATGATCTGTTGGGCTGGGTGTGCCATTGCGCAATCTAGTCCTTCTACTTGCATAGCCTGACCAAATCCTCCAACAAAATAACCATACATGCAATAGGCGTTATCGGTAATTCGGTTTCAGGGCGTGTTTCAACAGAGGGGAGTTAGGGGTATGCTATATATCCTTTACTTATTTAACCCTGATAATGGCTGAGAGGATCCCATGGCGGCACGCAAGGCCACGGTAAAGCGCGACACCCTGGAGACACAGATCGAGATAACAGTTGACCTCGATGGTAGTGGTCAGGGCAAATTCGATACCGGTGTCCCCTTTCTGGAGCACATGCTCGATCAGGTTGCCCGGCATGGCCTTATCGATCTCGACCTTAAGGCAAGGGGCGATCTGCAGATTGATGCCCACCACACGGTGGAGGATATCGGCATCACTCTGGGGCAGGTCTTTGCCCGCGCAGTGGGGGATAAGAAGGGGATCCGTCGCTATGGCCACGCCTATGTGCCGCTCGACGAGTCTCTATCGCGGGTGGTGATCGACTTTTCCGGTCGTCCAGGCCTGGAGTATCACGTCGATTACCCGCGCGCTCGTATCGGCGAGTTCGATGTCGATCTGTTGCAGGAGTTCTTTCAGGGCTTTGTTAACCACGCCCTGGTGACCCTGCATATCGACAACCTGCGCGGCAAGAATGCCCACCACATCGCCGAGACCATCTTTAAGGCCTTTGGCCGGGCGATGCGCGAGGCGTTGAGTGCTGACGAGCGGATGCAGGGGATGATGCCCTCCACCAAGGGCTCTCTGTAACACGCCTGTACAATCCGTAATCTAGAGTCAAATTCCAGAGAGTTCACCATGAGCAGCAGCGTGGCAGTGATCGACTACGGTATGGGCAACCTCCACTCCGTCGCCAAGGCCCTCGAGCATACCGGTTGTGTCGATAAGATCTTTGTTACCCATGACCCGGCTCAGATCCTTGCCGCCGACCGCGTAGTGCTACCCGGTGTCGGGGCGATCCGTGATTGTATGGGGGAGATCCTGCGCCTGGGAATGGATCAGGTGATTAACGAGGTGGTCCTTAACAAACCCTTTATCGGGGTCTGTGTTGGGATGCAGGCGCTGATGAGTTCGAGTGAGGAGAATGGCGGTACCGCCTGTCTCGGTATCCTGCCGGGTGAGGTGCGCTTCTTTGGTGATAACCTTGTCGACCCCGACAGTGATGCGGCGCTCAAGGTGCCACATATGGGGTGGAATCAGGTCCATCAGGAGATTGACCATCCGCTGTGGTCCGGGATTGAGCAGGACGCTCGTTTCTACTTCGTCCACAGCTACTATGTCAGCCCGACAGACTCTACCTACCTGGCGGGTAGTACCCGGCATGGAGTGGCCTTTGCCGCGGCGCTGGCACATGAGAATATTTTTGCCGCTCAGTTTCATCCGGAGAAGAGCCAGCACGTGGGGTTGCAGCTCTATGCTAATTTCCTGAAGTGGGATGGTAACGGTTAAGATAGCTGTAATTGGTTTCCCCCTGTTTTTAACGGTCACAGTAAAGGGTGACCATCAAATGAGGAAGTGAACGATGTTGTTGATCCCCGCCATTGATCTGAAAGATGGCAAGTGTGTTCGTCTGCGTCAGGGTCGCATGGAGGATGAGACGATCTTTTCCGATGATCCGGTAGCGATGGCGGCACAGTGGGTAGAGGCGGGTGCGCGTCGTCTCCATCTGGTCGACCTCAACGGGGCCTTTGAGGGCAAACCGATGAATGGTGACGTGGTGCGTGCCATTGCCGAGGCATTTCCGGATCTGCCGATCCAGATTGGTGGTGGCATCCGTGATGAGGAGACGGTACAGAGCTACCTTGATGCGGGGGTCAAATACGTGATTATCGGTACCAAGGCGGTGAATGCACCGCACTTCATCAATGACCTCTGCACGGAGTTTCCCGGTCACATCATCGTCGGTCTTGATGCCAAAGATGGCAAGGTGGCGATCGACGGCTGGTCGAAGCTCTCCAAGCACGATGTGATCGATATGGCCAAGCACTTTGAAGAGGATGGGGTTGAGGCGATCGTCTATACCGATATTGGCCGTGACGGCATGATGAGCGGGGTGAATATTGAGGCGACCGTCAAGTTGGCGCAGTCGATCACCATCCCGGTGATCGCCTCCGGCGGCATTACCAATATTGATGATGTGAAGGCGCTCTGTGGCGTGGCCGATGAGGGGATCACGGGGGCGATTACCGGGCGGGCTATCTATGAGGGCACCCTCGACTTTGCCGAGGGTCAGGCACTGGCCGACAAGCTCTGCCCCGATGCCCCGATGAAATACTGAGATGGCACTGTAAGATGGCTTTGGCAAAACGCATTATCCCCTGTCTGGATGTCCGCGACGGTCGCGTCGTCAAGGGGGTGCAGTTCGTCGATATCCGCGATGCCGGTGACCCGGTAGAGATCGCCAGGCGATATGATGCGGAGGGGGCCGACGAGATCACCTTCCTCGATATTACCGCCTCCTCCGATGACCGCGAGACCATGGTTCATGTGGTGGAGCAGGTCGCCTCCCAGGTCTTTATTCCTCTTACCGTTGGCGGCGGCATCCGCAAGGTGGAGGATATCCGCCGCATGCTCAATGCCGGTGCCGACAAGGTGGGGATCAACACCGCCGCGGTCTTTAACCCCGAGTTTGTGAAGGAGGCGGCGGAGAAGTTCGGTTCGCAGTGCATCGTCGTCGCCATCGATGCAAAGAAGGTCTCCGCCGAGGGCGAGAAAAACCGCTGGGAGATATTCACCCACGGCGGGCGCAAGCCGACCGGGCTCGATGCCATCGAATGGGCGAAGAAGATGGTCGACTACGGTGCCGGCGAGATCCTGCTGACCAGCATGGATCGCGACGGCACCAAGATAGGGTTTGATCTGGAACTGACGCGGGCAATCTCCGATGCGGTTCATGTACCGGTGATCGCCTCCGGCGGTGTCGGTAACCTCGACCACCTGGTTGATGGTGTCACCAGGGGTCACGCCGAGGCGGTACTGGCCGCCAGTATCTTCCACTTTGGCGAGTACACTATTCAGGAGGCCAAACAGCGCATGGCCGATGCGGGTATCGAGGTTCGTCTGTGAGCAGCTGGCTCGATGCGATCAAGTGGGGTGCCGATGGCCTGGTGCCGGTGATCGCACAGGAGGTTGACGGCAGGGTGGTGATGTTCGCCTTCATGAGTCGTGAATCTCTGGCGCTCACCGCCGAAAAGGGTGAGGCGGTCTACTTCTCCCGCTCGCGCAATAGACTCTGGCATAAAGGGGAGGAGTCGGGCCATGTGCAGAGGGTCAAGGCGATACGCACCGACTGCGACAAGGATGTGGTGCTGCTGACCATTGAACAGGTGGGTGGTATCGCCTGCCACACCGGACGCCACAGCTGTTTCTATAATGAGTTGAACGGTGATGAGTGGCAGGCGGTGGAGCCGGTGCTCAAGGACCCCAAGGCGATCTATCCCAAGGCGACCAATTAAGCTATGAGTGATACCCTGAACAGACTGGCGCAGGTACTGGAGGAGCGCAAGGGGGCGGATCCCGACAGCTCCTACGTGGCTAAACTCTACAGCAAGGGCCTCGATGCGATCCTCAAGAAGGTCGGTGAAGAGGCGACCGAAACGGTGATGGCGGCAAAGGATGGTGATGCCGAGAAGCTCGTCTATGAGGTGGCGGACCTCTGGTTTCACACTGTGGTGCTGCTCAAGCAGCAGGGGCTGGAGCCGCAACAGGTGCTGGATGAGCTGGAGCGCCGTTTTGGCCTCTCCGGACTGGAAGAGAAGGCAAACAGGAGCGAGCAATGAGCGACTGTCTATTTTGCAGGATTGCCACGGGTGAGCTGCCCGGGGATATCGTCTACGAAGATGAGAAGATGGTGGTGTTCAGGGATATCGCCCCCAAGGCTCAGGTGCACCTGCTGGCGATACCGCGTGAACATATCGAGAGCCTCAATGGTCTTACCGAGGAGCACGATGCATTGATCGCCTATATGATGCGTCAGCTGCCTGTCCTGGCAAAGGCGCAGGGACTGGAGAGCGGATTTCGTACCATTATCAATACCGGTCCCGGTGGTGGGCAGGTTGTGTTTCATCTACATATTCATCTGCTTGGCGGCACGGGTCTGCCGGGCTTTTAACCTGAGGAGTTTTTATTATGGGTGGTATTAGTATCTGGCAACTGCTGATCGCTCTGGCCATCGT
>Ga0224501_10005038_pt1 | contig 10416 bp, 13 predicted proteins | sample SF_Oct11_sed_USG_4_FD_169105 | JGI IMG/M metagenome (GOLD analysis project Ga0224501, IMG submission 169105) | Sediment microbial communities from San Francisco Bay, California, United States - SF_Oct11_sed_USGS_8_1 | ecosystem: Environmental > Aquatic > Marine > Sediment | place: USA...
TTGGAGACAAGGTTATACTCATCGAGATAACTGTAAAAGTGTACCAGTGTTATACAGACACTGAGACTGAATGGTGGATGTTCGCATCATAAATCCAACCAGAGAGACTACGGCCAGAAACAAGTTATTTTCTTTCCTTGTATGGCATCTTCACCATTACCGTGAGGTTGCCGACTCACATAACTGAGACAGTCGCATAACTGAGACAGTCGCGTAACTGAGACAGTCGCGTAACTGAGACTGTCACGTAACTGAGACAGTCGCGTAACTGAGACTGTCGCGTAACTGAGACAGTCGCGTAACTGAGACAGTCGCGTAACTGAGACAGTCGCGTAACTGAGACAGTCGCGTAACTGAGACTGTCGCGTAACTGAGACAGTCGCGTAACTGAGACTGTCGCGTAACTGAGACATTCGCGTAACTGAGACTATCACGTAACTGAGACTGTTTTTCTTTTTACTAGTTATGGCTTCACTTGGAGCTTGTTTTCATATTTTAGCTAAGATAGGGATGTGAGCAGCTGATACCCACAAGGGGAACTCTCCATGACCGGGATTCGAACCCAGGTTTCGAGCCCAGCACGCTATCGCTGAGCTGTAATTGAGATAATTAGTATGTTACGTGTTTACTTACTGGTCAATGGTAGTGGTAAGCTGTTTGAGGTCAGTGACTTCATCATAAATTCTGTTAGCAGATTCTGTATCCATATAGTCACCAAACATAAGGCTTCTGATGTGTTCATCAGTTATACTGCCCGACACGGAAAGATGGGACAGAACCTTGTCTATGTTTTGTTTGAAATGGCCTTGGCACGCATCTTTCACCAAATGGAAGAAAGTCGCCCTGTAACAGAAAAGCCAGACTATGTATACTGATGTTATTTTTTGTCTTGTTTATACTTCCGCTATTCCCTGTACGGGGTTGTGGAGTTAGCTCGCTGGTTAACTGGGAGACTTTGTTGGCGCTCAGGAGCGAATTAAGGTCGGATGCCTTTCCTGCCGCCACCATCGACTTAAATTCTGCTATCTTGCGTGCAAATCTTGTATTCTAACCGCTAAGCCACAGCTGCTCCCTACAGATATACTAACGTAACAGAACAATAAATTTGACCATACATTCGAATGTCAACTGCGTGGTTACTGCAAGTTTAAACACCACACTTGCCACTGTATTTCCACTGTCTTGTCGCTTTGTACTGGGTTGCGACCATCCAGCAGGGCAGACACCAAAGTATCGCCCTGCCAGGAAACACATATTTCGCTATATTGATGCAAACTCATCTTAACTATACCATAGTGTAAACTCATCTTAACCCTGCTGTAGTGTAAACTCACTTTAACCCTACTCTACTGTAAACTCATCTTAACCCTGCTGTAGTGTAAACTCACTTTAACCCTACTGTAGTGTATATTCATCTTAACCCTGCTGTAGTGTAAACTCACTTTAACCCTACTGTAGTGTATATTCATCTTAACCCCGCATACCTGTCTTCATCAGCTGTGAGTCTGTCATAGAACACTCTGTAGACTTCATGAATCCACAATCTGATCAGTTTATCTCCCTCCTGCATGTGAGAGGCCGGCACCAACAACACACCATTTATGACTCGAGCGAAATCACGCAGATTGAATACGTAGTGGGATTTAGTTGGTGTAGGTAGGAATTTCTCTATTGCCTTCTTATAGACATCCATAGTGGCTTGCACCAGAACCTAAAAAAAAGGTTACAGCATTTTAAAAAATATGGATGGTCACATTGTGCAAGAGAGGACAATTTTCATAACAACTACAGTTAACAGGGCTCATCACATGACCAGATTAGTCATCCGCTTTGTAGTCAGTCGTCTCGGTTTTATGAGAAGGGCCCTTTTAACTGTTCTGAACAGGTAAGGCTTACCTTGCCGAGCCGGGCAAAGGCGGAGTCGAATCCTTTACTGAAATGCCAGTCACTAATCGAAGTGAAGATTCGACTCATTGTGTTATCATCAAACTCATCCATGGATACACAGTTCAGATGGCGGGTAAATCGGCTGGTGATGTCATTGCGTCCGCCCCCTGGTGGACCCATGGCAGACACAAACAGCTGCAGAAGGATAGAGAGTATGCAGGCTAAATACCTAAATAGCTATTTGATAGAGTAAGTGAGGGGTTGAGATGGAGCAATGGGTTGGTGGGTAGCGCGCTCAGCATAGAATAAAGGGTTTCTCATTCATTTCCCGGATAGCAATGTTAAATAAAGAAGGGTGACCATTTCTATATGGCAGAAAGTCCCTCCATGTTACTATACGGCACATATGACTGACATTTCGGTCCACGCCAGCCGGATTTCTTGTTATATTTACCACATCAGAGAGGAATATTTTAGTCGTGTCCTTCAGATCATACCAGTGGCCATGATCAATCCACTGTCTGAGTAGCTCGATTGGGGGTTGAGCACCTGTGCAACAACAATAGGGTCCTTTAGAGATAATAGTAAATAAAACAAATCAAATTAAACGAGTTATTGTTGTTCTACTCGGGCACTCGGCCATCCTATTTGATGGACATAATAAGCCTGAGGCTTGTAGGAGGGGAAGGAGCTAGGATGGGGTGCTTATTCTCAAAACTGACTTTTGTAATTGTGAAAACAAAAAGTATATACGATATAATAATTAAACTATGTAATATGCTATTTAAACTATTGAAACTATTTTTATTCTCATTATTGAGAAAAGAATGATTATGGATGTATTTTCAGAATAAACATAAAGCATAACACATGAAGCATAGATTGCCTACCATATTTCTCTTTCTGTGGCATGTTGAGATCATCAACAAACACAATGGCCTTCTTGCCAACAGGTGGGCCAAACACACCCTTTCTTCTTCTGTCCAGCTTGGACATGATTATGTTCTGAGTCTGGTTGGCGGATGTTCGCGCCGAGAAGTTGACATTATTGGGAATGTATCTAAAGAATAACAATCAAGTCTTTTGAGGATTCACAAAATTAAAAGCCTCCTCTAGGAAATGATGGCGAAGTGACTGTTAGAGAGCCAGCTTGTACCGGGACCGGTGTAACTGAGATTGGGTACCACTCCTCTTCCTAGCTCTGAAGAGAGCCGGCAACCCATTCCCTCCCTGCTGGGTGAAAAGAGGTAATTTTCAAAAAATCTTCCGCACAAACTGTCTTGCACCCAGCACCTTCAGGGTCAGCGACAAGCGCTCTAACCACAGTGCCTCCCTACACATAAACCTTTAAACCTATGTCTACCTCCATTCTATATGGTTAATACTTACTGATCCTTGGGCAGAGTGACGAGGAAGGAATTGGTAATGGCTGACTTTCCAGTTCCGGTCGGGCCGACGAAGAGACATGATACTTCGTGTTTCAGATAGAGATCCAGGAAGAACATCTGGCGAGCCGTGTCAGCGGTGCGAATGATAATATCGCTCGACTAGAAAATACAATTAACCAACGGGTTATAAGACGGTACAGGTTGAAAGTTCTTTACAGTGAATCACTAATGATAAAACAAAACCCTGATACATGTTATTGAAAAATCTAGACCAGACAACCAATTTTGTATTCATCTAGGTGCCTTTGATTAGGGAGTTAACACGCCTGTTTGTACACTGGATCAATCAACCAGATGCAATCAATGTATCCGATGACGGCGTCTAAGCAACGATCAATCAATTTTATAGAGGACATAATTACGTTAAAAAGTTTGGTTAGGTTCTAACATGACGACTTACCTGGGGCCCGGGAAATGCTTATAGACATAAATGTTCATAATTATATCTACAGTTACAGTAACATCACCATTGTGCGCACCTTTGCCGTTGCAGGAATATCCACATGGTCTCTCTTGACTAGCTCCATCCATTCAGACCAGACGCCGCTGGCTTTCTTCTCAAACAGGAAGTCATAAATAGAGCCCCTCTCAGGGATAGAGTTACTCTTTGTGATCTTGATACTCTTTGGTTTTGGATGGTCGGTTTCCAAACCACCAATCAATGACCTATAGAGAAATGGGAATCCTTAAATTCATTCTATAGCGATTATATTGCAGTGTTTGTGACAAGTCAGGATGGCCGAGTGGTCTAAGGCGCCAGACTCAAGGTGTGACCTTTCACTGTAGCAGTGAATCAGTGTTCTGGTCCACGAATGTGGGCGTGGGTTCAAATCCCACTTCTGACAAAAGTTTTTTTGCATTAAATCCTAACTAGCAGCATAGAAATTCTTCGCTTTGTGTTTGGTTTAACCCATTAACACGCGCACAATTTTATTACAAGCAATTATTATTAGGAATTAGCATCCACTACTTTTGAATCACTAGTACCAGTCCACAAATTAATTTTTTTATCCGGGGGTAAACAACTCTAATAAGTTTACCGTCCATGAGAAAACCGTCAATGTCAAAGTTATTCTTTTCATAATATACAACGTCAACAGAACTGCTGCAGTTCAATAAGAAAATAACACCAAGAAGGCAGCCTAGTACCGTGGGCAGATTGGTGGTTCATATATTCCAATCATTGATAAGAATATATGGATCCAGGCCAGGCCAGGCAAACTGATTCGCTTGTGACATCACAAATAGAAGCAAAATACCGTGGAATTGCTACAATTATATCACAAACTTGGGTTTTTTTACTAAAGAGCAAACAAATCCGCATTGCTGTTCATTCAAATGACAGAGTTGACTACCCTTTCCATAAAATTTCTAGCAAGTCTAATGGAACCGTTCTGTGTTGATGTCGTACGAACTCTGTGAGACTACCCACAGGCTCAGCCTTGTACTGTGGACTGATTGTCGATCCATATATCCATATCAATGGTCCAAATCAACGATGTTACCTGAAATATGCATCAAACTTGGGCCTGGAATCTCCCATTAGCAATCCTCCGACAGTCCATACCAGTGAGAAGAGAAACAATCCTTGCATCCACAGAGTGATCTAAAAGAATTAAAAAACAACTAATAGAAAATACAGAAGGCAAACTGTAGACTTCGTCTGATTTAGTCAATTGTTTTCTGCTACCATTTTTCTGGTGTCCTGAAATCATCGGGAACATGCTAAATTAGATTCTGCGATTATTCGGGTACAATCTGAATTTATAACAGTAAGATAACAGTTAGTAACAGTTGAGCAGCGCGAGCAAAGCACCCTACCTGATTTCTGCTCCTTGCCAAACCCTGGTACAACAAGAACAGCAACAACCACATTACACACAGTGGAATAGCCCACTATGTTGGTTATAAATCCATACGCAACTCAAGCAAAGACCGTAAGTAGCTAAGCGCGCAGTCAATGAGCGATGCTGCGTTCACGGTCATCGAGGACAAGGTTGAAAACGGCCGTGACTCTTTTGGTGTTGGTGGTCGAACCAGTGGGTTCTTGGATTTCAAACCTGGCTTAATCTGCCTACCCATGTTTTAGACTTGTGGTTCTTTTAATATCAGATCTTGTAGGCCACTATCACATGCCAGATTCAGTGGTACTAACCTGGAGATGGGCACTCGCCGTGTATTCTTTTCACTCAACAGACTACTTGCATTTACCCCCTTTCAAGTGGGTCTCTAACAGGCAGTCATGGAAATCCTCGCCTAAATCCCTGTTGTCTACTAAATTCTTTAACGAGTTCAACAAGCCATGAGTTTCTTTGTCTGTAATCCCTCGGCCTTTAAGAGGCTCTATAGCGGCCATTGGGCCGGTGCACCGAATAGTTTACACGGCGAGTGCCTATCTCCGAGTGCCTGTCTCCAGGTTAGTAGCATTAATTTTGGCTTGAGTTAGTGGACTGGTCTACACGATCTGACACTAAAAAACCACAAGTCTAAAACAGTGGCAAGCAGATTAGGTCACCTTTGCACTGCAGAAATTCACTGGTTCGCCAACCAGCAGCAGAAAGGTCACGGCCATTTTCAACTCTCTTGACTATAGTAGTCACTGCTGTCAATTCCATTTCTGCTTGTTAACTTAGTAGATACGTATTATACATCATCAGTGTGGAATAAACTATTTAAATTATAATATATAACATATAATATATAATAGATCACATATTATCAGATATCATGGGTACAGCCCCTTTACTTTCTTTTGTGGTTTTAAACCATGGACGAAATTACTTCAAGAATTCAGTGAAGGAAGACAGATAGTTGAGATATACAGACCCACACAATGTGTTTAAATCATAAGCCCACATCATACCACACCACGTGCAATGAGTAATAAAAGGGGGTATATTAACTTATAGTCTAACTTAGAGCTATAAATATGACAGTTAAACATTCACCTGATCCCTGTTAGTGCAGGCATCAAACGCTGAAAGCTTCTTGCCCTAGTCATAAGTTAGCATTGTTACCACGGTGATATCAGAACTAGAACTATCCAAGCTGGGCATCAGGTGTTAGGGGAGCTGGGTATCAGGTGTTAGGGGAGCTGGTTATCGGGTGTTAGGGGAACTGGGTATCGGGTGTTAGGGGAGCTGGGTATCGGGTGTTAGGGAAGATGGGTATCGGGTGTTAGGGGAGCATCGATGGTTACTAGATTAGTAAAACTATAATCAGTCACAACTCCACATGCGGTGGCCATAATACTCCAACTTTGAAAAGTATTTCGCCATCTCCTTTGAAGTGTTCATGGATTGAAACGGGGTCTTGTTCATTTGCAAATCTCAGGACGTTGAGCACTCACCGTGGCCTGGTTCATGTCATGACCTTCCTGATCGGCCATCTTTATTTCATCCATAAGACACGTCAACGTCGTCATTAGCGACCGAGCGAGATGGAGCTCCGATGTGTTGAGAAACTGTTTACAATTATGCCGGATGAAATCAAAACATGGCTCCATGAGCCATTCAAACAAGTCATTGAGATACTCAATGTTCTCCTGGTCAATAGTTGGTGGCAACTCGTGCTGAATGTAAGAATCTACAATAAAAAAATATATTCTACCATAATATGAATTTGGCGATTTTTCGCGTGTCACAAAAATGGGTGGGCTTCCTGTCTGATCTCTCAGACCTCTGAGATATGACATTACCAGCAACCGTCGGGCTGAAAAACTGAGTACAGAGACAAAGAGTTTACAGCGCCCGACAGTTCGAGCTGTCAGTTGAAATCTGCTGCTTTCTGTCTTTACTGAAGGACTCTAAGCTTTACAGAGATTATATTAGATTCCATGAAGCTAAAGGTACAATGTTTCCTGTTTCAACGCAATATAAAGATATATAGATCAATCAGTTTGTGTGTAGAGAGATAGACTTACCCTTTAGTGGGCGCCAGCCTAGTTTATGAGGCTCCATATAAATCATACCGCACCGGCTAACAGTGGCGGGTGAGGCCTGTTCCAGATCTGCGGGCTCGAATATTAGATTCATTGTGTTAGACATCTGAATAATTTCTCCACTCATCAGACACAGCTTCTTATTATCATCCAATACTGTGTTCATGTTCTCAATCCATACGGCGTCAACGGGACCATCAAATAGGATCCACTTCCTGTCTACTGATGGGTTGCTAGCATATTCTCGGAAAGTGTTTGCCAGCACCCCTAATGAAAAAAAAACAATGCCATCATGAAACCAAAAACAGTACATTCAAAGGGATAATGGGTTAGCTCAGTGGAAAAGCGCATCACCGCTTAAGAAACTGGGTTCGAATCTCAGACACTGTGGACTCCCTGTGTGGATATGAACTCCTTATACTAATCCTAGCTCACACAAAACAAGCCTCATTATGACCTGGAGCGTTGAAACTGATGCACTTATGGGGGTCTATGCTAAGCGATAACTGGTAAAAAAAACATGTAATGAACCTGGCAGCTCCACATAGCAGTGATGACATGATCCAGAAAACACAAGTGCACCCAAAGAAAAAGTAAGACATACCATCAGTCCACTCGTGAGAGACTGGGTCGAAGCATCCATACAGCTGACCCATAGTGATAGCTTTAGGGTTGAGAATCTTGAAAAGAACTTTGTGTTCATTCATCAGGCCAGCCATCTCTAGATCGTGCAGCGCATCGGCTAGAACTTGGTAAACACAAGTCTTTCCAGCCATGGGTTCACCGACTATCATGAAGCCATGTCGAACCAACATCATCTCGTACACCTACAATGCATTGACAAATAAGTCTGACTACCTCCGTCAATTCAGACAATAGGTACAAAAAACATCAAAAGTTATTTTTCAGCACTATCTACATGTGTTCTTCCATATGTAGTAAATATGACCACTGTCAGACCATTAGAACGCATGTGTCAAACCCAAACTCAAAATGACTTGAGTTTCAATGCAACTGATGCTGGTTTCAAACACCGTGTTTTCACTTTAAACACATCAGTGTACCCAATACGCATTTGTGCACAATTGCTTGGCCCCTTATTGCAAGAAGACATTGTATTTCTTACCTGAATTATCTTATCAATGAACCAGGGTACAGCCTGTAGTTTCTTCTTGGCAATGTTAGTCTTCAGAGCTTCCAACATGAGATCATAATCCTGGGGAGGTAACTCAACGCCGGGGAAGAGATCAGAAATAATTCCTTCAAACAGTGGTACATCCTGCAAAGAACAAAATTCTTGTTTCTTTATTTCATTCTTATTTTTCTACTTGGGCATTTGACCATCCTGTCTATCAGACCTCCCAAGCATGAGGCTTGTTGGAGCACCGGGAGCTAGGAATTATGTGAGGAATTCATTCTCACAGTGGGCACTCAGCATGACTAAGATTTGAATTCAGGATTTATTCAATCTTGAGTCAAGCGCTCTAGCCGTTGCACCATCCCACTATCTTACTAATTGTTCTTGACCCTGGATACAATGGCGAAGCTTCTTCACAAATACAACATGTGGGCTGTAATTTTTTTGGAGAAAGGTTGACAACTCTGTAAATTGAATTGATCCTATGCGGAGCTGTTCAACGAAAAGACAAATCGTGTTATAATTGTAGTAATTCCAGAGTAGTATATCTATTTGTAACATCACAAGCGAATCAGTTTGGTTGACCTTGACGATTGTCTATCCATATATTCGTATCAATGGTGTAACGCACCTGAGAGAGGAACTTGGGAAGGTTAACATCCATAAGAGCTTTGAGAAGGAGTACAGATTCATTCTGCTCGGGGTATTTCAGTTTGAGGTTACCTGCTGCGGTAAGTACTGACTTCACGGCTCGCATACCTATAAGGGGAGGAAAGAAAAAATTACTGTCTGTCAAGAAGAGAACCACTACACTCTCACCAGACTACACTCTCACCAGGAGGCGAGCTGCTCTGGTCAACCGCTTAATTGTCAATAATTGTAATGATGTTGAGAATAGAGTTTTAAGTGAAACAGCCCAAGCAGTAAGCCTCTGTACTCACCATAATCATAGTGATGCTGAGAGGAGAGCTGCTCTGAGCATAGTGTATAGGTAGCCACAATTTTCACAGCCAGGGCTCGAGCATCAACAAATCCACACGAGTACAAAACGATTTCTCCAATCATGGCGTAATCTGGTACCATCATAGCTACTGTACGGAACAGCACCTGCAACAATGACATCATAGTGCGATTAGACTCGGTCCGTTTAGCCGCTCTACTCGAACACATGGTAGTCTTATTTAACGGATCTCCTAACCCTGAGGCTTGTTGGAGGGGTAAGAGTTAGGAAACATGTGAGGAGCACATATGGCGAAGTTCTTTGAGGAGTTCGAGTTTGGCCAAATTTGCATCAGAAATTACTTCGAGCCTCGACATTATGTCACTACATTCCGTGCGACAACGGTACGTCACAACTCGTCCAGAATTGACATGACATCGAAAAAAAGTGTCTCTATAGATCAGAGATACAGCAGCTGGATTGCAATAGACTATCTCACGCGCAACGAGACCCCAGTAGGTAATGCACAATCACTAAGATAAACCTTGGAAAAAATCAGTAAAGGAAATTCTAACAACTGATATATTCTCGGCTTCTGCTAACGTGTTTATGTCACTGTCAGGAGACCTTAGGGTTTCGTTATTTATTTGTCACCGAAAACCATACAATATCTCTCAATCTCCAAAGTTCTCTCAATTCATAACTCCCGATACAATACATTGGTTGATACATATACTGCTACAGTATGCACCCTAAGATAGGCTGGGTGTCAACTGCATTGTGGGCCATAAGGTCTTGTTGACTCTAAATGTTATAACACCAGTCAACAATGGATAGGTGATGACTTTCGTTTGAAATTAAATAAATTAGACTGGGGATGTTTGTCTATGATGTCCTCACTTTTATGTATGGTGAAGCTGCCAGCTTATAGACTTGTTTGTCATCAGTTACGAATTAGGATGGAGCACCATGAGCGGGGTCAGTATCAATGCTCTATCTCACAGTGAGGCTTGGTTTTGTTTTGAGTAGGATTTAAGTGAAGAATTGCACTCACAACGGGATT
>Ga0224501_10005040_pt1 | contig 10415 bp, 4 predicted proteins | sample SF_Oct11_sed_USG_4_FD_169105 | JGI IMG/M metagenome (GOLD analysis project Ga0224501, IMG submission 169105) | Sediment microbial communities from San Francisco Bay, California, United States - SF_Oct11_sed_USGS_8_1 | ecosystem: Environmental > Aquatic > Marine > Sediment | place: USA...
CTGCAGTGGACTGCAGTGGACTGCAGTGGACTGCAGTGGACTGCAGTGGACTGCAGTGGACTGCAGTGGACTGCAGTGGACTGCAGTGGACTGCAGTGGACTGCAGTGGACTGCAGTGGACTGGCGGATCAGTGACCAAGTCACTAGGGGATGTTACAAAGTGACCAACACACAAGAGCTCTCTGGGGCTTTAATTATCACAATGAGTCACTGTTTTATAAATTAGTAGTAAACTAGCTTACACTATGGTAACTACGTAATAACTAATGCTAATCCACGGCTCTCTCATTGGTTGGTGATATGTGAATCAAGTGAACTGGCAAATGGGTGATGGCTCGCTTCCCCCAAAAAGAGACTCACATGAAATGAGACTCGCTGGTCATTTACGAGAGATGAGTGGGATGATGTTTCTTCATCATCAGAGGTGAGAAGATATTCAATATCAGATTCTTCACTGCTGCTGGAATCCAGGTCCTCTGTCACCGTACCACTGTTAAACATCTTCACTGGCTCCGGCGGTTTATCGCCACTACAAGTTTGGTTGTAAGATCGGTGTATACAGTCAGTGCATTCTCAACAAAAACAGTAATTTTAAAGGTTATTGGGCCACCAAGTAACCATAATCATAAAAAATAGATTCCTCCCAATAAAAAAGAGGTACCAATAGATAAAAAAAACATACCACAAGCAGTTTGTGATTTGCTGTGACTTATAGATACTAGTGTTTTCAAATAGTTATACCTTTTTTATACCTACGAATGTCCTGGGTTGCTGATGGAGAATGATTCACTATTTACAGTTATTCTACCTAGCTATTTCAACTCTAACCGATGGGGGGGGGGTGGCATAGCCATAGTATATCCTTGACAACATTCCCCGTCTGGGGTAAACGATAGTCACTGTGGTTGTATTTCAGTGATAGGGTGGAGGGAGTGAAGTGAATCATGACAAGGTTTTAGTTGATTGTAAGCCGCAGAGAGGATAGCGCAGTTACCTATCGGATGAGATAAAATCATTTTCCAGTGATACGTAGATACGGACATCAGCTGCATCATGTGCAGCAGCTTTCTGCTTACGTCTAAACAATAATGACGTCAGATTAACCCGCCAGATCGGTACCATTAATATGAATATACGGATAGGCAATTGCTAATCTGCAGGTCATATACAATTATTCGCTTCTGGCGTCACAAATAAACAAGCATTCAATTTACGGAGTTGTCTACCTTTGCCCCGGGGGCGAGCCTAGTACAGTGGGCTGATTGGTGATCTTTATTCATGTCAATAGCCGGTACAAACAACTGAATCGCTATGGGGCCACTGGATGTAATAGTATGGTGTAAAGATCTCAACACCTCTATGATTTATTTCTTTACTACAGCAGTGACATAAAGGGCAATTTGTGTCACTAGAGTAATCAACCAAGAAACCAGGGACTAGATTTTGTGTGTTGAATTACCTGTTCCTCACATGGAATGCCTATTGATGCAGAATTCAATGCGACCAAAGTGGAATTTCTTTGGGTTGAAGGCTTTAAAGTGAGAGGCTACAGTTGTTTGAAATTTGGCAAGGCATGCCAAGACAAGCAATGTTAGCGGATAGGATGTAGACAGACCAGGAGATACTCACCTTTGATGGGCTGAGACGAGAAAGTTTTTCCACCTCACGGTTTTCCGAAACATGAACGGGCTCATGTTGTACACATTCTCACTGATGGAGATGTTTTTCGGCATGAAGTTATTGATTGAGTTCGGAATGTGGAAAGAAAAATTATTCTCGAAACTGGTCAACTCATGGGTTCGATATACAGCATCAATATCAGTGGTGCATAAAACTGGCTTGTCTCGTGCTACGATTTCATACTCTTTGTGTACTTCATCATATGGTGTTGGTAAAGAGGCTGCGACCGCTGGACTTAACCATTCAGTGTAGTTACTGCAAAATAAGTCATCATCACTGGAGTCATCTCATCTACATAAGGTTTACTTAGTGCCATCTGAGGGGATAGCGAGGGATCACTCAGTGGTAGGACGCTGGGCTCACAACCATGAGAACCTGGGTTCAAGCCTCGGTATGGCAGGCTCCCGTTGTGAGTACGAGTTCCTCATACTAATACTAGCTCAAAACAAAACTGAGCCTCACTATGAGGTTGGGGTGTTGCTTCTGACCCGTTTATGGTGCTTCATGCTGAGCCATAACTGGTAAACAAACGGGTATCTAAACCAGTAAGATCACCATAACAGTGTAGACGTCATACGACAAAAATTCTGTCCAAAAATAACTCCTTGTGCAGTGCATAATATGATTAAATAAAAAGTCCTTCTCCCATGTAAATACCAAGCATACATGATTGACAAAACAAGCAGAACAACAGCAGAAATAAGCCGCTGTTGGCGGAGATCAAAATCAGGTGGTTCTGGGTTCAAACAATGAAAATGATCAACTGATACTGGGAGACTCTTGCACAACCATGTGGGAGCAAGCCTCAGGCTTAGGAGGTCATTAATTATGATGACCCATATAGATGAATAAAACAAGCAATAACCTAAAAAGCTAGTCAATTGGCAACCATTGACAACTAACCATTTTTTACTGGCAGTCCTCTTGTGTATGTACGTATCAGAAGAAAGATCCCAGAGAGGAATAGTCTCGTTATATGGACGATAAATGCCCAGAAAAACGTTGAATGCCTGCTGCTTTTCAGCATCTGCAAGGGAAAAGCACTAGCATTGCAGTGTTCTGGATCAACACCTGTGAATGGAATGATAATACACGACAGACTGAAACACCAGGTACGGAGGTAGTTTTTAACATGAGAAGAAATCTGTATATAAATTCTGTTCAAAAGGGTTATGTCACAGTCAAAAGTGTCTTCACTTGTTTTCAGATTCTGAAGCCTTCCATGAACCAATAGGCCCAATACCCAGCTCAAATGGAAGCTTAAATATAGCCCTATCCAATGCGCATACTTAGAGCCCTCAGCCACGCACTTTTCAGACCATCGAGAGAACAGAATTGGCCTCGAGATAGGAAATTAACAGAGAGCTGTTGGTGTTCGCATTGATTTCTCGGCTTACGCGCTGATGTTTCAAAAACCCTCTTGCAGGTGTATACTAGACCTGTAGTTACACAAGACTGAATAGAGAAAAAGTTCAACGAAAATATAGGAATAGGGTTTCAGAGTGCAGTATTTCACCTCTGTCAGCGAGCGTTAATGCCATTAGTAGGCCCGAACGCAATGGCCTCTATTTAGGGCTAGGGAGAACCGGCAAAGCACTTCTTATAACTTCAGTTTTCTTCAATATTACGTTCAATTTCGAGTTCTACTTGATGTTATGAGGGAGTAAGGACCATTCGGTTCTTAAGTTTTAGTAATGATATCCCATTTTCTTTCTATTTGGGCTATTCGGGCTGTAGTTATTTGGGTGACCGATATTCACTTTTTGGAAAAAGACCACCCGCTAATGCTGCAATGAATGCGGAGTTGGCTCCCTTTAAGAATGGGGAGCACAACTCCAAAAGTGTGTCTACCCTTGACTGTGAGATAACCCCTTTAATATCCGATTCGGTTTACACATCCTCCTCCGAAACCTTGGCTATTCCTCACGAGAGTATCAGCACGAGAAGGAACCAAAAAGCCTGCAGGTGGAATATACTGCAATATAAAACAGTGTATTACTGACCAGAGAATGAGTTGTTGTAATATCTAGATAGATTAGTCAGAATATCATTAGTGTGAGTATAGAGTGGGTCAGTCTTCCTGTATGACTGTACTCTGTGTACCAAGTTAGAGCCTCCATACTGCAGGGCTATAGTGTCCCCCTGATCTTCATACAAAATCTCCAACATCCTACAATCACAAACAATCCACAGGATATTCGAAGCCCTGTGGGTATAGATAAAGGTACGAAAGTACATGTAAAAGGTAAAGGTACCCACCAAATTATAGGGACATGATGAAAAACTAGACCTAGTACTATTTAATTACAGTCCCATGGCATCTTACCGTACACAGTCTGTATCAAATAAAAGCTCACTTCCTGAAGTTACTCCCAGTGCATTCAGCTATAACATAAAAAAGGGAGGTATATATGTAGCTACATAGTGTATGTGTAAAAATGTTCCGTACCCTGTTTTTCAGTTTAGCTAGAAGATAACCCATTGCATCTGATTGTGTACTGTAGTTTGAACCATGACCAGAATCAATCAAATTGTACAAATTAATTCTCCCACTGATCAGAGCAAATATAACGTTAACGTGGGCAAGGCTGTGCAATGTCCAAAACTGACTACTATCTTGCGGGTCTGGCTGTATTAAAGTCCTGTTCTCCATTCTTGGATTCTGTGTATTTGGAAACGTTTTAACAACCTGTAGCTGACATATCGGTGAGAAGCTTTACAGGGTCTCAAATATCTGAGAAAAACAGCGTCTCATGGTCTAAAGTTATATAGATTCAGTTTTGTGCATTCCTGCGGGGGTGGGTAATGCGCTCCAACTGGTTCAGTTACAACATATACACTGCATTCCAATGCAGCATGAGCGTGTGCTCACAGTGGAAATACGTCGTAGCCATGTTGTCTCCCCTGCTGACTAATCAAATCAGTATTATTCAAATGCATCACATACAGAAGTGTTGTGCCAGCGTTTGGCTGCCAAAAGCAATCAATTGTACTGATTGGAGGAAATCATACCTGGAGGCCAAGAGCATGCTTCCCGACAGCAAACTGGGCTGTATTGGTCCGGTCAAGACAGTCTACACAGTTGGTCCTTATAACGCCGTGCTGACGTTGCGTTATTTTACCTCCGAAGTTCCTCACATAGAAGCCTGTTTTCCCTATACACTTTTCAGAGATATTGTCAAGGTAAGAGAGGACATTGGAACCCTTCCTAAAACAGAAAATCTGGCTGACCTTGTCCTCACCTAGAGGCTGCATGTTTATATACAGCGCAATTAATCTCTGGCACGCTGACTGAGATGTATAACCACATTGACGGTGGTTGCTGACTTTGTCATTCCCCTGTCGATGTGTTTTGCATGGACAGGTAGGTAACATACAACCTTTGAGCTATTTTGTTTGGCGGACAATTCCTAAGTAACACCCATGCAGGCCAATTACAGTGACCAAGAGGTAGTTATACGTATGACTAGAAGCTTCAGTCTCACACCCTAATTCAGTTGTATGATTTTCAAGAACAAATCTCGCAATCTATCCACCCTGATGTCATTAACATGAAAAGTCCAGCAGCATCGCAGCCTACGGATCTCTTTCCAAATAGAAAACTAATTGGACCAAGAAATATGATGACAAATTTATCTGACAGGCCAATCAGCACTGTGGAATTCGGTTTTCGTGGTGACGGATCGTTTGTGGGAGAAGGACTGTCCTGCTAGTAACAAATTTCAGCAAGTGAAATATTATATTTACAGCCATAATTTTTAGATAACCAACAATACCAGATTTTAGTCCATGCAATACAATACTGGTCACAACTATAAATGAACGAATAAAATAGATTTTTGAAAAAAAGATTTTTTGTCTTGAGTAACATTTGACAAATCAGGGGATTTATATATTCTAAATGGGTCCCAGATCACGCAGTTAGTTCGCAGGACAATCACTTTCTCAATACCGAGATAGGTTCACATACTTGTTGTTTGATCTCGCCATATCGAAGGCGACGTATCGGATTTTTTGCTCCTCTAGTAAGAATTGGTTGAGATAATCGATTGCTTGCACCATCTCATCCCAGAGAAGGCTTTCTCTTTTTTTCTTTTCTCTTCTCTACAATCGGAGTGAACTTTTTCTAATAAGTTTTTTATGGGATAGCGCTACAACGCAGCCACAACGCTAGGCTCGCAATCGGAAAAACCGGTGCTCGAATCCCGGTTATATCGGGCTTCCGGTGTGAGTATGAGTTCCTCACCTTATTCCTACAACAGCAGCATATACCAATGACTACTAGTCAGCAATTTACGCACTTTTGCATCCAGTCTGTGTTGTGTCTACCATCATCAGGAGCAACAACAAATACAATTTGTGTTTTCAGAACGCAATAGTACAAACTTGAAGGATGGGATAGGGTGAATTTCGCACTCCCACGCGCCGGCAATACAACAATCCCACTGTTTCAACCATTCTCTATCAGTTAGTTATCTGATACGCCGGGCTAAAATTGAATAGCATCTATTTGATTAGATAAGTTTATGGGTGACCTAGAGTTGGTCATGGACACCTAAAACTCCAGTGAATCAATATGATGACGCTTTGGACAGGTAGTCTATGGTTACTAGGTTTGACAGAAGTGGTACACACTACACAGCTATAACACTGTGCCCATTGTGGATAGCAACAATTTAAGGGATTTTATTTTTGTGTCATATAAAGTCTAGAACTCACATTTATATACTAGTAACATCAGCATATCACTTCACAAAAGTGGTTAGGTTTTCCTGCCAGGTTCATAGCCCTTCAAGGACTTTGGCCCAGGTTGGGGTTTTATTAGTCGGATCAAATTCCTTCACCTGGATATCAAGCGCGGAACGAGCAGTGATGTCAATTCATATCACATAGACATGCCACATCACATATCAATCAGCTCAAGAGTCAAGACCCTTGGGCACAAGATAATGGCGGCCAGGCTGTACTGAAATTACTGTAACATATACATGAGCACGGGCGCGGAATTCCACTCAAACTGTGACAAATACAATGTTCGGCGACAACACTGCTATGTTGTACTACTTTATGGTCAAACTCAGTAGCAATTATTAACCCAGAGAAGTAACTGATGGTAGCAAGAGGTACTACCAGCAATGACCATTAATGCTAGTCGCTACTTGCTGGGTTGCATCACTAAAACGGCTCAGGCATAGCCATAGTGGTGGGATAAAGATAAGATTATTCAGAGCACGACATTGGCTATTCAGGCTGTGGGATGTGGCCTTTGATACGCATCACATCATTTGGCATTTATCTGCGGTCTGTACAGCTTGAGCGATTCAAGTAGCTAGCGAGTGTCAACTAGTCACTACCCGTATCATCATCTGAATTTCACAATGGAAAGTGACAATGCAGAAAAGGTATGTTTGATATTATATAACACTTGCACTGTAGGCGATCACACTTTTAGTTTTATGTGGGTTGTCATTGGATGCTGAGACGGCCAGTGTGTGAATTACAGATTGACATATTTTAGCCACTAACTGAATGCTTTAACTTTAGAGGTGCCATCTTTGTATACAAAACAATAGAAGAGGGCCTTTCGCAGCATACCATATGTGAACTGAAGCATTAGTTCACTTGTAACTAAGCCAAAACAGTGTCCTAGGGCAAGGCATCAATCTGCTATCAGCATTTAGGGCACTGAGGGGTGTACTTGTTGATATCTCAGTGGATTAATTGTCAACTGATACTATTAGCGTGTCTAGTGGAAGCCTAGAGTAGGATTAAGGCAGGTGGTCATGTCCATGTCAGATCTCATGTCGTGGGAGCTGGAGCTTCCGCTCGAATACAAAGCCATGGTAAGCAGATTTGATTTGTTCCGCTTCACAGCTGAATGTGCCTGCACTTATTCATATCATCACAATCGCCATGAGACTGTGTTGGACTTGACCACAAACCAACTCGTAGAGTGATGGGATTATGGTGTGCTCTGCAGGTCAGTTCTGAACAAAAGCTTAGCACATGGCTCACAAAACTGACTGCCATCTTCGCATCACCGAACTGACATTTTCCCGTATCTCTCTGTCTTTAGAGTGAAGAAGCAGCATTCAAACAGAGAGTGGAACAGTTACTGAAATGTCCTGTCTGTCATGAAACTGCTACAGAACCAAAAACCCTTCGTTGTGGTCATTTTTATTGCGCTGAGTGTATCAACCTGCTACCTATAGGTGAGTTTGGTCAGAATGGCATGGTTTTAAGTTAGCTTGGATTGTTGAAGACCTGTGATATTGTGCTGAAGTTGGAAAACGACTGGCATCTATGCAAGACCCAGGCTTTGTATTGTATCTATGGCATGCACAGAGTCAGTTCATTGGATGGGGCGGAATCATAGTTTTCCACAGGATAACTCAACTAACCAGCGAATGTATTTGTCAAGTCAGTGAAATAAAGGCTTTATCTCACTGGATGAGTGCATATAAACTTTTCTAGATGATATTTCCAGACATAGGGTACTCAACAGCGCTGAGGAGGGATAACTAAAGAGTACCCCCATCAACTCCAAAGCAAGGGTTTCCAGTTTAACTCTAAGGATGGGCAGCCGGTGAGAGCCATCATATGTATAAAAGGATGCGCCAGTCACATACTGTTACTTGGGAAATGACAGCATGGGTTGTATTGTAGATGATGGGAGGGTGACGTGTGCTTCTTGCGGTGATACTGATGACCTGAACCAGCTGAGATCAGTCGACTTATGCGCCCGACTAGTAAACTTACTAAACACGCCCCTCAAAGCTGAGCCACAGGTATAGCTATCAGGAGAGGTGTCTTGGCAAAGTTCCAAATAGACTCTGGTTAACCAGTCTTGTTTAGATTAAGTTGATGGACAATACAGGATGCAGGTGGACTGCTATCATGGCATGATGCCGGACCACTGTCAGCTTTGGCAATGCCAGTGTTCTTTGCATTACACATTGCTTTAATGCTCTATCCAGTGACCAATGTTGTCTATCAACTTCATTGAAACAAGACCCTAGACTGATCAGCATCTGAATGGAGATATCTTGAATCCATTTGCCCAGATTATTACACACTCATAAGATAAGATCAATCATCTTCCTACACAGACACATAATCACTAAGCCAATGAGGTTCCAGGTTGATCCAAGGTGTGCTCCATACTGATCTGTGGTTAAGGTACCATGGAATATGCTCTCAAACTTGGTGGGCAATCAATTTGCTGAATACCTACCCAGTGAATTTGTTGAATTTTAGTTGAATGGTGATACGAAAGCAGACCATATAGGCGACTCACCAATGAAGTCACAGAGAGATAAGAGAAATTCAAGTTCATTTGAGGACAGTGAGTCAGGAGACGAGAATTATGTTAAGAGAGATGATACAATGAGTGAGGATGGTTTAGATGTGGTGGGTGAGGAGTTACCCCGAGAAGCTAGCACTCCGGACAAGCCACCTTCACCCGTCAGAGTGACAGCCATCATACATGTGTTAAGTGATGATGAGCCAGAGCTAGTCAAACTCACAAATGAACATCGAGAGATCAAACGCAGTGAGAGTCAGGCGGACGGGCAGTCTGTTCGATCGGATGACCATGACACGATTACATCTATACCGAGCGTGGACGAAACGGACAGGAGGATGAATTCATTAGAGAAAGACACTGAAGTGGATGTACTGATACCCGATACACCCTGCAGCAGGTGTAACAACAAAAGCTGCAACTGTAACTGTGCCACCAGTATGCTGGTAAGTTATGCTACTCAGTTAGGGGCAGTTGATCATAAAGTTAGATGGCAACTCTATGCACTGGATATACAGGGGTGTCTAGCCGTCATATGAATTGCGGAATAGCCAGCTGCCTGTCTGAAGATCTAAATGGTCTATTAAGCTGATAAACCCTTGTGTGAAAGTACTCTTGAAGAATTTCAAGTCACAATATGTAAGGGTCATTGATCGTTTAGTCTACTGACCCAAGAGGTTTTACCCATTTATCATGAAGGAGATAAAGTGGTGCTATCAGGTGATGTGTTATCAGTTGGTCTAAGCAAATGGTTGTTCTGAACAGATGGGCTCATTGTTCGATTGATTTTCACTTTAAGACACCCCCAGTTTCCATGGGGTCACAACAATCTGTGGAACTATCTTCGGATGATAGTGTGATTCCACTGATGAGAATAAGCAGATGGGCGGTGGACGACTCTGCAAGTAACATTGAGGTCAGTAAATGACTCCGGAGCCTCTGCTTTCAAGGCAAAGAGCCCTTTCTTTTTAAATTGTCATATTTGGTCACTTAGTCATCATATGTAATAAGCCGTCTAAGCCTTGGGATCGTTAAAGCGTTGGGACCTAGGTATTATGTGAGGAACTCATTCCCCGCAGTGGACTCTCAGCATGAGTCGGACCTGAACCCAGGGTCTTTCCATCTTGAGCCACACGAGCACTCTAACCATTCAGCTATCCCATTTAGGTTAGTTTAGTTTATGCTCAATATTCTTAATTCACCCACATGTCATACACTTGTCTGCGATTGTAGGTAGCAGACAAAAACAAAATCCATGTGACAAGATGGACATTTGATGATAATGGGTCTGTGCAGACTTTTGATGGACAAGGAAAGAAGATAAAGCTCCTCCAATGCAATAAATGTAACTACTCTGGAATAAGTCTGAGTAAACTGGGATTCGTGTTCACTCTAAATGTATCCAAACATCGAATAGAGGAATACAGTGGAG
>Ga0224501_10005041_pt1 | contig 10414 bp, 6 predicted proteins | sample SF_Oct11_sed_USG_4_FD_169105 | JGI IMG/M metagenome (GOLD analysis project Ga0224501, IMG submission 169105) | Sediment microbial communities from San Francisco Bay, California, United States - SF_Oct11_sed_USGS_8_1 | ecosystem: Environmental > Aquatic > Marine > Sediment | place: USA...
AGAGGCCCTGAGGTATCTAAGGGAGAAGGAAAGCAGGACGAAAGAGATCTATAAGAGACTTTACGGGTTCGATCTCGGGGACGATCTCTCCCCCTTCGATCTAGTTTTGGATGTGAACCTGCTTGAGAAGGACGAGACTTTCCAGACGTTATGCATAGCCATCGAAAACCTTGTACTAGGCAAGAGAAAGGATCGCTGAGAAACCCACAAAATGTTTGCCTTCTAGAGGACTTGACGAAAGGGTCACTCAAGCCTTTGTTGATATGTTCGCACCTTCAGAGATAAGTATAAGTACCGAAAAAGCCAATCTTTCACGGAAATGCTAGGAGGGTTGTTATTGCCCGCAATCGAGGTTGGCAGAATCTGCGTTAAGACTTCAGGTCGAGAGGCTGGGATGCGGTGCGTTATAGTTGAGATAATCGATAAGAACTTCGTTCTTATAACTGGTCCGAAGAGCACCACGGGTGTGAAGCGAAGGCGTGCCAATGTGAACCACATCAGACCAACTGAGGACACAATCAAGATTAGAAGGGGAGCAAGTGACGAAGATATAGCCAAGGCTTTATCCAAGACCGGAAAGGTCGAAGTAAAGGCCGAAAAAGAGTGAGCCTAAGTTCATATTATCCCAATCCCTATTTCTTCTAGAGGAGTAGAGATGAAAGAGATAGCCGCCCCTTGGCAAGTAAAGCGGGAACTCCTGATAAAGGCTGAGGACGAGACGGATCCAAGATATGGGCATAACCCGGAAGAGAGACCCATACAGGAGCATATACGGTTCGGAGTGATAAACCTAGATAAGCCGCCTGGGCCCTCAAGCCACGAGGTCACCGCTTGGGTCAAGCGCATCTTGAATCTTGAGCATGCCGGTCACGGCGGGACTCTAGAGGCTTAGAAGCCGGAGAAATCCCAAGGTAACCGGCGTCCTGCCAGTGGCTTTGATGGACGCCACTAAGGTAGCCCAAGCGCTGCTGATGGCTGGGAAGGAGTACATCAGTGTGATGAAGGTTCACGGTGATCTCCCAGAGGAGCGTATCAAAAGCGTATTGGAGGAGTTCCGGGGAAGCATCTACCAGAGACCACCGATCCGTGCTTCGGTCAAGAGGAGAGTACGCGTGAGGAGGATCTATTATCTCGATTTTCTGGAGGCTGAAGGGAGGAACGTCTTGTTCAGGGTTGGATGTGAGGCAGGAACGTACATTCGCAAGCTGATCCATGATTTTGGGGAGGTCTTGGGATGCGGGGCTCACATGCAAGAACTGAGAAGGACGAAAGCTGGCCCATTCGATGAGAAGAAGGATCTTTTCAAGCTGCATGATATTCTGTATTGGTACACTCTCTGGAAGGAGACGGAGGACGAGAAACATCTGAGGAGGTTCATACTGCCGATGGAGAGGGCGGTCGACCTACTCCCGAAGATTTACATCCGCGACTCAGCTGTGGACGCTGTTTGCCACGGGGCTCACTTAACCGCGCCGGGTGTGACTTACATTGAGACTGGGATAGAGCCGAAGGCCGACGTTGCCGTAATGACATTGAAGGGGGAGCTCGTTTCTTTTGCCAACGCTGTCGCGAGAACGGATGAGATAATGAAGTTGAGCCACGGGATAGTTGCAAAGAACACAAGGGTCTTGATGCCGAGGGGGACATATCCGAAACTATGGAGTTCAAGCCGATGAATGCGCATCTGAAACATCGGTAACATGACTCTGTGGGCTATCTTTGTAAACATTATATACATCGGGAATGAGAGATATGCATAGCGATACGGAAGCCGGGGTCTCCTAGAGCCGAGAGGTGGGGAACCAGGTAGGGAGCAGATCCCTCTGAGGAGTAGCTTAAGCCTGGAGTTCCTATAGGATGCAAACAGCCTGTGGCCCATCTGGGCCGCGTGGGTTCAAATCCCACCCCCGGCGCCATTTGTTAGTGTATTTTCTAAGACTAAGCGTTTTTTTGGGGGTTTATATGCAGATTAGCCGGAGCTTTGATACTTTTGAAGTACTTATCTGATGTCAGGTATTTCGGGATGCGAACCGCAACAGGGCAGATATCACAAGCTTATTCCTGCCCTTTTCATTCAGACCTGGCTAACGAGTTCTTCCATTCCTGTGTCTCATGAAAAATGTGGAATTCAATGCATCTTTTCGTTAGTTCAATGTTCGTCCAGCCCTTATCAACCGCTATGTTTAGATACGTAAAAGCTGTATTCCGATCCCCTAGCGCAGCCCACGCCCGGGCCGCCAGATGATAGTATAGATGCATTTCCGCAAGCATCCATTCCGGCATATCATCACTTCGAGTCGCGAAAACTTTTTCCATACATTCGGCAGCCTTCCTATACCGCTTTTCCCTGAAAAAAGAGAGCCCCATCTCAGCAAGATGGTTAGCCTCATTGTATATGCAAAAAGACTGAACATATTTTCTTTCCAGTTCAAAACCTACCTTTTCAGCAACCCCCCTTGAACCGGTATTATACTCGTCGCAGTGCCAGCCAACCGATGTGAAACCATGAGACAAACAATAATCAACAGTCGCCGCGGCAGTTAGCGTTGCCAACCCACGCCTCCTATAATCCGGACGAGTATGGATGCCGATTTCACAAGCATCACCACTAGCACAATCTGTTATGCACCAACTAACCACTTCTAAGCCATGTAACATGAAGAAACCAGATCCCTTCTGCAGAAAATCATCGACAGAACCCCAATTGATTTCCATCCAATCAGTCGCATGATCTGGAATCTTCACGCTTGGGTTTCTCAAGAGTCTCTGATCAACGCGTTGTATCGAGAAACCAGTAGGAATCTTGTCTCTCCACTCAACAGCTTTTGGTTCACTGCAAACATAATGTCTCCGCACAGTTTTTAGAGGGACCCTTCCTCTGAAGATGACCTCCATCTTATCCTCCCAAGAAGGTGGATGAAAGCCAATGGAAATATCCGTCTCATCCCTCCTTACAGTATCACCAGCGAAGAATTTTTCAAAGATCAATCTGTTCAATGCCTTATTGAACGCGTCATTATCCACGTATCCTACTAGATAGTATCCTTCAACCGAACACAAGAATGCCGTTTTCGGATTGCCAACATGATCCACGTAGATTCTGCCAGGACTCGTTCCTTCAATGACGGCGCTTATGATAAGGTTGTAGTCTAACTCCTTGAATAGAGGACGTACCTTTTCATACTCGCCCTTATTTAGTTCGTAAATCGCCATCGATTCTCTCCTTGTCGCAATGGGTCTTGGATTGAAACCATTATCCCCAATAAAACGCTTACGCCTTGCGCCAAACCACAACATTGCGCGCGTATTCTGAACTTCATGCGTGAAATTCAAACGAACACATGCATCCAATCCTCAGGGTCCTTTTCTGGGGAAATATTGACTTCATCTTATGATGGTTTTTCCTTCGTATAGATGATACCCCCTATATCTTTTCATGTTCTTCGCTTCGGCGAGAAGTCCTATGGACCGCTGGTCTCAAGAATCCCCGTTCCTTTAGTTACCACTGTGTAGTTTTGCTGGGGCTCGGCTCTCCTGACTAGACAGCTATGAAACTGAAGATGAAGGTATACTATTTTGCACCGAGAGTAGTTTCAGTGACAGTTTGCGGTCCTGCACGGAGTTTTTCGCCCGCCACACCTAGCTAGCTAGGTCAGGAACGCCAAACTTTGGCTTTTTCTGTGGTAATGCAGAACTAAGCCAGTGATGCGTGGATCTTGTTAAGCTTGTTGCGGAGCTCTTCCCCGGACATCTTTAAGAACTTCTCGAGTATATTGCATCCGAAGTCGTCACAGTGGGCGCATGTTTCGACGCCTTTCTCAATTGCGCAAGCTCGGACTTCGCAGTTTGAGCACCATTTCCAGAGCTCTCCGGTTTCGGTCTTGCACCCGTCACAATTGATCTCCTCAGCGCGCGCGCGCGCCCTTGACCATTCTTCTGCGGTCTTCCTTCGAAGCTCATCATCGTCGTTCTGTTTGGCGATGTATGCATTGCAGTCAGTGCAGACCAGCCCACAGTAAGCAAGCATTTCATCTGACATGGCAACTCAAGTATAGGTGATAAGTAGCATAAAAGCTTGCCGAGAATCCTCTAGCTCGTTACTGGAGAGTCAGAAGGAGTCATAGAGCCTTCTCGGTATGGATAATTAACCTTTCAGTTTCTCCAGTATTATGGCGGGGCATACTTTTCTGACTCCCTCTACCGCTCCGACCTTCTTAGATAGGAGCTCGGCTAGGGTTCTTCCGTCCGTCGTCCAGATCTCGGTCATGATCATGTGGTCTCCGCTGGATGTGGCGACGAAGCGTATCTCAGGGATGTCGCAGATCTTCTGAGCTGCCTCTAGCAACATTGGCGGGTCAACATCCATCCCGACTATCGCCATGGTGCTCAGCCCGATCTTGGAGGCGTCAATAACAACGGAGAACTTTCTGATGACGCCTCTCTCTTGGAGAGCCAGTACCCTCTTCCTGACGGTTGACTCTTTCGAATTGAGTTTATCGGCTATACTCGTAAAGGAAGCCCTCCCATCCTCATCAAGAATCCTGAGAATCTCTAGATCTAACTTGTCAACATCCCGCATACCCTTTAGGCCTCCCGTCCTGTTTTCGTAATAAACAGTTCCTGTTTGTGCTAAAATCGTAAGTAATATATAAATATTGCATATGCGTCTGTTGCCGAAGCATTCGCGAGGAGAGTCTGAAAGACGATTGACCCTGCGCGAGTTGGGTTATAGAACATTGTTCAGTATTTTCCATGTGTGCTTAAATATCGGAAACCGAAGATGCATTCGCAATTAACAGTCGGCGCAGATGAAGGTAAGATGAGAAAGTCGCAACCAATCCGTGTCTTCTCGCTCATTGTTGTTATGATCTTGAATGTTGTCTTTCAGTCTTCACTCATCGTTCAGCTTGTGAGTGCGAATCCGGGTACTCCTATCCCTCCGCCGAGAACCGGTGCCAATCTGAGGGAGCTTGTAGAAGCGCTGAACAGCACCACCCCGCCTGAGAACAGGACTGATACTGATGGCGACGGTATGTGGGATTTGGTTGAGGCGGTTATCGGCACAGATTTCAACAATACTGATTCTGACTTTGATCGGTTGAATGACACCTTCGAAGTGTGGAACAACCTAGACCCCTTGGAACCCGATTCGAACAATGATGGATTATCAGACTATCATGAAGTGATGAATGTTTCTTCTCCGAATGTTGATGGTGACAATCTTGATAACGCTTGGGATTTTGACAATGATGATGACGGCGTGAATGATCATATCGATCTGTCTCCATTCTCCAAATCCATCACAAGCGATAGATTCCATTTTGAGATCAAGACAAATGGTAACCCTCTCTACATCATCTTCCAATTGATACCGGAGAACCCGGACTATCTCAAGCTATTCTATCAATCTTGGGATTGGCCTGACAATGACAGAGAAGGGTCGATGAAGGATCTGGACAACTCTAAACAGGATGTAAGCATGATTCCAATACTCAATCTAACTGCGAACGTGCTTCCCAACCAGTCCGATGTGATGTACTACGGCATTCTAGTAACCCCTAATGGTATCCATGTTCCGCTATACCCCGTCTTTGAGTATGGCACTATCGTTGCCTTCGCCGGTAAGATGGTCTATCCCGCCTCTGCCCCGGTGGATCTTACTCTAGACGCGGAGCTCTTCTGGAGGGTTAACGGCATCACCGATGAGAAAGCCAAGGCTCTTAAGACAACCAGCGGAAATTACTTCTCCCTCTCAGTGAGCGGAGCGGTGCTTGCTAACAGCAGCTCGATAACTCCTCTAGAGACCTTCCAGTGGATTGACCTCGGCGATAACACGATAGCTATGAAAGCCCTTAATGGTCTCTATCTGTCCGTTGCAGACAATGGAACAGTCGTTGCGAACAGCATCGGGATCAATGAAAGGGAATCTTTTGAGTTGGCAAGCAAGGGCGATATAATAGCTCTCAAAGCGTACAATGGTCTCTATGTTTCAGTTGCAGCCGATGGCACGGTGGTCGCTAACAGCACTGCTCAGGAAGTTTTTCAGTTGATCGATATGGGAGCCTGGCCGGAGGCGACTGTGCTTGCCACGTACAATGACGCTTTCATGCTCACCGGTTTCAGCGTTCAAGAGAACTATGGCTCCGATTTGGGATTGTTCTATAGTGAAGACGTGAACCAGACGTTTGCGGCCAATCTACTGTCAGCTTACGATTTTCTGAGGAATTCGACGACGCATGTATTGGACATGCCGCCCATAATAGCAGACTACGATCTCAGCTTGTCCGCTTTGAGCGGTTCATTCTCACATAAGGATGAGGCATTCCAGTCTATGGCTAATGAGATGACCCCGGATGCCTTGAACTCCTTGCCTGGAAACCGAGTCTTACCTGTTGTAGCGATTGTTGAAGACAGCTTTGCAGGTCTTGATCTGTCGCAGATTGCGTCCGGCTCATATATTGCCGGATACTTCTTGACTGCGGACTTGACGAGCGAGCCAATCGTGACTTCGAAGACGCTGAAGACAGACTGGTACAACACCTCAAGCCATCAAGCGCTCGAGATAGACGATATTGTAACCGAGATATGGAGCTGGGGATCGAACGAGACTCTATTTGCCAATCTGATCGGTTTGGCGATGGCGTGGAATACTGGCGAACAAACCATCACAAGCATAGGCTCTTCAGTGACTAAGTTCGAAACTCCGGAAAAGGAACTTGTGAATATGCAAGTTCGCAAAATCGGAAAGGTAGGATTCAAAGTCCTTACAAAATTCGTAGTCGCACCATCCTACAGGGTCATACAGAGTCTTCGACTCCTCAGGAATCTGAAGGCGGCAGGTTGGAGCATAAGCGTCAAAGGTAGTACAAGCTGGCTGAAAATCATGAAACTGCAATTGAAAAAGGCATTCAGTGCTAAGACGTTGTTGACCTCTTCCAGCCGAATAGGTAACACGATGGCTCTCATAGGCGCGTTTGTAGAGATCGGCTTAGCTATCTATTCCCTATTTTCAATCGGTGAAAGCCTTGACTGGAGCCCTCAAGGCACCCACATGGCTCTAACAAAAGCTCTTCTCCAGACCACATATGCCGTAATCATGTTCAACATTGCAATGATTCCCTATGTAGGCTGGGTGATCGCCCTAGTATTTGGCATCATTGATCTCTTCGGTGACTATTCAGGCAAACTCATTGGATGGATGATGAGCATAAAGGTCACAGGTTCGGTCACACCAGGCATTGAGATTGCCGGAGAACCCTCATTGACAACCTATGATAAAGATGATAATGGGCTCGATGTTGGGGACCGCATTGAGTACATAAGCCGCCTGAAGGGAAAGGTCTCAGGCCGTTGGGATCTCGTTCGTAAGAGCAGCATTTTTCCCTACTATGATATATATGCTCCGCCGGGTTCATCCTCTACCACAGGCTACGTGTACCCGGGAAAACTCCCTATATCAACCAATATTACCATGACGCAAGACCCATATGGCGGTTGGAGAGCGAACGAATACGAGGCGGGTGTCTGGATAGAACCTGGAATAGGGATGCCAAACTTTCCAGTGAATATTGGGATAAAAGCCTACTACGATCTCTGGTACGAGTGGGAGCATTTTGTTTGGCTTGTATTCTATTGGTTCTACTGCAGCCATAAGGGCTGGGAAGAAGGCTTCACGAGTGGAGGCGGATTTACACTTCGCTTCGATGTCATGCCGGGTAACCTCAGCGATTTTGTGAGTTGGAGAAGTATAACGGCTCTTGATCATGACGGTGACAGGCTTCTTGACAGCGAAGAGACGACGAGCGATCGGTGGAGGTTTGATACTGACGGGGATGGATTGAACGATAAGTATGAAGTTGACATCGGAACAGACCCCAAACAGTTTGATACGGACAAGGATGGATTGATCGACTGGTTTGAGCTCGTATACGACACCAACGTAACGGAACCTGATACCGATGGAGATGGACTGCGGGATTTCCTAGAGGTCGCGGGCTGGGTGATCTCCTTCAACTACACCGACGACCCAACTAAACCTTTCACGACGCGTGTTTACTCCGATCCAAGGGTTCCTGATACTGATAGGGATGGAGTGGACGATTATATAGAGTATTGGAGCGGACTGAATCCAAGATCTAGCGACACGAACGGCGATGGAATAGATGATGTGGCAAATCCGAAATTTGACACGACAAGCTTCGAGTTTGTGGAAAGTTGGAATGTAACGCTGGGTTCGAACGATGAAGTTATGGATATGGCCATAGATGCAAACGGCGATATCTACGTCGCTACTTACCGTGGAACCATCTTGAAGTACAGTCCAAATGGGACGTTGGTTGCTGTATGGAACCCCGACGAAACCGACATAATCAGTTCAGTCTCCGTAGCTGTCGATGATAAGAATGGGTATGTCCACGTCTTCGATAGCGAATATTATTCTATCTGGACTTTCGATTACAATGGGACAGTGATTCGAGGACTATGGGGTCAGGGTGATTGGCCTCGTGCTTTGGCTGTTGATTCAGAAGGGTGCGTCTACGCTGCCAGAGGTGGACCCTATTATGACAACATATGGACTATTTCCGTCGAGAAGTACCATTCAAACGGGACTTTTATCACCTCATGGGGTAGCTGGGGCACTGATCCTGAACAGTTTGCGAAAATTGACGACATGGCTATTGACAAAAACGGTATTGTCTACATCAGCGATATAGGGGAACTCCCTGAAAATGTTTCAATTCGAGACGACCGGATCGCAAAGTTCGACGTTGATGGAAACTATAAAGAAAGCATCTATGATGTCTCTTCGGTTGATTATGACCTAGTTTATATCCCTTGGCTGTCACCCTATTGGGGTCGTCTTGGGGTGGCCGTTGACGAAGATGACTACCTCTATATAGCGGATTCCGGCAATCACCGCATCCTAAAGTATGATCAGAACGGCATGTTCATAAACTCAACAGGTAGCTACGGCTGGGAAGATGGCAACTTCATATACCCGCGTAGAGTAGCTGTCAGTTCAGATGGATACGTCTACGTTGTTGACGGACCCGATAATAGAACGGACTCTGGAGAAGAAAGAATATTCCGCATCCAGAAGTTCTCCCAGGAAATAGAACCTGCACCTCCCTTTGAGGATCCTGTTCCTGACAGGGATGGCGACGGCTTAGAGAATACAGCTGAGTCCGCCGGCTGGAATGTGACCTTCACCAATACAACAGGCACCTTCACCATCCACGTAACAAGCGATCCTCTCCTGAACGACACGGACTTCGAAGGGCTCTCAGACTACAACGAATCCCAGATAAAAACCCATCCCAGAGACCCAGACACAGACGACGACGGACTATCCGACTATGCTGAATGGAGAGGATTCTCCCCAAAAACCAACCCGAAACACTGGGACACTGATGAGGATGGACTCGGAGATGGAGCCGAAATAAGCTTTGGCAGCGACCCAACAAATAACGATACAGATGACGATGGACTCTCAGACTTCGAGGAGTTTGAGCTCGGCTCCAACCCAAGGGATCCAGATACCGACCGAGACGGAGCGAAGGACAAGAAGGAGAAAGAGGCCAAATCAGACCTGAAAGATCCGGATTCGGATAACGATTTCATGTTCGACGGCATGGAACTCAATATCGGCACAGACCCCAACAACAACGACACAGACAAAGACCACCTACCTGACGGTCACGAAATCCTCTTCAACACGAATCCTTTGAACAATGACACTGACAATGATCATCTACCAGATGGCCTAGAGGTTGGCATGTTTCTTGATCCTACATCCAACGACACGGACAAGGACGGTGTCCCAGATGGAACCGAACTGGAGTGGGGGACCAACCCATGGAGCAATGACACAGACCGAGACGGCATACCCGACAACTTAGACCTAGACTCCAACAGCACACATGTAAAGAATATAATTCTCGCATTCGACCTTGACCCTGAAAATGCCACTAGGGAGTTCGCGGATAGACTCGCACAGTATACGAACGTCACCACTGTTTCGACTGACGAGCTGCTGATTAACTATACGGATTCTCCTCACATCGTATTGGTTGGGAGACCTGACGGGAACGGAACAGTTGGAAACCTCATCAAAGATCTCCTAGCTGATACCGGAGATGTCCTCACAAAGATGATAGAGTCAGATGAAGATCGACTCGCCGTCAGGTATGGAATATGGGACAGCACACAGACAGTAGTGATGCTCTCTCACCCATATCCCTTGGATCACCTCCGAGTTCTGGACATCCTCAGAAGCAAAACCGTGACCGTACTGCCAGACTGGGTTATGGTGGAGTATCTCCTCAACACGTTCGTGAAGTATCCAAGCGGAGGGTCCCTAAACCACACCGAAATATCATATGACTTCTTCAAAATGGACGAAATAGACACGGTG
>Ga0224501_10005042_pt1 | contig 10414 bp, 10 predicted proteins | sample SF_Oct11_sed_USG_4_FD_169105 | JGI IMG/M metagenome (GOLD analysis project Ga0224501, IMG submission 169105) | Sediment microbial communities from San Francisco Bay, California, United States - SF_Oct11_sed_USGS_8_1 | ecosystem: Environmental > Aquatic > Marine > Sediment | place: USA...
AAAACTTTTGGTTCTTCCAATGATTATGCAGTCCTGTATGAGCCTATGAGCCAAATCCCCTGGCTTTCGTGGTGCAGGGTGCCCAGTCGGGTTGTTCCCTCATTTCCCGAATGCCTAAACTGAGGACGGAGCAATTCCCAGTCTCCCACTTTACATACTTTATCGCACAATGTTGAAACGACAAATGTTAAAACATTTTAGCATTTGTTGTCGCCAGTCCAACGACAAATGTTAAAACGCCGACAAATGTTAAAACGTTTTAACATTTGTCGGCGTTTTAATATTTGTTGTTGCAACGCACGATCATCTGGTTGTGTAGCAAAGTGAGATGACATGGCTATCGCAACACTGGTGACATCACATCAGAATGCAAAAATAATTCTTTGTGTGCTAATAGTTATGGTGGGAAAGGCCTCATACGATTTTAAAAATAAAACATTTGGTGCTTCCGATGTCCATCCCATCATAAGCTTATGACTCCCTTCAATGGTGCAGCAGCATGCGTACAGATTCAGTATACAATGTGTGTATGGCAATGATACTGATAGTGTCCGCTAGTCCAGCATATTCAATGAAGACATTCAAAATCATATCGGAGGCCCTTTGGAATTCGCCGAAAATCTGGTCTTGCGTCGTCTGCCAAACAAAGGTAAAGGTCGCTAAATGGGCATTTCACCGTTAGTCATGTGGTCACTAGAGCCGTGGAAATAGAGCCCCCCCCCCGTAAAATCTCCAATTCCACATCGGTTCCCTTGCCAAAGTAAAAGTAAGTTATGTCTTCCCTCAACCCAAGCCATCCGGAAGATTCCCTGGACCCAGAAACTACCCTCAGGACCGAAGACGGTAGTTTGCCTGATGGGTAAGCCGCATTCTACGCTCAAACATATTCGTTTTGACTAGGGCCTAGCCCTAGTCAAAACTGGCACACGGACTCGTGACTGACCGTGAGTGACACTGACTGAGTCACTCAGTGAGTGACTGACAGTGATTGAGTGAGAGTGACACTCACACTGGCCTAGCCGCTAGGCCAGTGTGTCAGTGACTTGTTGTTCAGTCAGTTACTCACTGACTACTGAATTAGTTACTGACTTACTCAGTATCTGAGTTAGCCTTGGACTGGAGTTACTCATGACGAATCTACGTGAGTCACTCGGTCAGTAACTGTAAGTCAGTCTCAGTGCCAAGTTAGTAGACGTAGTAGTAGTAAGTAAGTCAGTGTAACTAATAACTTACCAAGTAAGTCGAGTTTAGTGAGTATCAGTAAGTTAGTAAGTCACTTGACTTGTGTTTCCACCAATCCAGTTCGTTTGGTAAATTACACAATGAAGAAATTCAAAGCCATGCTAATAGTACCATACCCAACGGTCAGTTTAGTGAGCTAATCGAGTGAGTTAAAATTAGCATTAAGTAAATAATGTATTATTTACTCAAATTAACCTAAACGATCAAACATAATTACCACCAGCCAGAGCAGTGACAATGTCACTGCCCAGATTACTAGTTGTAGCAGGTTGGTGATTATGCAATCATGAACTATGTCTATGGTGATGGTTATTTTGTACCATTTTTGGACCATTTCTTGTTCATTACATCATTTTATAATCACCGTAACTTCAATGAGTCGCAGTCAGCCTCCATCATGTGCTGCGAGGTTGTTTGCAGTCTAATCTTCATTCACTGTTACATCGAAATGATTAAACTGTCGCTGATCTCAGATTTATCCCAGCCCACAGAACGTGAAGTACTGACTAGATTATGACTAGGAAACGTGCGAAGAATAAAAACACTTCATATACCCTCACCATCGATTATGTACTGAGACTTTCATTAGCCACTTTCAGATCAATGGCTCACTTGTAGAGCACAACCCCCAGCACCAGAGTCAGAGAATGTCGCCTCTCAGCCAGTACCAAGTATAACAAACTACTTCAATCAAGAGTCGCCTGACCATTATGACCCGTTCAGTCAGATAACTGTGGCCACACTCAGCTCTGATACAGGTGAGCTCTGATACAGGTGAGCTCTGATACAGGTGAGCTCTGATACAGGTGAGCTCTGATACAAGTGAGCTCTGATACAGGTGAGCTCTGATACAGGTGAGCTCTGATACAGGTGAGCTCTGATACAGGTGAGCTCTGATACAGGTTGGTCTCTACAAGTCTTTTCCTTTCAGCTTAAGTGTTGTCAGGTTTTGCCCAAAAACACTACAAGTCATATGAGAATTGATTCATGTTTGAGCAGATGTGAAGAGGAATGATGCTGATCGCCCTAAGCTTTCATTGGATATCAGCCAGATGGTCACAGATGCCCAGTTATCTCCACCTGTTAGTAAGGAGGAGATGCGAGCTGATGATCTAATAGAGGTTCATCAAACCTCAGGTAGCTAACATTCATCTGTGCTTGTGTTTTCGGTGCGCGATTTTCTATTTTGAACACTTGGCCATCTATATAGCTCAAAGCTTATCCGAGCAGCCGAAGATCTCCTTCCCGGCCGGAGGACTGAACCTGAACTCTCGAATGCTGGTTTCAAACGACCGTGCTTTCAACATGCGCCAATAGCCCGTGCTAGTCTGGGCTCTTGGGCGAGTCTAATTTTGTCAGGAGTTGTCTTTCCAAATTTCTAATGGTTTTGGTCTCTCAATGCCAAAGTTTAGGTGTTAGTCAATTTTTATACGGATGACGGCATGGTTTCCTGTTTTAGCGGATGCCGAAAGCGCCCTCTCACAAGCCGATCGTGACAGGATGTATGATGCATGGATTCCCAGTGAGTTGACTAGGAGGCAGCTTATTCAGCTTGCCACAAACCCAACCTACCTACTGCCACCTGACAGAGTCACCCGACCAGCTCTTCTAATGAATGACACACAGGTATTTGTCTGTAACTGCCCATGGCCTCACTTTCTCTATCACAACGAGGGCAATTCACCTCCGGCAGATTATAATCTGTCGGAGGTGAATTGCCCTTGGAACGTTTGTATCTCTTTGAAATCAACCCGCTGAAAACCCTGGTCCTTGCTGACGTCGTTGATAAGCATGGATGCAGTTTAGCATTACAGGCTAGTAGTGGGCAACCAATCCTGCATATTTACTTACAGCCGGATCCTGTGTTGGAGGCTACATATAAACTGAAGGGCGAGCAGGGTACCCAACAGCGACAAATTCTCACTGTCAATAAAGTCTTGCATAACCTGGATGGGCTAGCCCAGCTTATCGTGAGTTCTCAGAGCCAGTGATTCCTTGCATCTAGGGACAATCTCCCACTGGTAGTCTGAAGCGCCGTGGCTGAATAAATAAATGTGACTAATCATTTCTCCTTGGGATTTGATCCAATTATCATGCTCTGTGTTCATGCTGTATGCCCAGTGGATAATTTGCATGTAGTTGTTTGTGGTAGTGAAACGTCCAGTAGCACATAGTCTATGCGTATATCTGCAGCGCGCGGAATGCTGGAGGTCAGCATTGGATTTGACAGGCATTCTCCTGTCCTCTATGGGTCAGGGCGTAAACGCTTACACCTCTCGCATCGCTCCCCAGAACCAGACAGCTAACTCTCCACAATCTGTCATCACTGAGGACTCTATGAAGGTAAGAACGCTGACATGCCTCTCAGCTCACCAGGGTCATCTTTGGTTTCAATGTCATTTGGATTCAAGCTCACACTCAGGTTCACTCCAGGATGAATCATAATTTCATGCAACCAGTTCGATTTTATTCTTTATATTTAACCGTGTGATTCTGACGTTTTTAGGTATGGGCATGTCGTGTGGCTCTACTCACTAAGCTTCACCTGTACAGCATTGCTGAGGCTGAGTGCCAACGTTTCTCCCAAATGGATGCCCCTGACCTCTACTATGAATTCCATCAAAACAAGTACCCCAACAGAACAGGTACGTCTACCACGCAAAATGGGTACATCTACCCAACAGAACGGGTACATCTACCCAAAAGAACTGGTAAGTCTACCCAACAGAACGAGTATGTCTACCCAACAAAATGGGTACGTCTACCCAACAGAACGGGTACGTCTACCACGCAAAATGGGTACATCTACCCAACAGAACGGGTACATCTACCCAACAGAACGGGTACGTCTACCCAACTGAACAGGTACATCTACCCAAAATAACTGGTAAGTCTACCCAACAGAACGAGTACTTCTGCCCAACAAAATGGGTACGTCTACACAACAGAACTGGTAAGTCTACCCAACAAAACGGGCACTTCTGCCCAAAAAAATGAGTACGTCTACCCAACAGAACGGGTACGTCTACCCAACTGAACAGGTACATCTACCCAAAAGAACTGGTAAGTCTACCCAACAGAACAAGTATGTCTACCCAACAAAATGGGTACGTCTACCCAACAGAACGGGTACGTCTACCCAACTGAACAGGTACATCTACCCAAAATAACTGGTAAGTCTACCCAACAGAACGAGTACGTCTATCCAACAAAATGGTACGTCTACCCAACAGAACAGGTACTTCTGCCCAACAAAATGGGTACGTCTACACAACAGAGCTGGTAAGTCTACCTAACAGAACAGGTACGACTACCCAACAGGACTGGTAAGTCTACCCAACAGAACAGGTACGTCTACCCTACAGAATAGGTAGGGCTGCCCAACAGAAAAACATGCTCCCGCATACTCCAAAGAGAAGGTTACTCTATGGGAGGACCTTCTTTATTTAACACTGGGGTCCAAAACCGATGAGGGTGTGGCGAAAGACAAAGTTTTTTCCTGAATTGGCCCAGGCAGGTGCATCTACCCAAACAGACCAACTATGTCTCTCCGTCAGAATTACGCAGCACACCTACTCCACTCATCAACTGTGTGTGTAACTGTCATAATGTAGTGGGTGTGGGTGTGAAGTTAATACGAATAGCTGTTATGTTCTGTTTGTAGGCTCAATGGTGCCATTCAGTCTACGTATAACTTATTCCTGTCTACCTCAGTTTCTGGGACGACACCATGAGACCATTAATAGGTTGCTGCATGTTCGCGGTCAGGTTAATAAGATCCTGCACCATCTCCAAAACGGTCTGTCTGAGAATGGCAGCACTCTCGTGATCAGTGAGGACAGCAGAGCAGGTACAGTCAAACTTATCCCAAACGACCACGCTCGGGAATCAACAAAACCGGTGTTTAGCCGCAGGTGGTCTTTCCCTGAAGGCTCCAATTTTTGTGGATCAAGTGCAAGTATAAACGCACCACACAGCCCTCAGGGGCCTCTTGGAAGAATTCTCCTGTCATAGGCCAACCCATTTCTGAAGGATTTCCAATGTTTGGCTTTGTTTATTATGTCATGGTCACCAACGCCTTTTGCACTTGTTCATTAGTTCATACCAGTGTCACTGGTTCATACCAATTTTCCATTTTAGAGTTATAGTTATCCCCCTTCCAAGGGGAGGATAACTCTAACCTCTAATCCTCTATCCTCATCAAAAATTCACAAAAGATGGCTTATTTCATGAATACATTGTATATCGAGTAAATCTGTGAACAAATTGCTAAGACAGCAACACTTTTTGTTTAGGTCGTATAAGCCAATCTTTGCTAGCATATGCTGATGGGAAGCGGTGTGTATGTTACAGCATCTCTATCTGTATGGCACCAGAGGGAGCTTCAAATATTATACAGTCTAGCTGCCTGTTTCTGTGATATGAAGGACTTTAGATTGGCTATGGATATCTATAGGGAAATTCTAGTGCGGGATCCTGATAATGTACATTACACCTACAGTACCCTGGGCAGAATCTGTATGCAGGTAAGCTGTTCACACCCTCGTCTCGAGGTCTCGCCTCGATACTTCCATATAATTATTCTCCCAAGCTGCTCACTGCAACCATATTGTGTAGTATTGATTCACATTTCTTACGCATAATAAATTTTTTCACTGTCAGCTATATATCCAAACGAAAATAATGTTTTTAATAGCCCGACCAAGTGAGAGAGATTCAATCTCTTGGTTCAGTGTATGAATGGTAACTCATGCTTCAGCCTTGTGTCCTGGCTGGTTGCCTCGCACCCCGGTTGAGAGATAAGGGAGCGCAGCCCTAGTCTATGCTGAAATTTTTAGATGGGAGCGCTGCAAGCCGCGAGAGAAAACTTTGCTAAATCGGAGCAAAACTGTAATGATGAGAAGCTGAAGGATCAACTCATCTCTATGCATGGGTAAGATATCAGCGCTACCGGTACCAACAAATATGTCTCATCAGGTAAAGGACTGTGGTATCAACCTCTGAGGTGACCATGGTGATTGTGACAGAGTGATATTTTTGTCCTATTCACTCCCAGGAGTATGATTACCCTGACAACAGAGTGCTGCTCATGATCACCTTTTTCTCGCATTGTGTAACATGTCATCGACTTTTTACCTTTAATTTCTGCAAGGATATGTGCGTGCATGTGTGTGTCTAAGAAAGCCTCTCCCATGCTAGCATCCATCACCGTTTAATGTCCGGTTGGTGCCTTTCTCTAAAACTTTCCGGTGACAGCAGCTATTCCTAGCTGGCTGATGTCTTTATTACAGCGGTTTCATATCCATCTGTGAGGGGACATACGAGGGCACTTCACAGTTATTCAATGACAGCGCGGCAGGAGATCTTTATGCATTGGTGAGTTTTGTTGTTTTTTAACTCCCTCCATTAAAAACGACATAACGATTCCTTTTTATGGAATCATCAACCTCTAACTGCAAGTACACTGCTGCGAGCCTGAACTCTGCTGTCTCGTTCAGGGCTTTAGCTGTATCACTATGGGTCTTTCCTAATGCCTGAAAACTCATTCTAAGCTCTTGGTGAAGTTTGGGTGTGTATATATCAGGCATGATGAAGGTATAGATGATTTGGGTATGTATATATCAAGCATGATGAAGGTATAGATGATTGGTGAAGTTTGGGTGTGCGTATATACGAGGCATGATGAAGGTATAGATGATTTGTTAGTGTTGTCATTTTCTATTTTTCTCTTTCACTTTGGCCACCCAGAAATCATTGCCTTTTGGGTTTTTGCAGGCAAAGAATAATTCAGCAGTAAGCATGCTATACAGTGGGCAGTTAGTCAGTGGATTGCTAACTCTAGAAGAATTGATACATTCAGATCCTGCCCGATACCTTCAGGAGTCAATCCTTCTTAATCTGTGTACCCTGTATGAACTTGAGTCAAGTGTTGCTGTACAAAAGAAGCAAGATCTCCTTCTGTTAGCCAATCAGCACAAAGGCAACGGTTTTAATATCAATTCACTGAAAATTTCGTCTTAAGACCTCACTCAGGTGCTAGACTCACTTCCATAGTAGGATTTCAATAGTCTGTATTATTTTAATTATTATTACCATATGGATGAAATAAAACATCAAACCTGAAGCGATACTAAAAGTAAACGCAATGAACCCACAGATGAAACTCCATCATTTGGGCCAACATTCCTTGAGGACGACATAATCCGATAAAACGGGTATAGCTTTGTTGTCTATCTTACACTATGATTGGTAGATTGGCGGTCATCTATGCGTTGAATCCAGTTTACTTTTTGTTTGGCGCAATGATTCCTTCCAGCTGAGTCTATAAGGAAAACATGAGAGATAGGAGAGGTTAAGATGCAAACGGTAATTGACAACTGTCACCTTTCCACGTGATATGCGCAATGGAAATGTGCACGTCATGTGACCAAAGGGGTTTCCCAGGTGACTCGTAACCGTTCGCAAAACCGGTACCATTCTCTAAACAGTTACAGCTCCCATTGCTGCTATCTTGTTCTAATTGTCGTGGACCTCAGTGAAACCTACCTGGACATCTTGTTTGACGTCTTAGGCAACACATCGGGCTTTATTCATTACGATAGCGCTGCCCCGTGTGGCCCGAAACCCATTATGCAAATGAGTCGGTAAGTCAAGTTCCTAGCGAGCGCTGTGAGTAGCCCTGCGGAAGTGTTCTTCAAAGGGCTCTATCGCAAAATTCCCTGGGGTCTAAACTATAGTAACTGTTCGGAAACGAGACAGCTACCTCGTTTTGATCGTTGTAGCCGCTGGATTCGCACCATTTCTCAAAGGGTTTCATCGACCGTTATGCTGGAACTTGGTATCTTAACCTCTCTACGAACAACGGTTATGTTGGGCCGACGATTAGAGCTGACCGTTTTGGTATACCGTTCGCATCTTAACCTCTAATAACAGAATTCCCACCACTACGACTGGCTCTCTCTGTACACGAGAAGTTAGACCTTATGGCATGTCCGTATCCAGAGACCAGGAAGATAACACGGCTCCTTGAATTGGGTTTAAAGCAAAAACCCACCTTAAGTTGGGTATTGGTTCTCTTGAGAAACTGTAGCTCCTCAGAGTGTTTCTTCTCCTCAACCTGTCTGAGCTCGGCAGCTCGCTTCTCAATCTGCTCACATTTGGCCTTAAGCTCATTCACATTCCTCTCCAGATCACGCTTGTCCTGCTCAAGGTCAGCAATCTACCGAAAGGAAGCACGGTTGACTCTGTGACAAATACGTGAATGCCAGCAATTTCAGCTCACTGAATGCTAGAATGAACACTAGATAATGAATGGTTTCCTCTAAGAGTTAGCCACTGATACAGGCCAACCATGTGGCTGGCAGTCATCAGGTAGCCTCACCTTGCGCTCCATGTCAGCCTTTCCCTGTTCAGCCTGCAGAGCCTTCCTCATTCCAAATGCCACACTGCTCTCATACAGGGTCTGATAGGCGGCAATGGTCATCCTGATCTCATCCCTCACTCTCAGCAGCAGGAGACCGCGCTCAGCGCAGTTGATAGTAACCTGACGGATCAACTCATCTATAAACATCACAAATCACAACTCAACATATCAATGTTTCTTCCGCAGCACCATGTATAGTGCCTCTTACAGTGGTGTTGAGGAAGATGATTGGTAACAATTGTTTATTCAAATACATAGAAGGTAACACCTTCGCTAATCATTAACTACAGACATCTTTGACGTGCAAAAAAAAATTCATAGTTGTGAGTTGTTACGCATCATACCGAAGCATTGGGAGTACAGTTCTCTTCTTACTGGGCAGATTCCAGTCTCTCGTGCCTGTCGTTGTTGGAGTCGTCTGTCTAGTTCTTCTTGCTGGTTAACCACATCCAAGCGGGTAGCTGGGGTGCTCGACACTTGCTGGACCTAGAACCAGGCAATTGAAACACTGATAGGATTGTCTTATCCTTGCTACTTGGAAAGTATATCACAGGTACTAATCTCACGAATTTATGTTGATTTATAATGAAGAGGGTAAATCTAAAACAGTTAAGCGCAACTCCACATGAATATACTCACCCAGAGCTGGCCATTCTCCGTCCACTCTCGTGGAGGAAGTATTGAATTAAGAATCTCATCAGTCTGCTGTGTATTCTTTGAGTCCACTGGTGGCAGTTTCTTGCCGGGTGGTGTGGGAACTGGTCCTTGGCCAGGTGTGGGTGATGTTGAGGTTACCTTCAGTGCACGGGACTAAAAAAATATGAGCAATTGGCTCAATGATCTGTAGGAAACTGCTACACATCTACTAAAGAAGGACATCTACTCTACCTATCTAGTTAGTGATGTATTTCATCCAATGAAGAAAGTATAACCAAACTGAGAATGTCTCTTCCTTACTACTAGATACATATACACTATGACTATGTTTTCCACCTCGGCTGTCACGGTTATCAGCTTGTTAGATGTAGACTATACCTACCCATGACCAAGCAACAAATATCCGGGGAGGGCGTAGGGAGTTGCTCTTGGACTTTTACATGTTTAAAACTGGAAAGAATATCATTGGATAACTTTCACCGGGGGAAGGGGCTAGTAGTTTGCCTGCTCCACGGGCAGGGACTCTGTCTGTAAACAAAACCGTGAAGCAAGTAAAACAACTGGGCAGTAAATATGTTGTCTATGTATTGTACTCGTTGCTCTGTGCTTACCTTGGGTGTTTTTTTCTCTGTATTTCTGCTCACCAAGACAGGATTGTCATACTTCACTAGAGATGAGTTGGGAGGAATCATTGTGGTGTATCAAAAGCGCTGCCTATGAAAAATACAGGATAAACTTCAGTCTACGATAACTCAAACCTTCAGCTTGTGTAGTTGCTAGGAGCTACGCGCACGCGCAGTTTCGATCTCGTCAGTTTTGCATCCGTAGTCTGGTTTTTCTTACGAACGATGCCGGTTATGACCGGAACCGATCAGTAAGTCTACCGTCATGGTTGTAAAAAGTTTCAAAGGTTAGTCAACTTTAACTACTTTTTTAGCCGTAATTATCGAATGAACCCATTGGCTAAACTTTCATTAGTACCATAACCTGATCCAATCATTCAGGGATCCATGCATGTAGTTTTCAATCAATGAACGATGCTGGGTTTGACTAGTCTAGAGTGGTGAGTCAGACTCACTACTACTACTAGTA
>Ga0224501_10005043_pt1 | contig 10414 bp, 9 predicted proteins | sample SF_Oct11_sed_USG_4_FD_169105 | JGI IMG/M metagenome (GOLD analysis project Ga0224501, IMG submission 169105) | Sediment microbial communities from San Francisco Bay, California, United States - SF_Oct11_sed_USGS_8_1 | ecosystem: Environmental > Aquatic > Marine > Sediment | place: USA...
TAACCTGGTTATCCTCCTGACTGCCCTGTACGTCCTCAATATTGATGGCCTGGCCAATTTTCACAAATACGGTGCTGCGAAAGCGTCCCTTGCTGGAGAAGTTCAGACCGACTGGAACTATTAATGGTGTCTCACCATTAGCCTCCAGCGCGCCCAGAGCCATTCTCGCGGCCCCTGTTTTAAGAGGGCGTAAACTGGGATCAGAATGACTTTGCCCTTCAGGGAAAATCAGTAAGATTTCGCCTTGCTTGAAAAAATCGTAACAACGAGAGAAAGAGTCTTTGTTTTGCGAGGTATTCGCGTCTTTATCCTGACGACGATAAACCGGTACGGCTTGAATCAGTTTAAGAATGGGCCAGAGAACCGGATTTTTAAACAAACCGCTGCGTGCCAGAGGATGAATAAGTCGGGGTGTGATCGCCTGCAAAATAACTGCATCTGCAAGTGCATTGGCGTGATTGGCGCAGAGTAAAATCGGTTTGTTGACTTCGAGTTGCTCGACTCCGTCGACTTCATAGTGGCGATAAAATACCTTCACCACAGCCCGACAAAAACCCCGCCAGATTCTGGTAACCATTCCTTTGCATCCTCCCCATTTCGTTCTAGCTTATCCTGTTCGTGGCAATGATACTCTATTTGAGCTCATTTGCCTTATTATGGCTGCACATCCTTCGCTGGAAGTATATTCACGCTATCATGGAGTTCCGAATAAACCACAACAGCCTCACCAGACTCGAGCCTGGCCCTGACCATGGCGACTTTCTGATTTAAGGAAAACTCCTGCGCACCATAATCTGTGCCTTCAGTGAGTACAAACTGCTCAATAATTGCATCCAGTACTTCTGGACTGAGTTGGTTAAGAGGAATAATCATTATTCAATTTCGGTTAATAATCTCGGTGGGCGGATTTCGGCCTATTTTAGTCTTTGTCCCTGTCAATTTCACAAAAACTGCACATTGGTTTTAATATTCTGCTTGCTATACTTTTAGAGAAAATCAGGATCAACTATGATCGGGGTGTATGTCAGGTATGGAAAAACCAATGCACAGCTTAATTATCAGTCATAATCAAACCCCCGTTGATGAACACCCCATTCTGCATGATCAGGTCTCCATTGGTCGAAATATCGATAATGACATCCACATTGATGACTCGACCATCAGTAATCACCATGCTCGGATATTTATCGAATCGAGTGAATCTTATATCGAAGATATGGGCAGCACCAATGGCACCTATGTCAATGGGCATCGTATTAAACGCCATCACCTCAAACCGGGTGATACGATCATGATTGGCCAACATCGGCTGGAGCTCAAATCTCTCCAAAACCAGCTTGAGAGCGAAGATCAGGAACCTACCCTGCAAATGAGTTCAAACACCATTGAGCAGCAATTACAATCAATGCCACAAACGGCGCGATTGAATAAACCGGCTCCAGATAGCGATAAAGCTATTAGCTGGGTTGCTCAGGATGAAGATGGGATTTGGTGGGGATTTGAAAAAGAGCCCATTGCGGACATTAAAGGCTGGTCAAGCTTTCAGGACACAATGACTTTAAAACTAAAAAAAGAAACACCCAACCCAGACTGGAAAAAGACATTGCATAAACTGTAATCACTAAAATTCCAGCTCTAAATCTCTGAAATTATTTCACTAATATCATCAACTAACGGTGGTAGGCCGACTTAATTTCATTATACTTTCAGGATATTAAAACTATTCTGTAATCAGATAGAAATGGAGAAACCTTGACTGCATTTATCCTGATCGAATCCGAAGCATTTAGCTTCCTGGTCTGCTCCCTGTTTGTAGCAGCAACATTATTTGCCATGCAAACTCTAAGGCAGATCCCACCGGTATTTATTTACTGGAGTATTGCATTTGCAGTTGGCGGAATACGTTACCTGATCACCTATCTGGTCACAACAATCGGCCTACAGTTTACCGTCATCTTCCTTGATGCCCTGATTATTGCCCAGTCGGCTCTCATGGTGCTGGGTGTTTGCTGTCTGGATAAAAATCCTGTTTCCAGAAAGACATTAATTATGGGCGGCTCAGGTTTATTTGTATGGGGGTTACTCTCAAGCAATATATTTACAAACTGGCTATGGCATGACCTGCCAATCCTGTTAGCACTATCTGCTGCATATGTTATTAGTGGTATAAAGTATTATCTATTTCGTAAAAATCACGACAGCTTAACAATACATCACATTTCAATTAGCGCCACGGTGGTATTAATTGGCCTGCTCTATCCCATACTGCTGTTTGTAAACTTTGAAAGTAATATTCACTGGTTTTTTGTTGTCGAACAAGGACTGCTTATTGCACTTGGCACGGCACTGGTCTTTAGTATCCTCAGTAATCTACAGAATCAGATGCATCACATTGCACCTATTGATACTGCCACAGGCACCTACACAAAAGAATATTTTTCGCACCTGCTATCAACTGAATTAAATCGTGCACAACGATACCGTCGTCCTTTTGCATATATCTTAATTCGCATTGATATCAACAATGAAGATATCGGCACACTTAATCAGATCACAAAAAACATTGTCAAGTCATTGCGTGATGTTGACTTTATAGGCAAACTAAATGAATTCGAATTTGCGGTCGCTTTACCTGAAACATCCATAGATGAAGCAAAGCATGTTGCCGAACGACAACTAACTTTCATTAAAGACTTTAATGCCTCCGACAGCAGCAATGCCGAGGCGGTTGTAAAAATAGTTTTATCTGACTGCCGAGCAGATGACAATGCTGATCGAATCTATGACCGAAGCAAAAAACATATGGATGAGTCTGGGCAAGTGAATACTATAAGCGTTTTTAAAGAAGAATAATTCGCCCAATTATAAAACCATGGCTGCTAGAAAATCCCCCCTTATAACAGAATTCAAACTTGCTCCCGGTAGAGTGCTGGCGCGCAAGTACGAGGTTGTTCGGCTTCTTGGTGCAGGCTGGGAAGGTGAGGTGTACTTAATTCGTGAAATAGCGACGGGCATTGAACGAACAGCCAAACTATTTTTCCCGCACCGCAACCCTAGCGACAAATCGACAAATTTTTATGCCAAGAAACTGCATGATCTGCGGCATTGTCCCATAGTTATTCAATATAACACACAGGACACCATAACCGTACGTGGCAATTCGGTCACAATATTAATTTCAGAATATGTAGAAGGCTATTTGTTAAGCCAGTTCATTGCAAAACAACCTGGCAAACGTTTAACTGCATTTCAGGCATTACATTTACTACACGCCATTGCTGTTGGTATGGAATGTGTACATGCCAGCAGAGAATATCATGGTGATCTTCATACCGATAATATTATTGTGCAACGCTTTGGACTCAGCTTTGAGTTAAAACTGGTTGACATGTTTTATGCCGGCGCACCTAAAAAACAAAACATTCATGATGATACTGTAGATATGATTCATATTTTTTATGAAGCCCTTGGCGGTATAAAACATTATGCCAAGCAGCCGAAAGAAATAAAGCAGATATGCTGTGGCTTAAAGCGCTCTCTAATTCTGAAAAAGTTTAGAAGTGCAGGTCAACTACGCCAATATCTCGAAACCATGCAATGGGAAACATCATAGCTGGTTAGCCTCACCGTGGACTTTATTCAGACATATATACAGGCAGAACTCGATAAACCAGAGTTAATGCAATTTAATTTTGGCAATATTGCTGCCTTCTCAAATAAATCACCCGATTACGATAAACCTAATGAAGATTGTGTCGGTATTTTTCAACTTGATCGATCTTCTGCAGTATTTATGGTCGCCGATGGTCTTGGTGGATCACCTGGAGGCAATACCGCCTCAAAGCTTGCAATACAGGCGATAAAAGACTCGTTATCAAAGACCGATGATATATCTTCACTTCGAGAAGCTATTCTCGATGGCTTTGAAAAAGCCAATAATTTAATCCAGAAAAAATCAACTGGCGCAGCAACAACTCTGGCCGTGGTTGAATATCAGAATGGTCACATACGCACTTACCATGTTGGCGACTCAATGATTCTGGTCACCGGTCAACGCGGAAAAATAAAACTGCAAACTGTCTCTCACTCGCCAGTCGGTTATGCAGTTGAATCCGGTTTACTAAATGAAAACGATGCAATTTATCATGAAGAACGCCATATCGTGTCGAATGTGGTTGGCGCTGATGATATGCGCATTGAAATTGGACCAACCTTGTCCCTGAGTAAATACGATACCTTAGTAATGGCCAGCGACGGACTTTTTGATAATTTATATATTGATGAGATTGTTGATATCACCCGCAAAGGTAATTTAAAAAAGGCTGCCCACACATTATCTGAAACGGCGACAGGAAGAATGCTGCATCCTGCTCATGAACGCCCTTCACATGCAGATGATCTTAGTTTTATTCTGTTCCGCCCAGAAAGTTAATTAGCCAGGCTTGATTACAACTTTTTTGCTTTTCGTGCTATCTGCGGCAATCACAAATGCCTCAGCAATTGCGTCAAGTGGCATAATGTGCGTAACAAACTGGTGTTGCAGCCAGTTAATAGTTTCCGGGTTCTGTCGTAGCATATCTATCGCCGCAGCAAAATCACCACATCTTGATGTATGAATCTGGATGTTTCTCTGAAGAATTGATCGAGACAGTAGTGTTTCTTTATCGTCAGCATGCTCTTTTGACAGAAATAGTTTACCCGTGGGTTTCAACAATGATCCTGGTTTGTTTTTATCCACTCGTAAAACCTGATCTAATTCTTTCAGGTTTGTAACAAAGGCAAGATCAAACTGCTTGATAGAATTGCAGTCCTTGTTCATATCCTGTTTCAACTGAGTAAACATTTCAGAGGCTGCACCTTGGTAACACACTACCTCATGATGTTCGAGCTTAATGCCATGTATTAAATCTTCATTAATACTAGGTGAAAAATAGATATTTTTTACCCCTTTCAGCTTGCTTAGATGTCTAGCAATATTTTTATTATCCAAGGGAAAAACAGACTGTTCATTAATGACCATGTCAGTCAAATAATCAAGTCCCTGCACAGCTTGTCCATGTGTCGACTTTAAATGAACAACCCCCTGGCTTAATTTAATTGCCTGTGCAAACCCGCCAGAGTTGCCCGTTGTGTCATAGACAATATCAAACTGTCTATTCCTCGAATCACAATCTGCCACAGTAACAACTTCATCCGTGCCCGCATTAATACATGATTCGGATAAATGTGCATGTCTTACAATCGCACTAATTTTAAAATCAATGCCTGTTTGTTTCCGGTAGGCTGATAAAACAGCGAGAATCAACATACCTAATCGGCGCGGGCCTAAAACCGCAACGTCCTGTCCCGAAACGGGTGGAGTAACTGCAACCGCCTTTAATGCTGCTGCAAAAGGTTCTATCATCACTCCCACTTCCGGTGACATTGCTTCAGGCAAAGTATGTATAGAATTTACCGGCGCTAACACCCAGGGCGAAAAACCGCCAGGCAGTCGATCAATGCCTAAGGTAAGTCGTTCTGGGCAATGACTATCCAGCCCAGTCTCGCAATATGGACAGAAGTCAACCTGATGTCCTGTTGCTCGATGCGAGGCATTGATCTCAATGGCAACATATTTACCCTGGTATTCACCAACAACTTCATGGCCGGTAATTTGTGGTAAGGCAAAGGGTAAATAACGCCGCGCGAGATCAGTTGCACAGATGCCACATGCGATCACCTTAACGGGCACATAACCCTGCCCTGGAGCTAACCAGGCCTGGCCATTACGCTTGATTATCCAGCCTGATTTTTCATCATGGTCAAATAGGTAACTGGCATTTTTGAAACAACCATCCTGTTGATACTCAGGGGAATCAAATTCAATTTTTTGCATAACGTTTGATTAAAATGAAAAACCAGCACCTGCCATTAGAAATCGTGCGAAAACAAACAGCACAATACCAAGTATAATTAGAGAAGTGATTATTAACGCAACCTTATCCATTAACTCACCAGATTGAAACTGGTCTTTATACCATCAATGATATATTGCACTGCCAGGGCAGCCAGCAATAAGCCAAGAATGCGGCTGATCATATTCGCCCCTGTCTCACCCAGCATTCGTGATAACAGAGGTGCTGACAATAAAGAAATCAGTGTGATGATCAAAACCAGGCAAAGCACCGCAAACATTTGCCAGAATACAACGGTATCCTGGCTACTGGATGTCATTAACAACACCGTTGTAAGCGCTCCGGGACCAGCAAGCAAAGGAAAGGCAAGAGGGAAGACAGAAATATCCTGTCTTGTTTCCGCTTCCTGCTGTTCTCCTGAGGTCGTAGAGCGCAGACCCGATTGGCGCGCAAACACCATTTCAACGGAGAGTAACAATAATAATGCCCCGCCTGCGATTCTAAATGCAGGAATAGTTATGCCAAACCAGTCCAGCAAAACTGTGCCTGTAAAAAAGAAGATTATCAGAATCACACTGGATAGCACTGTTGCATTAACTGCCATACGACGTTGTTGTTTAATCTCAACACCATGCACCATGCTTGCAAACATCCAGGCAACGCCAACAGGATCAATCACGCTGAATAACACAATAAATGTACTGACCATTAATTCCATAAAATCATACAGCCATATTGAATAAAGACCTGAATGAAATGATTATAGTCGTCGCCTGACCCCCTCGCTCACCATCATATGAGCAGATTTAGCAGTGATTGAAATACGAAAATGAAGGCCCGATCATCACTCTCAACTCTTTCCCGTTTGCAAATACCTGACAAAACTCTTAGTTTATTTATATGGAATTTGGCCAAATCTGTCTGTCACAATTCCTTCAGAAAACTAATGGAAACCCGATAACCAGAATAACTGAATTTAAGAATAATCGGGGCACGGCCGCGATTAACCCGCACCTGCAATATTGTGGAGATTATCAATGACTTATAAATTTTTTTATGGCGCGGCCCTGAGCCTGCTAATCAGCCTGAGTGCGACCAGCCAGGCAGAACCGCTCAGAGGACTTAGTTTCACGAGCCCTGAAAGCACCATCAAAATGCCGCCAGGCTGGGAATTAAAGTCGGTCGATTATGGCGAAAAGGTAAAAGAGGCAGATCTGGTCATTTCGTTTGGCCAGCAAACCCACCCTGCCTTACATAAAATTACCGAACAATATGCGCGAGAGCATAATCTGAAACTCGTCATCCAGAGCGGCACCTGTGGTGTATCAGCGGGTAAGCTATTACGTAAAGCCATTGATTCAGGTACGTTTTGCTGTCCGCCCGGGAGCAAGGATCGATTGCCCGGACTGGAATACCATACCGTGGCGATTTCAGCCTTATCCGTATTCGTCAATGCAGAAAACCCGGTAAGTGAAATATCAACCCAGCAGGCTCGACAAATATTCCAGGGAAAAATTCGTAACTGGAGTGATCTAAAATCAGGCGGCAATTTTGAACACAAGGTTCGCCCTCATGCCCGATTACATTGTAAAAAACGCCCAGGTCACTGGACCTTACTGTTGAAAAATCAGTCGAAGTTTGGCCCGACCTTAAAAGAGATCGGTGTAATACCTGATCTGGTAGCAAAAGTTGGTCAATTGAAAGATGCTGTCAGCATTGAAACTCCTTTTATGATTGAAACCTATCAGAAAGGCCCAGTGAAAATACTTAAAGTCGATGGCCATCTACCAACCGATATTGATTATGTTGCTTCAGGAAAATATCCATTTTATCGGACTTATAGTATGACAACATGGAGTAATGGTGGAAAGAAGAGAGAACAAGTCGTTAAATTAGTTCGCTTCCTACAAGCTTATATTGAAAATCATGCTGAAGCATTAAGCATGGTTCCTGTTTCAAAATTAAAACAGGCCGGCTGGGAGTTCAAAAAAAATGAATTAATCGCTGAACCTGATGGTTCTAAACTGGCTCATATTCCTCCACGTCATTAAAAGATAATGTTACATCGATTCGGACTGACAAGGAAAATGCTGATCTATACCGCCGGCCTTGGGCTGGCGGTTTGGTTTATTTCGGACAGCTACCAGACCCATACGCTTAAAACAGTATTTAATGAACGACTGGCGGAACGGTTTAGCCTGCAGGCACAGGAACACCGAACCCTGTTCGATCGCTATGTAAAACTACATAATCAGGTTGCTAAGTTACTGGTACAAACAAACAGCATTTATCACTATGTACTGGATAAAAAATGGTCTGCCAAAGATAAACATAAGATAATTTATCATCAGGAAGCACCATCCTGGCTACCTAATTTATTTGCTGTTCGTAAAATTGCCTTGCCACGTTATATCTTTTTGCTCGATACACAGAATCAGCCGCGAGAACTATTTTACTGGAATGGAATTTTACCGCCAGAAGTTATTCTTAAGCCTGATCCTCTCCTGATTCAGCTTTCTGAAAATCAAAGCTATTTAACGATGATCAATGACAACCCCTATTTATATACTTCCGAACCAATTATGGCCCGGGGTAAAAAAATCGGCACACTGGTCATGTCTTCACCCATTGATAGTGAGTTTATGCTTGAATCTCAAACTCTCGCAACCAGTAAATATACCGTAGCCTTACTTGCTGAAGATGAAGCAACTATTTTAGTCAGTAGTGATCCACAACTCGTACCGAATGGGGTTAAAGTTTCCGAACTTGAGGGTGTCTACCAGGCTATTGGTAAAGGTTTTTTTGATTATGGTTCGTCGGAACTGGTCATTAGATGTGTTTCATTTGTGCCTTTGTCGGAAGTTGAGGAGCTTACTCAGGCAGTACTTAACAAGGAAAGAGAAACACGCTTTCTTGCAAGTATTTTGTATGTCTCACTGGTCATGGCCATCATTTTCAGCCTGACACGTCGAATATTAAATCTAACTCAACGCGTTGTCGAATTTTCCAAAACAATGGCCATTCGACAACCTGACATGAAAACAAAAGATGAGCTTGCGATTCTTGAGGATCGTTTTATTCTTCTTTCCAATGCAATCAAAAATGAAACCGAGGCACTTGAGTATCAGGCTGCGCATGACCCACTCACCGACCTGCCCAACCGGAAAATGCTGAATGAACGTTTACAGGCTACCTTATTAAGAAGCAGTGCAAGCAATGCCCCTCTCGTACTCATTATTAGCGACCTAAATCACTTTAAGGAGATTAATGACACGCTGGGGCACCCTATCGGTGATCTCGTCCTACAGCAGGCTGCAGAACGCTTGCATAACACGGTCAGAAAAACAGATATGGTCGCACGTCTTGGCGGTGACGAATTCAGTATTTTATTACCTGATACCACTTTGCAACAGGCAGAACGAATTGCTGCAGAAATAACCGACATTTTCAGCATCCCGTTTGTTGCCGAGGGTCATAAACTTAATGTTGGAATCAGTATCGGGATGGTTGAAGCACCATTGCATGGCTCAGATGTCAATATCCTTGTACAGCGTGCAGACGTCGCTATGTATGATGCAAAACGTGGTAATAAATCCTATGTTATTTATGATCCTACCGAAGATACTCACCACGTCAGCAAACTGGAATTAATGTCTGAACTTGGTCAGGCGATAAACAATAAAGCGATTGAAATATACTATCAGGCTAAACTGGATATTAACTCAGATAAGATCATTGGCGCTGAAGCCTTAACACGCTGGAAACACCCTGAACGAGGCAACATCCCGCCCGATGAATTTATTCCACTGGCAGAACAAACCGGACTCATTCTACCATTAACAAAATTTGTTATTGAAGAAAGCCTGCGCCAATGTGGTATATGGCGACGTAATAATATTGATCTTGGCGTCTCTATCAATATATCAGTACAAAGTCTGCATGATGTGGATTTCACTAATACACTGCGTAATAATCTTGAAGAAAATAATGTCCCCCCAGATTGTTGCACAATCGAACTGACCGAAAGTGATATCATGGTCGACCCAATCAGGGCAAAAGCTATTTTACTTGAGCTCGCTTCCATCGGCTGCGTAATTTCTATCGATGATTTTGGTACAGGCTATTCATCCTTATCCTACTTAAAACAACTGCCCGTCAGTGAGATAAAAATCGATCGTTCCTTCGTCATGGAGATGGCAAAAGATCACAATGATAAAATCATTGTTAAGACTATTATCGATCTTGCCCATAATCTGGAAATGAATGTTGTTGCGGAAGGGGTAGAAAGTCAGATCGTACTAAATGAACTAAAAAGTCTGGGCTGTAAGATAGCCCAGGGATTTTACATCCATAAACCATCCTCTTGTGACAAATTTATTGATTTCATTAATCAAGACTCTGTGAAATTAAATAAAATCACTCCGACATCGTCTACGAAAGACAAACTCAACCATACACAGTAGTTTCACCCATGTTCTAGCCCCCAAATGTCACAAAATTTCATAATCATAATTAACGGA
>Ga0224501_10005044_pt1 | contig 10414 bp, 11 predicted proteins | sample SF_Oct11_sed_USG_4_FD_169105 | JGI IMG/M metagenome (GOLD analysis project Ga0224501, IMG submission 169105) | Sediment microbial communities from San Francisco Bay, California, United States - SF_Oct11_sed_USGS_8_1 | ecosystem: Environmental > Aquatic > Marine > Sediment | place: USA...
GTGCCTGCCCCCTCCATGGCCCAGACGGACTACCAGAGCATGGCCACGCCCAGCGTCTGGCGCACGCGCGACCGCACCCAGGCGGCAGCCAAGGTCGATGCGCTGGCTTCGGGCGGCATGGACGACTTCGAAATCCCGGCCTTTCTGCGCAAGCAGGCCGACTGAGGGAGCAGGCGCCGTGCGTCGGCCTTCAGGGCGGGCCGTCGGCCGCTTCGATGCGGCCGCCGGTCGCTTGCGGCGGGCGTGCAGGGCGCAGCAAAACTAGAATGGCAGCCATGCTTGCGCAACGTACCCTCAAATCCCTGACCCGAGCCGTCGGCGTCGGGCTGCACAGCGGCCAGCGTGTCGAGATCACGCTGCGTCCGGCGCAGCCCGACACCGGCATCGTGTTCCGGCGCGTCGATCTGCCGCTGCCGGTGGAGATCCCGGTGTCGGCCACGGCCGTGAGCGACACGCGCCTGGCCTCGACCCTGTCCAACGGCGACGCCCGGGTGCTCACCGTCGAGCACCTGATGTCGGCCTGCGCCGGACTTGGCGTGGACAATCTCTATGTCGACATCACCGCCGAGGAAGTGCCCATCCTCGACGGCTCCGCCGCCTCCTTCGTGTTCCTGCTGCAGAGTGCCGGCATCGAGCTTCAGAACGCGCCGCGTCGCTTCATCCGCGTGACCAAGCCCATCGAGGTCAGGGAGGGCGAGGGCGACAACGTGAAGTGGGCGCGGCTCGAGCCCTACCACGGCTACAAGCTGAATTTCGAGATCGAATTCGACCATCCGGCAGTTGACGCGACCGGCCAGCGCGTGGAATTCGACATGAGCAAGGACAATTACACGCGAGACATCGCGCGCGCGCGCACCTTCGGTTTCACCAAGGACGTAGAGATGTTGCGCACCCACGGTCTGGCCCTGGGCGGCGGGCTGGACAACGCCATCGTGATGGACGACTACAAGGTGCTCAACGCCGGTGGGCTGCGCTACGACGACGAGTTCGTCAAGCACAAGATCCTCGACGCCATGGGCGACCTGTACATCCTGGGCAAACCGCTGCTGGCGGGCTACAGTGCCTTCCGTTCCGGCCACGGCCTGAACAACCAGCTGCTGCGCGCGCTGCTCGCGCGCAGCGACGCCTGGGAGGTCGCCACCTTCGCCGACGAGAAGAAGGCGCCCAAGGGCTTTGCCCAGCTGGCGAGCGCCTGGTAAGGGAAGCACCGGTCCATGCTGCTGTTTCGCTGGCTCCTGCTGCTGCTCCTGCTCGGCGCCGGCGTCTGCTTCGTCTTCTATGTCGGCACCGGTCAGCCGCGCTACCGACGCTGGGGTTGGACGGTGCTCAAGTGGAGCCTGATCGCCGCCGCCGGCTTCTTCGCCGTCCTGATTCTCGAGCGCGTCGCCTGAACGGCCGCGCGCGCCCCTGGGCGGCGCACGGGGCAGGGCAGCGCCGTGCCCGGCAGTCTGTAATATGCGGGGTCATGGACACCAAGTGGCTGGAAGACTTTGTCAGTCTGGTCGAGACGCGCAGTTTCAGCCGTTCGGCACAGCTGCGCCATGTGACGCAGTCGGCCTTTTCCCGTCGCATCCAGTCGCTCGAAGCCTGGGTCGGTGCCGACCTGCTTGACCGCAGCACCTATCCGACGCGCCTGACGCCGGCCGGCGAGGCGCTGTACCCGCAGGCGCTGGGGTTGCTGCAGACCCTGCATCTGACGCGCACCCAGGTGCGCGGCCACGCCGCCGCGGGCAGTGACGTGATCGAATTCGCGGTGCCCCACACCCTGGCATTCAGCTTCTTTCCGGCCTGGCTCAACCGTCTGCGCGAAAGCTTCGGCCCTTTCAAGAGCCGCCTGATGGCCTTCAACGTGCATGACGCGGTGCTGCGGCTGACCGAGGGCGGCTGCGACCTGCTGATCGTCTACCACCACCCCTCGCACCCGATCGAGCTGGACGTGGCGCGCTACGACATGGTCTGTCTGGGCACGGAGGAGGTGGCGCCCTATTCCTGCCCCGACGCCAGCGGCCGGCCGATCTTCGCCTGGCCGCCGCAGGCGGGACAGGCGCTGCCCTACCTCGGCTACGGACCGGGGGCCTATCTGGGCCAGGTGGTCGACGCCTGGCTCAAGCAGGCGGCGCCTGAGCTGCGGCTGGAGCAGATCTACGAGACCGACATGGCCGAGGGGCTCAAGGCCATGGCGCTCGAAGCCCATGGGCTGGCCTTTCTGCCGGCCAGCGCGGTGCGCCAGGAGTTGCACGCAGGTCGCCTGGTGGCGGCGGCACGCCCCGGCGCCCTGCATGCCGACATGACGCTGGAGCTGCGCGCCTACCGCGAGAAGCCGGTGTTGCGCGAGGGCCAGCGCGGCGGCGCGCCGCGCGCGGCAGCAGCCCGTTCGAAGGCGCTCGCGTTGTGGGACTACCTGTGCGCGCAGCAGGCCTGCTGAGCCGTGCTGACCGCGCGTGCCACACTTTTTGGGACAATAGGGCCATGACGCAACAGATCACCCTGACCCGCCCCGACGACTGGCATCTCCATGTGCGCGATGGCGCAGCGCTGGCCACCGTCGTGCCGCACACGGCCGTGCAGTTCGGGCGCGCCATCATCATGCCCAACCTCAGGCCGCCGGTGACCACCGCGGCACAGGCACTGGCCTACAAGCAACGCATCGCGGCGGCGGTGCCGCCGGGCGTGGCCTTCGAGCCGCTGATGACGCTGTACCTGACCGACAAGCTCGCGCCCGATGAAATCACGCGCGCCAAGGCGGCGGGCGTGGTCGCGCTCAAGCTCTACCCGGCAGGCGCGACCACCAACAGCGATGCCGGCGTGACCGATATCCGCAAGACCTACAAGACGCTGGAGGCGATGCAGCGCGAGGGCCTGCTGCTGCTGGTGCACGGCGAGGTGACCAGTCCGGAGATCGACTTGTTCGATCGCGAGGCGGTCTTCATCGAGCAGCAGCTCGAACCGCTGCGACGCGACTTTCCCGAGCTCAAGATCGTGTTCGAGCACATCACGACCCGGGAAGCTGCGCAGTACGTGCTGCAGAGCGACCGGTTCACCGGCGCCACCATCACCGCCCACCATCTGCTGTTCAACCGCAACGCCATCTTCACCGGCGGCATCCGGCCGCATTATTACTGCCTGCCGGTGCTCAAGCGCGAAGTGCACCGCCAGGCCCTGGTGGCGGCCGCCACCAGTGGCAGCCCGAAGTTCTTCCTCGGCACCGACAGCGCGCCGCACCCGGCCCAGCTGAAGGAGCATGCCGTGGGATGCGCCGGCTGCTACACGGCGCATGCGGCGATCGAGATGTACGCCGAGGCCTTCGATGCGGCCGGCGCGCTCGACAAGCTCGAAGGCTTCGCGAGTTTCCATGGCGCCGATTTCTACGGTCTGCCGCGCAACCGCGACAGCATCACGCTGCGCCGCGAGAGCTGGACGCCGCCGGCGAGCTTCGCCTTCGGCGAGGCCGAGCTCAAGCCGCTGCGCGCGGGCGACGCGCTGCCGTGGAGGCTGATATGAGTGGGCGCGAACTGCTGCGCCCGGAGGCGCACATCGCCTTGCTGATCGACGCGGACAATTCCCCCGCGGCCAAGATCGAGGTGATCCTCACCGAGCTGTCCTCCTTCGGCGTGACCAATGTGCGCCGCGCCTACGGCAACTGGAAGAAGAACGAACTCAAGGGCTGGGAGGAGAAGCTGCATGAATATGCGATCCGCCCGATGCAGCAGTTCGACTACTCCAAGGGCAAGAACGCCAGCGACATGGCGATGGTGATCGATGCGCTGGAGCTGCTCTACACGGACCGCCCGGATGCGTTCGGCATCGTCTCCTCCGACGCCGATTTCACGCCGCTGGTGATGCACCTGCGCGCCAAGGGCGCAGCCGTCTACGGCTTTGGCGCACAGAAGACGCCCGAGCCTTTCGTCAATGCGTGTTCCCGTTTCCTGTACCTCGACAAGCTGGGGGTGGACGAGGCGGCCGGCGCGGGCGACGCAGCGCCCGCTGCCCCCCTGCGGGTGACGACGGCACAGCTCAAGCAGGATGCCAAGCTGGTGACCTTGCTGCGCAATGCGGTGCACGCTGCTGCCGACGAGAACGGCTGGGCCCGGGTGGGCGCCGTCGGCCAGCAGATCGGCAACCAGGCCTCGTTCGACGCGCGCAACTATGGCTATGCCTCCCTGACCAAGCTGCTGGCAGCCACCCAGCTGTTCGAGGTGGCGCACGAAGGCACGTCCCAGGTGTCGGTGCGCGACAAGCGCCAGCTCAAGGCCTCGCGGGGCGAATGAGCGAGAGCCTGGCCGGTATCGACTGGGCTGCGCCCTGGTTGGCGCCCTACCGCGAAGTCGGCGAGCCGCTGGCGAGCCAGGCACTCGGCGGGCGCAGCTGCGCCGAGGTGCTCACGGCCGCCGACGCCGCACCCGTGCGCTTTGTGCCGCAGCAGGCCTTGCCCGCAGGCATGGCCTATGAGCAGTTCATCTTCTCGACTGGCCAGGTGCCCACGCGCGACGGCCTGCACGATTTCTTCAATGCCCTGTGCTGGATGCGAATGCCGCAGACCAAGCTGCGCCTGAACCGCCTGCAAGCCGCGCAGATCGCGGCCGACGGCGTGCAGCCGGTGCGCGGTGCGGTGCGCGACGCGATCACCGTGTTCGACGAGAACGCCGCGCTGCTACGCGCGCCCGACGACCTGTGGCAGGCCTTGGTCACCAAGGACTGGGGGCGGCTGTTCGGTGAGCTGCGCCCGCTCTGGGCCCAGTCGTGGCTGCTGCTGTTCGGCCACGCGCTGCTGGAAAAGCTGGTGCAGCCGCGCAAGGCAATCACCGCCCATGTCTACCGGGTGCAGCCGCAGGACGACAGCCTGGCATCGCTGGACGCCTGGCTGGCGCAGGAACTCGGCACCGAGCGCCTGGCAGCCAAACCGTTCGCCCATCTGCCGGTGCTGGGCGTGCCGGGCTGGTGGACGGACAACGAGGCACCGGCTTTCTACACCGATGCGCAGGTATTCCGCGCACCGCGCCGCGCGACGCAGTCGGTCTGAGCGCTGCAGCGCCCGCGTACAAATTGCAACATTTGGAGCGCCGGATACGAGGCGCTTGTCGGCTATCCTGCGAGAGCCAGAACAACAAAGACAAGCAGAGGAGACAAAACGATGAAGAGATCCGTTGTTGCGCTGATGGCGTGCGCCGGGACCCTGGTGCTGACGGGCTGCGTGGCTTCCATGCAGGCGAATCCCGAATTCCGGCGCTGCGCCAACAGCTGTACCCAGCGGCAGGATGCCTGCATGGTGGCTGCCGGTACCGCCGCGGATGTGGCCCGCTGCAATGCGGGTCTGGACAGCTGTGTGAGCAGTTGCGAAAAGAAGTACCCGCGCTACATCCAGCCGCGCTGAACCCACCGGGAGAACAAGATGAACTCATGGAATCGACTCGCGCTGCTCGGCGCCGCATGGCTGCTGAGCGCGTGCAGTTTCACCTCGCCGTATGAAGCGCCAGCGGAAAAGGCGCCCCACGCCTTGCTGAAACTGAAATTCAAGTACTCCGAAGTGGTGCCGGGCACCACCCTGGCCGCGCGCATCGGCATCCGGCATGACGCGAAGTCCGACGACGACAGCTTCCAGTCGGCCTTCAACCAGAACTACGGAAGCATCCAGGGCAAGAAGGGGGGGCCGGAGATCCCGATGACGGCGCTCAAGGTGCACCCGGGCAAGAAGACCGATGTCTCGATGGCGGTCTACTTCTTCTGGTACACCACGCAGACCCACATGGTCATGATCAATCGCATCCCGCAGATGCAGACCCATCAGGTCTACCATGAGAAGGCATGCACCGTGCAGGTCAGCTTCACGCCGGAGGCGGACAAGGTCTATCTGCTGGATTACAGCAGCCCCAACGTCGACCATGACTGCAGCGCCCATGCGTACGAGCAGGTCCAGCAAAAAGGCCGGCAGTTCAAGCTGGTGAAGGTCGGAAGTTCGCGGGGGATGTGAGCGCTGCGCAAATGCCTCACCGCCCTGAGGCATTTGACGCGTTGACCTTGAAATTCGGCGTTTCAGCCTTACCATTCCCGGCATCGGCTTGTGAGTGACGAGCCGTTGTTGAAAGGAAACATGAAACGCATCGTTCTATTCGTTCTGACCAATCTCGCCATCGTGGTCGTGCTGGGCGTCGTGGCCAGCCTGCTGGGCGTGAACCGCTACCTGACGGCCAACGGACTGAACCTGGGCGCCTTGCTCGGCTTCGCCCTGGTGTTCGGTTTTGGCGGTGCCATCATCTCGCTGCTCATCAGCAAGCCGGTGGCCAAGTGGAGCGCGGGCGTACAAATCATCGAGCAGCCCCGTTCACCCGATGAGGCGTGGATCGTGGACACCGTGCGCAAGTTCGCCGACCAGGCCGGCATCGGCATGCCCGAGGTCGGCATCTTCCCCGGCGATCCGAATGCCTTTGCTACCGGCGCGTTCAAGAACTCGGCCCTGGTGGCGGTGTCCACCGGTCTGCTGCAGAACATGACGCGTGAAGAGGTCGAGGCCGTGATCGGCCACGAAGTCGCGCACATCGCCAATGGCGACATGGTCACCATGACGCTGATCCAGGGCGTGATGAACACCTTCGTCGTCTTCCTCAGCCGCCTGATCGGCTATGCGGTCGACAGCTTTCTGCGCCGCAACGACGAGGAAAACCACGGCCCGGGCATCGGCTACCTGATCACGACCATCGTGCTCGACATCCTGCTGGGCTTTGTCGCCGCCATCATCGTGGCCTGGTTCTCGCGCCAGCGCGAATTCCGCGCCGACGCCGGTGCCGCCCAGCTCATGGGCCGGCGCCAGCCGATGATCAACGCGCTGGCCCGTCTGGGCGGCCTGCATGCGGCCGAACTGCCCAAGAGCATGGCGGCCATGGGCATTGCCGGCGGCATCGGTCAGCTGTTCTCGACCCACCCGCCGATCGAGGAACGCATCGCTGCGCTGCAGAACGCACAGGCCTGAAGCGCGCCCAGTTCCCAAACCAGAAAAAGCCGGCCCCGCGAGGGGCCGGCTTTTCTTTGGCGCAGACGGGGTGTCGAGGACGCGTCAGCGAGCCGGCACCGCCGCCTGCGAGCGGGCGGCGGCAAAGCTGCGTTCGACGAACTCGCGCGCATGGTCGGCGGGTTCGAAGGGCGCGGGCAGGAAGAAGCTCAGGCGGTATTTCAGCAGCCGGCCGTCGACGGCGGTGAGGTAGGTGTGGGACTCGATGGGCCGGCCCTCGCGCGAGAAGCGCAGCGCGACGGTGCGAAAGACCTGGCCGGCGAGGGTCACGTCGCGCGGCTTGCCCTGCTGCAGGTCGGTGTAGACGCCGCGCTGCACGAAATAGCGGACTTCATCGAGCGTCGACTGGAAATGACGGTCGAAAGCCGGGTCCTGCACCCCGGCGCGCCAGCGCGGCTGCTGCAAGTCGTAGCTGTAGACGTCGATCACGCCGGCCGGGCTCTGGTACTTGTCGCTGAATCCCAGGCCCGGGTTCTGCTTTTCGTAGTCGTGGCGGCCCTGGTGTTGCCAGGCTGGCGGCAGCGAAGCCGCCGGCACCAGCGGCGGCGGGCCGGCCGGCGGCGTGGTGCAGGCCGCGAGCACGACGGTCAGGAGCAGACAGAGCCGGGCAATGGTTTTTTGCATGAGGGCAGGCAGGCAGGGGGCCGACGACGTGTCACCCGTTGCCCCGAGTATGCGGGGCAAAGCCCGCGGCTCACAGAGGGGTTTTCACCATGTCCAGCGCCACTGCCTCGGCCACCTTGATGCCGTCCACGCCGGCCGACAGGATGCCGCCGGCGTAGCCCGCGCCTTCGCCGGCTGGGTAGAGGCCGTGCAGGTTGACGCTCTGGTAATCCTCGCCGCGCGGGATGCGCAGTGGCGAGGAGGTGCGGGTCTCGACGCCGGTGAGCACAGCGTCGGGCATGTCGAAGCCACGGATCTTGCGGCCGAAGGCCGGCAGTGCCTCGCGCATGGCCTCGATCGCATAGGTGGGCAGGGCGGCAGCCAGGTCGCCCAGGCGTACGCCGGGCTTGTACGAGGGCTGGACGCTGCCTAAATCCTTGGACGGGCGCCCTGCGATGAAGTCGCCCACGAGCTGGCCCGGCGCCTCGTAGCTGCGGCCGCCGAGCTCATAGGCCTGCGACTCCAGCTTGCGCTGCAGCACGATGCCGGCCAGCGGATGATGCTGGGGCGGTTGCTGCTGCGCCATGGCCGCAGCCTGCAAGGCGTAGCGCATGCCGTCTTCCACGCCGAAGGCAGCCTGCCAGTCGGCCGCGTCGGTCATGCCGTCGGGAAAGTCGGACGGCTCGATGCCGACCACAATGCCGGCATTGGCGTTGCGTTCGTTGCGCGAATACTGGCTCATGCCGTTGGTCACCACGCGCCCCGGCTCGGAGGTGGCGGCCACCACGGTGCCGCCCGGGCACATGCAGAAGCTGTAGACCGCGCGCCCGTTGTTCGCGTGGTGGACCAGCTTGTAGTCGGCCGCACCCAGCAGCGGGTGGCCGGCATGGCGGCCCCAGCGCGCGCGGTCGATCACGCCTTGCGGGTGTTCGATGCGAAAGCCGATCGAGAAGGGCTTGGCGTGCATCTCGACGCCGCGGTCGAACAGCATCGCAAAGCTGTCGCGCGCGCTGTGGCCCAGCGCCATGACCACGTGGCGCGCGGGCAGCTCGTAGCTCTTGCCGCTGGCCTGCTCCAGCACCCGCAGCGCGCGCAGCTGCGGACCATCGGGGCCGTGGTCGACGCACAGGTCGGTCACGCGCTGCTCGAATCGGATCTCGCCGCCGAGCGCGACGATCTGCTCACGGATGCTCTCGACCACCTTGACCAGCTTGAAGGTGCCGATGTGCGGATGCGCCTCGACCAGGATCTCGGGTGGCGCGCCAGCCTCGACGAACTCGCGCATGACCTTGCGTCCCAGATGGCGCGGGTCCTTGATCTGGCTGTAGAGCTTGCCGTCGCTGAAGGTGCCCGCGCCCCCTTCACCGAACTGCACGTTCGACTCGGGCGTCAGCTCCTTCTTGCGCCACAGGCCCCAGGTGTCCTTGGTGCGCTGGCGCACGGTGCGACCGCGCTCGAGCACGATGGGCCGGAAACCCATCTGCGCGAGCAGCAGGGCGGCGAAGATGCCGCAGGGGCCGAAGCCCACCACCACCGGCCGCTCGGCCAGGCCCGCCGGTGCCTGCGCCACCGGGTGGTAGCTCAGGTCGGGGCTCGCGCCGATGTGCGGGTGCCTGGCATGACGCTGCAGCAAGGCTTCTTCCTGTGTCGGGTCGGCCAGCGCGACATCGACGATGTAGACCGCCTGCAGGCTTTGCTTGCGCGCGTCGAAGCTGCGCTTGAAGACCGACAGGCTGGCGAGGTCGGCCTCGGTCAGGCCCAGGGCGGCGGCGGCGAGCCGGCGCAGCGCGGCCACCGGATGGGGCGCAGGTACGCGGTCGGCTTCGGTCTCGGCGGGTGCATCGGCGGCCCGGCGGCTGGATGCGGGCAGCTCGGTCAGCGGCAGTTTGAGTTCGGAGAGTCGGATCATGGCTTGTGGCGATCAAGCAGTAGAAGGGCGACATGATACGCGGGGAGCGCCGGTGTTGCCTCCGAAGGCGGCATGGCCAGTGACGAGGCCGTCTTTTTCCATGGCGCTCTTTCCCCTGCGCGCGCGGTCAATGCGGTGCGCCAATTCGTGTGCTGACCGGCTGTGACTGATCGTTTGCCCCTGCGGGGCTGGCTTTTCTGTCCCCCACTCATCCCCCCGCCCTTCTCTACCCCCGCCGGGGTAGAGAAGGGAGCTGAAATTTGGCTTCTTCGCGCCGGACGAATGGTTACGGGGCAGCCGTCGCATGGCGGGTTGGCACGCTGGGACGCGAGGCCAGCGGTCGTAGTAAATGGTGCTGGAACTGCGCATCGCCGTCGGCGGCCGCTGCACGACCTGCCTCCAACGAGGCAGAAAAACGCTGCGGACTCCCGGACTTTGGTTTCCTGTCTCGCCACTGGCAGGCGCAGCCGCCAGCGGGTGCGCGCTCACGCCCGGCCATTTACTACGACCATCTCCTCGCGCCGTAGCACGCCAACCCGTCCTGCGACCTGATGCGCCGTAGAAGCCTCACCGAAACGCAAAGGTCAGATCGAGGCTCCCTTCTCTACCCCAGCGGGGGTAGAGAAGGGCGGGGGGATGAGTGGGGGGAAAGGCAGGAAAAAAGAAAGAACGAACCGACAACTAGGAGTTCAAGCCGCGAAGGAATGAAACAACGAAGTGGAGAAGGCTAGCCGTATGGATTCTCGTACCCCAACGCCGCCATCAACCAGCCCTCCAACGCCTCCATCTCGAGCGCATCGTCCTCATTGGTCTCATGTTCATAGCCCTGTGCATGCAGCGTGCCGTGCACCAGCAGGTGGGCATAGTGCTCTTCCAGCGTCTTGCCCTGCTCGCGGGCT
>Ga0224501_10005045_pt1 | contig 10410 bp, 11 predicted proteins | sample SF_Oct11_sed_USG_4_FD_169105 | JGI IMG/M metagenome (GOLD analysis project Ga0224501, IMG submission 169105) | Sediment microbial communities from San Francisco Bay, California, United States - SF_Oct11_sed_USGS_8_1 | ecosystem: Environmental > Aquatic > Marine > Sediment | place: USA...
GTCGCGATCCAACTGTGCATCATGATCTTGAGATACCGTCCCCATGTGAACTTCCTACTCTTCCGACTTGCGTCGGGTGCTGATAGTGAATGTCGCCGAACTCACTCAGCCTTGCGAGTTTCGGCGGTCGACCCGTCCGATGCATCCTGCGCCGAGGTATCCTTCTCAAGAGGAGAAGGCACTTCTCCTAACGCAGCAATATGATCGATGATCGTATGACTGACCTGTTCGTAAAACCGTTTCGTCTCCGTTTTCTCTTTCCGGTCGACCGGATCAAACCGAATGGGCTCTCCGAAACTGACCGTGACCTGCCGTCCTCGTGGCCACTTGGCTCCTGTCGGCAAGACGTCAAACGTTCCCTTCAGATATGCCGGGACCACCGGACATCCGGTCTTCGAGACAATGACGCCGATCCCCGCTTTGGGCGGTTGCAACACTCCGTCACGGCTCCGTCCACCCTCGGGGAAAATCACCACGACCTCGCCGGCCCGAATCAAACTGATCGCTTTGCCGAAGGCTTCCCGGTCTAATCGACCCATCCGCACCGGAATCCATCCGAGCGATCGAAGAATGCCGCTTAACCCAGGAACCGGGAATAAGTCGCTACGACCAAGATACCAGGCCCGCCGTCGCATCCCACAACCGAGCAGTGGGATGTCAAGATAGCTCGCATGATTCGCCGCAACCAAGACGCCACCGGTGTCCGGTACTGCACCCTGAACCCGATAGCGGAACCAGATTCGGCCGATCGCCCTGGTAAGAATCCAGAGAATGCCGTACGCAATGTTGGTCACGACACAGCCGACACCGCCGCCATCATACGATCCACTACCTGCTCAATATTGAGCTGCGACGTATCGATGGGCCGCGCATCGGCGGCAGGAACCAGCGGTGCAATCGCACGATTTCGGTCCCGCATGTCTCGACCCGATAGATTCTGATACGTCGTTTCGATTCCCCCTGTATGGCCGGCGGCCACCAACTCACGATGCCTCCGCTCGGCCCGCACCGTCGCATCCGCATCGAGAAAAAACTTTACCGACGCAGTAGGAAATACCTTGGTGCCGATATCGCGCCCTTCCGCCACAACTGACCCGCGTTGAGCGATTTGCCGCTGAACAGGAAGCAGCCAGTCTCTGACAGCCGGCACAGCCGAAATGACGGATGCCGCGCTTGTCACATCGGGGGTCCGAAGTTCGCCGCTTACATCTACGCCGTCGACTAACACCTGCATCGAACCGTTGTGAAATTGCATATGCACCGAGGTGGTTTGGAGGAGACTCGCCACCCGCTCATGATCCGTCAGTGAAACGGTCTCTCGCAGCATTTTCCACGCAATGGCCCGGTACAAAGCTCCGGTGTCGAGATAGAGAAAACCCAGTCTGGCCGCCAACAATTTGGCCACGGTGCTTTTACCGACTCCTGCCGGTCCGTCAATAGCGATGATCACGAATGTTCCGTATGCTGGTTCAACGTATGTCCTTAGAAAGACGCTGTATTATAGCCCTCTCTCCCCTTGCGTCAATAGCTCCGACAGTGTCTGTTCAAAGTTCGGGAAAGAGGTTTCCACACACCCACAATCGGCAATCGTCATACCGGACTCTGCCGTCAACCCTCCGATGGCCAGAGACATCGCTACTCGATGGTCTCCATGACTGTGCGCCTGGCATGCGGCCCTCAGACGTCCATTTTCTCCCGATCTGCCCAACCCTTTGATCACCAATCCGTCGGGTTTTTCGGTCATCCGTGCGCCCATAGCCTGCAACTCGGCGGCCATCGTGGCGATGCGATCACTTTCCTTGACCCGTAACTCCTCCGCACCGGAAATGACGGTGTCGCCATCCGCCACCGCCGCCGCGACACAGAGAATGGGAAATTCATCGATCGTTTGGGGGATGAGATCCGGACCGATGGTCACACCCTTGAGCACAGCCGATTTCACACGGAGATCAGCGACCGGCTCACCAGACTCTTCTCGCTGAGCCAGCACCTGGATATCAGCCCCCATCTTCTTCATCACGTCGATTAAACCGATCCTCGTCGGGTTAAACCCGACATTGCGAATCGTGATATCGGATCCAGGGACGATGGTCGCCCCGACGATAAAAAAGGCGGCGGCGGAAAAATCACCGGGAATCGTCATGGTTCGTCCCGCCCACCCTGCATTCGGGCGTCCACGTAACACCAATGCCCCGTCTTCTCTTTCAAGAGGCACGCCGAATGATTGGAACATCCGTTCGGTATGGTCTCGTGACAGACGGGGTTCGCGAAGCTTCGTTGTGCCCTCCGCGAAAAGACCGGCGAACAACAGCGAGGACTTGATCTGCGCACTGGCGACGGGCGAGACATACTCAATCCCATGAAGCCGTTTACCCGTGATAGCCAGCGGAGCCAGCTCTCCTCCCTTGCGCCCCGCAATCACGGCCCCCATCTCCCGCAACGGTTTCACCACTCGCCCCATGGGACGACGGCGAATCGATTCATCGCCTGTCAGAACCGTGAAAAAGTCCTGTCCTGAGAGCAGCCCGGCCAACAGACGAATACCCGTACCGGAATTCCCGCAATCGATCGGCCCGTTCGGCTCACTCAACCCCCAAAACCCTTTCCCATGAACGGTCAGGCAATCAGGAGTTTCATCGATTCGAATGCCGAGCGTCTGAAACGCTCGCATGGTATTCAAGCAATCTTCTCCCCGACAATACCCGAATACCCTGCTCTCGCCTTCGGCGAGTGCGGTCAGGATCAGCGCCCGATGGGTGACGGATTTGTCACCAGGAACGCCGATCGTCCCTTTGAGCACACAACCAGGCGTGGTAGTCATTGAAATCATGGTCGTCAATTATGCGTTCGCATTCGGACGCACATGCAGTTGTTCCCGTTCATGTTTGGCTCGTTCGATGACCTTTTCGATTCCGGCCGCATCCCCCGTGGCGATCAATCGTTTCATTTCATCCAACGCCTGCTGATATCGTTCGATCAGCGCCACCACGTTGTCTCGATTCCACAGAAAAATATCCCGCCACATCTCCGGAGAACTGGCGGCAATCCGTGTCGTATCCCGCAGCCCACCCCCTGAATGGCGTGCCAAATCCAACGAGGGCACATGATGGTCGCGCGTATCGGCCAAGGCATTCATCAGGGCAAACGCCGCAACGTGGGGCAAATGGCTGACCGCTCCAAGAACGGCATCGTGTACATGCGGGTCCATGGTCAGCACGATCGATCCGGTTTCTTCCCAGAGTCGTTCGATTCGTTCCAGCGCGTGAGGATCGGTGCGCGTGGTCGGGGTCAGGATGCATCGAGCGCCTTGAAATAAACCATCGGACCCCGCAGCGACTCCTGTTTTTTCTTTGCCCGCAATCGGATGCGCCCCGACGAAGTGCACCCCTGCCGGCATCGCCGCCTCCGACCGTTCGACCAACGCGCCTTTCACGCTCCCGACATCGCTCACGATCGCGCCAGGCTCCAAACAGTGAGCCCACTCCTTGAGGTGCCGTTCATAGGTATCAACGGGTGTCGCCAGAATGATCAGATCCGAGCCTTTAATGCCCTCCTTGGGATCCGCCACATACCGGTCGATCGCACCCAGTTCCACTGCCGTCTGGAGATTTTCCACACGCCGACCGATGCCGACAACATGATCGACCAAGGCTTTCCGGCGCAGGATCATCCCCAGGGATCCGCCGATCAGCCCGACTCCGATAATCGTCGCCTGTTTGAAGTGCACCGGCATTCGGTCTCGACTAGATTTCTCGCCCGACGGCTTTCGCGATAGCTCCAAGGTCGTGCATCAGCGCTTTAAACTTCGACGGCATGATCGATTCTTCTCCGTCGCACAGAGCGCACTCAGGATTCGAATGGACCTCGATAAGCAAACCATCCGCGCCGGCTGCCACGGCAGCCTTCGACATCGGCGCGACCAGATTCCACTTGCCCGTGGCGTGGCTGGGATCCACAATAACGGGGAGGTGAGAGAGCTGTTTTAATGTCGGGATAGCCGCAATATCCAGCGTATTGCGATACTGCGTTTCAAATGTGCGGATCCCCCGTTCGCACAACATGACATTGCGATTACCGCGAGACATGATGTACTCGGCGGACAGGAGAAACTCCTTGATGGTGGCCGACAATCCACGCTTTAAGAGCACCGGCTTGTCGTAGGCGCCGACCTCCTTCAGCAACTCAAAATTTTGCATGTTCCGCGCGCCGATCTGGATAATATCCGCCTTTTCAAGAAACAGTTCGATATCCCTGGTATCAAGGATTTCGCTGACCACGGGGATCCCCGTCTGCTTCTTGGCCTCGACTAAATAATCCAAGCCTTCACGTCCCAAACCTTGAAAGGAATAGGGCGATGTCCTGGGCTTATAGGCGCCACCACGGAGCACCGAAGCCCCTGCCGCCTTTACCTCGTGTGCGATTCCCACCGTAAGCTCAAGTCGCTCCACCGCACAGGGTCCCGCCATGATCGCCAACTTCTTATCGCCGATCCTGACGTCACCGACGTCAATAATCGTCCCTTCCTTCTGAAACTCCCGGCTCACGAGTTTCCAAGGGGCCAGGATGGGGAGAACACTCTCCACTCCCGGAAGCGCCGTGAGCGGCTGATTATGTAAAATGCGGTCGTCACCGATCACCCCGATGATCGTTCGTTCCTGACCGGTCGAAATCTGCGACTTCAGGCCAAGATCCCTCAGACGATCGATAATATGGTCGACTTGGCTTTCCGAAGCCTCCGGCTTCAAGACGATGATCATGTTCCCCTCACTGTTCCGTGCTTATACCGTCAAGACGCGCTTGAGGGCGTGAAGAAACACCGTGTTGTCTTCCGCCTGTCCGATGGTCACCCGAAGCATGGTCCCTTCGATATGCCTCACAATGACCCCTTCACGCAGGAGCGATTCAAACACCCGTCGCCCATCTCGCTTGACATCGAAATAGAGAAAATTCGCTTCGCTTGGAATCGGCTCGAAACCGAGTTCCCTTAGACCCCGGCCGACCTGCTCCATCCCCGCAACATTGACGGCTCGGCTGTTCGCCACATGGTCATCATCCCCCAATGCCGCCAGCGCAGCCCGCTGGGCAAGACTATTTGCATTGAACGGGGGGCGGATCCGATTCAGGATACCCGCGATCTCCGGCGTCGTGATACCGTAACCGATCCTCAACCCGGCTAACCCATATATTTTAGAAAATGTCCTCAGGACGATCGCGTTTCTCCCCTCCTTCACATATCGGATGGAATCGGGAAATTGCGGATCGCGGACATACTCAAAATAGGCCTCATCGAATACCACGACGATATCCTGCGAGACTCGATCCATCAGACGGCTCACCGCATCGGCATCGACCATCGTCCCCGTGGGATTATTGGGATTGCAGACAAACAGCAAGCGAGTCCGCGGCGTGATCGCTCGCGCCATTGCGTCAAGATCATGCGTCCAGTCGACCAAGGGAACCGTGACCGGTTTCCCATGCGCGGCCGTCACCTCCATCTTATAGATGACAAAGGTGTGATCGGCCATCACCGCTTCGTCCCCGGGAGCCAAGAACGCCCTAGCCAACAGTCCAAGAATTTCGTCTGACCCATTGCCCAATATGACCTGGTCGCTCCCCACTTTCCATCGATCCGCAATCGCATGCCGGAGACGATACCCACCGCCGTCCGGATAACGATGCAAGGAAGCATGCTCTTCTGCCAACGCTGCAACGGCCTTGGGGGAAGGGCCGACCGGATTTTCATTGGAGGCCAGCTTAATCACCCGGTCCAGGCCAAGCTCACGCTGCAGTTCGTCGACAGGTTTCCCCGGGACGTAGGGATTCAGCGACTGAATATCCGGATGAATGTAGAGCGCCATCGGTTTAGCTGTAGATCGGATACGATCCGAGAATTTTCATGAATAGACATCGCGACTTGACTTCTTCGATCGCCTTGCTGACTCGCTCTTCCGTCACATGGCCTTCCACGTCCACGAAAAAGATATATTCCCACGCCTTTCGCTGCGAAGGCCGGGATTCGATCTTGGTCATACTCAGGCCATGAGAAGCAAAGGGACGCAGCAGTTCATAGAGTGCCCCGACCTTGTCTTTGACGGACAACATCAGCGATGTCTTGTCTTTCCCTGTCCGTTCGGACGGCTTCTGCGACAGCACGAGGAAACGGGTCACGTTATTCACATTGTCTTCGATACGGGCCTTGATGACGTTCAGCCCGTACAATTGGCCCGCCAACTCCGACGCAATCGCGGCAGAAGAAGGCTCATCGATGCAAAGCTCAGCCGCCCGTGCCGTACTCGCGACTTCCATCGCCGGAACATGGGGGAGATTCGTCTCCAGCCAATTTCGGCATTGCGCAATCGCGTGCGGATGGGAGTAAATTTTCTTCACGTCTTCGAGAAGACCTGACTTCGACAGCAGATGGTGCGATACCTCCTGCAGCACCTCGCCGTAGATCAACAAATTGGAATCAATGAACATGTCGAGCGTATGGTTCACCACGCCTTCCGTCGTGTTTTCGATCGGCACCACACCGAAATTCGCGCGCCCCCGCTCCACTTCACTGAAGACTTCTTTGATGCTACGGACCGGCACAAATTGCGCCGACGAACCGAACTTCTGCATACACGCCATGTGGGTGAACGTTGCTCGAGGCCCAAGATAGGCGACTTTCTGCGGACCCTCCAACGACAAGGAGGCGGACATGATTTCCCGATACACGGACCGGATGGCTTCGGCGGGAAACGGACCGGTATTCCGTTTCGTTAGACGCTCGATAATAGCCGTTTCACGTCCTTGTGTATGGAGATTGGCATTCGCATCTTTTTCCTTCTTCAACTTGCCGATTTCGATCACATGCATGGACCGCTCGTTCAGCAAGCGGATAATCTCATTATCGATCCGATCGATCCCATCGCGATGGACAAGCAAATCTTCCGACATAATACAACGACCTCGAACAGAGTTCCGCAGGCCTGGTCACCATCCGGCAACCGGCCCACTACGAGAAAGTGAAGAATCTTACAAGAACATTCAAAGCCTTTTCAAGGACAACGCCGGTGATTCCACCACCACAAAAGAAGGGCCTCGGACTATCCGAAAGAGGGAGCGCACACCGATACTCGACCATCCAAACGACAGGCGGCGATCAGACAAGCAGCGTCGAGGGCCGCTTGAAATGCTCACATGCCCGCAAGGTCGCCTGTCGCCCACGGCCGGTCCGATCCAGATAGCCGGCTTGGATCAAGTACGGCTCGTAGACATCCTCCAGAGTCCCTCGATCTTCCTGAAGAGCGGCCGCGAGAGATTCAATCCCCACCGGTCCACCGTTAAATTTATCGATGATCGTCAGGAGAATCTTTCGGTCCATTTCGTCGAACCCGGCTTCATCGATGCCCATCCAGGCCAAACCCTCTTGCGCCACGCGCTTGGTGATATGACCGTCTGCCTTGACCTGAGCATAGTCCCTGATCCGCTTGATCAATCGATTGGCGATGCGAGGCGTCCCACGAGCCCGACAGGCGATCTCCGCCGCCCCGTCCCGATCAATCCCCACATCCAGCACCCCGGCTGACCGCATCACAATGGCTTCGAGCTGTGAAGGCAGATAAAATTCGAGTCGATACACCAACCCGAACCGGTCTCGGAGGGGTGATGTCAGGGCACCTGCTCTCGTGGTCGCGCCGACCAGCGTAAATCGAGGCAAATCAAGCTTGACCGTCCTGGTGGCCGGACCTTGCCCGATCACCAAATCAAGCTGATAATCCTCCATCGCGGGATATAGCGCTTCTTCTACCGATGCGGGAAGACGGTGAATTTCATCGATAAATAACACATCATGCTCTTGGAGATTCGTCAGTATCGCCGCCAGATCACCGGCATGGGCCAATACCAGCCCTGAAGTGGAGCGCAAGGATGCTCCCATTTCCTTAGCAATGATATGTGCGACTGTGGTCTTCCCCAAGCCCGGCGGACCGTAAAAAATGGCATGGTCGAGGGACTCTCCCCGGCGCTTCGCTGCCTCAATACAGATGCGCAGCGATTCCTTCATCGTATCCTGCCCGACATACTCATCAAGCGTTTGAGGCCGGAGAACATGTTCCAACCCCCGCTCGTCGTCCGTCGCCCGATTTGTCATCATCCGCTCGACCATAACAATGGCCCTTTTGCTATTGAGCTGGTTCCTGACTCGGCTCCATCCGGTAATTGGGCGGAGGCGGCACGGCCCCCTGACCCGGCGTTCCCGTACTCCCGCAGTCCGGCGGGCAGGTCGTCATCCCCTCGCTGGGATCCGGCAAATTCATCTCCATATTGGTCAATTGACATTGCGACAACCGCCCGCCGTCTTTGCTGCCGCAACGCCCAGGAAGCGACGAACTGCCGATTTCAGTATAGTCTTCCGGACATGAACCGCAGACCGCCAGCATATTGACTCCGAGAGGCACACATTGGACGAGGGTCGGATCACCATCTTTGCAAATTTGGGGAGCCTCGGTTACACCGGTCGTCGCATATCCCTCCGGACAAGTTCCACACACCTTCCTGATACTCTTTTTCTCCCCGGCTGATTTCGCCTCATCGGCAAAACCGACAGACGGATACCCCCCTAAGATCAGCACCATCGCCATACCGGTGATGATACACCGTCCGACGATCACCCCTTTTTCACTCACCATATCTCACCCCCTTACAAGCTCTTTGAGCCCTTCTCGGATCAGATGCTTGAGCGCAATCGGACCCGGGGCCGCCTTTGTGACGCGCCCCAGGGCGTCTTTGGCGTCCTGCCGGCGATACCCAAGATGCACCAGAGCGGATAGCGCATCTTCGAACGGACCTTCGGGATCTGCCGCTTCAGGCGACACCGACTGAGTCGAGCCCGTCTGAAGCTTCCCCACCTTGTCCTTCAGCTCCAAGGTGACACGGCTCGCCGATTTTTTCCCGATGCCCGGGATTGTTGTGAGTTTGTCGACATCATCCGTCCGAATCGCATGTAGCAACTCCGGCACCGGAAGGTTCGACAGCACGCTGAGCGCCAACTTGGGCCCGACCCCCGACACGGTGGTCAACAGAAGAAACAGCTCTTTTTCGTGCGGCGAAGAAAACCCGAACAGCTGAATCGCATCTTCCCGAAGATGGGTATGGATATTCAGCGCCGTGACTTCGTCAAGATTCGGCAGGGCGTAGTAGGTACTCAGAGGAATGTGCACTTCATACCCCACACCCTGTACGTCCAGCGTGAGGTGGGTTGGGGACTTAAACGCCAACTTCCCCGTGAGAAACGCGATCATCTCGTCTCATGACTCAAGTGGCAGTAAGGCCCGTTAGGTGACAATCCGTTCGTCCTTGTTTGACCTTCAACGGCGTCCTGCTGAACCGACCTCGCCGTCGGTGCCGACAGGCGGCGAAGGCCTGGGCATTCCCCCGACATGCTCATCCGAGGATTCTCGGTCGCGTCTCTTTGCGAGCGCGCGCCGGATCGGAGGTCTTCGTCACCCCGCCGCAATGGCGACCTTCTCCATCACGTCATCGGGGATATCGAAGTTGGCATGAACTTTCTGCACATCATCATGCTCATCCATCACTTCCATTAACTTGAGCATTTGTTCAGCCGGCTTTTCATCGAGACGAACGGTATTTTGAGGAATATAGGTGATCTCGGCCAATGTGGCTTCAACGTTGGCATCGGCCACCGCTTTTTTGACGGCTTCAAAATCCTGAGGGCCCGTGACAACCTCGAACGTGCTGTCCCCCACTTTCACATCTTCGGCGCCGGCATCCAGGGCGAGCGAAAGGAGCGCATCCTCTTCGACCTTGCCCTTTTCAATCGTCAGCAGTCCCTTTTTGTCGAATTGCCACGACACCGCTCCGGCTTCCGCCATATTTCCGTTATTTTTTGTGAAGAGGCTACGGATTTCCGCTACCGTACGATTACGATTATCGGTGGTCACTTCGAGCAAGACCGCGGTTCCTCCGGGCCCATATCCTTCCAAGGTAAACTCTTCGTACGAGACCCCCGGCAATTCTCCCGTTCCACGCTGGATGGCCTTTTTCATCGTATCGCCGGGCATATTGGCTTCCTTCGCCTTGGATATAGCCAACCGAAGGCGCGGATTCCCATCCGGATCGCCGCCGCCCCTCGCCGCGATCGTCAGTTCCCTGATAATACGAGTAAAGATCTTCCCACGCTTGGCGTCCTGGGCCCCTTTATGCCGCTTGATGGTCGCCCAGTGACTATGGCCACCCATATGCTCGCCTCCTCCACGTCGATGACGATCTCTGGACCCGCTAGAGATGTACGGTGAAATTCGTGATGTGTGTTTGGAGTAGAGGTAACACAGGCCTCGGAAGGGTGTCAATCGAACAGGCTATAGAGGGTTTAGGACACCCTATTCATGCCGATCATGCCAGGCGACC
>Ga0224501_10005047_pt1 | contig 10409 bp, 8 predicted proteins | sample SF_Oct11_sed_USG_4_FD_169105 | JGI IMG/M metagenome (GOLD analysis project Ga0224501, IMG submission 169105) | Sediment microbial communities from San Francisco Bay, California, United States - SF_Oct11_sed_USGS_8_1 | ecosystem: Environmental > Aquatic > Marine > Sediment | place: USA...
ATTCGCTGGTGACTGGTTGCCACTGGTGTAGTAACGTAGGATTATGTCACTGGTATCACCCATATCAGCCATCTTGCCATTTTCTAACAATATTGATTTATTGCACAAAGAAGACACAACAGCCATATTATGAGATACAAACAAAATGGTTCGGCCCTGTTGTGAACTAATGTCTTCCATTTTTCCCAAACATTTTTTTTGGAAAGCCGCATCACCGACTGCCAATACTTCATCTATTATTAGTATCTCCGGTTCAAGGTGTGCAGCTACTGCAAAAGCCAAACGAACATACATTCCAGAAGAATAACGTTTAACGGGTGTATCAAGAAACTTTTCGACTTCGGCAAAACTAACAATTTCATCGAACTTACTTTTTATTTCTGTCCGACTCATACCGAGTATGGCGCCATTTAGAAATATGTTTTCACGTCCTGTCAGTTCAGGATGAAATCCGGTACCTACTTCCAACAAACTAGCAACTCTGCCCTTGATATGAACCCTGCCAGTACTCGGTTCGGTGATACGACTTAACACTTTTAGTAATGTCGATTTACCCGCACCATTGCGCCCGATAATTCCAATTCGATCGCCCGCCTCGATGTCAAATGACACGTCATTCAGTGCCCAAAAGGTTTCGTGCGTAGCATCATCTATGGGTTCATTGTTGGAAAACAATAGTCGTAGGCGATGTGCAAATGCTTTGGTCTGATTTGCAAGCACATCACGTAGTGCGGTATAAGACTCTCGCGATTGATGGCGAATAATGTAATTCTTTCCTAAATTTTTTGCAGATATGACGACTGACATAAGCTATACAGGTTTAGTTGCTGTTAAATGACATCGGCGAATGTTTTTTCTGTTTTACGAAAATAGTAAATGCCAAACACTAACATCACTATACTTAGGCATACAGAGATATAAAATCCTGGCCAATAGATAGAAACATCACTTCCCAAAAGCGCCCAGCGAAAACCATCAATAACACCTACCATCGGATTCATTGAATAGAGTAAACGCCATTGTTCAGGAATAACGGCACTGCTGAAACCAACAGGAGATATATATAGTCCAAACTGAACTATGAAAGGAATGATATAGCGAAAATCACGATAACGAACATTCAATGCAGCCATTAATAGTCCTGTGCCCATGGCGGTCGATGCTGCAAGAAGAATAAATAATGGCAAGGTAACAATTCGCCAATCCGGCCAAAAGTCATACCAAGCCATCATGCCAAATAAAATGAACCATGAGATAATAAAATCGACGAAGCTAACAACGATCGCACTGCTTGGGATAATAAGCCGGGGAAAGTAGATTTTTGAAACCAGATTCGCATTGCTGACAAGGCTTGCGCTACATTCTGACAATGAATTTGCAAAAAACTGCCAGGGCAACATTGCGGCAAACACCAATAATGCGTAAGGCGCTTGTCCTTCTGTGGGCATTTTTGCCAACTTGCCAAAAATAATTGTAAACACAATCATTGTGAGTACAGGACGAATCAGCGCCCATGCAATACCAATAATGGTTTGTTTATAACGCACCAAAATATCGCGCCAGGCCAAGAAAAAGAATAATTCACGAAAGTGCCAAAGATCAGCCCAATAATGACGCTCCTTTCGACCGGCTTCTAAAACTATTTCATTCCTAGCCATGAGCTAAAACCACAACTGCCAACTGACTAATTCTCACGTCGAATTAAAAAATCACCACAGACAAGAACATCCATCTTTGTTCTTAAAAAGCAGTCTAATGCTTCTTGTGGAGTACACACTACCGGTTCATTTTCGTTAAATGAGGTATTCAGGACAATTGGCACATCAGTTTCATATTGGAAAGCTTTTATGAGTTCATAATATCGAGGATTCGTATGTTCACTAACTGTTTGCAAACGACCTGAGCCATCTATATGAGTAACCGCAGGTATTTTACTTCGTTGTGATTCCTTGATTTGAAATACTTGCATCATAAAGGGAACATCATCATCTTCTTCAAACCATTGGCTGACTTGTTCGCGAATAATTGAGGGCGCAAAAGGTCGAAAAGATTCCCTACGTTTAATTTTTTGGTTTAGTATGTCTTTCATGTCGGCACGACGTGGATCAGCCAATATTGAGCGGTTGCCCAGTGCCCTTGGTCCCCATTCCATTCGCCCCTGAAACCAGCCGATCACCTTTCCATCAGCTATGGCTAATGCGGTCTCGCGACATAACTGGCTCAAGTCAGAATATTCGTTTATTGTGCAGGCTTGCTTTTCGAGTGCATCTTGATTACTTTCAATAATTTTAAAAATCTGCTGCCGAGAAAATTCAGGACCATAATAAGCATGATCCATAGGTTCCGTTTTAGTGCTTTTTGGATTATGTTGAAACCAAGCAGTCATCGCCGCACCAATTGCACCACCAGCATCGCCAGCAGCCGATTGGATATATGCGTGTTTATAATTAGTACGACGATAAATTTTACCGTTCGCCACAGAGTTCATTGCACAACCACCTGCAAGCGCGACGTTTTCCAGTCCTGTTTGCTCAAAGGTGTAGTTCAAAAGATTGAAGAACGCTTCCTCATACATATATTGAACAGAATGAGCAATATCAAAATGATGTTGGCTCAATTTTTCTTCTTTCCCACGAACGGGACCAAGTAAATCAACCAATTGTTGTGAATAAATACTTTCACAAATCGGCGAACCGTTCTCCCACTGAAAAACAACATTTTCACTATGATGTCTAAAAAAGTTCAGGTTCAAACGATATTGGCCTTTCTCTTCCAGACTAACAACTTGCTGCATCTGTTCGATATAATTTGGTTTTCCATAGGGTGCCAATCCCATAATTTTGTATTCATCACCATAGTTTGGAAATCCCAAATATTGAGTAAGCGCCTGATAAAAAGAACCCAGGGAATGTGGGAAGTAGACACGGTCATTGATACTAATATTATTGCCTTCTCCTATCCCCCACGCACCACTGGAGAAATCGCCAAACCCATCAACTGATACAACCACAGCTTGATTATAGGGCGAAACATGATAGGCTGATGACAAATGACACAAATGATGTTCAATATAATTCACTTTTCCTCTAAAAGTTTCATTAGGAAATATTTCTTTGAGTTGATCTTCCATGGAGCTACGATTTTTTCTCTTCCTAATTTTATCGACGACGAGACTAAGCTCAGGTCGTTTTCTAATTGCATAAGCAATTTTTTTCCAGACATGCGCTTTTGAATCTTGGTTAATGGCAATGACGTCAACATCAGATAAACACAAATTACATTGTTCTAGGCAATACCTAATCGACATAGACGGAAGCCCAGCCCAATGTTTTATGCGTCGAAAACGCTCTTCTTCCACAGCGGCTAGTAATATTCCGTCTTTAACGAGACATGCCGCAGAGTCTGCGTGAAATGCATTCAAACCTAATATAATCAATTCATTGCTCTATTTTAACGATTCATAAGGAATTGCTTTAAGAGATGAAGATTGTTGTTTCTGATCGTACTTCTTAATGACAATCATGTATTGATAGATTGCTTTCATTAAACAAAACATAAACCCCGCTTTTCCATCCATAAAGCCTAGACGAAAAATATAACTATATAGAAAATAAATAATTGGCCTGCCAGGCAAACGCCACGACACGGACTTTAACACCTGGCGTCGTTTTAAAGGATCCCGTGAGAAAATCCCCAAAAGACTATGAATTTTTTCACCTTCATGGATTTCGAAATCCGCTTCTTTACGCGAATAACGATTTTGCCGTTCAAACCATTCATCAATGCCTTTCTTATTCTCATCGATTAAGTCAAACCTTAACTCGCCTATTGCCCCTGCAACTGTCTGCGTCTCTGCATGACCTCGATTAATATAACGTACCTTATCTTTATGTATTAAACGTAACACCCAAGTTGGATACAAACTGCTATACTTCAACCACTTTCCCCACATGTGAAAACGCCGTTTTACTCGATAGCCACCAACTGTATTATTCTCCATCGCTGCTACTAATTTGATTTCGTTCTGCAATTCGTCTGTTACGCGCTCATCCGCATCTAAAATAAGCACCCAATCGTTTTTGATTTCAACCTGTTCTAAGGCCCAATTGCGTTGTGTTCCAAAACCATCAAATTTTCTTTTAAAAACGCGGGCACCACGGGCCTTTGCAAGCACTTCTGTTTTGTCACTGCTAAAAGAATCGATTATGATCACATCATCACACCAGGCGAGCGAGTCCATGCACGCCTCAATATGGATTTCTTCATTCAAAGTGAAAATCATGACCGAAACATTTTCTGTCACTATCCAGTCGCCTCGACAATCGTTTTGTATTCATTCAGCATATTGCTTGCCACCACCGACCAGGTATATTTTTCTTGAATCATTGCATTTGCGTTTGTTGTAAATTCTTTCCGCTGTTCGTTATTGCTGAGTAGTGATTTTATATTCTCTGCTAGAATTTTCGGTTCACCTGAACTGACCAAGCCTGCGTTATATTTGTTAATTTCTTGCGCTATTCCAACTTCTGGAGTAACGATAACGGCGCACTGATGCACCATTGCTTCCAACACAACATTTCCAAAATTTTCTGAGTATGAAGGTAACACCAATATTTTTGCTTCTTCCAAAAATCGCTTTTTATCTTCACCTAACACAGCACCTTTAAAATGTATTTGTTTCTCAACCATCAATTGTTGAGCTAATTTTTTTAAAGCTTGGGAATAGTTTTCTTCATCATTTCCAGCGATAATTACATTGACAGTGGGCAGGTGAACCAATGCTTGAATGAGTCGATCAAGACCTTTTTTCCAATTCACTCTGCCCAGATAAATTAGATCCGCTTTTTTATTTTGCCCTACATGATGTGGCTTTGGACTCGCAATATCTACATTTATACCATTGGGAATATTGATAAGCCGCGTGCTATTGAAATTGAATGCCCCTAAAGCCTTAACTTCTATATCACTAGTTAAATGGATAGCAGCTGCATGCTCGATCGTCGAACGTTCAAATAACTTTATCCACACATTTTTTTGCAATCGACCTTTGCGTTTGATTAAATCCTTAAATAGCATTCCACGCGGTGAAACGATATAGGGAACTCCATAACGCTTTGCAATTCTTGCAGCCATCAACGTTGGCCAGAGAAATACTGAATGCAAGTGCACAATATCATAATGACGAATCGTTTTGAGCAAATGTTGCCTCATCTTTGGAGACCAATAGGTACGCCGCATGAACTTTGATGGAAAATACCACACATTAACTTCATCCACCGGGCATAAACGCCCCAAGGGTACAGGTGAATCGAAAGCGCCGTCTACATTCGTCGTTAAGACATCAACTTCTGCACCTAAGGCAGCTAATGCATTACATAAACCATGCACTGAGTAAATTGGACCCCCATAGCGATAGGCGGGAATATAAGTCGGCGTGACATGTAGAATTTTCAAAAAAGTATTTTACTAATTGCCAGACATAGTATTCACTATGCAGCAACTCCCAGTACTAGCTGCGAAAACTTATCAAACCCAAACAATTGTTTTGTTTGATTTGCCAATTTTTCACGATCCACTGGTGTTCGCAGTAACTGTTCGATGCGAACCTCTAAATCGGAAAAATTTGTGATATTGCCAAGATATCCGTCTTGTAGTGCATCAACACTTCCATCGCGGTTGCCGCCAAGTGCGGGTAATCCACAAGCCATGGATTCAACAAACACGATGCCAAAGCCTTCACCAGTACTCGGCATCACATATAAACTTGCTTGATGAAAGAGTGCCACAACCGATTGATCATCGAGCTTGCCTAAGAAATGCACGCTTTTATTCAAATCTAAATTTGTTACAAGTGTTTGTAAACGCTCTTTATCATCTCCATCACCAATAATTACATAATGTAATTTTGGAAACTTGCTTAACAGATTAGGCAAGGAATTTATGACTAAATCGTGTCCTTTATAACGTTCTGCCGCGTTTAAGCGCGAAACCGTTAATAATATTTGTTTTCCCGAAAAAATATCATTGGAAATAACTGTCGTTAATTTTTTTTGATAGCAGAATTGTTCACGCAATGTATTTGGAATAACTTTTACTCTATTTGGATCTATATTTGCCCATCGAAGCAATTCTTTTCGTGTATAACGGCTAACACTTGTTATTAAATCACTTTGTTCAACTGACCAGCGAATCAAAGCAGATGGTTTTTTCCATGCTTCAATTCCATGGACTTGCAACCACAAACGATAGTTAAACATTTTTGCTAGGATAGCGGCTAGGGGCGCCATATACAGGTGTCCGCAGAAAATGTATAAATAATCATTTTTCCGAAATACAACAAAAAATAGGGCGCGAATAAAATACAATATTTTATGAGCGAAAGGTTTATACTGAAAGACATTCTGTGGCAATTTCCCTGTGTGTGTATCAACACTTCTTGGTAGAATATGTACTTCATATTTGTTTGCTAAGGCACGACAAAAATCTCTGTTGTATTGGCTTATACCACCAAAACCACCATAGCCATCGGTAAGCAAGGCCAGTACTTTCAAATGAGCACCTATACCAGCCCGGTATATAAATCATATGCCCATTTTCTAGACCAGTGACAGTTACTTTTTTTCAAATCTGATTTTTGTTTCCACATTTGCAAGTGATCATCGTTTTCGATCCATTCCCCTATCGGGGTCGTAAATCCTGTTTTTGGGCGATTAATAATTTCATCTCCTAGGACTTGAGTAGGAGAGTTTGCGATTAGATATTTTGAGTTGACTGATTTGAGTTTTGGTAAAACTGATGAAGTCACCGCAAATAGATTTCTATCCACGAAGGGAACTCTGACTTCCAAAGAGTGCGCCATGCTTGCCCAGTCCGTATCGCGCAGTAATTGATTGCGCATATACAAAGATGTTTCAAACGTTGAAATACGCGCAAAACCTGTTCCTGCATCAGGCCGATTCACTTCATCAATATATTTCAATATTCTCAATCGTCGCAATCCGTCTTCAACAAAGTCTGCTTTTAGAAACCGTTTTAATTCCCAAGGTAGGAAAAGGCTACGCATGAGCAAATATGCACCGGCACGGTCACCACCATATTTGATCATACCTTTGGATTTTGAATTTAGGTGAAAACTTGATAGCAGACTATCAGGCATCATGTGACGAACTATTTCACCCATCAACGGTAGTGAGGAAGGAAGTTTTAACCATCGGTTCCACTTTGGAATTTTTCGAAATGATGGGTAACCACCAAAAAATTCATCACCACCTAAGCCGGAAATAGCGACCTTTAAACCTAACTCTTTTGCCGCTTTTGAGACATACCAGGAATTTATTCCATCAATGCTTGGTTGATCCATGGCCTGCATAATCTCCGGCAAATCATTCATGAATTCTTTTTTGTCTATATATCGAGTGTGGTGTTGCACACCATAAAAACGTGCAATCGTTTGCGCCAATGGCGCCTCATCATCAGGCTTATGTTTGTACTCTGAAAAAGCCAAGGTCACCGTACTAATTTCAGATTGTCCTGCATCCCGCATTAAACCAATTAACGACGCCGAATCAATTCCTGACGATAAAAATGCGCCTACAGGAACATCCGCAACAAGGTGATGACGAACCGAATCTAATAAGGCTTCACGAATTGTTATTTGAGCCTCCTCTTTTGAATATTGCAATTGACTTTTTAATGCCTCGTGATAAACAGTCGCCATTGAGAAATATGGTTTTTCCTCCACTACGCCGTTGCAGTTGATACGCAAATAACTGCCCGCAGGCACTGCTCGAATATCGACATAACGCGTATAGGGCTCGGGTACACTGCCCAATAGCCAAAAGCCGATCATGCCGGCGGCATCCTGCTCATTAGAAATGTCTTCACATTGTTTAAGTGCTTTAACTTGCGAAGCTACCCGAATACTCCAACCATCGTTTGCATAATAAAGTGGTTTAACGCCAAAAGCATCTCTGGCGATCAATAGTTCTTGTTTTAGAGCATCCCAAATACTAAACGCAAACATACCTCTCAAGTCATTCAGCATAGCAACGCCTTTTTCTGCATAAAGCTGCAATATAACTTCTGTATCCGAGTCAGTAGTAAATATTTTTCCCGCAGTTTGTAATTCTTTTTTTAACTGTTTGTAGTTGTAAATTTCACCATTGAAACTTACTACAAAACGCTTATCTTGAGACACCAACGGTTGATTGGCGCGTTCGCTTAAATCAATTATTGACAACCGACGATGACCAAAGGCAACTCGTTGGTCATGAGACATCCACTCCCCCGCTGCATCCGGTCCTCGTGCGTGCATGTAGTCACGCACTTTTCGCATTTGGGTCATATTGACCGCAGGAGCGGCATAATGATAATTGTAGAACGCGACAACACCGCACATCGTGATTTAACTTTTCCCTGCTTGCGTTTGCCATTGCCACGCCGTTTCTATGATTTGCTCTAGTTTGTTAAAAGTCGGCAACCATTTTAATTCAGCGATAATTTTTGTTGCGTCTCCGACTAAAACCGCTGGATCACCTGCTCGTCGGGCGCCATATTCAACATTGATAGTGGTTTGAGTAATTTGTTCAGCACAGTTAATTAATTGTTTCACAGAATAGCCCATACCGTTACCTAGATTATAAACATTCGATGGTGCGCCTTGTATTAAGGATTCTAACGCAAGTACATGCGCACTAGCTAAATCAGTCACATGAATGTAATCACGAATGCATGTGCCATCCTCAGTCTCATAATCATTGCCATAAACCGTGAAACATTCTCGCTTGCCACTCGCCACATCTAACAATAGAGGAATCGCATGTGTTTCCGGTTCATGCGATTCTCCGATTTCTCCATCAGGGTCAGCACCTGCTGCATTAAAATAGCGTAAGGCAACAAAACGCAGCGCATATGCCCGGTCATAGTCAGCCAATACTTTTTCTATCATTAATTTACTTTGACCATATGGATTAATAGGATTTTGCACATGGGTTTCAGCAATGGGTAATTCGGTGGGTAGACCGTAACTGGCACAAATACTTGAAAATATAATTCGTTCAATTTTATTAGCACGCATACACGCTAATAAATTCAGTGTGCCAAGAACATTATTTAAATAATATTTTTCAGGATCAATGACCGATTCACCCACATAAGCAAACGCGGCAAAATGTATGACTGCCACTGGCTTATAGGTTCGCATGACTTGCGACAAACGATGAGCATCATTAATATCACCCACTTCCAATGGTCCCCACTTAACCGCCCAGCGATGACCATAAATCAAGTTATCATAAACCACCGGCTCGTAACCACGCTGACGTAATAACTTGCATGTATGGCTACCAATATACCCCGCGCCACCGGTCACCATAATACGTTTCATTCGCTGAAATTTGGATTTAGAAACATAGAGTAAAAGATTTAACGAAGCAGTGTTTCAAAATATGGAATTGTCTTTTTTAGACCTTCTTCTAATTTCACTATTGGCTCCCAATTGAGTGTTGATTTCGCAACGCTAATATCTGGTTGTCGCTGTGTAGGATCGTCGCTAGGCAAAGGCTCATAACTTAATTTTGATTTCGACCCGGTTAACTCAATTACTTTTTCGGCCAACTCTTTAATAGTAAATTCACCGGGATTGCCCATATTAATCGGGCCAATCACATCATCTGCGGATGCCATAAAACGCACAAATCCTTCGATTAAATCATCCACATAACAAAATGAGCGAGTTTGTAATCCATCGCCGAACAATGTAATTGGTTGGTTTTGTAGCGCCTGCATAATAAAATTTGAAACCACACGACCATCGTTTGGATGCATGTTTGGTCCATAGGTATTAAAAATACGTGCAACTTTGATTCTTAATTTGTGCTGCCGATTGTAATCAAAAAACAATGTTTCGGCGCAACGTTTACCTTCATCGTAACAAGAACGAATGCCTATTGGATTAACGTGCCCCCAGTAATCTTCCTTTTGTGGATGGACTTCCGGATCACCATAAACTTCACTTGTTGATGCTTGTAAAATTTTCGCCTTAATACGCTTGGCCAAACCCAGCATATTAATTGCGCCATGAACACTGGTTTTAGTCGTTTGAACAGGATCGTGTTGATAGTGTATGGGCGAAGCAGGACAAGCTAAATTGTATATTTCATCAACTTCAACAAACAATGGAAAAGTCACATCATGTCGCATCAGCTCGAAGTTGGGTCGGTCTAATAATTCAGTAATATTTTCTTTACTACTAGTAAAAAAATTATCCACACATAGGACGTCATGCCCTTCATTAACCAAGCGCTTACATAAATGCGACCCTAAAAAACCTGAACCGCCGGTGACTAGAATTCGTTTTTGAGTGTGTAATCTCATGATGATAATCCTATGCTTGTAAATTCAAGGCAGCT
>Ga0224501_10005048_pt1 | contig 10406 bp, 9 predicted proteins | sample SF_Oct11_sed_USG_4_FD_169105 | JGI IMG/M metagenome (GOLD analysis project Ga0224501, IMG submission 169105) | Sediment microbial communities from San Francisco Bay, California, United States - SF_Oct11_sed_USGS_8_1 | ecosystem: Environmental > Aquatic > Marine > Sediment | place: USA...
GCGCTGCAAGACCTGGCCCAATAGACCTTGATACATCACTGACAGCCATTGTCTCAGTAGTTGTGGACCATTTCGTACATAGAGCTTCTGCTTCGATAATGATATCCATGTATAATACAAAATTAACCTAACCACCCACCACTCTCTAGGTGGACTTAGGCGTATAATACTCACTTTTGCCTCCTTCCTGTTTGATATGAATGCCGGGTTTACCCGTCATGGTGCGAGGAATAACGCCCGGCGATGCGGTAACGGTCCGCGTACCCGAGCCAACAGGAATCACCATACCTGGTCGGCTAACCGGCGAATTCAGTTTGTTGGGTAAGCGCGACGCGGTCAACGCCGACTTGACACGGGGTCGTTGAATTCCGAGACCCGAGTGCACGCTGGGTCCTGAAAAGAAAGCGTCAAAAACTACCGCATGCCACATAAGGAGGAGGCCATAAGTCATCAAACAATATTGCTCCATCCCTCACTTTTATATATTTTCCAAGTAGACATTAAAATAGGTGGGTATTTGACCTGGACTGTCTGAAGGATTGAATTTGTTTCTGGCACTGTTTTTCTTTTTGAATAGATATAATTTCCACAGACCTAGAATTTTATTTTAGTTATCCACGTAAAATGAAATTTTCCAACTTTTATGGAGATTTTACACATAGAGTGGATTTAGGGAAGCAAACAATAGAACAAACCTGCAATATCAACGATAGGATGAGATGAGCTGCCGGGATAAACGACTGAGGTGCGGGTATGAGATGTGACGGGAGTGACCGACTTCACTATAGGTACGTTAGAGCCACGCTGAGAAACTGTAGTGGTGACCGACTGACCGGAGCTTGACACCAATATCACCTACAATGCAAGACATACATGCACATGACAGTAAGCAGTGATGACTTTGGGGGGACTCTAGGCCTGAAGCGGAGATATGGATCGGGGTAAAAAGCATGGGTCAAGATAGCGCATTAGACCCAGTCCAAAATCCGACTTACCTTTTGCGTCCCAGACTGCGAGACAACCGGTTTACTGAGAGTGATCTTCATGGGTACTGACGATTTGTTGTTGGTGACCTTATTGCTGCTGGCAACGGTCTCCGTGGACGCGATTCGTCGACGTTTAGCACCGGTGATATCCTCATCTTCGTCAAGATTCAGACCTCCTACATGAGAAAAGAAGATCTTTTTACGGCGAGGAAACCATCAGAAAAAGAGGTTTCAAGGCATGAATAATCCAGTGACCTCACCTTCAGTGACATTAAGACTCAGGGTTCCAAAACATAAGGCAAAGACAAAAGGTATACATGTGTCAGTAAAACAGGCTGTTCACAGGCTGTACTGACTCACCCAGTTATTATTACAGGAATGGCAGATAATGACCACCGATAGCTGGCTGAGGGCCAGCCAGCACACCATCTCAACTCAAGCGTAAGGTATGCGAACACCTAGCCACACCACCTCAAGCATTACAGGGAGCTGGTTATCAGTCGCCAAGTCGGTCCAATAAACCAAACCCATGACAGGACATCTAAAAGTCATTCACACTAGTTGCCTCTATGCTAGTTACCCCCATTGCAGTACTAGCTGTGCATTGACTCACCTTTGATATGTATGGAGGTGCCACTAGGCAGCACAACCACATTGGTATTTGGACTGGGTGCTCGGCTGAATTTGGTGACAGGGGCTTGACTAGTATTACTGACGACTGGCCTCATGTTACTCATGGCGGAAGGTGCGGCGGTTGGCACAGTGCTGCTTGCCATCATTTGTTCCCGGTTACCAGTCTGACTAGGGTTTGGCAGCAAAGAGTTCTTCTCGGCCTAAGAAAATGACAGTACCATCTCTCAGCTTACATAAGAGATGATTTATTGGCAGAAGTATTCCAGTGGGAGCAGTGGTGGATTAGTGCTACTTGCGTACAGCGAGTCTGTGGTTAAATCTCAGAAAGGTCATGAAACTCTCCCCAGTCAAAGTCTCCCTGTTAGCCAGGGACCAAACTCCATGAACCCGTACAGGGAATAATAATATGGAGAATAAACAGCAGAAAAACTACAGAGCTAGAGTGATAAGCAGACATATGACTACATTCTCACCTGCGTGGCAGCGACTCTATCTGCCAGAGATGTGTGCGCTGACTGCACGGGACGCTGAGAGGCAACCGGCAGCAGTCGGTGGCCCTCGACCAACCATTCACTGCTGTGATCGCAACCAACGAAACTACAATTATGACAGCAATCCAGTAAGGTATTGGAGGCGATGTTATGAGATGAGCAACAAAGAAAGCCGCTCCAAGACATTCCCGACCAAGGCGTGCAAAACAACCCCAGGTCCCTTTCCATCAGCCACTCAAAACTAGCGTGTGCGCGGTTTTACGGTATATGCCCCATATAGCGGCATCAATTGGTGAAAAACGGCGATATTTTCCATTTTGGGTGAGGTGATGGTAGTACGCGCGTGTCGCATGTGCCAAAACCATACGTTTACTGTTTGATCCATATTGGATTAACAGTTTTTCATAAACCACAGAAATGTATTGAAACAGACAGAATGCAGCGGAAACAACTTACTGCAAGGCCACAGTAGAGAGCTTTTCGTCATTGACACATTTTCTTACTTCCGCTTTGTGCCTTTCGTTACTGATACTAAAACAAACACATCGCTGCCACGATGAACATCCCAACGCCAGAAAACTAAAAGTGATAACCACAGAGAGGGCGTGCCCTAACCTCCCCAGTAACTCAATGGCTACTCATCTAGCCTTTTCCCACTCTGGGAGCTTGGCCATCTTCAGCCTAATCCTAAGACACGTTGAAGCGGTACGAGATTATCTGAGAAGCCCATTAGATCTTGAGCTCTATTAGACCTGGTTTCCTGAATCTAAGACAAGTTAAAGAGCCTCCTCAAAGAAATCTTGATGGCACTTCGTAATCTCGTACAGGTTTCAAAGCTACCAATTCTGTATTGCTAGGGCGGAGCTGTATGTCAAATACATTGAAAAATGTCCCTGAAGGAGGCTGCTAACGTATGGCCGTTATCAATGGTCTCAATGTATTGTTGCCCAGTCAAAACATTCTAAGTGCCTAAAAATTATACCTATCAAACTTTTACTACACACAGTCAGTTAAGCGCCCAGTTTAGAACCTTCAATAACAGAAAGTGCTACCCCTCTTTGAAACCCATGGTGTCACTCCAATTGATTCAACTTAGTAGGAACTGATTTAGAGTATGAGGATGCGAATAATTACGGTGCATTCCCATTTCCATTGAATTCCAGGCCCGTGACTCACCCGAGAAGGGACTGCAGTTCTTGGAGAATTTTACGTTTCTGTGTAGTAAGGTCGCCTTGGGCTCGAAAAGCAGCGATCAACGCCGAATAGGCAGACAGCTCGGTCGACCGCAGCAATCGCTTTGCGTCATCTTTGCTCATATCTACGACCTGTGGCCACTTCGAGCCACCAGGTCCAGACATGATCACCCGGGTTCCTAGTTCAAAATTATGCCAGGTTTACCGCACCTACACAAGAAAATACCAGGCTATCTCGGAGAGGGTTCAAGCATGTGCTTAAACAAATCAAAAGAATTCTGTCAGTTTAATCAGATATCAATTTATCAGATGGGACTTGTTAGCAGGAAAAGCGTCAAGATGATGGCACTACTAGAGGACGGAACTAGCTGGTGATAACCATCTGTATGTCACAGATACACTAAGGAGAGAACTTGTTATCACCAATAGCTAATGACTCAATTTCAAGTGTTGATTTTGAGTTCAGTTGTTTTGTAAATTCTAGTACAGATCAGTTGTGAAACAGAGTTATAGTGTCATTATCCAAATCTTAACGCTATCACAACAGACCCAGTGAGATCACAAATGGAAAAACCAGACTACTTAAATTTGGAAACTTGAAAGTTTACCTTTTTCAGACTTGGGAGATAAATCCAATAAATCAGGAACTGAATCAGTTGCGTGTTCTGCAGTTGTCAGTCGCTCAACTGCAGAGCAATAGCAACTACTGCAATAGACAAGACACACATGAGGAAATTAGTTTGATTGTTATGCATCATTCATTTGAAAGTTCCACGACGGCTAGTAGTAGCAGTAGCAGCAACAGTAGTACTAGTAGTAGTACACTGTACACACAACCTAATGCTGAGAGAATGGTCATAAGTCAACCTTCACGTTGTCTACAGGATACTACACTTTAACATGCCCATAAAATGACCCAAAGCAACCGCCATCTAGTAGTACTAGTAGTTGTATTACAAGTACAAGTGGAACTACTAAGTACTAACTAGTAACTTAGTAACTAGTACTGAACTAGGCTAGCACTAGCGAGTAGATCTCAGTCACCATTAACGCCATCAACATAGCGCTGCTTTATTAAAACGTCGTTTAGTTACCGATTGGGACTACTAGTAGAACCAACCCAGGTCAGTAAGAAACTGCCTCTAACTCTAATTTTAAATGCTAAGCAATACTAACATTACAAATTCGGTTACCGAGTCATCGGTAGCTGCGACAGAACCGTTGACACCATCTCATTTCGACAATATTCTTTCATTACCACACGCCGTGGCACGCAAAAGAAGCTAACCATAAATGTACCTGCTATGCTCCCGTGAAAATCCGACCATTATTATGCATGGCAGATAGGAGTTTACCTTGAATCGAAGACTTGACTGTTTCTATGCAAGGTTTTACGGGTACATTTTTCCCGTGTCCGCCATCTTTGGTGGCGCCATCTAGTTTGAGGGGCATTTTCTAATAAATCGGCATCATTTCAGGAGAAAACATATATATTATTAATGTAAAAAATGTTTCGAATCTAAAAGGTATTAATATGTTGTTTTCATCTAGATAGATACCAATGAAATAATGACGATTTGAGTAGTTTGTAGTCTTGCCATTGCTCATACACCCCGATACATCCGGTGTAAACAAAACCTTAACAAAACCTATCGATATTCAAACCACACTCCCCTGAAGTCTGAACAGACGGAGAGGAAGTAAGCTGGATGATATCTAGAAATGCACACCAACTAACCAATATTGATTGATTAGATAAGGTCTAACTGAAGTCTGGATGTCATTAAATTGCAATGACCCTGGTGTTCAAGGCTTCAAGATGCGACACTATCACTTATTCACTATCAGTTATTCAGTAGCGTAGGCCGGTAGGGGCGATGAGAAACATGTACCCGTAGTCGTACCCTGTATCATGCACTAGTGACTAGGCCTACCAGTCACTAGAGTCATTTTCTACATCCAACCATAAGTAATAACCTTATGTAATCATGACATCAGCACTGCTTGCGATCTGGTGCTACTCAATCGGTACCACCAACCCTTTTTTTCAGTTGGTTAGTACGGTAGTACCTGACTTGGTTGAACAAAACCACCTGAGTTGATGGATGTCTCGATGCTGTATCTTTATACAAGTTTAAGTCTGATACCTAATAACTTATATTCTTATTATTATAGGGATGGAAGAAATAACAATTCGGAAGCTGGGTGTTAAATTCTCCCCTGCCGCTCTGGTGATGACTTACCAGGGAAGCCTAGATGACTCTATTCATCGACGAACCATTCCTGTGAGAAATATCACCAAAGAAAGCAACATCGAAACTATTTGCAATGAGCTCACCAACAGTCCCAAACACCACAAGTATGTTGGGTACTAGCCATGCAGTGACATATGTCACTGAGCCATGCAAACCCGAGGGAGGGCTAAAATGCTGTAACAATTAACCATTGGATTGTGATTACCTCAAATTCTAACTTCTATATTATTGCTTTGTTTGGGACGGACACAAAGCCATTCGAACTGTGGCTTGCCCAGGGAAATACACCCAGAGAAGTTGCAATGTGCGCTTTACGTCAGTGATTTCTACCCAACGAGTCAAAGGCAATATTTTTATTGGCTTTACACAATGTTTTAATAAATTTTGATTGTGGTTTATAAGACTTTTGAAATTGATTCAAAACAAGTTAAGATATAATTTTCAACATAATTTTGAATTGTCAATAAAGTAGCATCTTGCACTGTTGTACATTTTCCCTTTGGCGCAGCAGACAGCATGTCCGACGTTGTGAGCCAAAAGCTTCATCTGTAGCCAAAACATGACAGTGTTGCTGAGTGTTATCTCCACTAACAGGCTGTTACTATCGTAAGTGGAAACTGGCAAGGAAAGAGATGAAGATCGCCAAGGTGGTGTAACAAGTTTCTCAGCTCACATTCAGTCAGTTAGTGAGTGACTGGGTGAGTGTGCGTTAGCCCGACATGTTTCCGAATTGGAGCCCAACCCGAAAACTTGTAACCTGGTGCATCAGTTCGGATGAGAAACATAACATAACATGCTGACATCATGCCACAGGTTTCTTGAGAAAATCGCCAAAAGTCAGTTGATGAAAATGTTGACTCTAATAAAAGATAAGATGAATGGTCTATCACTGGATGAGAGTTTGGCTAAAAATGAGAGGCTAAATCAAATCGACCCTGATGAGGATCTCAATAAGGTACAGTGTGACAAATAAGATAAAAAAGATCATCTTGTTCTACATGGATGGCATCACTAAGCAAATGGCTTGTTTTTAGGATGGTCCACGGTTTGCCCTATAGAGTTGGTACTTGATGGCTGGGTCTCCATTATTTAACGTCGCGATCCGAATCAAACAGGATAAAGTCGCAAAGTGACGCGCAAACATGGAATCGAACTCGGGTCACACCAGCACATGGTTTGAAGCCGAATGCGCTACCCACTAACCCATTGCTTATCCATCGGATGTCTGGCTCATGTACAGCAATTCATCCTGTCAATCGGAGAGGAAACCCCGTTAAGAAAAAATAATTTAGACTCTGAACAAAAGCAATTATTGTATGCTTTCATGTTGCCGTTTCCTCTTTTGAATGAATTTTGGGGAGGTATATATCAAGAGAAATGTGTCATAACCGTACAAATTCGCTTTTAAAATGGTTTTATTTCTCATATTCATGTAGGAATAAAATCTACTTCTTCACACTGATGTTGTTGCTCTTGTTATGGGTGTGGTAAAAATGATGGCAACTTTTCCTGTTGAAGGCTGATGATGAAACGCTCGTGAGGAAGAAGGCAGCTATGGATGATCTATACAACAAAAACCTCAAGAAGCCAACCGATCCAGACTTTCAGTACGATATCGAGGTTGACTTTGGAACGAATGATGCTGTGGAAACCTTAAATTGGAGTGATGACGATGATTTTGAATTTTAGATGTTTTAATTGTGTGTTAGAGTCTGTAGGACTAGTGAACCGATGGGCCCCATTTCCGTCCGCAGCATCGCAGCAAACTTGCTATAATCAAGGAGAATTGCAGTGTTTGTGTTGGCTGCAAGAGTGCATCCATTTTTAGAGATTGAAGGGATATTTGTTTGTTTTTATAGAGTGTCATCTTAAGCTATATAGTAGCTTTTTATAACGTGTGAACAAATACATAAAGGTATGTAAATTATGTCAGCAGTGTCAAATTTTCAACAGTTAGCACGTCACCAACTCTACGCAACCTAGTGATGTACTAAAAATGCCAAAGAGCTTCATGCAAATGGTATGCCATTCAGTTTCCCACTATTGCCTTTTGATTTGCAGGCGTACAAAAAGTACTTACTTATTCTGTTGGGTGTTCACCAAGTTTTTCATCTCATGCATGCCATTTCCATTTAGTTTGACATGCGGCTGGTTGCATTGCCCACTAAATTTGCATTTTACTCATGATGGCAACCAAAACCACATGACTGGGCTCATATGCTTTCATAAGCCGGCTTCTTGCGATTAGCCGTAGCGGTTGCTCTATCAACTAGTCAGTCGCACAACTCATACGCATTTTACACCGTAATCTGTTTTATATCAAGTGGCAGTACTGCGACAGCGGGGCTAGTAAAGATTGCAACTTAGTTTTGTAGTGATGTGACTGGGGATATATTCACGGTAGAGGTGTTGACCTAAACTCATTGAAAGCCAAAACTACGATCGACATTAGCTGTAGTATGAATAGGGTTCATTCAACCCGCCCCTTGCTAAAAAAATTGCAACACTTGTGAATGGTAATTTAAATCGACAGTTTTTAGCTCACACGTAGGTGATTTACTAGCCGTGCATTGATATTATTACACAATCCACTACTCGACCTATTTGGGTTTCAATTAATTTTGCACTCTTGGTACAGTTTAGTACCACCTTCTGTGGAGCCGATACACACAAGACGCTGAAGACAGCCAAACTTATTTCGGACTAAATGTATTTCATAACGATTCAAATAAAGCTGAGTCGTAATAGAGATACAAGCTTGGAATGTATTCAGGAATGGTCAGCCATAACTTGGAACAAATAGTGGTATTTTGCATAGCACAAAGCCAGCATCGTGCGACTCGAAAATCACGAGCGGTTTTCACCATCATGTGCATTGAGAACGAAACTATGAAGGGATTTTTAGAGTCTTAGAATAAAATGAATGCTTTACATAAAATAATACATTGCCATAAAGACAGATACGGGAATGAGTCCTTGTGTCTGGGAAGACACTGTGATGAGATTGATGATAATCAGCTGTGAATAGTTTTGATCGCCCTCTCTCTCGGTGAGCTAATCGCGTAACAGCTCAAAATGGATCGCTCCGTGACGCCGGGTACCTCCATCATTATTGATATTCTTATCATAGAGCTTACAAGTGACCTGCAATATATACATATATTTACTTTTAAGTGTAAGCATCAAGAGCTCGCACGGGTTCAACTGCAACTCAACTTTATTGGTTTTCGCAACTGACCGGGGACAGTTGTCATACTAAAAAAACCCGAAAAAGACAGATACGCGAGCATATTAGTGCAATGACTGCTACGCTGGGATTCTCAGTCCTGAGTGGGTCAAGTTGGTGTGAAAGTTCTGCATTGCAGCATAGAAATCGTAAACTGCTGTTTCAACTTGTGATAATGGTAATGATAAGCCTATCCAGCCTATCGAGTTTGCCACGCATTTTTTTAAAGGTCTAACAGCAGTGCTACTGCCTCACGCGCTTCTTGGGAGACACCGCCGAAAACGCTTGATTTGATTGCTTGAAATGACAAAGGGGGTGGGTAATCACATATGAGACATTGTCAGATGAAGTGATGGGATGTATTCTTACCTGAATAACGACCCGCTTGGTGATGTTTGTGAATTGCACAAACATAAATGGTGAGCGATAACCCTCCTGATTCACATATGGATAGAACCACTAAAAAACAACGTGTGCATATCAACCCTCTCTGTCAAAACATAGAGTTATCCTCCCTTAAGAGCTTCAAAGTCACGAGCTACACGCCGGCCACCATGGCATAGTGTCCTAATGACCGAATCTCAACAATAATTGGGTCATTAGAAAAAAATATCGCCCTATGTCACGTATCTGGTGTACAGAATGGGAAAGGATAGGGGGAGGACTCAATGACAGAAGCTCTGAGCTCCCATTGGTAAAAACCATGGTTTCAATCCCGGTGATGATGGGCTCCTGTTATCCTCACTATAACCCTAGCTGAAAACTAAAACCAGTGTTATTATCAGATGTGTTAGTTCTTACCTCACTGAATCCCCCTTCGGGATAGTATTTCACTTCATTTAAATTCTCCCTGTCGGCAGCCGTCATGCCTTCACAGCTCACCCCTACGTGGTTTTGTTTCCAGGTGAGGAATCTTGGTCTATCCACCAGTCTTTGATCTTGTAGCAGTTCAGGCACACTTTCGTATGGGTCTGGGGTGAAGCCGTACATCTACAGAATAGCAGGTCTTATCAACCGAGAGTTGTATGCACTTCACCGACTTCATTCGCACCCACAGAGGGAGGTAATCCAAGACCCAGTGGCATGGAGTACACAGTTTGCCAACATACCTTGTTCATTTTGAGAGCCAAACACGGTCTTCCTTCTTCAAATCCAAAGTCTCTCTGTTTGATACAGGGTGTGTTACCCGCCCACGAATCCAGGTCGATTCGACACGCTTGCTTCTGTTCTCGGATTTCATTTGGAACTGGGGATCCGGTGTTAGCACCGCCGCAATCCACTACATCCTTGCCTTCCACATATTCCTTCTCATAATCTGAAAACATTCGTAAATGTCAGTGATATGCTCAGTCACTTTTGACACCGGGCAGATCCAGCAATTTTACTGATAAATTGATAATTGTTTAGTATCTCAACATTTTGGCCTATATACGATTCCTTATAATGTGAAAAAACCGAGATAGCAGAAAGCCTCAGTGGTTAAAACATTTGACTCAAAATGGCTAAATCGTTTCTTACATAGTTTCAGGCCTGCATTGCTGACAAATGAGCCTCAGGAGATATGCTAAAAAGGATGGCCAAGTGACGGCGTAGAACAATAAAAAAATGAGGAGTAATCACTT
>Ga0224501_10005049_pt1 | contig 10404 bp, 11 predicted proteins | sample SF_Oct11_sed_USG_4_FD_169105 | JGI IMG/M metagenome (GOLD analysis project Ga0224501, IMG submission 169105) | Sediment microbial communities from San Francisco Bay, California, United States - SF_Oct11_sed_USGS_8_1 | ecosystem: Environmental > Aquatic > Marine > Sediment | place: USA...
CCCATAACAAAAGTCAACACAGAAAACAACCTGTCAGAAAAACGATACGAACAAGAAAGACGATACCAACCCTACAGACAACCCAGATACGGCGAAAGAAGAGACTACCAACGAAGAAGATACTAAAGCGAAAGAACAGTAACTCAAAATCCAGTTTCATACATCTTCTAACGTATTCCACGAAGCTGTGAATGTTTTGCTTTACGGTTTCTCTACTTTCTCAGTAGTTCAAAGACGTTTCTGAAAGCCGATACTGTCTGGCCTATATCCTCCTTTTGTGACTACCCAATATAGATACATTTAGCGGGAGAGATACAACGCCTAGGTTGGCGTTCCCGCGCGCTGGCGGTCTATGATAACTTTATTTATCAAATAGCATACGCTACGTACTCGATTGGTGTCCTGCGAAAGGAACTTCTGCTTTACCACAAATGACGCTGTTTTTGATGCAGACTTAGGCCGATTACATCAAAGTTGCCAGCTCGGTCTTGAAGCTGGACATGCATGCGCGAATGTTTAGGCTATTAGAGAAGGTAGTTTCTTGGTGACGATTTCTTCAGCTTCTTTGATTATTCCATCTATCAACTCTTTAACCGTTGGAAGATCGTCTATTAGGGCTTGCACCTCGCCCGTCAACACAGGAGCGTTTTCAGTTTTACCGCGCTTATAAGAGTCAGCCCATGAAATATTGGTCTTGGCGTCTGCTATCTTCGGATTCTCAAACTTCTCTTGGAAGGAACCCGTTACGCTGTTAAGCAATTCCTGTAGATTCTCGGCATACTTGTTTTTCAGGACTCTTATGGGGCCGAAGCTTCCCACAGTCACTATTGTGTCCCTTTCCTTTCCCCTCATGACCGCTTCCTTGTATCCTGGAGCGAAATCGCTTTCCTTTGTGGCGATGAACCGAGTGCCCATGTAGATGGCTCCAGCACCTAAAGCCAGAGCTGCCACTAGACCTTTTCCGTCACACCAACCTCCAGCCGACAAAACCGGAACCTTCACAGCCTTCCTTACAGCCGGAGTTAGAACACTGGTGTGAACCGGATCCCAGGCCACGTGCCCTCCAGCCTCATGTCCTGAAGCAACCACTGCGTCTACGCCGGCTTTCTCAGATTTCTGAGCGTGATAAACTGATGGAACCACGTGAACAACCATGAGGCCTGCATCCTTCAGTCTTTGGGTGTAAAGGTCGGGGCTGCCCGCCGACGTAACCATCACTTTCAGATTCTTTGCCAGCTTGGGGTTCTTCTCTCTTTCCTCGATTATGGCGTCTATAAGATAAGGTGCGTCTGGTTGTTCCCTTGCCACTCTAACATTTACTCCAAAGGGTTTGTCCGTGAGTTTGCTCACCTTGCGGAGTTCTTCTAGGGTATTGACACCCATGTCTTCCTCCATTGCTAGGGTGCTCTCTACAAGCTTCGGGGCGAAATCGTGAACTTGTTTGTAAAAGTCTGGGTCACGTTCCTTGAGGTATAGGAAGGTTCCTGTGTGGCTTATAATGCCTAGTCCTCCCGCGTTGGAAACAGCTGCGCATAGCTTGGTCGTTATGAAGGGGCCCATGGGGGCTTGAACTATTGGGTATTCGACTCCAAAGAGTTCGCAAACGTCTGTTTTTTTGAATACCACGTCATATCCCTCTGATTCGGAGAGATAACAAAAGAAAACCTACGCAATTTAACTTTTTTGGGAGGGCACTTGCGCACACAAGCATTAAATAACACTTAGATTTGATATGGAAAGTTATGATCATAAAATTTGGGAGTGCAATATTCAATCCTAAGTATGCCTCAGCTGTTGAAAAAGCTGGCTTTGACTCGATTTGGGTGCCCGATCACTTCGCCCCTTTTTCACACGAGGCTGGGCTGAGGGATCCTGCAAATTCTGGAGGCTGGATGGCCCTGCCGAGTTTGCCGCTGATTCTGAGCAACACGGCCAGATGCGCAGCTGGAACAAACGTGTTGTGCCCCGCCTTTAGGTATCATCCAGCGATCATAGCTCAGTATTTTGCACAACTGGATTACCTATTTCCTGGCAGAACTATCATGGGAGTTGGAACGGGCGAAGCGGTCAATGAGACACCAATAGTCGGACGCTTTCCACCCTACCAAGAGAGGATGGAAAGACTACACGAAGCCATAGAAGTTATGAGAAGACTTTGGACCAGTGAAGACTACTTCGACTATCAAGGTAGATATTACAAATTGAAAAATGTGTTTCTCTACGCAAAACCGAAGGAGAAAATACCGATAGTCATATCAGCTTTTGGCCCAAAATCTGCGGAATTGGCCGGAAAAGTTGGAGACGGAATAATCATCCACTGGACGAGACCACAACAAAAAAGAAACCTAATCCTAAAAAGATTCTTTGAAGCAGCAGAAAATGCAGGCAAAGATCCGGAGACCATGATCAAAGCCGCGATGTTCCAAGGGGGAATAACTTCTGACCCTTTGACAGTTGTCAGGTTCGCCAAACCCAGTTGGTCTTGGAGTACGCTAAGCTCCATCCATGAGCCGGACCCTAGAAAGGTAGATGAAAAGGCTCAGCAATTGTCTGACGAGGAGGCCCTTAAACATTGCACATTTGTCCAAAAAGTGGACGACCTGATAGAACGTTTCGACTTGGCTTTGAAAGCAGGAATGAATCACATAATAATGAGCGACGTTACTCACGGTCTGGTGCGGTTCAACCTAGCCTCGCCGGAAGATGCGGATTGGCCGAAAAAAGTCATTCCATACCTTAGAGAAAAATACGAATAGGATGCCGCGCGCATCACTGTCAATTTGACTTTACTACGGCCGCCCGCGTCTAAGATCGTGCACTCAAGCTGGGAGTCAAATCAGTTTAGAGATTATCTGTCTCGGGAATAGGGAAACCGATTAGACGGATTCGGGTCGCACACTTGTTACATTGAATAATCAATTCTTCCAAAGCTTGGCCTCTGACCTTCGTCTCTAGAATGCGGTAAACATCCTCTGTTTCATCTTCAGGAGATATGATAACCCCGCAGTTGGGGCAAGGAAAATCTCCGTCTCCTCGAGTTCTGGTCAAGTCCAGTTCGCATACCAGAGGTGGCTTCAATTTACATTCTCTCCATTTTTGAGCAAGCTTTTCAGACAATTTTGACTCCTGACAAAAAAGGAAGTAAAAAAGTATTACTACATTGCTAACATGTAGAAAACACACATGTATATCCCTAACAGCACATCTCTTTTTCTAAATCTTTTCGGGTTTTAGATGCCGGATGGAAAGATAGATGGGGCGTAGCTCCTAAGTAAACAGCTTCTTGTAAGTCAAATTCAAAAGCACGAATGCGCGCACATTCTCCAGTCCAAGACGCTTGCTCAAAAATATTCGATTCCGTAAATCTTCTGAAAATGTTCCATGAAGCCGTAGACGTTTGGCTTCACTATCCCTCTACTGAGTATGAGATGGTTTTGGATGTAATCTTCCACCTCAGGTGTCAAAGGATCCTTCTCAGAGATTCTTTCACATATAGTTTCGAAATCTTCCCCGTCTTTCATTCCTTCGAGAATTATCTCTCCCCAGAGGGTGAGGCGAGCAGCATAAGTTTCCAACTTCTTGACGGCATCATCTGCTGGACCGTAATGAGAGTAATACAGATATTTGGGTTTCATCTTGACCAGTCTTCTGAGCGAAGACAAGGCCATTTCTAGATGGAAAGGTGGAGGCGTAGTTGGTATAATCACGCTGAATTTGTTCAGATAGATTCCAGCTGCGTCTCCTGGAAAAACTCCTTGGCTGTTTTTTTCGTAGAAGCTTAGTTCATGAGAAGCATGGCCTGGCATCTCCAAAACCTTCAAGTCAACGCCTTCCCCTAGCTCAACGACCATTCCTTCTTTTGCGATGAGAACTCTTTTTTCCGGGACAGGTTGAAATTCGCCGTACATTTCAGCGATGTCTCCCAGAACTTGAAGGCTTGAAATCCATAATTTTTCAGGGTTGACTAGGTGGCGGACTCCTTTCTCATGGACGAGCAGACGTGCGTTGGGTAGATGAGGCAGGAGGGTTCCTGCTCCGCCAGCGTGGTCGATGTGGATGTGGGTGACGGCTACGTAGTCAACTGCATCCCTCTTTATCCCCGTCTCTTTCAAACCGGCAAGCAGATTTTCCGCTGTTAGTCTTGGTCCGGTTTCAACAATCGCTGCTCTATTCCCCTTGATTACGTAGGAGGCGCTAAAATTCTCGAAGCCCATGGGTTTCAGGTCGATTAGATACATGAAGTCGTTCAATCTTTTGGTGTGCATCGTCTTCACTTTTGGAATGAGCACTACAACATAAGTCAATTATTAACGTTTTCTAATACGTTAGGTGTAGCTATTTGGATCCTAATAAAGGACAGATGTTGAAAACGAGCTTTTTTCAGAAAAACAGAATAATCCAGAACCTAAAGTCGAAGTCTTTTCCTATGTATGAACCATTGCAGGTTACTAAATGTGAGAAATGTGGTAAGATAATAGCGGAGCCAAAAGAATTGACAGACTTTTGAAGAAACATCAGTCGTTTGGATAATCTTAAAACGGCTAATTGTCCCGCTTTATGTGTCCAAGTGGCAATACTTCTCTTCCAAACAACTCGCTCAAGAGTGTTGCCGCTGAGACGTACCATGCATTCAGAGCGCACAGTATGCCCATGTAACCTCCAACAACATTGACGATGGAGATACTAGCCAAATGTCCGATATCTAAGAGTGCGAAAGTTAGCAACAACAGCGTAAATGTGGATACCAATGCCTTGTTAAGACTGAAAGTTCCCACCCATAAATAAAACGTAAATAACGTCCAAGCTAAGAGAAATACGCCGATGGCTGTTGGAGACACCGTCCAAATTCCTAAAAATTCTAGTAGGAGGATTAAACCGAAGCTTATCCAAAATCCCCCATAAGAACTAAAAGCGACTCCGCCAAATGTTGATCCTGCCTTGATTTCCCACATACCCGCCATTATTTGCACAACTCCCCCATAGACCAGTGCACAGGAGACCACAGCGCCTATGAGGTCTTTTTGAGCGAGTTCGGCGTTGATCGCGCTTAACAGAAACGTTGTTAGCGCGAAACAAGCTAGACCTAAAGGTGCTGGGTTAGCTAGCTTCTCTGACATGTTCTCATAGCCTCCGTTTGCCTCAATTAGTTTATGGTCTTCTGTTCGATTCTAAATATAAAAACATTGGAATCCGCACGTGAAAGACACAAATATCATCGTTACAGCGGTAGACGGCACGCCACCAAATAACTAACTTTTTCAGAAAAACGGCTTGCAGGCAAAAAGGGAGAAAGGCATAGGATACGTGACGTCTTATGTAGATTTAGCTAAACGTCCAGAATGAACCTGACTGTTGCGGATTTCGGTTTTTTCACGATTTCCATTTGATGGTAAGTTATGGACTTTATTCCAACCTTTGACGGATGCTTCTCTGGATCATAGAGCTCTCCCCAAGCTTTCGCCTTCAGCTTCCAACCCACAGGTGTTTTTTCTATGCTGGATATTTTGAGTCGGGAGTAAAGTCTGCCAGTTAGTTCAAACTTTATCAGGATCTCTTCTATCCAGCTGTAAAGAAGGGCGTATTCGTCAGGGGCCTCCACCTCAAGGTCATCCTCGATTTTGGCCTCAACTTTCTCTGGCTCGGTCATGACGTCAAGGGCGGCTAGAGCTGCGTTTTCAAAGGCTTCCTCTAAGCTGGTTCCATAGGCCTCTACATAGGCGTCGGCGGTGTGTTCTAAAAACTTGAAGCGTTTTTTCATCTGTATCCCTTTTTGGTGGAGGAGTTGGATTAAAAGTATTTTGATACATTCTCTACTGCTGCGACGGCGAGTTTGACGGCGTTTTCCACGTCCTTGATGCTTAGCAGAGACGCTAGACTGTGAATGTAGCGCGCCGGGACAGATATGACTCCACTGCGCGCGCGCGCAGGGTTTGAAAGTTTTTCCAAAATATCTACTGACTTCATCGAAATCCTCCTATCAATTAACACTTACAAAGACTTATATCAAACTAACGTTAGGAAATTTTCGGATAATAACTTATGCGCGCGAAAAGTTAATACGTTTTTTTGATTTTTAGATTTAAAGAACACAAGGTCGTGAAGGCTTTTGCTCAAAGTTTTCAACACCTTATCAAGACAGATTGAGCAGTTCAGACCTCGAGAAAACGGAAAGGTAAGAATGTTCACTTGTGGCCCCTCGGTTTACCGACAGCCCCACATAGGAAACTATCGGACGTTTCTCTATGAAGATTTGCTTCAACGTTACTTGGAATACTTGGGTTATGATGTAACACGGCTGATATCATTAACCGACATTGAAGACAAGGCTATAGTCGAAGCTGAAAAGGAGCATGTCTCAGTGAAGGAATTGGCTGAAAGAAATAGAAGGATTTTTTTGGAGGACTCTGAGCTTTTAAGAATTAAAAGTCCCACGTACAGCGCATGCATGATGGCATGCTCTTCCACTGCAGTGGAAGAAGTAGCAAAACTCATCAAGAATCTTCTGGAAAAGGATTATGCATACTATTACAAGCACAAGGGCAGGCGCAACGCGTATTATGATCCTCTGAAATTCGAAGATTTTGGAAAGCTATCGAAGCTGGATATGAGGCAGTGGCCAAGAAAGAAGCGACGCTTCCACAAGGACACCTATCCCGGCAACAGGTGGAACCGAGGAGACTTCATCTTATGGCATGGCTACAAAGAAGGTGACCTAGACTATTGGGATACAGAGATAGGCAAGGGTCGACCGGCATGGAACATTCAGGACGCAGCTACCATTGCCAAATACTTGGGCTTCACTGTGGATATCGCCTGTGGAGGGATAGACAATCTTACCAGACATCACGACTATACGATTGCAATTCTTGAAGGTGTTTCAGGGGAGGAGTTTGCCCATTACTGGTTTCATGGTCAGCATGTCTTTGTTGATGGAAAGAAAATGTCCAAAAGTAAGGGCAACGTCTACTACCCTAGTGATTTAGTCAGAATGGGCTACACTGGAGAGCATATACGCTTCTTTCTCATCTATGGACACTATAGAAAAAGGTTGAACTTCACCCTCAAAAAGATGAAAAGAGCAAGCCAAAAACTAGATCTATTTAAGAACACGATTCGCAGTTTAGAGAAAGCGAAATCAGAGGAATCAAGCAGGAAAGCCAAGAACCTTGTTGACGATCTCCTCTTAGCCTTTGAGAATAACATGAACAACGATCTGAACGTAAAAGATGCTTTTGACACTCTATTTTCAACGCTCAAGAAACTCGACAATCTGAGGAGGAGAGAAAAGCTAAGTTACAAAGACGCAAGCACTGCTGCAGATAAATTCAGAAAAATCGATAACGTTCTACAGATTATTTATTAGATGGAGTGCGTGTACTCAGTGAAAAACCGAGATTATCACGCTCTTGTTGCATCGAAGTATAACAACGTGCGTGTGCATCTAGGCTATGAAGAACTAACGTTGGTTGCAGTTTTTGGTTGATGAACAGAATGAAAGTGGTTTACCACAAGAAATTTAGAACAGTTTATTCATCAGATCCCGCTTCGGCACCGGGGAGGATGGAAAGCATTTACAAGGGATTACAGGGTTATTTTGAATTTGTTAAACCTGAACCAGCCAGCGAAGAAGACTTAAAGTTGGTTCACGGAGAGAGCCACATAAACTCGATCAAAAGACACGAATTGCTTTGCGAAGTTGCTACCTTAGCAGTTGGCGGAGCTGTAAAAGCATCGGAGTTAGCCATGCGGGGAGAACCAGCCTTCGGTTTGGTAAGGCCTCCGGGACATCACGCAAGCCAGAATTCATGTTGGGGTTTCTGTTTCTTCAACAACGTAGCCATATCCGTAGAGAAGCTTAGACGTGCGAACAAGATTGCGAAGGCTTTGATCGTGGACATCGACCTACACCACGGAGATGGAACCGCCAACATCTTCAGCGGAACTCCCCAAGTTACATATTTTCATGTCGAAGGCAGAAACAGAGAGACGTACTTGAACGACCTCACAAGATGCCTCACCACCGAAAAGGACTGCGATATTGTTGCAGTTTCCGCTGGATTTGACAGACATGAACAAGATTGGGGCGGCCTACTGAAAACTGAAGACTACCGAACGATTGGCAGAATGACAAAAGAATTTTCAGAACAGGTATGTCAAGGAAGACGTTACGGAGTATTGGAAGGTGGATACAACCACGCGGTTCTGGGAAAGAACGTGAAATCCCTCCTTGAAGGCATGGCATAATTTCATAATCTACTTGCGATTTTTGATGAACCACAATTTTTCCGCCAACTCTTCTATGTAATCTCCCTTCTCCAATCCGCTTTTCCACCGTTCAGGAATGGCTTCGACCCCATGAAATGCACCACTGATGGCTCCAGTCATGGCACCTATGGTATCTGTATCTCCACCCAAGCTTACGGCATAAAGAACAGAATCCTCAAAACTAACCCAGTTGCGCAAGAAACAATAGATGGCCGTAAGAACAGAGTTGTAGGCTTCAACTCCGTTTCCAAGCTCCCTCGCAACCTTCACTTTGTTTTTTTCGCCCAGCAATTCCCACGCCCTTTCCAACTTTCGCTTGTACAATTCGTTGGGCGTGAAATCCTTCAGCTTCCTTAGGAAGCGATGGGAATCCAGCTCAGAAGATGGATCAGCAGTTACAGCCAAGGCTACTGCACAAGCTTGTATAGTCGCACCTTCCATTCCCAACTCATGAGCATGGGTAATTCGGCTCTGGTTGTAAGCCACAGACCGCAATTGCTCTAAGTTCTTGTGATAGAAAACTCCGACTGGAGCAACCCTCATGGCTGCTCCGTTGCCGTAGGAGCCGGCTCCACTGAACAATCGTTTTGCAGCTTCGTTCCAAGCCACACCTGATTTTATCCATCTGAAGACGCGAGGTGGACCGCTGGCGTAGCCACGCCATGGTTCTCGTTCATAATTTTTTATGAAAATCTGTGTCATGTGATTTCCGTCAAAGCCTTTGTTTGCAATCAAGGATTCTGCCACGCCGATCATCATGTGGGTGTCGTCTGTCCAGCTTCCCGAGAAACGTTCAATTTTGGTTTCTGAACTCCATAATCCTTCAAAGGAACTGCCTAGAGCATCGCCGACGGCGCTGCCAATTAAGCTTCCAACGAACTTTGACCTCAGCATGTCTTTGAGTATGCCGGTTCACAGCTTTATGGCTTATTAGTTCTTAAATGGCATAGAAAAGGATTTTGAAATCCATATTTTCAGTTCATAAGTTATTTTTAACGGTTGAGAGACTTTTAGTCATTCATGAAGCTTGAATCTAAACAAAGATTTGAAAACATGCATTAAGAGAAATCGGAGTATGAAACAAATGAAAACAATTTCCACTGGCATCAAAGGCCTTGACGACATGTTAGGCGGAGGTCTTCCATCAGGCCGTTGCATACTAGTTTGTGGCGGACCCGGATCTGGAAAAACCATTTTGAGTGTTCAGTTTCTTTATAATGGCGTAACTGAATACAACGAAACTGGTTTGTACGTGGCTTTGGGTGAGAGTCCGACCCACCTCAAGGAGGACTTAAGCGGTTTCGGATGGGATATTGAAAGGTTAGAAAAAGACGAAAAACTTGTGATTGTGGATGCCTCTCCTCTCAGAACCATCCCGCGGCATGTTAACTTCGGCAAGGTTAGCTTGGGGAAACAAGATTTTAGGATGCTGAGCCTAATAGAAGTAATTAAGAGGAGAACCAAAGAGATCGGAGCGAAACGCGTGGTCATTGACTCAATTTCCAGCCTTATACTTCAATATCCAGATGAATCTGAAAGGCGAAACGCAGTTTTGGACTTGTTTGAGGCTGTCACAGATTTGGGAGCTACTTCTCTAATAACAACCGAACTTCGAGCAACAGCCTTGGAGAGAGAGGTACAAACTGAAGAATTCCTTTCACACGGCGTCATAGTTTTTCACACCTTCAATGAGGGGGGAAGACTGATCAGGGCCATACAAATTGAGAAGATGCGTGGGATTTCTCACGACCATCAACTTCGGCCTTACAAGATCTACAAAAACGGCATCGAAGTGTTTTCAAAAGAAAGTGTCTTAGCCAGCACCTGAAATGTTACTGTAGCTTTCTCAGCTCTCCTTTTTTCTGACCATTCCTTTAGGAGGTAAGAAAGTTATCCCCTTTTTCAATTCGATTCTAAAGGGTATCCAAGTGTCAGTAACTTGTCGTCCACGCAGTTTTCTGATACGCATTCTTTTCCAGGTTTTTCCCTTTTCTTCGTAAACGTTCAACTCAATGATGCAGTCAACGATTTCCTCTAGCCTCTGCATTGAGCCTGATGGAACTGTTCCATTGCCCACAGTGAAGAGGAAGACGCCTTTGTCGCCTTTTATTTTTGCGCTGCGGTCTTGTAGGAATTCCG
>Ga0224501_10005050_pt1 | contig 10404 bp, 7 predicted proteins | sample SF_Oct11_sed_USG_4_FD_169105 | JGI IMG/M metagenome (GOLD analysis project Ga0224501, IMG submission 169105) | Sediment microbial communities from San Francisco Bay, California, United States - SF_Oct11_sed_USGS_8_1 | ecosystem: Environmental > Aquatic > Marine > Sediment | place: USA...
TTTCCAGCTCTCGAACATTTCCCGGCCATTTATACGCAGTAATTCCAGCCCTGGCATCTTCAGTAAATCCACGGAAGTTTCGACCATTTTTTTGGCTAAACTTCTCTAAAAAGGCCTGGGCCAACAGCATCTTATCACCACCCCGATCTCTCAATGGTGGCGCCTCAATAACTATTTCACTAATACGAAAATATAAATCCTCTCTAAATAATTCTTCACTAATAGATTGCTGCAGATCACGGTGTGTTGCACATATTATCCTGACATCAACAGGAATTGTGCTCCGTCCACCAATTCTTTCTATTACTCTCTCCTGTAAGAATCGCAGCATCTTAGCCTGCAGTGCCATTGGCATATCACCTATTTCATCAAGAAATATTGTACCGCCTTTTGCTGTTTCTATTTTTCCAAGTGTCTGTTTAACTGCGCCTGTGAATGCGCCCTTTTCATATCCGAATAACTCACTCTCTAGCAAGCTATCTGGAATCGCAGCGCAATTTAACGCAACAAACGGTTCATCACTCCGTGAGCTTAATCGATGCAATGCCTGCGCTATAAGCTCTTTTCCTGTACCACTTTCACCTAATACTAATGTTGTCGCTTCCGAAGGGCCAACTTTTTCAATCATTCGGCATACTGTCATCATTTTCTGACTAGCGCCAATAATTCCATCTAGTGGTGAATTGATACGCTGCTCTGCGAGTGCTCTATTCTCCGCTTCAAGATCATATAAATTGTATGCACGATCAACTATAAGACCCAGTAACTCTGGCTCAACTGGTTTCTGATAAAAATCATATGCACCGAGCGAGATAGCCTTTAACGCATTTTCTCGATCATCATTACCTGTAACGACGATTACTTTTGTTTGCGGAGCAATCTGCAATATATCATCTAGTACAGCTAGACCTTCACTTGCATTTGCTTGGTCAGGTGGCAAGCCCAAATCTAATGTCACAACACCCATCTTATGTTGCTTAAGCAAATCTATGGCCGATGGTCTATCACCTGCAATATATACCTGATAACCCTCAAACGCCCATTTGAGCTGTTTCTGTAGACCTGGATTATCCTCAACAACCAGTAGTGACTTTAATTTTTTCTCTGTCATCTCACTTCCTTCATTCAACATTCATAATCACATTATGTCCTGTTCAGTGCTTACAGGGATATATAACGATATTGTAGATCCGGCTCCGACCTTACTTTGCACACGTATATCACCACCTAATTCTCGAATAAGCTCTCTACTTTCATGCATTCCTATACCCATTCCTGCATTACCTTTGGTAGTATCAAATGGCTTAAACAACCTTTCTCTAATAAAATTATCGTCCATTCCATGTCCAGTATCTTTTATCTCAATTACATGCATATTTTCATCTGTAAATATCCTGATATCAATCGACCCATCATCTTCAGTTGCCTGTTGTGCATTATCTATCAGATGCGCCAACACATTACTCAATCTATTTTTTTCGGCCACGACGCAATATACCTCCTCTGATATTTCTAGCCGTGGCTGAGGACTATGCTCCATTTTTTTATCTATCACATCACGCAGCATACCAACAAGATCAATAACACTTTTCTTCTCTGCTTGTGTGCGTTTATTTCTTAGTTGGTCCAATAATCTATTTATATCTACAGCAGCATTATCAACCGTGTCAAATGCATCTTCAATAAATTCTGGGTTACTCATGTGTTTTTTTGAATTACGCGACACCATCTCTAGCTCTGATGCAATATTTTTTAAATCATGCACCATATAAGCGGATAATCGACTAAAAACTTCAAATTGCTTTGCCTGTGTCAGTGCCTCCGATGTCATCAATGCTGTCAGATAACTGGCTACCTGCTTTGCTGCTGCATTAAGGAGATCCCTGTCCTCCCAGTTAATTGCTCGATTCACCAGCGGCTTTGCCAGTACAATAAAACCAATCACTGAATCACTGCCTTGCAATGGGACAATCAACCAAGGACGCTCTATTTTTATTAGCCATTCTGGCAATCTTAAGCCCTTATACTCATCTGGCCGCAAATCAAGCTCACTAATGTTGATAATAAATCCTCTATCTATAAAATAACTTACCAAGTTACCTTTACCTGATTCTACTTCTTCAATTTGTTTTACTTGCCATGCAGCAACGTTTATATAATTGCCAGATTCTTCACAGATCCAAAGAGACCCAGCTCGTCCATCAACTATCTGAGCCAGCGCTTCTATTGTTACTTTATAACGATCCTGACTGTGTCTATTCTGATCAAGTTTTTCGGTCAATCTAAGCCACTCCACCCTATAGTCATATTTATTTTTATAGAAGTGCTTGGCTAAAAATACTTTTATACGCGCTCTCAGCTGGCTAGATAGCATAACTGTTACAAGCAGCACTACCGCCAGCGCAAAAAACAGCACCTGTGCAACTCGCCCCCAGGTTCCACCAAACTCTCTCAGATAATATCCAGCACCTGACATCAGCAACAAGTAAATACCGCCTGCAAATATCGCTGTACTATTAAGGACTATATCTCTAGACACAAAAATGTTTAGTGACCAGCTTTTGCTACGTACTGCTGATATCGCAATCAATGGAACAGCCACAAAATGTATTACACCGCGCGCACTCCATAACTCATGGTCTACGCCTCGGAACAATAATGCATCCGCATACATATAAAAATCGTATGCAAAAATTCCACCGGCGCCTACAAACAGATATTTGATTGCCCAAAGGTGTCTAGCCACAGCATTGCGATACAACTGCTCAATGATTGCCAGGCCGATAAGCGCCAACATAACGTGACCGACTATGCTTAGTATTGATAGTGGGGCTATATAAAATATTTCCCCCGCAAGCAACATACCAGCAAAGCCCAAGCTCGTCGGCAAAGCCCATTTTAAAAATTTCTGATAACCATTATGTTCGTGCGCAGATGCGTCAAACAGCTTTAATAGAAATATGTACCATGCTATATATCTTATAATCTCCACTCCCTGATACAGCAGCTCCTTCCCCTCTCCTCTAGCAATCTCTGTAGCTACAAATGCCCAGGCGGCGCTAATTACGCTTACGACTGTTAGCATTTTGCCCTGCAAGCTAGACCGCCAGCTTGAAATCAATAGCGCGGCAAAAAGACCATAGGCAATACCAGCTCCAATATATCCATACGCACCTAAGTTCATGATTTTTTAGCTAACACCTTTCGTATTTCCATAACTTCAATGTATAGCATCGCCAATACTTTGTGTCACTATTATTTACATCATTTCTTCAGTTATCTAATTAATTTACAATTACATTACTTATAATACTCTGATTATTAAGCACTTTATTTTTCTCTTAATCAATTTCTCATTTCAATCGAATCCGCACACCACTTACCCCTCTCTGACTGACCTCTATAAATTCTTATCATTGACATATATCTGACCATAAATTATTGTTTTATCTACAAATAATACTTTTTGCACGCTAAACTATCTTATAATAAACGTATGTCACCATTGTTTACAATATCTTTATAATTACCCAAGCTTGCACATATATTTACTTTTGGTTTATCCATATTTCTTACTTATCTCACTGATTTATAATTATAATTTCAAACATATTATTGTTACCGTATTTATTGGCATTAACATTGCAGTATTAATAACAAACGGTAGTAAAATTAGGTTTACTACCTACAGTAAATAAGGAGAATTGACATGAAATTATCAAAAATTACGATGGCAGCATTATTTTCGGCTTATGCTGCATCTGCAAATGCGTTGCCAAGCTTGCAATTAGGCGGTGATGGCTCTGATAACTGGAATTACAGTGGCGGAACACCTGATACATGGGTAGTCTCTGGTACCAGTAGCTTTACTTTATACAGCTATGCTAACTGTCAATCAGGTGTTGATGGTTGTACAGATCCTAACGGAAGCTTTGCGTGGGACAGCGCCGGTGCTACAGATCGATATGCCTATCTTACTGTGGCAACAATGCCCGATATCGGTAATATCGACGGCTTTGACATAACCATTAACGGTGCCACACTCGTAAATTCAGGTTATGGGAATCCACCTATTCAGGACACCAACAGTATTTCACCGCACTCAATCTTTGACACTTATTTTGAGATATATGAGTTCAAGTTTGATGGCCCTATTGGCACCATTGGTAATACCCAGCCAGGAGATACCGGAACTGGCTCAGGTTATACTGAGTTTTTCGATATCGCCATCAACTGGTTGCTCGAAGGCGTTGAAGGCCTGCACTTTGATCTATTCACTGTTGTCGGTGATCGCTGGGATCCGACTAACACCGATCAAAACAAAAGCTTGGTTTCTAGTGTAGCTCCTTACTCACACGATGCCGAGTGGGTAAGTGTGCCAGAACCTGGTACACTAGCTCTATTTGGCTTAGGTCTTGTAGGGTTGGGACTGCGTAAGTTCAGAAAATAATTAATACTATTAAATACATAAAAAAACCCGCCAACAAGGCGGGTTTTTTTATGTATATTATTTTTTAGGCTAACTATTTCACGCAATTAAAGCGTCATCGAAAACTCTGGTGAATAAATGCTTTCTCTCCCCTCTGTATCATAAGTTGTTAAAACAAAATAATACGTACCACCAGCAGGTAAATCATCCACAGTTATAATTCCCGATCCGTCATTCATTATATTAAGCTCTTTTTGATAATCACCACTATTAGGGCCATAGTAAATACGAAAACCACCAATTTCTCCCATGGTCAATAATGTTGTGCCATCTTCCCTGTAATCTGGCTTTAACCAGAATGTGGATATTGTGGGGGGCTGAGTTGAACCTGATCCGGCATCATCACTACTACAAGCAACCAATTGTTGCATCATGCATAAAGCAATGAACCCTTTTATAAGGCCCGTCATTTTACAAAATTTATACATAATCATCATAACCCTTATTTTTATATCTAACCCATATCATATATAAAATCTATATTAAAACATACAATTAAATCCTTTATAAACTATTGCGCACCTTTACCCAAAATTACCACTTCAAATGTCTGTAGCAAAATCAGCATATCCAAGTAAATACTATAATTTTTAACATAATATAGATCATACTGAAGCTTTTCAAGACTATCTTTTTCCGAGCTCCCGTAAGGGTAACAAATTTGTGCCCAGCCTGTTAATCCTGGTTTTACACGATGTCGCTCTTCATAGTACGGTATTTTTTTGGCCAATTTGGCTACAAACTCTGGCCTCTCAGGACGCGGACCTACAAAGCTCATATCGCCCTTTAACACATTAAAAAGCTGTGGCAACTCATCTAGCCTTCCCTTGCGTATTATTGAACCTACACGTGTAATTCGGGAGTCATTTTTTGATGCCCAGCGTGCAACCCCATCTTTCTCAGCATCAGACACCATACTGCGAAACTTATATATCTGAAAGGGTTTCCCGTCCTGTTTAATGCGAGTTTGACTATACAGAATTCCTCCCTTACCCATGCTTTCAATATAAATTGCTATAGCTACCAACAACATTATGGGTAATGCAAAGGGCAAAAATATTATGACAATCGCTAAATCAAAAAAACGTTTGCCAATAAATCTAAATGTACTTATACGGAACCCATCTGAAAGATATAACCAACTCGGACTCATCATATCTAGTCGTATCTTGCCAGTTCTTCTTTCAAAAAAACTCACCATATCCAAGATATCAATACCGCTCATCTTACAATCCAGAAGGTCTTTAGCAGAAATTCCCGCAGCCCTGCGATCATCCATTGCCAATACAATTTCATCTATATCTTTTTCTTCAACATATTGCACTAGTGGTTTATTAAGCACATCGCTAATACTCTCCAGTTCACTTTGCATATCAGATTTCATTGATATATAAGCCACAATATTTAAGCTATTCAGTTCACCTGCCTTCTGCGCCTGTCTTATTAAATTAGCATTTCTTCCAGAACCCAGTACCAGAATCCTTGACCACAAATTTCGCTCTTTAACTACTTTTCTAAAATAGTACCGTATTGCAACAAGAAAAATAAAACTAAATAATAATGAAAGCGCAAGCACACCACGACCAAGAAATAATGTTGGCGCAATATAAAAACTAACACCAAGAGGAATCATCCCCAACAACAAGCCACTTGCAATTCTCAGAACAAGAACTTCAAAAAATCGGCCTCCCTGCCTCTGGTAAACACCAAATGCTACCAAGCTTAGTTGTAGTATCAGTGCGAAGAGAATAGCTTTCGGCAAAAACTCACTGAATGTTACAGTCCAACCATTCTCAAAAAACCTAAATTCCAGCGCTAGGTAAATCGATAGCATCAAAGCCATAAATTCAATAATCGCCAGCAATATAAATTCAGTAGGTATGTGGTAACGAAACAACTGCGTTGAATGGCGAAAAAACCTAATGGTACTCATAAAATTTCCCTATACTATATTTAGTAATTTTATTAATCTTCATCATTAATGCATTAAAGGTTGATTATTCCAGTCACTCATCAGCTATTTGAGTAGCTGCATTCTAGTATATACCACGAATTTTTATTGTTCTTTTTCTTATTCAAGCTATTGATTTAATAGAACAATTACAGCCAGATAATCACCAAAGCAATATTCAACCACGCATATAGCATTAAAATATTTTGCTATAAGTTATTTTACTCGTATTCCTTCCTTTAGTAATAATAGTATTCGGCTTTTTTACGATTACTTTATCAAGCAATTACCTTTATTTTTATATTATTAGCTGGCCAGCAAATTTATATCAGGCATCTTCTGATTTTGTTATATCTCTATAATACCTACTCATATATTTACTAATAATTAGCAAAATTTACTTCAAGTCGAAGCAATATCTCCCAGGTACGAATCCGCTCATCGGTAATCAACAGTCTCGGCCAGTTATACGCATGAGCAATCTCATAAAACAACCACTTACGATAAAAATTTTTTCGATAACGTAATCCAAGGCGTTTATTGGTTGTATAGGTTGTCGGTGCCGTTACTCTGGCCATACTACTCTCATAAGAAAGCGCACTTTTATCAGTCAACTTTTGATATAGCACCAGACTATTATCCCACTGCTCCCCTATAAATGCCTCTGAATGGGTTACTGCATTAGCCTGTCTTAGCAAAAAATCTTCATATATCTTTTTTTCAAAATCTAGTCGAGACGAATGCCCATCTGCATTATCCCGTCTATACCATTCCTGTGTAAATCTTGTGGTAAAAGTGTCGGTTACAGGATATTGATATCGATAGCGAAAATTTATACTCGGCGATAATTTCACCCTTATAGTAAAATTTGCTCTTTCAGATTCTGTAATTTCATACAATAATCCAAGGTCGCCTTTGGCCTCTTCTTTATTATCAGGAACAATATCAGTCACTGTCTCTTCCTGCTCTCCCTCAAAAACAAGATGAAGCTTTTTTTTGGTTTTTGGCAGCTTAAAGCTCATATTAACATTTGCCTGATAATTCCATTTACCACCTTTTGTCAAAACGAAATCATTTTGCCAACGCACATGCGTACCAGGCCTTGCTTCTTCATCGATACGCTCATCTGAGAAAAATGAATCAAACCAAACTGATGGCTGGCAAAACTCAACACTCATAAACCGATGAACCTCATCGTACCATTCTATTCCTTCTACCTGCATCTGCTCACAGATATTAGTCTTCTTATCTTCCTTTATTGCTTCAGTTTGTTCCGCCAGTAAATTTTTAACGTCAGCAGTACAGACTACTGCAATAAGCAGCATCTTCGTTATAGCATTAAAAGCGAGCTTTAACATTTCCTGTTTTCAAGCAAAGACCAGCCCCTGTAGATTTTTACTTCTACAAACTACCTAACATCAACCTATCTGATTTTTATTATTTCAGGTTTTTTACCCTTAAACTCAGGCATTGCCATACCTGCTGAAGCATTAATATAGGTGGGATCCGTCACAACATATCGATTGCCATTGTACATCACCGAATCACCTCCAACATTGCCTTTAAATCGTACTGCAGTTGCAACATGTCCCGGGTAATCCAGACCAACAACCTCCATACCCAGCAGGCTGTGTACTAACCAGGCAAATAGTATTGATCGATCTTCACAATCTGAATATGGGTAATGCAATGTCTCTTCAGGGAAGAGATAATTTTCTTTACCAAACTGTCCTTCATCAGTTTTGTAGCGCAGCGATGTCTGTACAAATCTCAATAAAAAATTTACTGCCTTTTGCTCATCCATACCCTGCATATACTGACTCAGTTGTTGTTGCAACTGTATTGATGCCGACATACTTACCTTGCCCTTGAAGTACCATTCAAGATCTAGTTGTGGATATGTATCCATAAATCTTATTCTTTCTTGGTCATAAGTTATCTTTATCTCATACCGCTTTCCATCGTAATCAAAAGACAAATCACGTTTTGTAGCAGGCCCTTCAACCAGAATCTCATTACTGATCTGCATGTTCAGCGACTTATCGGCACCAGGGTAATTACCATCATAGGTATATACTTGCCCCAGACTCTGCTCATGTCCATCAAAGCTGATAGCATAATAACGAACCTTATTAAACGTAAAATACGGTACCGCATAAAGCGGTTGCCTTGCGGGCACTAATAAATATATTTTATGATCATTGTAAGCAATACGTGACTGGTAATTGCCTTTGGCTAGTACAAACCATGTAAATAAAGACTGGTCACTTTCTGAGGCATAGAGTTGCCTTGAAATTTCATGCACTAGCAAAGCATATGCCCAGTCATTTAGCTGTAGTTTATTTGATGTTTCATCGATCTGTTCAATTAGACCGTCATAATCTGCAAGACTTACTGCCGACCAAAAATCACTAATTACTTTTTTGCTAATCCTTGACGGCAGATTAACTTTCAGTTTTTGATCATAATAGAAAGTATGAAGTCCGCCAAGATAGTTAACCACCAATTTTCTGCCTTTACGCACCATTGTTGGCTTTGCAGGCATCACTGTTTTTATCACTTGTTCTGGCATTTGCACAGGTTGCAATACTACAGTCTCAGGCTTTGGTAATTCAGGCTGTAATACTATAGGCTCCGATTTTATCGAATCGGCTACCGGAGCAGGCCCTGGTACTCGGCCTGGTTCTGGTAGATGTATAGGTGGTTCTTTCGGCTGTGGCTTAGCTACTGGCACCTTCGCTGGCTTAGGTGTATTATCTCGCTCTACCCCTCTTAGCAGCTCCATTTCGGTCCATTGTGCTTTCAAAAATGAACTGAACTCCTTATCTCTTTTATCTTTGTATTCCTGAAAAGAGCTCTGATATTCCTGTTTCCATTTTGAAAAATCGTCTTCAGCTTGTGCAGTTTGCCCCAACAGAATAACTACAACGACAACACTCATTAAACTCGTGCTTAACCTGTTCATAATTAGCCTTAATCCTGTAGTAATAAAAAAGCCGGCACCCGAATCAAATCAGGCGCCGGCATTTACTATCTTACATCTCAAATACGTTCGTTTACTGTTTGCCAGCAGCAATAGCAGCAGCCAGTTCGTCCTGACCCTTCTGAGCCTTAAACTGCTGCCACAACGCCTTATCGTTGTTCATGCTGGTACGCACAGCTTCTTGGGTCGCTTTTGATGCAGTCGCCTCATCCATACCAATCAGCACATAGACCGTACCATTAGGGCTAACGATTGATTTATAGCGCTTGGTACCAGTCAGCGTCTGATCAGTAATCTGCTTAGTCACCGAAGTATTTACCTTGTCAACGGTTTCGCTATCTGCAGCACCGGTTGTTTCAGCATATTGCTTAACCATATTTTGAACATGGACCTTCATCGCTTGTGCCATCTGTACCCGTGCATCGGTAGCAGCCATATTTTTGGCAAATGAGACACCAGCTGCTGTTTTCTCAGCTGATCCTACTGCTGATACCTCTACGCCCTCTACAGGCTCGTCACACACCCAGCCTGGTGCAGGCACGGTTGGTGCATCGGGAAAAGCACACTCAACGACAGTCTGTTTAACTTCTTCAGAGCCACAAGCTGTCAATACGACTGCTGCTGCAACGCCACTAACGGCAAAAAGGCTTTTTCTTAATTTCATTGTTTTAATCTCCACTCAAATGTAATCGGTAGTTATTATTTTTATCACAATAAAATAACCGAGATATGCACGTTATGCAATGCTATTGCAGAAAATATGTGCAAAGTCTACCGAGAATTAATGACAGAAGCTGTTAACCTGTTCACAAAATAGACTCGACCGTGGTTGCCTGGCTGTTATAATTCTCAATCAGAAAAACTACTACATAATAATAAGAGAAATAACATGTACAGAATTCTAACCATAACTCTTACTTTGCTGATCACTGCATGCAGATCTGAGCCCCTCAAGCCACTAGCCCAGCCTGACTGGATCAA
>Ga0224501_10005051_pt1 | contig 10403 bp, 10 predicted proteins | sample SF_Oct11_sed_USG_4_FD_169105 | JGI IMG/M metagenome (GOLD analysis project Ga0224501, IMG submission 169105) | Sediment microbial communities from San Francisco Bay, California, United States - SF_Oct11_sed_USGS_8_1 | ecosystem: Environmental > Aquatic > Marine > Sediment | place: USA...
GGTGTCGGCTACTTTGGCTTGTCTACCTCTGTTTGTCAGCTCGCTTGTCGTCATGCGGATTGTTGAGAAAGAGATGTATGAAGTGCTGAGAGGAATGAGAAGCGGAAAAATCTGGTTCAACCTTCGGTGAACTTCCCTTCCTAATCCCTAAGGCAATCAAAACAGACAACAAGCTACAACTTGAACACGCAAAAATCTAGAGTATTTCACCAACTCATAAGTTGACAGTGGCGTCCAGCGGTATACTAATAAACATGTCTGCAGCGTTCCTTCTGCAAGTAGAGGGTCCATCGATGGAGTTCGCTGTCGAAGCTAAAGATATCATCAAGGATTTCGGAGAGATCAGAGCTCTCGACGGTTTGAGCTTCAAGGTTAAGCGTGGAGAGATTTATGGTCTCATTGGTCCCAACGGCGCTGGCAAGACAACCGGACTAAGGATTGTTTCAACCTTGTTGCTGCCGACTTCAGGTACGGTCAACGTGTTTGGTCATGACGTGATTGACGAAGCTTTGGAGGTTCGTAGGCTCATCAGCTATCTTCCAGAAGAGGCAGGGGCTTACAAAAACTTGTCAGGGTACGAATACTTGGAGTTCATGACCAAGTTTACCACAGAGAATAAAGAAACTGTCAAGGAAACTGTTGAGGTGGCGGCAAAGATTTCTGGCTTGGAAGACCGCCTTAAGGACAAGGTGAAGACTTACAGCAAGGGTATGAAGAGGCGTCTTCTCGTTGCAAGGGCTCTTATGACGAAGCCTAAACTTGCGGTGCTGGATGAGCCGACCAGCGGATTAGATGTTCTCCATTCGGTTCATGTGAGAGGAATCATAAAGCAGTATGTGGAAAGACAAGGCGTCACCGTGCTGCTTTCAAGTCACAATATGCTTGAGGTGGAGCATCTCTGCGACAGGGTGGCTCTCATAAATAAGGGCAAGATAGTAGCTGAAGGCTCTCCAGAAGAACTCAAAGAAACGGCGAATGTATCAAATCTTGAAGAAGTGTTTGCTAAGGTGGTTGGTCTTGCTTAGCGGCTTAGGTAACGTCATCATTAAGGAAGTTAAGGAGTTAGTTAGAGATCCAAAAATCCTCCTAGGGATAATCCTTGTTCCGGCGTTGATGTTTCCGATCATGGGATTAGCGGTTCAGACCTCGATGAAAACGACAGAAGAGCGCATGAAAAACATTTCGATAGCCGTCATGGACCTCGACAAGGGCAGCGTTACTAGCAGCCTTAAGGAATTCTTGACGAATCAAGGCATTACGATCGATGAAATTGACACCACAAATTCTGACGAAGCCTTTGAGTACGTCCAAGAATCAAATGCTACAGCGCTCATAATCATACCTGAAGGCTTCAGCTACAACGTCACTAATCACTTGCAGGCTGAACTGGAGGTCTACGGCGTCTTCAGAGGCGTCGGCATAGCCGAATCTGCTAGTTCCGGGGTAGTAAGCGCTCTGGTAGAGAGTTTCAAAAGATTCTTGGCTCCCGACCCCTTCATTGCACACCAACAGTCTATTGTTAAAGGAAAGAGTGTTCCCATAAACCCGAGTTCGCTTTTCGGTGCGATGATGTCGCAGTCCATGGGAATGCCGATAGGTATAATGATGTTGCTTATTTTTGCGATGCAGCTTGCAGCCACGTCTGTTGCGTCGGAGAAGGAGGAGAAGACACTGGAAACTCTGTTGACCTTACCTATCAACAGGTTCACAATTCTAGCTGGAAAGATGACAGGATCTATAATTGTTGCAGTCGCGGGTGCGGTAGCTTACCTTGTAGGTGCCATTTATTATATGGGTTCTTTTATGGGGCTGATGCCGGCCGAAATTGGTTTAGACCTTGCAGCGATAGGGTTGGCGCCGACACCGATAGCATACTTACTTCTTGGAGCTTCACTTTTCATGGCGCTGCTCTCAGCGTTAGCGTTAGCAGTTTCAATGTCTGTTTTCGCCGAGGATGTGAGGGGTGCTCAAGCCTTGGTGGGGCCTCTGACCATGTTATTTGTGTTTCCAATGCTTTTCACGATGTTCACCGACATCTACTCCTTGCCTTTTCCTTTGATGATTGTCTTACTTGCGATACCATTCACGCATCCCATGCTGGCATCAAATGTGGCTTTGACTGGCGACTACCTGACCGCTGTTATCGGCATTGTTTACATGTCAATCTTTACTGTTGTGGTGCTCTACATCGCGGCGAGGATATTTGGCACCGAGAAGATCTTGACCGCGAAACTAAGGTTTAGAAAGCTGAGGTTTTGGAAAAAGTAAATAGCATCAGACCTGATGTGGTTACGTTTCTCTCTTTGAGAATCTCTCAGTAAGCTTGGATGTCAGGCGGGCTATGAATGGAGTGCCAACAACAAAGAGGATCGTGCGTAGAAGTAACGCAAGTCCATAGAAAGTCTGTGTGGACGAATGCTGATTAGGAACAGCCGCATATTCCAGGGTCTTCGCCATGAACTGGTAAGTCGTATACTCTGAGGGAATCAAGGTCAAGACTACAGCGAGTGCAAAGAGTATCGAGTGAAGAATGTTCTTTCTCGGAACTTTTGAAAAGTAATGCCGATCATAGACGTTGAATAGTGCAACACCACTGTACATTGCCAGAAGGCTGAGAGCGTACATCCACGTCAGAGTGGTCGCAGGGTTATAGATGAGCTGGGCTGAGGCGTAGATGTCCACGGTCATTGCTGCGGTCCAGGGAACAGCGCTGATCAGTAGGAACCATAGCACTTTGCCTGCGAGGGTGCCTAGCTCCTTACGAACCACGCTAGAAATGTCTCGCGATCGCTCTACCTTCTTGAGAAGAGCCACACTCGTCTTCCCGATCTCGGACAACCTGTATCTTCCTCTGGCGGATTGGCTGACCAGCAGCGCGAGCTCCTTCAAGTGATAGCTCATCAGACCAGTGTCTTCTATACCCACGGCTTTCTGGATATCAGTGAATGAAACTTCGCCTTTCTCGTCGAGAAGCAGCAGAATCCGCCGACGTAAGGGATGTTTCAGTGCGGCGAATATGGCGTCGTACTCGTTCGCTTCGGCCAAGGAGACAACCTAGATTCTTCTTTCGTGAGACATAATAAAAAGATTTTCGTGAAGAAAAACTGGAATCGACATGCAAGCTCAAGGGGCATCAGCTACTCAATCGCTTAGGAAATTTCTCATCTATCTAGATGACGATCTTGCGACTCTTTGCCAGAACGTATCCGATCAACAATCCAGCTACGAGTCCGCCAAAGTGTGCGAACAAGTTGATCTCAGGCGATGTGGAGCTCAGTAGCAGAAAATAGAAGGAAAAGATCAACGCACCTATAATCGATCCACCAATCATCTTCCGGATATAAATCATGCACGCGCCGAACATTCCGAATATCGCGCCAGAAGCCCCAGCTGAAACCGTGTTCAGGGGCATGAGCAAGGTGAGAAAGCTGCCGAAGAGTCCAGAAGCTAAGTAGATTGTGAAGAATTCTTCTGTGCTGAAGAGTTCCTCGGCTCTGAAGCCGAATATTAGGAGGAAGATCATGTTCAGCGAGAGGTGGAGAACATCGACGTGGACAAACATGGACGTGAAGAGCTGCCAGTACCAGCCATGCACTATGACGTACCTATTGTACTGTCCCAATCGGGTCAGAACCATTTGATTCGTGTAGGGAAAGCTGCCGCCGGCAACCGAGGTGTACGCGAAGATCAGGATGTTAGTGATTATCAGGACCGTGGTGGGCGTAAGTCTGGGCATCTACGGTTCTCCTCGGCGTCTCATCGGTGCAGTCGTTAAACACGCACACATATATTAGACGGTTGCGCTTAAATGCCGAAGCAAATCCAATAAAAGAGATGCAGAACTATGATATTTGACATCTCGCTGCCCGTGGCGCTCTCTTTGATCACGCTGGCCGTGCTTTTTGTCCACACGAGACTCAGTGGGAAGGTTAAGTCTCTTTTGGGGGGAAGAGAGTTCAAAACGCGGGATGTGGTTCTGTTGGTGGTGATGATGGGGGTGATGGTGACAGTGCTCGGGTGGACGGTCATAACGATTCCCGAGAGGGCGATTATGGCCTTCTTCTTATTCGCCTACTCCACTACACTATTCTTGTTTACCTACCTCCTCGTGCCGAGATGGTATCTGGCCGTCGTCGCGCCAGCTATCTTCATAGCCCTTTACTTCCTATTCTGGAACGTGTATCTCTTGAATATTTTTGCAGCAATCTTCGCTATCTGCATCTCAGTCTACCTAGGAAATCTATTTACGTGGAAGACGACGGCTGTCTTCGTTGCGCTGCTGACGGTCATGGATGTCGTGCAGGTTCTTGTAACGGGTTTTATGGTAGAATCCAGTGAGAAGGCGATTGGACTACTGCTGCCAGCCATGATTGTGCTTCCATCCTTCCCGCTGCAGGGTTACTTCATGCTCCTTGGATTGGGAGACATCTTTCTCTCGGGGCTTCTTGTCATTCAAAGCACGCAACGATATGGAAAGCGATGGGGGTTCGCAACGATTGTGGCAATTGGTGTTGTCTTCTTTTTGTTGGAAACGGTGCTGATGAATAGTGGAATTGAGAAATTTCCCGCTACGGTTCTGGTCATTGCTGGCTGGTTGACTGCCTTAGGGATAAGATACGTGTACAAATCGTCTATCGGCGCTGAGTGAAGATCAGAGGATTAGCCGATCTTTCTTTGATACGTTAACTCTTTGAGGGCGATTTGGAATCCGACTTTCTTGTATAGCTCAATAGCCTTAGTTGGGTTTGAGTCGTCGACGCCTAGTTCCACCTCGGTCATTCCTTCGGATTTTAGGAATTCCATGCCCTGCTGCATGAGGGCTGTGCCTATTCCCGTATTGCGGTTCGGTTTCAGGACGCCTATGTCCATTATCCAGCCTCGCTTTATGCCCTTGTGTTGAATGAACTTGCTGTCTATTCCAGCTCCAACATAGCCAACTGGTTGTTCATCTAGGTAGGCGAAGAAGAATCCTATGATGTCACACCAGGGCTTGCTCATGATCCAATATTTTATTTCCTCGACTGTCGACGGTCTGAAGTTGAAGTGTTCTTTGAAGGTTTCATTCTCAAGCCAAGTGAGCAAATTGATATCGTCCATATTCGCTCTCAGCTCCCTCATCTTTAGCTTCTTATGCTCTCTGATGTTGTAAGGGATAGTCTTCAAGTCCCTTCGCATTGTGCTGAAAACCCTGATTAGTTTGAATCCCATACTTTCTAGGAGAGATTTGCAGGCGACCTTGCCCTCCCTCGCCCAGCCCTGGACAGACTCCATTCCTCGCTCCTTCAGGCTTTCTATGGCTTTTTCCGCCAAGCGTCTTCCTACACCGCGTCTTCTGAACGCTGGAACCACTCCCAGCCTTTGTAGAAATCCCTTCTTCTCCTCTCTATTCCGGTCTACGAAGGCGTTGACTGTGCCTACGGGCGTTCCGTCCAACTCCGTGATGAACATTCCGGTTGAGTCGAAGGTTGGATCTTTCTTCTGAAGCTCCATGTCTTCCATTGTGTCTGGTCTAAAGTCTTCGTATTCCTTGTAGGCTTCATTCAGTAGCCTGATCCAGACCGCCTCGTCTTCGCCCTCAACGAAGCGCCTGATTGTAAGCATGGGGCAACACCTTTTCTGGGGCAAGCCAACCCCTAACACAAGATGGAATATTTAACCCTTTCTTTGATAGCTCGGGAAACTTGTCGTGGGATGGAAAAGACTGTTGACCATCGTGGGATAGACCGATCTAGGATTCCGAACACACTGTTCTAAACTCTAGGATTATAAGTCGTGGGATGGTAGAATTTATCAGTGTTGGAAATGCGTTGGAAAATGGTTGCTTTGGCCTTGCTTTTGATTGCCACCATGTCTGCTATAGCCATAGGGTATGAATTGGGGAAAGAAGAAAACGTTGTAAGGGGAACAGGCACCGTTGTATGGTTGGATCTTGAAGGAGGGTTCTGGGGGATAATTGGTGACGATGGAGAACAGTATGACCCAATCAATCTGGATTCAGAGGTCCGTTGTGAGGATTTACGAGTATACTTTGAGGCAAAAATCCGCGCTGACTTAGGATCATTTCACATGTGGGGAAAGATAGTAGAGATACTGCAGATTCAAAAATTGGAATGATTAGGTTCCTTTAGATGCACATCAAGCTTGCGTTTTGGTTTAGAGCTATTCACTTGTTCCTTCCCATAACCGCTGTTCCACATGCTCGCGCACAATTGTGTGTGTTAGATCCCTCACGGTTCGATGGGGCTTCGTGAGTGTCTGTTTGGTGAGGATCTCGTTCGTGTTCATTCCCCAGGCTTCGATTATGATTTTGAGCTGCTCGATCTTGGACTGTTTTGTTTTAGGTCGGAAAAAGGGTGAAAGCTAGCTAGGATTCAGGTTAGAGCCAAAGTTTTAATCAGCTGTAGATAGTAAAGGAACACAGAAGTAGTTGAAATAACTGGACACGCGATCTTGCTTAGCCTTCAATACTCAAATCTGTGATATGAAGAGATTTTTAGTGAGGGAAGTGGGAATGAAAAAGTGGGTGATTGATTTCACATTTTCTCAAATAGGTGCCTTTGCTTCAATTCTCGTTTTGGCTATTTGGGGAGTAATCATATTGGGAGTAAATTTAGTTACGCTCAGTGGCGCGATTGATATTGAGATCGTCTATTTTGGCACCGTGGTCATCATGCTTTGTGTACTTGGATTATTGTATTGGAAGAGGTTTCGGTGGAGCTATGTCTATGGAATCGGTCTTCTTATTTTTGGCTTCTTTGGAGGATTGTTATTAGCGGCATGGAACCACATATTATACTTCTCAGTGTCCGTTTACAACCTATCCATCATCTTATTCTACATCCTCGCCGTGGTCTGCATATACTTCAGCTACCGATCTTATCAAGAGCTCCCGCATCTACCAACAAAAAAAATGTTAGGGGGTATCAGTGGAACCGTCCTGCTTACCGTTGTCGTTGGAGTGGTACTCTGGTCTAATGTTAGCCTAATTTATGGCTATATGCTTGAGACTAATCTCCAAACTATTGACGATCAACTTCAGAACTTGCCAACTCTTGACGAAAGAATTCAGTACTTGATGACGGAAGGAAACGTTCCGTCTTTGGTAGCAGGCATTGTCGTTAACGATTCTCTGGTTTGGAGTCGAGGTTATGGTGGAGCCTCGCAAGATACCGTGTATCTTATAGCCTCTATTACGAAACCGTTCGTCGCCACAGCCGTATTACAGTTATACGAGCGAAACCTGATAGACTTGGATGACGACGTTAACCAATATCTCCCCTTCCCTATGAGGCATCCACAGTATCCAAATACAGCGATAACGATTCGAATGCTATTATCCCATCAATCAGGATTAGCCCATTATACGAATCAATATAGGGGTTATGTTGAAGCCGACGAAATACTTGACTGGCTCTCAGCGAACCGTGGATTAAGTATAGCTAGATATGATCCGTATCCTTCCTTTGCGGAGTTCTTAGACGGCTACTTAACTCCAAATGGGCCGTATTACTCACCCTCCGCTTGGACGGTTTCAGAGCCGGGAACAACGTACTTCTACTCCAGCCCAGGATATGATATATTAGGGTATATCGTTGAAAGCGTCACCAATCGACCATTTGTTGATTACCTTCAGGAAAACATCTTGAATCCATTAAACATGACTAGCACCGGATTTAGCGTCTCAGACTCGCCTAATAACCAGGCTATTCCTAGTGAACGAGTATTTGGCGTGTTGTCAAAGACCAATGTTGAATTACCGCTTTATGATCGAAATCGTATCGGAGGCGGAGGAGTGAGAAGTACGGTTCCCGATTTAGCTCAATTTTTGATCGCGCATATGAATCACGGGCAAATCAATGGCTTCCAACTCCTGAAACCTGAAACCGTCGAACGAATGCATGAACCAGCAGTCTCATTTCCCCCTCAATCCTTGACGGTTGGTTACGGATTAGGTTGGATGCACCTGAGCAATGTAACGTATGAACACCATTACTTTCATGGCGCTCAGGGGCATGGTGGTGATACATGGGGCTTCAGATGTCACATGTGGTTCGTTGAGAAAGAAGAAGGTGCTTACGGAGTAATTCTTATGACCAATATTAACACAAATTTCAAACCCGACTCAATCTATATCCACGCTATGAGTCTTAAACTTCAAGATGTGCTATTGCACGAAGCTTCTGTTATGTTTTCACAAACACCTCAAGACTAAAGATCCCTTTGCATGCATGCAGAGGTAGCCATTTTAGCTCAGAAGTGTGCAAAGTAATTCTGACTTTGAAGGCAAGTTTGAAGGGAATAACTGAAGAAAGCAATGGAGACGGACTCAATAGCACAAGCCATTTAAGTCAAAGACGTGGAAATTAGATTTTTCCGTTCTAGTTTGGAGGGAGGTGAAAACTTGGAAGATTGGAAGATAAAGATTGCAGTGCTGTGGCTCGTTTACGAAGTGGCGGGTATTTGGATAGGTCTGATAGAGCATTACATACCAGGTTTCGTAGAGGAAGCCGTTGCGCAAACAACACCAGAAATGGTGCTGATGTTAGTAGTTATAGAGATGATTTTGCCAGTCATGGCTCTACTGACCCTGACCTTGAAGGATTCGATAAATCGCTGGTTAAACATCATCGTGGGCATAGTCTTTATAGTTCTGCTGCCAATTGGTATAGTTGGCTTTCCGGCTGCCTATTTGCCTTCTTTAATAGTGATCGCAATTGTACAGTTTGTAGCTGCAGCAATGATTGTCTGGCTCGCATGGAAGTCCAAACCGAAAGCGTGAGTCCAACCAACGAAGCCCTGAACGGTTTTTTTCTGTTCCACTTTTCTGCTCCGTGTTGTGTGGTGTGGTGTTGAGAAGAGAGAGTGTATATGAAAGAAGAAATGAGAAAAAGAGAAAACGAGTGTAAATCACTGAATAAGTAGGTGAACAAATTTGGGTTTTGGGTTTGGGCTTAAATCTTTACCCAACCAACCAAACGGTTTATGGACTACTGGCTAGCCCGCTCTTTTCCTGAAGCACCTATCATGAAATAACCTTTGGCTAACGGGTATTCATGCATGTACCAGTTTGAGGGTTCAATGGGCTTTTGCAACCCAGAGAATCATATCCCACTGTTGACCCGCCGCATTGTATTCGGCTTTGAAGCCGTCTATAACTCTCTGAGCCTCTTCAGTAAGGTCATTCTTACTTTCAATAATTTCATGCATGGCAATGTAGATTGGCCTGACATAAAGCTCCCAGTCTTCTTTCGAGGAAACGAAATGTCCCAACACTTGGAACCTAGATTCTTCCATCAATTGCTGCATTTCAAACCTAGTAAGAAAGCAATTTTCAGCTTCGCCCAGAGCTTTCAGCACTTCCGAGGAAACAGGTTTCAACAGCCAAACAGGTTCTGCCAAGATTAGAACGCCATCCCTATACAACATAGTTTTGAACATTCTCAGAGCACTATTGATATCTCCATATACCTTCGCTATTCCAAGTCCCAAAGAAGCTACCACATCATACTTTCTGCTAAGCCTTAACTCTCTGACATCTTCGCAGGTATACTTAGCTCGATACGAAAGATTCAACATTTTAGCACGCGAGTTTGCGTATTCAACATAACTCTCATTGATGTCATATCCTTCGACTCGAACCCCAAAGACACTTGCCCATAAAAGAGAAGGAGACCCCTTTCCACATCCAAGATCTAGGACAATCTTATTTTGGGTCAATTCAGCAAGCTTACCTGCCAAAAGCAATGTGGTTAAAGACACTGGATTGAATATATCTGAGTACTTGAAAATGCAATCGTAAGATAGCCTCATTTTGCTGCATGCACCTACCGAGATTCAAGTGTGGACAGCTACTTATTATCCCCTAGGGGAAAATCTGTGTTGGTTGGCTTAGGTTTTAACCCCCCCCACACTGCTACTACTGAGTTGCTAAGCTTGCGCGGGCACCGCTATTTTCAAACAACTTCCAATTGCCTTCAGTTATGACTTCAACTTTTCCATCGATAATGCATGCATAGCTAAAATAAGCCTTTTTCCTGCGCGCAGAACGCTTTTATGTATGTCCTTCATGTCCTACAGACTGTGAATTGAATGATGAACTCTGTAATTGAGGTTATAAACAAGCGTCGGTCGGTCAGGGCCTATGAGCCTAAACCAATTCCGAGGGATGTCATCAATACGATCATCGAGGCTGGGAATCAGGCACCTTCAACTGGGCGCATGGTGAAAGGTAATGTCTTGCAGTTTCAGCCTTGGCGGTTTGTTGTTGTCGAGGACTCAGCGTTCAAGCAAAAACTCCGTCAGACCACGCATCCGGTCTGGAGAAAGATGATGGAAAACATAAAGGAGATGGACCCTGAACTCTACGAGAAAGTAATGAAGCTCTATAAAACGATGCCCGAACC
>Ga0224501_10005052_pt1 | contig 10400 bp, 6 predicted proteins | sample SF_Oct11_sed_USG_4_FD_169105 | JGI IMG/M metagenome (GOLD analysis project Ga0224501, IMG submission 169105) | Sediment microbial communities from San Francisco Bay, California, United States - SF_Oct11_sed_USGS_8_1 | ecosystem: Environmental > Aquatic > Marine > Sediment | place: USA...
CAAACCAGCACCGTTCTTTGGAAGCTTGATCATTCTCCGGGCAGAGCGCTGAGCTAACATCAACGGCCAGCAAGAGCATTCTTTTACGATTATTGCAGGTCAGACCTGCAATAATCGCAAAAAAAAACACCAAAGAATGTTCTTTTGGATCTTTATTTGAACACTAAAAACAATAAAGTTTCGAACGCTGTTTCCAAGACACACTAACAAGGGGGGGGCGGATAACGGGCGAAAATGGGGGATAACGGAGCAATGACAGATTCTATACATACAGGCAGTCATTTTTAATGCTGCGTTCCAGATCTCTCATTGCTGCCATGAGCGCCCCCATATCCTTCCTCATCCTAGGAGTCATCCATTCTAAGAGAAAAATGGTAATTACTGAGTTCATAGGTCACCATATAAACATTCACCATTTATATATATATACAGTCGCCATATATACAGTCGCCTTATAAACCATCACCATATCTATATAGTGTATAAGCAGTCGCCGTATAAGCAGTCGCCATATAAACAGTCGCCATATATACAGTCGCCAAATATGATAATAATAAAGACGGTGTTCTAGCGCGAGCCAGGGCAGATAGCACGATATCGTAGTCAATGCTATTCGGCCTAGCTCGCACTAGAAATGGTGCTTTCACGGAATTAGTAAAAATTTGCAAAAGGAGAGGCCAACTTGGTATAAAAATATGGGATTTTGAGCTCTTGGTGGGGAGTTGTCCTTTCTTGCGGGTTGATGTAGCGGTTCCACTTTAGCTTCATCAAAGCGCGAGCTTAGTCTGCTGGACACACCGCCTTTGAAGTTGAGCACCCGTGCTGAAGGCGCACCTTCGGATTCGGCCGCTTAAAGCAGGCATTAATCGTTGCAAAACAAATTGCACAACTTTCTGTCTCTAGACATGCAAGACGTTGAGAAAACTTCTTGCGTTTTTTAACTGCGCCTATCTGTTCACGTGATGGAGTCTGGAATTTTTATCCGTGTCTGACCGAAATCACACAAATAGACCTAATGACCTGATTTAATGGTTTTATTTTACATGGATAGCTTAAATAAGACCAGAAGTCTGTTTTACATTAAGGTCCATGAAGCGAAAAATTAGTTAATCAAAGATATAAGTCCGGTAAACGGAGTCCATTTGACAGTCCTGGTCAGCAATGAAAACGTCTATATCTTGTGTATCACGTAATTATGTAACAAAGTCTTGGAATTATGTAAAGTTTTGTGGTATACGACAGGAGTCTGTGTTTAGTTGTGACATCATCATGCATTATGCTCCTGGCCAGTCATTCAGATGCCTTTTGCTAATCAGCACCAGCCCAGGAGGGGGAATTTCTATACTCCATCCCTGAGAAGCTGGTAGGCCACTGAGTGCAGCCATCCAAATAGCACAAACGCTGGGTACAACAAATGATTTCCCCACTAAAGTAAGAGTCTGTTTTGTTTAGACTTCATAGTGATAGAGCAGACTAGGGTAAAGTAAGGATTTCTCCGGCATTGAAGCATTCAATGAGGGGTAGTCTTTCATGGACGAAATATTCTAATGTGTAATCATGACATGAGAACCCATCTATCCGGCCAGTCCTGACCAGAGATCCAATCCATCCACCCACCCAATCACAGAATGGGAACCAATCTGTTCAGCCAATCACAGCATGGGATACAAGCTATCAAGTCAATCGCGACAAGCGGCCCAATCTAGCCAACCAATCACAGCATGGAATACTAAGTATCCAAGAGGCACCGTGGAGGTTGTATGGACTCTTTTGTGTCACACATACCTGGATCTTTAGTTTCTTCTTTTGCAACTTCCTGTGCTGACACAACTACCAGCAGACCAACAAATGCAATCTGCAGATAAAAAAACTGGATCTAAATGCAACCTGCAGATTAAAGTTACCAAAAACTGCAATCTGGAAACAATGCATTCATACTAGGTCTGCAAGCAGTCTCATTCCTTGACTGTATATACCAAACGCTAAAAACGCAAAAAAATTCTATGTGATTCCCGTTATTTAATTGCTCTGAAATTTCATAAGGAGACTCTTCGCTAACTTCGCTACTATCCTATAGTTGTTCGACACATATCCCATACTCGAGAGGTCACCTTGAATACTCGCCGTCTCATTGTAGTTGGTGCCGCTCTTTAATGCCATTGTAATTGACTAAAGTGGGGACTGCAGTGTGTAGACAAGGTATCAGTGTACTAGTGCTACATATAAACGATTGACATAAAATCACTGTATAAACCTAATAATAACCAGCCAATCCAGCATCGCCTATCGCAAGCAACTACCCCCTCAACGAACAGTGGGCACCATTGGCATTATATGACAAGAGAGCACCCCTTCCAAGGAAACTACTGGGCCAGCACAAACACGCAAAGCGAAACGCCATGAAAGCGAACAGTCGGAAATGCCAGACGGCGCACGCGCGGCCTTTGCTTGAGCCCGCGGGCGTTAGCCAATTGGTTTTAGTCCTTGACCTCTAACTCACTGTTACCACCGGCTGTCAACTTCGCAACAACCGCTGACTGGCTCACACCGGTGTTGGACCTACTTCGAGCAAGCAGGCACTAACGGCACACCAACTTAATGCCGCAATGCGCGGGAACTACACGCTCGCGTGCAGCCCCAGGTGTAGCGTAATCCATTTTCCCAGCCACTCCGCACATCGGACATTGGGGCACGCGCCGCTGTAGCCAGGCACGTTCTGCGAAAGGCTTAGCATGGGCTGGTTTTGGCACCCCTGTAGAACTAGACCCCTTTTCAGAAACTAACTACGTTACGGTTCCTTCGAAGGGGTGACAATTCAGTAGATGGAATTCTAAATTCTAAATATCAATCACAACTCATGCGCTTAGCTAACAGCAACAACGGCAGAGTATTAATTGCATCTATCAAATGTTCAAATGCTTTTAAGTGGAAATGCCCAGCTTTATAATCCTAGAAGTTGGTCTTCACAAAAATAGATACTACTACATCCATACTACTCCGTGTGGCCAGGACGATAAGTATCCAAGGGTCACATATCTGATATACGCTTCGTGTACGTACCAATAAATCCTAACTGTGTGCCTTGACTTACCCTATCATGAACTTAGCATACCATCATAACACTGACATACCCAAGTAACCAAATGAGCCAACGAGTCACAATTAAAATGTCTATAATAATTCTGTGTCTACGATAGAATCAGTCACATGCCGATATATCTAAGAGCGTGGTGGTTACCCCAAATCTCTGAGCGTGGTTGATGTGCCCAGTAGTGACACCTGGAGGAGTTGTGTAATAGAGGACAAGGATAGGTTATGTAGTGCTATCTCTACCTAACTATGCAATGTAGCTGGAGAAAGCTGAACTCACCATAAACTTCATCGTAGCAGCTGATCTTCCTCTCTCCGAATGTCAGCAGCAAGCTGAGGCCTCCTCGTTTTACTCATCAGTACTGGTTTCAGCTGGTTTTTACTGGTATAATTAGAAACAGCCAGGCCTATGATGACATAACCCCTAGTAGCCTGCATCCAGCAGAGGCTTTAATTGACAGCATGAATTCTCCACCACAGAATTTTGTTTTGACTCACTTGGCCTACCTCTGCTAGTTACCCAATGAGCACATTTTCTGGAATCCTAGCTTGGCATCATCTGATGACTGTTTAGACGAGTTACTCTATTATCGCTGTAAGTGATGACTGATTCACTCAGTGATTCACTCGATCATTCTCCAGCCTTTCAGCGACCTCGCGTGATCCCTAATAGACAGTGACCTGATACTGGACAAACCCCTAACAGTGAGTGACCTAATATAACAAAATCCACAGGCAGCAATTTATATAATAATAAATTTACATCTGTACATGTATGTGGCTATGTTAGAATCTCACTTGGTTTACATGATTGTAATATGCGGCTGGGTTCTGGTCCTGGTTGTACCCATTCCAGCTCCCCACCCAGACTTAAACTCAGATGATAAAAGAATGGCTATGTTTGTTGCTCCACAATATTATTCCCTATACATATTGTGGAGTTTGCTCCCTGGTTATAACAGGGAGCTTGTCGGGGCTCAGGAGTGAACTTAGGCTGAACGGCTGTTCTGCTACCACCATTGATTTCTCTTGTATTCTGACCATTACGCAGTAAAACAATGAAATCAAATAAACAGAGAATTTTGTAATTCTTCTAAGCCCCCTAGTTTCACAATAATCCCTTTTGCCTTCCCCTGTACTCGTCCCTGACTGAACCAGCTGACTCTTAATATTTACTGCATCAACTACGGAGACACAGAGGACTTATATATACTGTATGTTTATGTGGTGTTGATCACCTTTGTATCTTCTTGTTTTGGGGCTGGCAGCTGGGGGTATTGAGAAACTATGTACCCCATACCCTGTACCCTAGTACCTCCGAAACCACGTACCCGTACTCTCGAAACCAGGTACCTCGTACTCTCGAAACCATGTACTATGTACCCCAAGCTTGAAACTATGTACTCAGTACCCTAGATATCATATATTTCCATCATAAATTTGACCAAAAAAGTGGAATAACTCCAATAATGTTCAAAGTTAAGCTAAAACCTTGTGTTTTCAGTATAACACAGCCTGAGAGAAATTAACTATAGAACCACTTTTGTGTTTTCCTTTTCAATACTTAATATAAGGCACACTGTATTCAATAAATTCTACTACTTTCATCATTTAGAATCACCAACCTTTTTTTCACATGAGAATACCATGGCAGCATGTCTCAACCTGGGTAATGAAAGTGGGAACAATAAATATAATTTTTATACGGAAAAGTCGAGAGTTTAATCTTAATTTTTAAACATTGATGGGTCATTTTACTCTTCTTTTTGTCAAATGTCTGATCGGAGTGTATGGTTTCGAGGGTACAGGGTACATGGCTTCGAGCTAGGGATACAGGGTGCATGGTTTCGAGAGTACGGGGTACCTGGTTTCGAGAGTACGGGGTATATAGTTTCAAGGGTACCTGGGTACAGGGTATGAGTACATAATTTCTCACTATCCGGCAGCTGGCACAGGCCAGTGTGTTTGTGATTCGTTCTCACTGATTGCTTCTTACTGCTGTTTATCTGCATTTTCTCAAACTGCAGCCCTAAACTGCAGCAGACGGACTCCTGATTTATGACATTTACAGTAGCTATAAAAAAAAGCAGACTCCAGATCAGCTGTTTTGCTGACCAGCTGTCGGCAGGCTAGGGCATGAAGTCAAAATATATACAAGGAAAGTTTCAGGCCAGTCAACGGAAACCTCGCCGACAAGGGCTCTAGAGAAATAATTTTCTTTTAAAGCCTTTTGAAGGCTTTATGAAATGAACCTTTGAGCGACTCTATCATCCAAAACTGCAGTGTCGTACAAGAGCAGTGTCACCCGATCTCACGTAAAATCGGCGTTATTTGGTTGGCACACTCCCAGTCACTGGGCGGTCACAGTTGTCAAGGCATCCGCTGCATCCCGTATCTTGAGATGCGCTACCACGCTATACAATTATCCCTCTCCAGCCAGGCCCCCTCCAACGGAATCCAGAATCACTACATAGTTTTACTGACACGCAGTAATCCAAAAAAGGCTAAAGCCTTTGATGGGGGTCTACCTATGGTAAACTGTAACAGAACCAGTTGTAAACCAGCCTTAGCGATACTATCCACTGTGATATGCATGGACTCACAGTAATGTTATCTAAATGCATACCAAAGGGCCCTTGAAAGGTTATGCCGCCTACCACCTCCTCAACCAGATATGCCCAAGATCTGGCCATAATGCCCTAAAAAATGCAGGAACTAGCATTACCAACTATTAATAAATGATTATTTTATTCCGCGGGAGGTTGTTACGCCAACTGTGGTCTTATAAAATATGCCAGCTATGATAAAAAAAGGCTCTATCTTCTCTCGTATGAGGGCTATACAGGGCTATATAGATGCCTGTGGTTTATATGCCTGAGGAATTGTTATGAAGAAATGGGGAATAATCTATAAAAGGGGTTCGGTGGCACCTGTCGGAACTGCCATGCATACGTCTTACTGCATTGCCGATACCCATTACTGTATAGTGGGGAATCTGGGTTGCTTTATTTGCCTCCTCCCTGCACTCAGTCAGATAAGCTGTAACCGCTTCAGCCCTAATCATCAAACACTCCTCTTATGCGAAGAGTTCTGATTGTGAATTGACATTAGGGCCCTTGAGAGGCAGTACCAGCATACAAGCTGTGTGATGTCAGGAAAAGATTCCACCACAGACTCGGCATGCAGTGAGAGCTCTGAAATAAGCAACAATAGGGCCAGGCCCCAAATATTTCTCACAACCTATAGTGGATTCAATAAAATCAGTTATTTTGTCTTAGAATTGAGGTGGGTTCCCCGGTAGTTGACATCTTTTGAGACACTATTCACATGGAGTTAGAGTATATCTGCTTCCTTCTCAATTCGATAACAGAAAACCTGTTGGGCACACATAGAGCTATCTGTAGGCGTGTTTGGCATACTTGTGCATACTTGTTGTGCATACAGCCGCATGTGCAATACCAGTTTCTACCTAGGGATGAGCTCTGTAATTAAATTTATATGATACCTGTTTTACTGCATGCAGGCAATCGCCTGACACTATTTTTGTCACATTACCCTTTACTTATCGACATTCACCTATTCACGCATGTATTCATAAATCTATTGTATCAAAGAAATCGGGCAAAGATGTACACGGTTTGTATACTTATAGCTACTAACGGACTTTTGTCACCTTCCATGGAATTTCTTGGCTGGCCGAATTTGGCGTAAATCACTTCTAATGACGACACTGTTGCACAAAAAGAAAATTTGGAGTTGTTATCCCTTTCTCTTGGACCCATTAGTATCGTACATGGGTCAGATCATAGAGTTATCATCTCTATGGATCAAATGCTGGTTTATTAAATTATCCCGGGCTGAAATGAGATTAATTTATCCTGATAAAAATTGAGCGTCACACGAGTTAAGCTGGCCTCTCATGACTGAATTGTGCATTGGGGGTTAAAGACAAGGCATTGTCTACATCAGAAGCACAGGGCAAGTTGTGACACATCCTTTATGTCATTGTCTATATTTATTGCACTTGTTAGCTTCATGAACTTGGACTACAGAATCATCATGGAGACTGAATAATTAGGAGGCTAGATGAATGCATGGGTGGATCTGAAGTTTGAGGTGTGCTATATAAGGTACCATAGAAATACTCATTAACATAAGGTTCTTCTACACTGCGCCATTACGGTAGTGATCTCATTTCACCTCTAAATTTAATCTGTTTGATAAAAATCATTGCTATAATTACACACATATATATCAACCCTCCTTTCATATTGCCATCATGTTTTCATCTGGTGCCGTTGTCTTGTCATAGTTAGAGTAGACAGATTATACGTTGTTGCTCCCATTTGATCATGATAAATCATCCGTTATAAGGGAAGTTGGAAAGAACACAGAAAGCTATCACAGCATGACCGCATTCCTCATACATTCCCAGTAAGCATACCTCATCACACGTGTACACTGTAACGATAAAGACCCCGCAGTGTTTCTTTATTATTACAAGATATGTATTCATTCATTTCTAAGTTTTATTTTACAAATTACCACAAATAAGCCAATTTACATGAGACCATGAACCTTAACTTAAAAATACAAGTAAATAATTTACTGCAAGATGTAAACGGAGCATAGGCTAAATTGTAAAATACTATATATATATATATATGCAGACAAATATTCTCCCTATACTTGTAACTGAACTAATAAATAATGTTAGCAACAGGAATGATGGAGCTAGTGTGATATGACTATTAACAACGGATTGTCCGTGCACGAAGATGATTGAGTGATTAGAGAAAACTCCCTAAGGCACAGGGGATATGACTCCTGGCTCATAAAGGGGATAACTTCCTTGACGAAGGAATCTCCCACAATGTGTCATCAATTTGCATAGAGATTCTGCATGGTGCTGAGTAATATGACCAAAAGACGTGGCATCAGGTTAGAATAATTCTGTGATGTGTATCATCCAATCCGAAGTTGGGTATTCCTGTAAGAGAAGATAATTTCATATTTATATCTTAGAATGAGTATATAGGCCATGGCCTGTACAGAACCTGGAAAGATTGATGGTAATAATGGTAATACAATAAGACATAGGTCACAGGGTTAGTATCCCCAAGCCAGAGGCTTGTTTTGGGGACAGCGCCACCCAGAGAGATCCTAATCCTAAACGCTCGGATAGATCCGCATGAAGGTATACAATATGTCATCTATGACTTGTAATTCCTGATTTTATTTCCTTGAGTGGCCATTTGCTCTTCTCGAGCAGTGAAAATGAGTAATGACCAGCCGAGAGAATCGAGTGTCTTCTTTAGTTTTCAAAACCAACAAGCAAACAACGTGCGAGTGAGTAGGTTTGGTGTGAGCAGTTGTTCTCACCTGTACAGAGAAGAAGTGACGTGCAGATGCCTCCTGTCTCAGCACTGAGCCAGGGAACGCATCCTCTTCCTCCGTCATACCCGGCTGACACTCGGTCTCACAAACCTCCTCTTTAATGGCGGCCATTTCAAAGAATTCTTGGTTCGGGAATAGGCGACCCATACTAGCTGATGTTCAAATTCAAACTAAAATGAAAACTGGGCAGTGAGTATAAAATACTGATTTAATCATACCATACAGGACTCCGCCCAGATATAAAAGGTCTCTTTTGTTGCCCTTTGTGAGCGTGAATCAGTCAGTACAAACACAGTGATCTCACGTCTAGGTGAGCTATTATTTTATTGTATCTGCTGGCTTATACCATTACCACTAAACAGATAGCCAAGTGTGATGGGTGCTAAACATGCCATAACTTGCCATCAATACCACTCCAGCAACTGAGTCTCCACATTAATAGAGTCTCTCAGATACATGTCTGTCAATGCAGCCACTCGTATACAGTCTCACAATATGGTCCCCAAATACAATGCTGCATGGGGTAAGCTGATCCTATAGCACAATGCTTGAGTACTTGGCCTTCATTACGGCGTGAGCTTACTCCGGACTGGTAGGAACAGGCAAGAATGGGGAGCTCACACTCACAGAGGTAGCTCTGCATGACCAGGGCTACTGACGATCTACTGAACTTTAGCTGAGGACCCACTCAAGGAATTCACCGATTCCACTGTTATATCTCTGGCTCAACCAGGCGAAGGCCGATTTAAATCGACTGATTGAAATGCAACCGAGCGAGCTGTCCATATAGCTGGTTTGACCAGCATATTCACATGGGACCAGGAAGTTTTATAGAAGCCCTGGTCACCGATGATTACATACAGTTTGATCTCTGTTATTAAATACTGTTGTAGTAACGCTGGGTATGTTAGGATGATTCAATTGATCCCCATTATCAAATCTTAGCGGATAAGCTGAAACAACACTGATCAAATGGCTAGCACAGGGCCCTGCCTTCCATTTATCTATAACAGGGATTAGATCTTTACCTTGTAACAAAACCATTTTATCTATAATATCTAGGTATAATATTTTCACTGATTTTACGTCATCGAACTCTGTCTCTGTATTCAGGGTCAAACCATCGGTAGGCAAATAGTGTCCAGAAACTGTTCATAAGCTTTTGCATGCCCAAGAACTATACCCGAAAGCTCCATGACTGAAACCGTAAATTTAGAGTGCGGTGATTCAAGTGATCATGAGCCGTCTTTGCATTCACTGCACTCCATAAAACTTCTTGCATTATACACAATCCATGACCCTACTGTGAAATCTTACATGAGCGTGGTGGGAATTTTAAAAAAAATTACAAGTTTTTCGTCACTTTCAACCTGTCATAATAAAATTAATAAACGGCTGAATAAAACTTGGCTTGCTTTGTTGATTTCAAAATACACCTAGCAGAAGACAGTGTAATAAAAGCAAAGTGATGACACAGACAACGAAAGGTAATCACTGCGGAGGCCTCGGTACCGATTTCCCAGCCCCATCTGTGAGGTAACTACATGTATCCCTGAGTAGTCTGTGCCTACCTGTTGGCTGTTTATCTGTGACTTTTACACCTCGATGTGCAGTGTTGGTTATGAGAGGAGAGCCAATCACCCACTCCTTTTATATGAGAGGAATCCCGCCAGCCACAGCTCACTGGCTCTATATAGATGCAGTCTGACGAAATTAGCCACAGGTGTGAATCACCCAGTCACATTCCGCTTACCTACTGTGATGATTGATGACACAACTTCCTAATCATAGACAAATCAACAGCCTGTCAAGGGGAGAGAAGTCAACAGTCATACAAAACTGATCAACAGTCTTGAAAACCTGTCGATGGCTACTGTCTCAAGCGAACACTACTTTCCTCATTTTATTTTAAA
>Ga0224501_10005053_pt1 | contig 10400 bp, 8 predicted proteins | sample SF_Oct11_sed_USG_4_FD_169105 | JGI IMG/M metagenome (GOLD analysis project Ga0224501, IMG submission 169105) | Sediment microbial communities from San Francisco Bay, California, United States - SF_Oct11_sed_USGS_8_1 | ecosystem: Environmental > Aquatic > Marine > Sediment | place: USA...
GTCTCCTGTGATTCAAATGTCAGAAGCCCCATGGAAGGACACGAGGAAAGAAAGCAGCCTCTTCTGCATTCAGTTTCCATCTAAAGATAAACAAGGTCATTAATAAGGTCATGAAATTTCTTCGTCTCAACTCCATGAGAGAACAGCTCTCAAGAGTGGTGCAGAATTTGTTTGAAATATTTTTTCAGAATAACATTAAAGATAAAATAATATACCAGCGTATACCTGCGGCATGGATGCAGAAGGTATATACTCCCAGGCAGAGGTTTGTCATATCAATAAGAGACCCGGTGGAAAGAACTTTATCAGAATACTTCTTTCATCATAAAAAGGTACATATCATTATTATAATATTAATTATTCTCAAGGTCCTCGCCTTATCTGGATTGTATGACACCTTTACGTAATGGTGAAGCTGCTAATTCAGATACTTTTTTCACGAGTTGTGGCTTAGCATGGAGGATTGATATGAGAAATCCAAAGCTCCATACTTGCAACCAGAGTCTGACGCGTCCGGGATTCCTAGTAACCCTGGTTTTCATGGTTGGGAGTTCAGGCCCCAGACACTTTCACTCGTGAACTGCTGGCTTTGAACTGAACACTTTTGGCTGCGTTTGATCAGCCAAACATCATTTGTCTTGCCTAGCTACTATCAGCAATGACTATAATATAACTAGTACTACTAACAGATACTGTGGTTCTATGACCTTTCAGTCTAAACCCTGATAGTATCATGTTGGTTGACTGGTCGATTGTTCAGCTGGCCGGTTTTTCTCTCAGCCCGCCGCTGGTGGGACAGTCGGTTGATTGGCTGTTCAGCCGGCCAGTCAGGGTGTTAAATCAACTGTCTTTTCTTCAGAGAATATTGTTCACCAATATGACAGTGAATGAGATTGGCAATGAGTTTCTCCATGAACTTGTAACCCACACTATCGACGCCATACAGGAGTGCGTGTCTACTCACTCAATGGATTTGTGTCATGCTACTACTTTGAGAACGTCTGCAATCAGTTCGGCAACCTGGGGGTCAATCTACTTTTACTCCGTACAGAAATTTCTACAGTTCATTCCTAGGCAACAGGTGTGGTCTTAAAAAATAACTTAAACTGTGTGTAAAGAAAATTGTTGCTATGGCCAATGTGATTGAGATCTGCTCACTTGGAACAGGCTTAGCATTAGCGGGTTCATTAACCAAGATTTCATTGAGTTCGCATAGAGGCATGACCTGTCACATTGACTGTCCAGTGCATCACACACTTTTAGATGACAATGGGGAAAACGCAAAGTTTAGTGGAGAAAGCCCCAGAGCATGCTTGACAGAAAGGGAGTCATGACGAACACACAAAAATGGAAATATAAACTAAATAACTAAAATGGTTTAACTTGTAACTATAAATTTTCAGTGATTATACCTCCTCATACATATTCGCCCTAGCCGTAAATAGCCATTGACTCTCGTTACGTTTGAGTCTTGTCTCCGCGAAAAGAATAACATCATTCTAACTTTCTGCAGGTATACTTTAGTATGCTGGAGGAATACTCGGCTAACCAGATAGAATCCATGCAGAGAATCTTCAACTTCACAGGTGTGGCCAGTGACAGAGAGACAGTGGTCCGGATGGGTATTATAGAAAAAAAGAATACTGGCTACAAGCAAAAACCCGTTCTTCCTAAAACTCGACAAATCCTCAGACAGTTTTTCCAACCATATACAGGCAACTGGCGATGCTTCTAGGGGATAACAAGTGGCGCTATGAGAATTAGTGTGATTATACTCAACTGCGCTTGAACAGCGTAATGTCATAGCTACTGTAACTGGGTACATGATCTTTTTTATATTTCCTAAGCAATCGATTTCATATTTCAATCATGTTCCCCTTTTATAAAGGTCCGTTGTTTACAACTCTTACATATCCTCCCACGGAGTTATGCATCCATGGAGTTATCCTCCCATGGGGTTATCCTCCCATGGGGTTATTCATCCATGGAGTTATCCTCCCATGGGGTTATTCATCCATGGAGTTATTCATCCATGGAGTTATCCTCCCATGGAGTTATCCTCCCATGGAGTTATTCATCCATGGAGTTATTCATCCATGGAGTTATCCTATTGTTGAGTTATCCTCCAAGGATTTATTTTACTATGGAGTCATCCTTTCCTGGAATGGCTCTTTCATTAAGTTAAATCCTTTCATGGAGTTATCCATCCATGAAGTTATCCGGCTCTGGTTATTGTTTCGTGGAGTTATCTTTCCATGGAGTTATACTCTCATAAAGTTATACGTCTATAGAGTTATCCTCCCGTAAAGTTATCCTTCCATAAAGTTATTCTCCCATGGAGTTAGGTTTTACTTCCCATAACCCTACTAGCTGCCATGCAGACCGGTTGTCAGGCTAATGGACCCTATTGGAATTGCTTTCTCATAGATATTAACCTAATAACTAGGTGTTGTCTCCCATGTCTAAGTGTAATTGACAAACAAAAACTGTATCAACATGCATATAAATTATGTCGACGGGCTAGTTTCTTTGCTGTGAAGAGATAATAAAAATTTCTGACGGAATTACTCTTACTCTAATCTGTACATCATCCGTCATGACCAAATGGTACATTCCATGAAGTTAAATTGAGTTTAATTTCCAATCACGTTGCTAAAGGAATTCAGAGACAAAAGCACATTCAACTGATGAAATGGTGGAACTAAGAAACAAAAATGTAATAAGCAAGTCGTTAGAGGATTAGTTGAACTTACCAGACCTACTTGATTTAATTTGTTCAGTCTTGTTGAGAAGATAAGCTGAGAGGCTGACAGGTGACCATATAAAACCAGAAATATGTGTGATGGATAGCTCCGCGGATGTGTTAAATCTGGTTGGCAGATGACTGAAGTTGGATCACTTGCAGTGAGCTTCTGCTCAGGTGTGTAATAGCGCGGCACCTTTTTATAGTTCCTGGGTTCAGCTGAGTTCCTGCTACGAGGATGAGTTTCTCTCATAATTCCCAGCTCCTACCGCTTCATACAGCAGAACAACCAATATTGATCCTGATTTGCTCAGGACTGAAATGGCCATGTACCTACATAGAACAGTAAAATACTGCAGAGTTCTGCTTCGCGGATGCGCAGAAGGAAATAACTCTATGAGCAAACTATGTGCCAATGGCACACGCGACATGGTCTACACATTTACAGCGATATAAGTTAGTCTATACCATTATGGCGAAAACATGGATGGAACGTCTTTCTCCTGTCCTTTACTTTATTCTAGTAGTGTTGTGAACCGATAGCCTAGTGTATAAAGTACTGGGCTTTGGACCTGGGGTCCTGGGTTCGATTCTCAGTCCGGGAAAAAGGGTTGTCTTCCACAGCACCCCCGTTCGTTTCGGAATAAGGAAGTCCTCCTATAGAGTTGCCTTCTCTATGGAGCAGGCGGGTGCAAGCGGAAAGTCTCCTTATGATGTACTATGAGAAACGTTGAGCCTAAGACTCATTAGGGCATTTTCTGCGCCACTCCTGACAGCTGTTCTGTCATGAAGATACGAAAAAGAAAAACTTGAATATTTAGCTCTGCGTCAGTTGGCTCTGGTAGGTTGCCTGGTGGGCGTTCCAACACATGGGACTTCGTCTGAGTGGCGCTGCATTTGCACCAGTCTGTTGGGGGAAAGCCACGCAACCCCCCCACCCCCCCCCCCCCCCCCCCCGTCTTCAACTCTTAGAGGCTTCAAACTTCTTCAAGTTGGCTAGGGTTGGTTGTCTCCTGTTCCAATTTGTTCCTTCAGACAAATTCCTCGATCTAGCCACTGTGTTCCGCTGGCTTCACTTAGATGGGAGGAAATGGTTAGTCATTTCTGTTGAGAATATAGATGAAGCTGAAAGATTAGCTCACTGATTAGCACACCTCATAGTATTTCATGTTCTGATTGTCACTAAGCATAGCACTAGAAAGGCGTAACATCTTATTAAAAGGCTCAAAACTGGCGTTGTCCTGTATTGGTCTTGCGAAAACCATTAGGTTCGAACTATTTAAATACTCGGATGACTTCAGTTCCGTGTTTTCGGATCTCATACGTAGATTCTGCCAGTAACTAAACTCATCAGTCACTTAGTTATTCTTGGTAACCATGGTTACCGTTCTGGTTGAGTCTCTATCTCTGGGGACAGACTCACTCACTTGTTTACTGGACCTCATCACACCATGAAGCTGTAAGTTATCCTTCCTCATCTCTCCGTGTACCGGGCGTGGTGTTAGGGTTTCATCAAACTAATAAAAGTTATATTAAAAGTTTTGTTTGTATGATGAAAGTTTAATATCATGCAAGCGGTAATTATCTGAATGAGATCTCAAAATCATGAGAAAATAACAAGTTTACATTCCCAAAATTTGAGCAGCCAACAGTATTTTCTCTAACATTTCCAATGATTGTATAATTTATTCTAATAAGTAGGTATGCTCTCTCAGCCCCTTTTCATACAAGGACTCTATAAATCAGTTTCTTCTCATCTGTAGGCAGCTCCATATTTTTACCAGATAAATAAGTATGTACATTCTGCAAAAGAAATTGCATACATGATACAGCCATACACACAGTTCTTTTTCGAGAGTGGTTTTTCTCTATGTTTCGGCAATGAATAGAATCGAGCGCGGTTCTTTCAAACATTGATTTCCGCAGGTACACCTGTACACAGGTATACCTGAAGCTTCTTTTGGAGCAACAGGACCTATAAGATTCTGGAACTTACTTTCACAGTGGCAGCTCGTCATGACCAAAACCTGAACCCAGGATCTAACGTAATCACTAGTCAAGCTATTGTTATCACATTTCAGGTTTCTTGTTCTATCCATTGTTGGCCTAGTGGCCATGGCACATGGGCAGAGAAACGGCCAGAATAATGGACAAGGAAACACGGGTAGTGGTATTAATGGTCAAGGCAATGGGCTGGTGAGTAGAGACAAGACTGTTCCCAGACTTGGGTATAATACAAAAGGGGAAGGGCACACACATAGTTAAACAAAGCAACCGATATTCCGAGATCAACTTCTGAGAGAGCACTCCGGTCTCTTTCAGCCAAAGTCAAAGACCTGGGTGGTGATAATAGAGTTACAGGTGGGACCTAACCAGGTGAGATACATGAATGCCTCTCCTCTCGTGCTACCATGTACATGCTCTGTGCTGTAGGCCAGGTTTTAAGCATCTGTGCTGCCACCCAGGCTATAGCAATTTGTGCTGCAGCTGGACTGTAAGCGACGGTGTTTTATGCCACGCTATAACTGTCTGCCCTTCCACCCAAACTATTATCATTATTTCGACTCTAATCAATCCTGAGGTGCATGGTTCCCTGGACAATCTAGCGGCGAAGATATGCGTGATAATCCTCTTTATTCCGTATTACTAAAGATAATAATAATATTTTTTATAGCTTCGCAGTCATTAATACTCGATTGAGACAGGATCAATGCACCTAACAGTCAGTCGGATTAAAGACAAAAAATTATCTTGGCTGTCATCAACCTGAACCCAAATGCATGATAAATCTAGTTCCGTCAACTACGGACAGTGATAAACTACTGAATACCCCCTATACGAAATAATTAAAATATACCCTGGCACCATGGTAAAACTGGTGTCCTAGAGCTAAACCATCTATCACTAAAAATGTGTTCAAATAATCATCAGCAGTGAATAGTGGAGGGGATGTAGCATGAATTCAGCAGCATCTCTCTATGTTGTTTGTTCATTCTGCTTCCAGGGCAACAACAACAGTAATGATGATAATAGAGGAAATAATCAGGGTAATGGTGAGGATTGGGACTGCGAGGCATTTGTTCGAAACAGCGGACTCGGACTCGATATGGCATCAATCTGCGGAGATGGTGGTGAGGGAGAAGTATCTGCAGTGACCACTACTAGAGCACCCACCACTAGAGCCCCAGCCACTAGAGCACCTGCTACCACTAGAGCACCTGTCACCACCAGAGTTACCAAAGCCCCCGCAACCAGAGCACCAGCAACAGAAGCCCCTGCAACCACCAGGGCTACCAGAGCCCCAGCCACCAGAGCACCGCAAACAGAAGCACCTGCAACCACCAAGGCTACCAGAGCCCCTGCCACAAGAGCCCCTGCCACAAGAGCACCTACCACTAGAGCCCCTGCCACTAGAGCACCTGCCACTAGAGCCCCAGCCACAAGAGCCCCAGCCACAAGAGCACCAGCCACTAGAGCCCCAGCCACCAGAGCACCAGCCACCAGAGCACCTGCCACCAGAGCACCTGCCACTAGAGCCCCTGTCACTAGAGCTACCAAAGCTCCTGCTACTAAAGAACAGATCCACAAGGATGGAGACATGTACTGCACTGTTTCGGGTGAGTAAGCCCAGCATTCACACTTTTACATAGCGTGTCCCATAAGGTCAGCCAAACGGCAGCTGTAGAGAATGATCGCTTAGGAGCGCTCAATCCGCAGCCTGAGCTCTACATTCGAAATAGGAGTCTTATAGTTGCTACTTGTAACAGGTGAATGCTTCTCGGCTCACCCATGCTCTTATGTTGGATGGAGTTTCTGAAGACACTGCGTTGTCATATATCTAAACAAGAGGCATGTGCAGTCCAAATTTTAAAATAACTCTTTAGATAAAATGGATTCACAGCTTTGGCCTTTTAGCAACTTGCCACGTACAGGCTTGAAAACCTAATGGATCTTAAATGAAAGACCTTGGAAGGCTCGAGATTCCTCCTGACAGTGACAAAAGGGTAGTGACTCCTTCCTGACACTCTTATGACTAGATGCTGCTTCGAATACATGAAAACCAAATAGTAAGATAGCTCAATGGCTAAAGCGCCTGTCTCAAGATAATTGATACCTCCTAAGTCCAAGGCCCGGGCATGTGGGGACTCTTCTATCAGTGTATACCACTCTAGGAAAGGTCTCAGGCTAGGGAAGTCAGTGACATACACTGGTATCACTGATATCAGACACCGGCGGATACCAGTGCAGCATAAAATTAGATGTTAGGCCAGGAAGACTATTCACATGAGTGGGTTCTGTCACACTCCCTGAGAGATGATCACTTCTAATGCCTATTTGGCGAGTTTCTCCCCAGAAGTCTCACCGAAGGCGGCCATGTGAAGCGAGAATAATAGAATAATAGTCAGTCATTTTCTGCCCATGGTTGGACTTAAGCCTTTCCCCTCGATCTCCACAGGTTGTGTGGTGCCATTGAGGGAAGATTGAGCCATTTTCTGCCACGCTGGCTCAGAACGGGTTGACAGAGTGTGATCAGCCAGGAAAAAATCCACCAGAGTCGGGAATTGAACCCGGGCCACGGGGAGAACACACTGTGAGATTCATTCTCCCAGTGAGCTATCGTGACCTAGGCCACGGGAAAACAGACAGTGAGATTCATTCTCCCAGTGAGCTATCGTGACCTAGGCCACGGGAGAACAGACAGTGAGATTCATTCTCCCAGTGAGCTATCGTGACAGACCTTCCAGGGACAAACTATCTGTAAAATGAGGAAGTAATCTGAGCAAGATTCTATCGTGCCACTGACTGCAGCAGCGAGAGCGCGTGGTTGTCGTCTTCACGATTATAGATCTAAACACATTGTCATACGTGTAAAGGCCGGCACGATAAGTTGGTACATGTATATTTTACTGAGAACAGATGATGGAGATGACGCTAAGTCGTCAGTGTTAGATAAACTTTAGCCTGGGGTTAAAGTGATAGTGATGCATTCCATCAACAGCTTGCATGAAGCTCTCTCTTTCCATCTGTAGACAGATTTCTCCCTGCCGCTCATTATGCTATAAAGTGGCGGCTTAGTTGATATGGCGTACTGAGGTTTTGGATGAAACGTTCCAGGTTCAGTTCCCAAAACTGTCTTGGTCTCCGCAATACCCTTGCTTGTTTCGAATATTGACATTAAATCAAGGAGACCCACCAATACAACGCCCTAATTATGCAACCTGGGAAATGCGACTCACTAGCCAATTTTTACGTACCAACCAAGATATGGAAGAAAGCGGTGAACACTACCTTTACAATTTACAGGTAACGCTTACACGGTCGTTGAGGGAGCAGGCTGTGAGTCATTCAAACAGAATCAGATGAAGGATATGGAGAGCGATGTCTATTCTACACTCAAGTGTTCTAAAGGCACACTATTTGACCTTAAACTTTGTATTTGTAACTGGGAGCAAGCTGTGAATGTTGATACTTGCACCTCAGCCTAAACTAAGCTTTCCGTAATAGCGGACTATCTAATTAATGACTTACAAGCGGTATGAAGTTTTCTATGATTTCCATGTGTACATCAACTAAATCCACTTTTTCTCTTGATCATTGGCATAAAACCAATGCCAAGTTTATTGGTCAAAGTCGTTGGATTTTTTATTTAGAATAAAACCGGGTTGAAATGAAAGGTTCAAATCCACTGATTGAGCGACGCATTTTACATGTCACAGATGACATTTTACACCTACGGTTTTACGGTTGCTGTCATGATAGCTCAGTGGGAAAATGAATGTATCTCACTGCCTGTTCTCTCTGAGGCTCGGCCGCGGTGCGGAATATTTCAAGAGATATTTTCCTGGCTGATCACACACCCACGCACACACACACTTGGAGAGAAAATGGGTGCCACCAAGTCATCACAAGTCCATTAAAATGATATAAGAAATGCGGAGCAATACAGCCCCAATACAGCCCCAATACAGCCCCAATACAGCCTCTTCTACTCTCAGGTTTCTCTCCCCTGACAACATGGTCATGAATGTAAAAATGCAAATTATGAAGGACTCACAATCGTCAGCGTCTATCAGTATTCAAACTATTACGCTCCGCCCGAACCCCAGTGGAATTCATTTCCTTCTGCGATCTCTGGTATTTGGTAGGGGTATACAGCACCGTTTATTACTCACCATCCGGCCCAGCTCCAGCTCCAGTCATCGAGGAAAGGTGGGCTTTTGAACCCGGGATATTATAATTTAGAATCGGAGAGGCGGGCGGGTGTGGTAGGTGATGAATCACTAGGAGGGGCTACCATTAAGGTATGCATACATTCTAAATTCTAATATGAAGTTACCGCGCGCATAGCCATACTCTTCATGCTGAACCACGGATTAGATTTACTTCCATGAACCATATTGACATTGTATATAGCCATGGTCAAATAGTTAATGGGTGTGAACCGTGTCCAGAGAGCTCGCGCATGGGCTGTCTCAAAAATTTCCTGTGCACCCAAAAGAAAATGGGTCTCCAGCTCTGTTGAGACCTGGGGAAGGTGACAGTGATGGGGAAAAGAAGTGGTACCCCATCTGCCAGCACAAGCTGGCTGTCTAACATCTACTTTGGCCATTGGCTAGTGGACAGCATGTGGAGGTGAAATTTATTGTTTTTATGTTCCGACTACAGTCAAACGCTTCGATGGGCCATAGGTCCTTTCATAGAATTAAGCAATCAAGTGGACTTCTGTGATTGTGTATGGAAGGTACTCTGACGAAGTCAACAGAATTTTCTCAGAACTACTAGAGTAGATGCAATACTGAAGTACTTATCATAAATCAAATGAAATCTTCCTTCCTTTGTTATAAATAGAAGCCTGGAAGCCTGGAACAAAGTGTTTTTCACTTTTCTCTGAACTAATCAAGAAACGTGCAGTCAGACTATCGCATCACATCATGGTATCAATTGATTCAATACCAACGCGTAATTGTTACATATTTGTCTCGGGACCATTGCCCCTGTCACGTGGTTGTAAAAACGCCATTACAATTGGCCAGTGTGTTTTCTATGTAAACAAAAATCACGAAGCTTTTGTCGGGAATATCGCCTAGGGAGACCAAAATGGACATGACGAACTGACATATCTGAGATGAGTACAAATTAATCTACCAAATTTTTTAATTTAATGTAGAACTAAATGAAGGAAAAGAACCTGAAAGATAAAGTGGTGTGGCTGAGAATTGGGTTAAATATCTAAATCACTGAAGCCCTAGTGACATCAACATAAGAATAGTTTCCTCATATTTCTTTTAATATATTTTCAGAGCTTATAAGATAATATTGGTTGTTGTGAATCCGCTACTTTTATTTAAGTAAGAAATCATTTTAACAACTAAACGTTTTATTCTGCATGGTCAGTCTTTTTTCCATTAAGGTCGCTGGAAATATAACCGAACGAAAGTCGGCATCACGGACAAAGGCCTCTTGAAACTCCAAGTCAAAAATCCAGGGAAACATTGTGTCATTTGAAACCCTCAGACTGAGGACTATTATAACTACGATAATATGCTAGTAGAGGACTATAGAATGACAGGGCATCATCACACCACCAAATTTTAACTATTTGTGATCCTGTGAGGTAAGTTGGTAACCAGTAAAACACCCCTTCCCTAAAGAAGCT
>Ga0224501_10005056_pt1 | contig 10396 bp, 11 predicted proteins | sample SF_Oct11_sed_USG_4_FD_169105 | JGI IMG/M metagenome (GOLD analysis project Ga0224501, IMG submission 169105) | Sediment microbial communities from San Francisco Bay, California, United States - SF_Oct11_sed_USGS_8_1 | ecosystem: Environmental > Aquatic > Marine > Sediment | place: USA...
CCCTGGAGCTGGCATGACCCTGGAGCTGGCATGACCCTGGAGCTGGCATGACCCTGGAGCTGGCATGACCCTGCAGCTTGCATGACCCTGGAGCTGGCATGACCCTGGAGCTGGCATGACCCTGGATCCAACAATATTGACCCAAGCTCACTAGCCAAATGATCCGTCCACCATATATTCTAACAGCCTATGGAAGTACAAAATTCACTTCAACACGGTCATATCTCATTACTCTGCTACATGGCGAATCGAGCGCTTTGCCAATGGCTTAATGGGGACATCAAGGCCTTTTAAATGCAAAACGTTTTATAATTTCAAGACTCGGCTACGTAATTACCCAATACTCAAGGTATAGATGTTTTCAATGCTGACCAAGGCTGTCAAATGGACTCTGTTTACCGGACCAATACCTTTGATTAATGCTTTCTTCGCATCATGGACCTTTATGTAAAAATAACTTCTAGTCTTATATAAGCTATCCATGTAAAATAAAACTATCAAATCAAATCATCAATTTATCAGCAAGGTAGGACAACCTATCATCAAAAATCTTGACTGGCTTCGTTGTCCTCGCTTGCTGAGAGACGCACTATGATTTCATAAAAAAATGTAAACATATCACCAACTTCAAAACTGGCCCCTCTTTTGAACTGGAGTTCAGCACACTTCAGCGGTTCGGTCGCTCTAGGCTACCATAGGATCCGTATGAATAGATTATCTTTGCTGTTGGTAACACTTTGCTTATTGAGCTTATGTACATAACTTGTAGGATTGCCATCACATTGGTGACTGATCCGGGAACTAACTTTGTATGGCGGGATGTAAGAGAGGTCGTGATTGGTCGAATTCGTAACAGCCGAGAATACAAAGCAGACGAGAGTGGAGACATGTCCATTCTCTCTCTGAATCTTCTGCCATCTCAAACCATGCATCTTCCTAATGATGACAGGTGAGAACAACTGCTCATGAGTGCTTGTCAACATAAAAAACTGATAGGGCACTGTGAGTTGTTCAGTATCAACGCTCCACCTCATAGTAAGCTCACATTCAAATTGGGAGCCCCTCATTGCAGGGATCCGCCCCCAGGCGTTCACGGTGGCGAGCTTTACCACTGAACTATTCCTCTATTGCTAAAAAAATGTTGAACCCGTGCGATTAAAGTTCGCATCCTGTGTATCACTATCTGGTAAGGTTAAGTTTTGGGTGGGTGTTTTGCTAGGTCCACACAAAGTCATTAGATTACTAAGCATTTTGTTGGCTTCATGCCGACCATTCGCAGTCTATATGTCCAAAATATAAGGAATTTTTAATTATTTGTAGGCAACTGTTCCGATTTGAGGCAGCCTGGGACAGCTCATTACATAATTCACCTCTGCTCAATCGGGTTACACCAGGAGGGGAGCGAGTGTACGCCACAATCACAGTGTACATCGAGGTAACACTGACTGACCGACTCACTGACTCCTGACTTACTAACCCACCAACTAACTGACTCACTGACTCACCAATTAACTGACTCACTAACTCACCGACTCACTGACTTACTGACTCACCAACTAACTGACTTACTGACTCACCAACTAACTGACTTACTGACTCCCCAATTAACTGACTCCCTGATTGACTCATTGACCCACTGACTATTAACTTATGTAGAATTGTGTCAGAGATAACAGTTGTAGACCATTGATCTTGACCGTTCCATTCTGTTTGTAGCTCGAATGTTGCATTCACCCAATTTGTATCACCAAGGACGTCTGTCTGGTTATATTTGGAAGGGATGCTAGAATCCTTCCCTCCAAGTGAGTGACCACGCACTGTGCACTTACAATTACTCCAATCTCAATGCAATGGTTTTTCAAATTGCAACCCATATAGTTGCCTTCTCTTTTGGGCACACCATCGCCTGTCACATAAACAAGCCTCTGGCTTAGTAGTGTTATCCATTCAAAAGACAATGATCCCATCTCATCTGTCGTATTAAGCTGTGAGGCTTTACAAACGGAACACAACTGCTGACAAATGCATGATTTTCCGTGGCATGCTGCCACCGGTTTTGTTTTTCATGCCATGTTGTCCGCATGCTTGTGGCCTGTTGTCTGTGTTAGCCAAATGAACGTAGAAACCCGGACCACTACTGGCCATACCATACTGGCTATCTGTGAGGGAGCAGAAATTATATGAGGTAATCTTTCAGGATCATTGACATTGCTAAGTAAGCATGCTGTTGTATCTAATTTAATACACCATTAAACACTCTAGATGTGCATGCAGGTCCACATAACCATCATTCTGACACGGAAACTAATGCCTTCCACAATTTCCACTATATCTCACAGTTATTATTACGGTATCTGTTAAATTTCTGTCATCGGTTTCCATGTCAGTTGAGTGGCTTAATAACTTATCTGTTCTCAATCGCTCCAGCACGTAGTAACCTGACACACCATGAGTCTGTCAGTTTTAGAAACCACGAGTTTGAAATTCTTTTTTACTTTTTGGTACGACTACTATCCTAATAGCATATACCCAAATGATTCTATGGTGATAGACTTATGTATTCTATCAATCAGTTTGAAACATTACCGTCACTCTGGTTAGCACAAGGTTGAGATTGTGTGTTACATTTGTAGTACGCGTTTCAAGTCGTTTAAATCACTGTTTGTGAGTGGAGGTTCGACATCTGTGCGCGATGAGCACCAACCGACGCGGCTGAGCTCTATGTATGAGGTGCTGCTGCGCGACAGCACTCTATCAATAAGTCCAGGTGAGCACTCGGCAACCAATCACATCCTGTATTCAGTATCTCATGCTTCGATTAAACGTTGAATAAACTGGGTGAGATCCTACCGTTTTTTTTATTCTGCCCCCCCCTCCCGGGCACCACCTGCCACTTAGACATTGAGTTTTCCTTCCCCAGCACCTGGTCTTTCAGTGTGGTCATGATATCTCAGCAAGTCTAATCAACGTTTAATCTGAACATCAGATAAGATTGTCAAAACTATTAATGTTCTCCTTTCATTCAGCAGTTACTAGTATGCCCAATACTAAATACATGGGTCGAAGCGTCTCTATGGCAAGTCGTATATCTAGCAAGTCATCCCATCAGTTGACCATACCAGGTAGTAGCTGTCACAAGCCATTCCACCCAGTACCGCTACATCGCCACCGACTCCACACGCTGATTTAGTGTGTCAATGTATTAGTTGGCTGAATCGGAACTCGTAGACACTATGTATTCAGTCCATTTTCTCACCGCAAATTATTATTTCGTCAAGTTGACTATGTAGATTTTACCCACAGATTTGCCCACATGACTCGATTGACAACACGAGTGACCGACTGAATAACTGGGAACTGATCCATGGACTCACTGCATCTGCTTACTGACCAATCTTCTGTAATGGTCACTCAAAATGGCCGATTGTTAGCCTAACCACAGAGTTTGTGGCGCTTACACAAACTAACCTCCAAGGCGTCTCACTGAAACTTCCACACTACACATGCGCTGCCAGCTGCAGCTGGTGCCCAGTGCTAAAGTCAAGGTTCATATAACCTCGCTGATCTTAATATTTGTTTGTTATTTTTTTATATCTAATTGCAGCAGTTTGGCCGTTTACAGTAATAATTGGGCCTAGGAAATGAACTACTCACCTACCACCTGACAGATTCAGGAGCAGTCAATTAGCCCTGCCTGGACACTGACTAAGTAACTAACTTATTGACTAAATTACTGACTGAATCACTGACTCACTGTCTGAATCACTGACTCTGGTCATACCACTACTGAACACACGCAGTCAGACTCTCTCTCTCTTATAACATGCAGGCATGCAGCGGAGAACGCGTCAGGTCATTGACACCTCACGGGCTTACGTGAGAGGCGAGGAGAATCTCGGAGGATGGAGGCCGAGAAGTGACTCGCTCATCTTTGAGCACCAATGGGAATTGGAGAAAATGAAACGACTTGAAATGGTAAGTTTAGCGCATAATGCTTCAAATATACAGTCCAGCAAGCAATAAAACACATTTTAGTTCTGTTGTTTATCAGCTGTTGAGTCTTAGAAGGAGGGGTTTGACTGTATGTTTTTGCATTCTAGCTTTCCTAATTACACTGCAGCTATTTTTCATTATCTTGCTTCCTCTGAACTAATTCATGGGTGGATGTATTTTCTGAATCGAGACTTTGCGCTGGAAAGAGCGACTTTGTAACATCTACGGTTATGAGATTTGCCTTGTCATAATGGTTTAGTGAAAGGTAAACGGGAGTTGTTCTCCTACACCTAAAATGTCAGGACGAATTATCGGGGGATTGTAAATTTCTACCAGCTCATCAAGCAGTGCTCATGAACCATAAAATACATAACAGACGACTAGTATGGTCACTTGGCGCTAAAGCTCTCCTTAACAGTAGTTCACTCTCACACGCAATATCTCTGTTGTAACCGCCATACCTAGTGTCTAGTGATTATGGCCAGGTTTAATGGGCCGAGAATTCTTACAGGTCGAAAAAGCACGCCATTTCCTGCTCGTCAGAGAGAAGATGACGGAACAGAAGAAGGACCAATCGGAGAAAAGATACTCTAACGGTTCGTCTGGTTAGTGTCGTTGATAACGGGGATGGAATTACGTCCCAGCAAGAGAAATTCTACCCGTTAGAGCTAGACCCTCACCCTATCAGCTTCATGAAGTATCGGTTTCCACTTGTTAGCTTACATTGTTCTTTTTGGTACCCAAGTGTCTAGCCATTTGAATTGTTTAAAGAGACAGTCCACCTAAAACCAACTTTCACCATGCCCCTTGTTGGGTATCTGAGCTGATAGAGCAAACTCAGTTACCTAGAATAAGCTTCAGGTCGAGCGCGCCGCGTGACAACTGCGACAGCAGGCCTGGTTTGTTATGGATGAAACGTAAGCTTGTCCCTATACCCTCAAGGGAGGTTTTGCTGTTTTTCGCGCTGTATTTCCTTATTTCAATAAATATCGAACGTACCCTCCAGGTTATTATGAAAATGGAGTTCCTCAACAGATTTAGGAAGAAATTCTGAGAAAAACGATCCATTTTATGAGCATGACATGGTTGAATAGCGGTATTGAGACTATGTCTTGTGACGAAAACAGCTGGGATTTTACCTGTCACTCGGCCACAATGTTCGTATTCCACGATCTCAACGCAAATTTGTAATATTTTATACCCATCTGTAATCACATACAGACACCACAGCAGGGTAACAAGGTAAGTGAGTTGTTCACAATAATGCTTAGGTGACTTGAAATACGCGTGATCCGTACTATAGGGTGTTTTTTCAGCTGAAAAAAGCACGCCTTTATCATATATGGCAATTTATGAACTCCAAGTTCCATCAATCTTGGCACTAGTCTAGGTTACTACATATAGTAGAAATGTTGAGTTGATGTATCATGATCTTCTTTCGGTTTCTCGTCTAAAGGTGCTTTTTCACTCCACTCGGGCATCTGGTCCGCCTTGGATTGGACTGGTCTGGCTCGGGCGTAGGACGTATCCCGAGGGCCCTTCTCACTCCAAACAGATCCGCCGGACGCACAATCCCGGATAACATTGGAGCCAATCAATGGAGCTGAACCCATGTTTCTGGAAACGACAACCATTCCTTGCTCATACCTTCAAGAGAAAGTCAATTCGCTATTCAATCTTTCACTGCAGGTTGCCTCTCTGTCCAGTGCAACTTTGGGCTGTTAGTTGAGTGAATATTGTCATGAAATCAAGCAAACTTCCCTTTCCAATGATCCTAGTATGAGACCTGAAATGAGTGAACATTGCTAGGTACTCCGTGGAAGACCATTTGATTGGTTGATGAGTCGGACGTCGTACTCATTTTGTCTCTGCGAGACAAACGGTTGGACGTCCGTCTCGAGCGTCCGGTTCGAGACGGACCGGACACCCGATGGAGTGAAAAAGCGCCTTTAGTCTTGCTCATCGGTATTCGGCTGACTGCGCTCATCTCACTGTAATGTACATCAATCTCAGTCACAGATTAATCCAGGAATTAACCCAGTAACCAATGAACCGGAGTTGCTCCTAGTTCTAGGGGACTCGTCTCCTGTGTGATACAGTTGTGGTTGACACAATTTCATGATTCAGTTCACGACTCATCAGTGGACAGATTAGATGACAACGAATTGATTTTGATTAGTGATTGCTAACAAGTAGTTTAGCATTGGCTTTATTCCTTGGCACTCTAGTAATCAGTCGTGGGAATGGTTAGTAAGTTCAGTCTGTCTTGAGAACAACACAGGAACAAGCCTCGCTCTGAGATGGAGCATTGATACTGACCTGCCTGTGGTTCTCCATGCTAAGCCGTGACTAAGTGATAAACCTAGTATCTAAACTGGCAGCTACACAATAACACTCAGGGTGTCAAAAAGAATTACCATGTGTGTGGAGACATGTACATGTGTAGGACATTATTGTTGTCTGTGTGTGACTAATAAATTTATTAATGTAATTTAAAGGTGTTCACCTTCATAACCACACCTTAGAAAAAGAAGGCGAGATGAGAAAAGTTGCCATGGGGTGTGAATAAGTGCATCAGTGCTTGTGGAGGTTGCTGGAGCTAGAGGCACTGATAACAACTGCCAATATACAGATTGCACAAAGTGAGTATTTTTCACCAATTATCCCTTTTATGATAGGTGCCACGTCATCATTGCCGAGACCTAAAAAGAGACACAAAGTTGTTAACAAGTGAATAGTTTCTGGCATATTCTCCTATGCTGACAGTTCTGCATGTAACCTGAATAAGAAGACCTGTTTTATCAGGATATAAGAATGAGACTATGGGTATAAACCAAGGATGATATGGGAATAATAAATTTGAATAATCCCATATGTTCGCATTAGCAGTCAATAACAAATCAAGTTTACAAAGCAACGCCAAGGTCACTAAAAGTACTTTTTTCATTTTGTAGGCCATGCTTTTCCGGATGAATATATGAGAACTAGGGTATGGAAAGCGAAGTTGGAGTGAGAATCGATGATGTGTACCATGCTGGATGATACTTAGCAAATAAATCGACCCCCTTCTGATAAAGAATACATAACACTTTGCATTTACCATTTTCTTACTTACAATACAGAGTGATTTCTTTGTAGACAGACAAATGCCAAAGTAGCATCAAAATCAGTTTTGTAAATGTAGCAGTTGCCAGGGCCCAGTCTGATCAGAATGCGTGATGGTTAGTTGGCTAAGAAGGGTTCCCACCTGCTGAGTATTGCAGCTAGGGTCAACTCAATCAGTTCGAGTTTGACTCACTCGGAGAGCACATTGTTGGTAGAGCTAGGGGAGTCAATCACTTTTTGCAGAATCCGTTGGCTGTTTAGAGAGTGTTGTTACCGCTCGTAGTATGATGAATCAAATTGCAATTTATTGCGATTGAACTAGTAGTAGTAGTGAACAGAATAGTGAAACACTTGAGTTGTAAGGGTTCTACTTCTTGTCCCAGTGTCAAGACTCCAGTCCAGTGATTTTAAACTGAGAAAGTCGTGGTTATTCTGTCACGTACGCTGGTCGTCTCATTTGTGATTCCCAGCGTAGCTCACAAGACTTCTACTTCTGCCACCCACCCAGTCACATGGAGTGAGATTGAGATCATGTTGAATCAACAAAGTTACAGTCGAGTCAGTGACTGAGTCAGTGTCACTCAACTCGGTGACTGAATCATGAACGATTTCATTTGTCGACGCAGTGACCAGTTTCTGCTGACTGTCCAGTCTCAAAATAACAGCGCCATGCTCTTTGTTGGATGGAGTCGGTATATCATCTTCCACAGTCGACGCTGCATACTATTCGTTCGATGAATACTGAATTAAAGTTTGTTTTCTAACCAGCAAAATTGTGTGAAGGAACCCATTGCCCTATTTCTAACCGTCCAATCAAACAGCGGTACACTGGGAATGACACCATGGACTCGTTGTAAAAACAGCACGGGTTTAACTTGAATTGCTTGTGCTCTATGACATCAACTCTTACGGCGGACTTTAACTGGACTGCATCTTTAATGATCAATTTAGAAAACCTGGACTCAATGTTAATCAACGAAAATTGGTATCATTGTTAGGGTTCCTTAGAGCTCCCTTGAAGTCAATCAGTCTATGGGTGAATCATTTCATTTCTCTAAAATAACACAAAGATATCTATATTTATGATACTTCAGAGGAATACTGAAATCGCTCTAATCCTTAGCATAAAGAAAATCACTTAAATCGTTATTACTCATAAGAAGCAACCAGCTTAGTGGTGACAATTTTATTTCGCGGAACTAAAAATTTGGATCTTGTGTCCTTCAAATTAAAAGTAATAGCAGCCATTGGTTAGTTGATACAGAGTTGGTGCAGAGCTGTATGAAATATGTGGTGTTATTTTAGTGAGCAGTAAAAGCAGCACTGACAGCGTTACCTTCGCCACCCCAGGAGATCGGGAGCTCGCATGTAAGGTAAGCTCTTCAATCTTTAGGTGTTAGTTGTTCTGTTTAAATGCACTCAATTAGTCGACGAAAGCTCTCCCCCCCCCACCGACAAATTTGCGACAGATGGCTGCAGATGGATAGATACTTGATTGAATCACTTATTTATGATATTCACGATTCAATCACTCTGAAATAGCGCATCAATTCATGGTAGGTCACCCAGTAAAAGAATGAAAACAGCTTAGGTTGACTGACCCCAAACAAAAACCTGAGAAAGGCACTAGCCCCACAGCACCGTCCCGCAAGATCATAACAATGTCATAGTAAGCCTACCTTCGGTAGTATAGCACATCGTCATTAGCTTTCTGCCTTCAGTAATGTAGTAGATTACTTGCAGGTGGTTAGGATGATGTCGACCGGTCTGGCGGTGGGGAATTGGTGTATAAAGCAGTCACAGAGTCAGGAGAGTGTCAGCTCTGACTCGGATAAACTCACCCCGAGCAGCTCCGTCGTCTCCGGACTCTCCAAGTGAGTCATCTCTTTACACTCTATACCATCACAAGAGAAAGTTTACCCGCTGACTGGGCTAGGAATGGTCTAGAATACTTTGGGCAGTGACTGAGAATGGTTAGAAATGGTGTCATGCTTGAAAACTAAAACTATTTCATTTTGATCAGCTCGCACATCTCTTGAAATTTTAACTTTGTTCGGGAAATGCTTTGATCAGCCCACTTATGGGAATTGTTCATTTTTCATTGTGATTATTTGTCTTAGGGGTGTCCATCAAATAGTCAGTCTGTCCAATTCGGAATCTGATTGCGTATAAACTCAGTGCTGCAACTCAAACTTCTATGCCTGTCAGCACTTACCCTGTCATGTAACTCTATAGGTTCTTGAACAAACTTAATCTAAATTCGTACAAACCCCACTTTATTAAAATCAGTCACCAGAGCTTTTCCCGCTTGGCCATCCTATTAAACAACCTCTTGAGCCGGAGGCTTGTTGGAGCAATAGGAGCTAAGATAGGTGATGAACTCATGCTGTCGACGGTGACCCACCATGACTGAGACTTACCCCCAGGTTCTCACGGTCCCAAGCCCAGCTCTCTTTCATTGTGCTATGATGCTATCCATATGGTAACTTAGCGTTCTATGTGTAGCTCTCCAGTGAAACACGGACCCAGGTCAGTCATTTTTCTGTCTGTTTCACGCTTGTCGCATTGACTCAGACAGCACAGACCCGACTAACCCCAGCGTGCCGTGTTACATTGAGTGTCATATCATTTACTCTCAGATTTCACCACTAAAATTCAGTCAAACTGGTTGTTCGTTTTTTTTGTAAGAATGGTCTCTTCATATTTGAATTTAACATGTTTTCTCAGGCTGGTGGGGAATTTCGTGTGGCTTAGCTGACAGAAAACACTTTTGTGTTTTCAGACCTCGGAGATATTCTATGTATCCGAGGTGAATCATTAGTTAATCTATTTAAGTTTACTAGAAACACTGCCATGTCAAGTATTAACACAATAGTATTCTTTCCTAGTACATGCCCCTCTAACACTGTGTCTCTGAATTTAGCTTTCCATGGGAGGATGTCTAGGCTTTGAATACATGTATTGACCATGTCAGCTCATGTTTTAATATTTTCGCATTTTCGTACATGCTTGCCATTGTATTGTAGATATTCGCACCGCACATAGTGCACACTTACTAACTAATATCAGCGCATGCGCTCTCATTGAAGCATCGATAATGACCTGCTCGTAATGCTCCATGCTATGTAACTAGTTAGTGAAAAAAACCATGCCAGTTTTACCATAACTTTACCATAGTGGTTAAGATGTCATCAGAGAAAAAATGATCCAATGGCAAGATCGGGTTTGACCTTTGTGGCTCGAGGGTGAGGTTCGAGTTCGTGAACCTCTACAGCGACTTTGTAGCGTGGCCTATCTT
>Ga0224501_10005059_pt1 | contig 10395 bp, 11 predicted proteins | sample SF_Oct11_sed_USG_4_FD_169105 | JGI IMG/M metagenome (GOLD analysis project Ga0224501, IMG submission 169105) | Sediment microbial communities from San Francisco Bay, California, United States - SF_Oct11_sed_USGS_8_1 | ecosystem: Environmental > Aquatic > Marine > Sediment | place: USA...
ATACGATCAAAAATACTGCAGTAAGTCGAGTGCATTTGCTGGTAAGTTTCAGCGAGAGAGGCTTCATCAATATGGAATGAATAAGCATCCTTCATTAGAAATTCGCGAGCGCGCATCACGCCGAAGCGGGGACGAATTTCATCACGAAACTTGGTCTGAATCTGGTAAAAATTTGCAGGAAGTTGTTTATAACTACGTAGTTCATTACGAACCATATCAGTAATCACTTCTTCATGAGTCGGGCCAATACAAAAATCCCGGCCATGACGATCCTGGATGCGGAGTAGTTCAGGCCCATATTGGTCCCAACGACCTGACTCTTTCCACAACTCAGCGGGCTGGGTGGCCGGCATCAGGACTTCCTGTGCCCCCACCTTATCGAGTTCATCTCTAACAATATTTTCAACTTTACGTAAAACACGTAATCCCAGTGGTAACCATGTATAGAGACCAGAAGCCAGCTTACGAATCATGCCTGCACGCAACATAAGTTTATGACTGATAACTTCAGCGTCAGATGGGGATTCTTTTAAAGTGGCAAGTAGCAGTTTTGATGCGCGCATAGTAGTACTGATCTCGTGAAAATGAAAATTAGGCCGATTTTATCCGGATGCAGGGGATGGGTACAGTAATTAACGGCTGTTTATTTTTTCTTTTGCGAAGAAGGGGATGGCATGACATTTATTTGATCCTGCGTAGTGATGGTCGTGAACGAGATTCCGCTGGCAGGAGGCGTATCAGTGATTTGCCATTCACCTTTTTGATTTTGCCATTTATACAATGTAGTCTGGTTTAATTCCGGGGCAACCTGGTGAACCTTACCAAGAAGTTGTGACTGCAAGCTTTTATCCTGGTAAACATAATATGTAGCTGCAACGATAATCATTAACAGGATGATGTATTTGAGCTTCATATCGTCAATTACTTAACTTAGTTACAAAAATCGCTAATCGCTTGTTTTGCCTGTTTTATTTGTTTTGTGCGCTCATTATCATCTACCGTTTTGATATTTCCGTCTGCATCTTTAACTCGACGATAAACCTGGTAGACATTGAGCCTTTTCTTGGCATTTTCGCAATTTTTGGCTCTTATTTTTTCATTTTTTTGCGATTCAGAGGCGCCAGTATTAATGCTGGTTTTTTTCTTTTTAGTCGTTGATTGGTATAAGGGTTTACTGTTTTCCGGAGCAGCTGATGGTGCCTTGATGCTTTTATATTGCTTATCACGGGGCGGTTTTTGTGAGTAATGCACGTTGCCTTCATTATCGACCCATTTATAAAGCCCCGCAGAAGCTGAGCCGGCAATTATCATTAGTGTCATTAAAAGTACTATTCTCATCACGGTATCCGGTATAGGTTGTTTAATATCAACATGTTAACTCATTATCCTCATAAGTATCGCAGGGAGTTAGCAAGTTGTAAATTGCCTATATCGGCTTAATTTTCATCACTTGGTCAGGATGTGACGTATTTTTCGGGTTTTTGCCTTGCCAGCCGCTAAGTACCACCATAAACCATGTGGGTGTTGATGAAAAACGACATAAAATAAGGCTGATATGGTGCAAATCTGCTGCGAGGCTGCGTATAATACGGCGTTTCGTGTTTTCACTATTTTTAGTTGAAGCACAGCCCGTTAAGTCGGGCGTTTTTGTCTTTGATATTTAAGATTTGGAGCTAAAAATCGTGGAACTCAGTGGTGACGACATTGTTACTCAATTCCTGAAAGATGAAGGTGTTGAATATGTATTTGGCTACCCGGGTGGTGCTGTTTTACATATTTATGATGCATTGTTCAGACAGGATGCGGTCAAACATATTCTGGTTCGGCATGAGCAAGGGGCAACCCATGCAGCCGATGGTTATGCACGTTCAACCGGGAAGCCAGGTGTTGTTTTAGTTACATCAGGACCTGGTGCGACTAATGCTGTCACGGGTATCGCGACTGCGTATATGGATTCAATTCCACTTGTCGTTTTAACCGGCCAGGTAACAAGCCAGTTTATTGGTAGTGATGCATTTCAGGAAGTTGATTCTGTCGGAATTACTCGCCCCTGCGTAAAACATAATTTCCTGGTAAAGGATGTTAAGGACTTAGCCAGTACATTAAAGAAAGCATTTTATGTTGCAACGACAGGACGACCTGGCCCGGTAGTGGTTGATATTCCGAAAGATATCACCGATCCAAATATTAAAATTCCATATGAATATCCCAAGTCAATGGAATTACGGTCATATAATCCAGTTTTAGAAGTTATACCGACTCAAATTGAAAAAGCAGTCGATGCTTTACTGTCCGCGAAGCGCCCCATAATATATTCCGGTGGTGGCTCGGTTCTGGGTAATGCCTCTGAAGAACTGCGTACTTTTACCAGGCAGCTTGGGTACCCAATTACACAAACATTAATGGGGCTGGGTGCATACCCGGAACCTGATCCGTTAAATGTAGGCATGCTTGGAATGCATGGTACCTACGAAGCAAATATGGCGATGCATGAGTGTGATGTACTGCTAGCCGTGGGAGCCCGTTTTGATGACCGTGTTACGGGTGATGTAAAACAGTTTTGTCCAAATGCAACGATTATCCATATTGATATTGACCCTGCATCGATATCAAAAAATGTACAGGTTGATATTCCGTTAGTTGGTGAAGTAAAGCATGTCCTGAAAGAGTTAAGTAAAACGGTTACTGCAACAAAACGCAAACCTGATGAAAAAGCATTAAATAGCTGGTGGGATAAAATTAAAGACTGGGCGAGTAAAGATTGTTTACGTTATGACCGTAACAGTGCTTTAATTAAACCACAGTTTGTTGTTGAAAAACTTTACGAAGTAACCGGTGGTGATGCTTTTGTTACTTCTGATGTTGGTCAACACCAGATGTTTGCAGCCCAGTTTTATAAGTTTAACGAACCACGTCGCTGGATTAATTCAGGTGGTCTTGGAACAATGGGCTTTGGTTTGCCTGCAGCAATAGGCACACAACTTGGAAACCCGGAGCAAACGGTTGCCTGTGTTACCGGTGAAGCTAGTATCCAGATGTGCCTGCAAGAATTGTCAACAGCACTCCAATATTCAACACCGATTAAGGTTGTTAATCTTAATAACCGCTACATGGGTATGGTTCGGCAATGGCAGGAATTCTTTTATGAAAGTCGTTATTCGCAGTCTTATATCAATGCTTTACCGGACTTCATGAAACTTGCAGAAGCATATGGTCATGTTGGTATGAGAATTGATAAACCAGAAGATGTCGAAGGGGCATTGAAAGAAGCCTTTGCTATGAAAGATCGCCTGGTATTTATGGACTTCATTACCGATCAAAAAGAAAACGTTTATCCAATGATAGCCGCCGGTAAAGGCCATCATGAAATGCATGAAAGAGAGTTAGCATAAGATGCAGCATATAATTTCATTGTTGATGGAAAATGAGTCTGGTGCGTTGTCCCGCGTAGCCGGGTTATTTTCAGCTCGTGGTTATAATATTGAATCACTGACAGTAGCGCCAACTGAAGATGAAACTTTGTCCCGTATGACAATTGTAACTTCAGGCTCTAATGAAATCATTGAGCAAATTAATAAACAACTTAACAAGCTTATTGATGTCGTTAAGTTAGTTGATATTACAGCTAATGGTGATCACATTGAACGCGAGTTAATGTTGATTAAAGTTAAAGCTGATACTAATGAAAAGCGTGAAGAAATAAAGCGTCAGGCTGATATTTTTCACGGGCAAATACTTGATGTCACAGATACTACTTATGTTATTGAGTTAATTGGCGAAGGCAGTAAGTTAGATGCGTTTATTAAAGCTATGGATGCTGCTGATATTTTGGAAACAGTACGTTCAGGTGCGACCGGTATTACTCGTGGTGAAACATGTTTACGACTCTAAAAATATTTTTTGAGTCAGCATTTTTAGAAGAACTAATTTTTAAGATTAAAATTTAAACTAGGAAATACATTATGAATATTTATTATGACAAAGATTGCGACCTGTCTATTATCAAAGGCATGAACGTAACGATCGTAGGTTATGGTTCACAAGGTCATGCACATGCTAACAACCTGAAAGATTCTGGTGTAAATGTTACGGTTGCATTACGTGAAGGTTCTTCTTCTGCTACAAAAGCTGAAAAAGCAGGCCTGGCAGTTAAGAATACTGCTGATGCAGTTAAAGATGCTGATCTTGTAATGATCCTGACACCTGATGAATTCCAGTCAGTGTTATATAAAGAAGAAATTGAACCAAATATCAAAAAAGGTGCAACTTTAGCTTTTGCTCACGGTTTCTCTATTCACTATAACCAGGTTGTTCCTCGTGCAGATTTAGATGTCATCATGATTGCTCCTAAAGCACCGGGTCATACAGTTCGTAATGAATTTGTAAACGGTGGTGGTATTCCTGATTTAATTGCTGTATTCCAGGATGCGTCTGGTAAAGCAAAAGATGTAGCACTTTCTTACGCTTCAGGTGTTGGTGGTGGTCGTACAGGTATCATTGAAACAACATTTAAAGATGAAACAGAAACTGACTTGTTTGGTGAACAAGCTGTTTTATGTGGTGGTGCAGTTGAACTGGTTAAAGCCGGTTTTGAAACATTAACTGAAGCGGGTTACGCACCAGAAATGGCTTACTTCGAATGCCTGCATGAATTAAAACTGATTGTTGATTTAATGTATGAAGGCGGTATAGCTAACATGAACTACTCAATCTCTAACAATGCAGAGTACGGTGAGTATGTAACCGGCCATAAAGTCATCAATGAAGAAAGTCGCTGGGCGATGCGTGAAGCATTGGAAAATATTCAAAATGGTGAATATGCCAAGAAATTCATCCTCGAAGGTATGAGTAACTATCCTGAAATGACAGCACGTCGTCGTAATAATGCAGCTCACCCGATTGAGCAAACAGGTGCTAAGTTACGTAGCATGATGCCCTGGATTACGGCTAATGCACTGGTAGATAAAGAAAAGAACTAAATGATATACCGGCCGGGATTTTCCCGGCCTTTTTAATTGTTTAAGAAAAAATCTAATAAATTCAATGGCTGTATCTCGACACCCAATTATTGCGAAAGAAGGCTGGGGCTTAATTTTTGCCCTTAGTGCAATTGTTGCATTACTGCAGCATTTTGTTAGTCATTACATGGCCTTGTTATGGTTTTTTCCCCTGGCGGCACTATGGCTTTTTCGTGATCCTCATCGTCTTTTACCTTCTGAACCGCTTGGAATAGTCAGCCCGGTAAGTGGTACGGTTATTCTTGCTAAAGAGCATCCTGATCCTTTCCTCGGGCGAGATGCCTTTTTATTTCGAATTTCGGTTTCACTCATGGACATCTATTCAATCCGTAGTGTTACGGAAGGTAAAATTATTCAACAATGGCTCGATCCTGAGGAAGATGATGACGATGAACGTTCATTGGCTCATGCTATACAACTAAAAACTGATGAAGATGATGATATTATGGTCGTGCTGCGGCCAGGTCGTTTTTTTAAGAAGTTAAGTTGTGATGCCGTGATTGGTCAGCGCATTGGGCATGGACATCGTTGTGGGATTATTCCATTTGGTGCCAATGTCGATGTATATGTGCCACTCTCAAGCGTAATTAAAGTAGCAGTGGGGGATCATGTTGAGGCAGGAATTAGTTTTCTTGCTTCACTAAAACATCGTGCCTGATTTTAAAACTCATTTAATATCAATAATCTAGCTGTATATTTTTCTTTTTTGAAATAACGACTATATCTGTATAGTTCATAATAATTTTTACTATCCCCCTTTTATATATTTAAATATATCGCGTAAAAAGTGACGAGTAGGTTTCCTTAAAACACCGTTATTGGTGTATCCTTTGAGCTGGGATTTCCATCAGAACTGATCAATATGAACGCTAATATGACAACAAAAAAACCGCGTCGCGGCATCTATTTATTACCCAATCTTTTTACCACGTCGGCTTTGTTTTGTGGTTTTTATGCCATCGTTTCTTCCATAAATGGAAAGTTTGAAATTGCCGCGATTGCTATTTTTGTTGCCATGGTACTCGATGGAATAGATGGCCGGGTTGCACGTTTGACCCATACAGAGAGCGATTTTGGCGCCGAATATGACAGCCTCGCGGATATGGTTTCGTTTGGCCTGGCACCGGCACTGGTGATGTATTTATGGATTTTGTCAAACTATGGCAAGCTCGGATGGATAGTTTCATTTGTCTACGTGGTCTGTGCAGCTCTACGCCTTGCCCGTTTCAATACCCAGGCAACTCATACGGATAAAAATTATTTCCAGGGGCTGGCCAGCCCGGCAGCGGCAGCCATTGTGGCAGGCTTAATCTGGAATGGACCATTAATTACGCAATACTTGTCACAACCGGCCCTTAATATGTTGGCTTTAGTTTTAACCTTGAGTGCTGGCTTATTGATGGTTAGTAATGTTCGCTACCATAGCTTTAAAGGCATCAACTGGCGGAGTAAAGTTCCGTTTGCCACGATTTTAATGATTGTTTTAGCGCTGGTATTCGTGACAATTGCACCTGAATTATTGCTATTTGGCGGCTTCTTTATATATGCCTTGTCGGGTCCCGTGTATACCTTAATATTATTGCGTCGCCGCCGTGCTGAACGGGCGCAAAATAAGCAGCATGATAAAGTGGATTAACAATCAGCGCTTGGCAAAATCCAAAACTCAGGCTATATTACCCAGATGAACAGTCCAATTAACAGAAAAGCAAGTCAGAACCATGGTGTATCGCACCCGGTGGGTTTTTCTGTGCCTGAAAATTTCAGCTTTAGCTTATTACTTTTACGTCTCCTGCCTTAGGGCATATATCACGTAGCGCGCTAGCCTGGGGCGCCTAAATACACAACCAGCATCTAAATTAAAAGAAAACCCCTGTTAGATTTATATCTGCAGTCCATGGCATAATTGCACTTGCTGTGAGTTGAAAAACAGTGAATCAACAGGGCAAAGAGATAAAGCGGAGACATCAAATGTCCAATAGTAAACAAGACAAGTTAATAATTTTTGATACGACTTTACGCGATGGCGAGCAAAGCCCTGGCGCCTCAATGACCAAAGAAGAAAAAGTTCGTATTGCCAAGACTCTCGAAAAAATGCATGTTGATGTCATTGAAGCGGGTTTTCCTATTGCTAGTCCGGGTGATTTTGAAGGTGTACAGGCCGTTGCTCGAAGCATCAAGGACAGCACCGTCTGTGGCTTATCACGGGCACTGGATAAAGATATTGATCGTGCCGGTGAAGCCCTTAAAGATGCAAACCGTGGCCGGATTCATACCTTTATTGCTACTTCACCCATTCACATGCAAATGAAATTACGTATGGAACCAGAGCAAGTCATTGAACAGGCTGTTCACGCAGTGAAACGTGCACGTCAATATACCAATGACGTGGAATTTTCACCCGAAGATGCAGGTCGTTCTGAACCGGAATTTTTATGTCGTATTTTAGAAGCCGTTATCAATGCCGGTGCAACAACTTTAAATATTCCTGATACGGTAGGGTATAACGTTCCGGAACAGTTCGGTGGCCTGATTAAATATTTACGTGAAAACATTCCAAACTCAGATAAGGCAATTTTTTCGGTGCATTGTCATAATGACCTGGGTTTGGCTGTAGCCAATTCTTTATCAGCTGTGATGAATGGTGCACGACAAGTGGAATGTACTATTAACGGACTGGGTGAACGAGCGGGTAATGCTTCGTTAGAAGAAATTGTAATGGCGGTTAAAACGCGGAAAGATATTTTCCCTTGTTCAATTGACCACATCGATACCACGCATATCGTTCCGGCTTCGCGTTTAGTTTCAGGTATTACGGGGTTTGCCGTGCAACCAAACAAAGCTATCGTGGGTGCCAATGCGTTTGCACATGAGTCGGGTATTCACCAGGATGGTGTTTTAAAGAACCGTGAAACGTATGAAATTATGCGTGCAGAAGATGTAGGCTGGTCTGCGAATCGTATGGTACTGGGTAAACATTCAGGCCGTAATGCATTTCGTACCCGTTTACTTGAACTCGGTGTCGAGTTTAAATCTGAAAATGAATTAAATGATGCTTTTTCTCGTTTTAAAGATTTAGCTGATAAGAAACATGAAATTTATGATGAAGACTTGCAGGCACTGGTTACCGAAACAAACATGGCGGCTGAAAATGAAGTTTGTAATTTAGTGGCATTAAAAGTATGTACTGAAACCGGTGAAATTCCAGAAGCTAATATTACCCTGAATATTGTGGGTGAAGAAAAATCGGCAACGTCTATTGGAGGTGGTCCGGTTGATGCAACCTTTAAAGCAATTGAAAAGATTGTTAACAGTGGGACAGAGTTACAACTTTATTCGGTTAATAATATCACCAGTGGAACAGATGCGCAGGGTGATGTAACCGTGCGCCTTGAAAAAGGTGGTCGTATTGTTAATGGACAAGGTGCTGATACGGATATTGTTATTGCCTCCGCCAAGGCATATATCAATGCGCTGAATAAAATTCTTGAACCATCTGAACGTGAACACCCGCAGGGTGATGTTTAATTCTTTACTATCAGAATATTTGCCTGTCTTGTTGTTGAAGTTTTCTCAACGAGCCAGGCTTTTTAACGGGTTGTTATGATGTCTGCACAGCAACAAGCCTACCTTAAAGCAATGGGGATCGATGTCTGGGTCGAACGAGATCCTGTTGCTTTGGTTGAAGACAGTTCGCGTATAGAGCCTGAACAACCTGTATCGGTAGAACCTGCAGCGACTGAAACTGTTGCTCAAGTTATTCCAGAAGCAGGACCTGTACGCAATATCGAAGCTTTAAACTGGCCAGAATTTCAATCTGCTGTAGCAGAGTGCCAGTTATGTGATTTAGCAGCTAATCGAACTAAAGTAGTTGTCGGTGCAGGTAATCAATCTGCTTCGCTAATGATTCTTGGTGATGCACCAACCAGGCAAGATGAGCAACAGGGTATGCCTTTTAGTGGTGAGGCTGGTAACTTGTTAACTGCCATGATTAAGGCCATGGGTTATCAACGTAACGAGGTTTATATTTCTAACCTGGTCAAATGTCGAACAGCTGAAAATCAGGAGCCCGCTACCGATGAAGTGGAAGCTTGTAAAGCCTATATAACAAGACAGATTCAGTTAGTACAACCTAAAGTAATCCTGGTACTGGGAAGTGTTACCGCGCAACGATTCTTAAAAAGTAAATCAACCATGGCTCGCTTACGCGGACAATTACACTATATTGATGAACTTGCAGTTCCGGTTATTGTTACCTATGAACCGGGTTATCTTTTACGTTCACCAAGTGAAAAACGTAAAGCATGGGAAGACTTACAACTCGCAATGAAAGAACTGTCAACTGTAAATATTTCATTAAAATAACCTGGCAGGATTAAGATTTTACTATGAGTGCAATACTTCAATCTCCTGAATCAGATTACTCGTTTAGAAAAATGCAGGAAACCGATCTTGATGAGGTTCTGGCTATTGAAGAGTCTGTTTATAATTTCCCCTGGACACAGGGGATATTTCATGACTGTTTGAATGTTGGTTACTTTTGCAGGGTCTTAACACAGCAGGGAAAAATTGTGGCTTACAGCATCATGTCGATTGCTGCAGGTGAATCACATCTTTTAACCATCGTTGTTGCCAAGGATAAGCAAGGCCATGGGTATGGTAAAAAAATGCTGGATGAAATGATTCACCTTGCGGTTAAGAATGATGCACAAGCGATGTATCTTGAAGTAAGAATCTCTAATAAAGCTGCTATTCAGCTTTATCATCAGCGTGGATTTAATGAACTGGGTGTAAGGAACAATTATTATCCAGCAGAAAAAGGCAGGGAAGATGCATTAATACTTGCATTGGATTTAACTTTGGAAATGTCTTTTAACTAATTCATTATTATATAGTCGAGTATTTTAACCCGGAGACAGTATACCTGCCTCTGAGTAGAAACTATTAAACAGGATTTAAGTTAGCCTGAAATGATATCGGGATGAAGTCCTTTGTGATGTAATTTATCCATTACCAGCATTGGAATATTAAAGTGTTCTTCATATTCTACAAGCATATCATGTGGAACTTTTGAATTGACTTCAACATTAGTAACATGCGGAAGAGATTGCATAAGTTGTTTTAGTTCATTAAGAGATTTTTCGTCGAGAGTTTCATCGATATAGACTTGTATTGAATGCATACAACACCTCGTTTTATATAATAATTACGTTTTTTAATTAATTATTATTCCTCAGTGTTTTATAGAAGATAAAATATTGAACGTCAAGGAAACAAAAAACATTTAACAAATGTACATAATTTATAAAATTATGTATGAGAATCACAGAGAGCATAATTTAATGAGTAATCGAAGCTGGGATACTGAGAAATTAGTTTC
>Ga0224501_10005062_pt1 | contig 10394 bp, 11 predicted proteins | sample SF_Oct11_sed_USG_4_FD_169105 | JGI IMG/M metagenome (GOLD analysis project Ga0224501, IMG submission 169105) | Sediment microbial communities from San Francisco Bay, California, United States - SF_Oct11_sed_USGS_8_1 | ecosystem: Environmental > Aquatic > Marine > Sediment | place: USA...
CTCATTGGTGAGGAGCTTTTGTAGAAAAAAATCTTTCATTGGGTCATCTGAAAAGTTGCCCGAAACCCCCTCTTTGAGACCTTTACCCAATTTATACGAGAAAAAATTTCATGTGTCTCAGTCTCCCAAAGGCTTTAGCCTAAATCTGTTTTGAACACCCCCAAACTATAGCTCTCTTTTAACCTATAAAATCAAATCTTATCATCTCTTACCAAAACCACAATGGAGCTAGTAGCTGTACTAGCGGCAGCAAATAACGGTGAGTAAGCAGAAGATTTATAGTGTATTGAGGGAACAATAACAATTTGAACTTTTCCGGTACGAAAAACAACTCTCTGCTGATGATAGTTAGAGTAAATATAGCAGCTTTTAACTATACTAGAACTATTATCACCCATACTTACTGCAATGCGTATGTTGGATATGTCACCGAGTATTCGTTTGATCATTTCCTCGACATTCTTTCTGACCTCTGTCAAGCAGCTGTACATGCTGCCGGTGGTGTCAAAGCAGAAGACCAATTCGATTGGCGATCCAGGCGCTGGGTTGGGTGGTGGATGAGCACGCTTTTCAGTAGAAACAACTGCAATTGAAAATTTGTTATGTGGGTCAGTTAACTCTGTTTCTCTCCCTCCCCACACAACCAATTTGGAGTGCGAGGCTTGCAGAAAGCCCGTACCAAGAAAACAACCTGCCAGCAGTCAGGCTTAAACCTGCGATCTATATATTGCAAATCCGGGCTTTTACCAACTAAGGTACCCTGGCCACAGCCCAGCTAACAGAACACACCCACTGACTTATACGCGGATGAACACAATTTGGAGTACACTTCCAGTAGATTATGCGTGTTAAAGTATTCGTATAGAACACCTATTGATTTATGGCCACCTACTCAGCATGGGAAAGGTAAGATGGCATATATGCATTGAAGACATTCATCTGTCACATTAGATCAATCCTTAGGAGTCAATCACGGCGCTATACACAATGTAGGCATCCGCCGTCTCAACCGGGATCACGTACAAAGTTATCTCCCTGTATTGGTTAGTCGCCAGTCTATACACCTCAGAGATTATACCAAGATAACTATCTCCCATTCAAGCCGATGGAAACAGGTGAGGGTGAGGCGAGGCGCCCGTTGTATCGTCGCTGTACTCGTTCGCCGGATTAGTCTACCCAGTTGCTGATTGGCTGAGTGCCTTCCAATAGTATTATTTAATAGAATGGAAGCCACTCAGTGACTGGGTGAACTAATCGGGTTATAATTTAGAGCCCGAACTCAGTGATACTGTAGTTTTGCAACACTCAAACTGCTTTTCATCTACATGGCAGCGGATCGCACGGCAGCGGATCGCACTACTTTGTAGATGGTGAGCCCAGTTCTTTCATCTCTACAAAAACAGCTGTAACTCCATCCCGTTTTGTTCTGTTCTTGGCACGTTAAATTGTTGAGTGTCTGTTTTGGCCCCTCTAGTTAGAGCCAGGCTAGTCTACCCAGGGTCCACCCTACGAAGGTGGGGAATGCAGCGATGTGTGCCTGAAAAAACGGATTCAGTTCGCTATCTTGGTATAATCTACCCAGCGGAGGTGGAGAAATGCTGACTCCGGCGTCACAATTCAAAAATATGGAAAGAGATCGCTATTTTGGTATAAGCTTTGTACACCCTACCTTACAATCAGTGTCTAAAGTATATTTGAAACAGGAAACACATCTCGATTACAAGGGTGGCTTTTGGCAATAAATGGAAAAGTATTTATCTTCAATTTCCGGTACCAAGTTGAGCTACAATTTCAGCTGAATTCCAAAACAATAGCATTAGAACTGGATGAAATAAACTGGAATCAGTATTATTCGCTATAAGCTGTTAGTTCCATTCAGTTAAAATGGTTTATTCCAACCCAGAACCCCAATTTGTACGTGTTTCAGCCTAAAGATGACAAGAAAACTCCACGATGACTCGGCCGCGAAGCCGTCAACGATTTCTCCCCCTGCAAGTCACTTAGTGTGGCAGTACTATTGACTCGACTCAACACAAAGAGTAACACAACCAATTGCGCATTATAATTCACACTTTAACCCCCTGGTCGTAGTGCAACACTGCAACCTTACCTCGAGCTGCTTGTACTCCTCCGGGCCCTCGGATACCTCCTGCCGCTGAGTCTACTTCATACAGGAATTTTGTCTCTGGTATTAAAACTCTGTTGTAAGAAGTACTCTGTACGAAGACTTCAAAATCGGGTACAGCTTGATATTTAAACTTGTTAGCATCTGAGGGTATCTTCAGTAGCTCCCGTACTGCATCACCAGAAACCTGCAACAATATTAATATCGTCGTTTTGTCGGGGAGCATCGATGGCGCGCGCATTCAGTATTGGACCAGTTGGGGTGAAGTGATAGTCTAGTGGAGAGCGTACTGGACTTGGACCCAAGGTCCCGGGTCGATTCCCAGTCCGGGCAAGACACCGCCATAAGTTTAGGATCCCGACGTTATATAAACGAGGCCCTCACTTAGAGTTACTTTCCCTATGGGGCACGCGGGTGCAAACAGAAAGTCTCCTAATGACTCATCTGGGAAATGTTGAGCCTAAGAATCAGTTGACCAATTCTGCATCATGCAAGTCATGGAGACAGGAAGAAGATTGGACCAGTTGAGCCGGGTTCAATACCAAGTTTGTAAATCATTTTGTCCTTTCTCCCTCATCAGATTCGGATGGCCATATTAAATAAAGTATAGCGTACCAAGTATTATGCACTTCGCCGAAATCAGACTTAATTACACCATATGCGGAAAATAAGATGATCTAATATCGTCGTTTTGTCGGGGAGCATCAATGGCGCGTGCATTCAGTATTGGACCAGTTGGGGTGAAGTGATAGTCTAGTGGAGAGCGTACTGGACTTTGGGCCCAAGTTAGATAAGATGATCTCATCTTATCTAACTTGTACGGATAACACTCTATTGCTAAACTGTCCAACAGCACGACCGGAAAGCGCGATATAAAAAGATTTTCGGTCGTGGTCTGCGACCGAAAGCACTCGAGCAGAATTTCTCGACTGAAAGTAAGCGTTAGCGTAGTTGTTTACGCAAATGCCAAGGTTACCACAAAGAGACTTGATTACTATGTTGGGATAACGCATAGCGAACGATTGTTCGGCTCAAACCGAGGAGTGAAAGTTGAGAGAGGACAACTCTGATGCGATCAAAATCCCTCCTGAACTCAACTCCGCTTCCTCACCCCAACCAACCATGTGTTCGCGTGATCATGTCCAAAAGATTTTTTTAAATTTCGGTCGCGATCACACGAATGCACCTAATGACACACTCCAGATCTGATGAGAGTGAAGGACAAAGTGGACCTGCCCTATACATATTACAAGGAGGTCAGGCATATGTACAAACTGGATACTCATGAAGTTATAATGCTACAACAATCTCCCCACTTACCTGAGCTCCATCACTAACTCTCACTGCTACAATCTCTTTGTAGGATTGTATTGTTTCTGGTTTTGTCAGCTGATAGAAACCTGTAGTTCAGAAAAGACCCTCAACCAGTGTGCGGGTCAAGGATGAGGAAGATCTAAGATTCGATACACAATTGGGTAGGGGTGTCAGGGGACGCATAGCACATCGCTTTATGTAAGCGCGTATAGTCATATTTTTAATAGATTGTTACCGGCTGAAGCGATAGCATAGTGGTTAGTGTACTGTGCCTTGGATTCGCGGGTCCCCGTCTCAAATACCACATAGAGTTACCTTTTTATGTGGCACACGGGTGCAAGTAGAAAGTCTCCTAATGAGGCAGCCCAGGGAACGCTTGATCAAAAGGACTCAGTAGGCCAATTTCAGCAGGCCATTGACACCGGTCGGGATACAGGGTGAAGCGATAGCCTAGTGGATAGCGTACTGGGCTTTGGACCCAGAGTCCCGAGTTCGATTCCCAGTTCATACAAAAACTTTGCCTTCCGCGACACTCTCATCGGTTTCGGATCCCGACGTTAAATAAAGGAGGAATATAGAGTTACCCTCTCCATGGGGTACACGGGTGCAAGCAGGAAGACTCCTAATGACACACTCTGGGAAATGCTGAGCCTAAGACTCAGTAGGCCAATTTCTGCACCACTCCTGACAGCTATCCAGGGCACCTGCGGGTACCTGCACCACTCCTGACAGCTATCCAGGGCACCTGCGGGTACCTGCACCACTCCTGACAGTTATCCAGGGCACCTGCGGTACCTGCACCACTCCTGGCAGCTATCCAGGGCACCTGCAGGTACCTGCACCACTCCTGACAGCTGTTCTGTCAAGGAGATACATTGAAAAGGAAGGATGCGGAAGAACTTGCCTCTACCGGGAGCGAACTCGATTCCATTGACTCTAGCAAAGTCTCGAATGGATATGCGTGAGGTGACAGGAAGGAGCTTAAATCTCGCCTCAGCCACCAAATGCGCAGAAGATGGAGCGGTTTTCTTGAATGCTGGCATCTTGATATTCAACCTGAAGACAGAGTGGATGTCGATTCTGGACACAGAGTGGTACACAGATAGGATGGTATTTGTGTGAATACAAGTCAAACAGCAACCTGCAGTCTGCAGCTGACCTAAATCACTTGCTAGTTGCTAGTAGATAAGATAATAGATACTACTGACTGTGAATAGTGTCTGGTATCTGGTATGGTAGTGGTTCTGATATGTTGGTGATGGTTGTTGACTCCGATGTTCGCAGGAGCGTCGTATCAAACCCTAATAATGAAGTCCCGGTAGCTCGAACCCTTTTATACTAGCGGTGCTGCACTACGGACGAACTGCATGCCCAGACTTGACCTGTCGATCAATACACGGCAGCAATGTTGCGTCATTGGACAAGCCGGGCAACCATGGGCAACTCATAAACTAGTGGGCGTGGTATTTCCGCAATAGAAGGCTCTACAGTGGGCTCTACACTAAAACGGGTATAAGTCAGGTGAAGGTCGTTTTCACTCGTGGAGAGTTTTCATCGTACTCCTGGGTACATTCCACTTTCACTTCAGTGACAGTCGTATTCAAAATCTAAGTCCAACCCCGAGCTTGGTTCAGGTGCGCTGAAGCTACCGATAAGGTGGGTGCTTTCTAAATTCCTCGGTATGCTCATCGCTATTTATAACGGAGCGCGAGGTAACGTGAATGACGGTGAATCACTTCACTCTTCAGTTCAGAATCAGAAGAGAAGTTCAGTAATAAATAAATCATTAAATTAATTAATTAATCATTGATTTCATTTTTAAATTTAATTTTAATGATTAAAATTTAAATGCTTTCCCATTCTGATTCTCAACCTGAATGAATCTCAGTCATCCATTCAACTTTTCATTCAATGAATCGGATTCGGATCAGACAGAGTCACAGACTCATCACTCAATCGATGATTGATTAATTGAATGATTCAATGAATGAATCATTGAGTCTGTCCGATCCGAGTCACTAAAAGTAATAGTGACTCAGTCAGTGCGTCCCACTCCCTGTCAGACTCAGAGTGTCGGTCAGTGAGTCACTCAGTCACTGTGAGTGTGAGTGTGAGTGTGACTGTGAGTCACACGAGTGTGACTGTGAGTGAGACTCAGAATCAGAGTCAGTCTGTGGGTGTGGCTGCGGGTGCGATTGTGAGTCACACTTGTCAGTATGACCACCTATGGACTTGGAGTTTGAAGGGGTCTGAAACTTGTCTAGACTAGAGTAGAACCAACTAGAGCTTAGAAGTCAAAGAAAGGGAGTGGAGAAACTTGTCCTAGTACTTAGTTTAGTAGTAGTTGTAGTACTAGTACACCACCAGCACTATTCATTGATTTATTTTACTCTATGATAGAATCTAACATTCTATGACTGAGTTATTGGCAATTTGATTATCACTAATGTACGTTATATACCACCACTAGACTAGAATAGTCAGTAGACTACTACTCTACTGTACTTTGTCTTTAGTAGTAAGTTAGTTTAGACTTAGTGATGTTTATCTCTCAGTATCAATTCCGTTAATAAAAGACTCACTCACTTAGTTTGTGATAGCCACTGACTTTCAGTCTTCGTTTTTGATCATAAAACTTGAAAAAAAGAATTTATTTAGTCTAGCCTAGCTATCAGTATCTGGAGTCCAAAATCGCCAGACTGTCTAGGCTAGTGTTTTTTCTAGGAGTGCCTATACTTCTACTGATACTGGCAAGGAACAACGATCATACTCAGTCATAGTTGTAGTGAGTTGTGTAGCTTCTACCACTAGTAAGTAAGTGCTAGTACCATGCTCATTACAGGATGAGTAGCAGTAGCTCGCAAGACTCATCTTCCTATACTATGGATATAGTAAGTCCCCCTGAAGCTGTGCGCGGAATGACCGAGTTGGATCGAACAAAGTTCGTCAAAAAGTTCATTACATCATCATTAATAGTCAAACCTCTCGATGTGAGTAAATTGACTAAACCACCGTTCAAGAACAACTTGATCAGCATCCGTGGATTGAGGCCAGTTATTGCGGCTCAAGACAAAAGAGCTTTAATTCTCGATCCACACAAGTTCTCTTCTGTGGAACAGGCAGAGACGTTATTAAAACCTTTACTCAACTCAGCACAGGTGAGGTTTCTTACCCTTCTTGTGTGCATTTATTTTCTTGATTGGGAGAACCAGCTTGAAAGGGTATCTTTACTGGCAAGAAGATACCATACAATGGTGATTTGGAAGGGTACTAGACTTTATTAAAAGACTGATGATTCAGAAATACAATGAAACTTGATAACTTGAACTGCAGGGGACCACAAAAAAGTTTGAGTTATAAGTTATGCTCTCCCTTTGCTTTAGCGACTTCATTTCGCTCTAGTTTATTCCATTTCCTGGCTAAATTTTCTAAAATTGTCAGATTTTCTTCTCATGTGAAAAGAAAAAAAATGAACTTAAGTTTGTTACACAAGAACGTGAACACATCCAGCCACAGAAAAAGTAATGCGATGGCACTAACCGCAGTTTATCAGTTTGAGTTACGACTAAAAGTTCGTGATATGCCCAGCAAATTATCATTACCCAGGCATTACCTATGAAACCTGGTTTGAGTTAAGCACGCTTTCGGGTTATCCGAGGTGGACTTAACCAAGTTTCACTGTAAATAGCTACATATAATAATGATGATGAGGTATTCCATCGTAGGCAGGTTTTTCATATTTGGTCAGCCAACCGAGAAGAAGTCGGTCTTTAAAAACCATGGTGTGATCTTGACCCTTCTCCACTGGTTGGTCCTCTGCTAATTATACTGTGGTAGGCCGAAGCCACACTAGCAAATTGGAGTGAGAGGCTTGTACAAAAGAAAAACTCTGCCAGCACTGGGAAGCAAAGTCACAACCCTCGGATTGTAATTTTGCCCTTTTACTGACTTGAGCTACCCTGACGCTAGAAGACTGTTGATTCGCAAATATGTTCATAGATGATCATTTTTGTACGAATTCAGATCGAAGACTACAAGTTTGACTTGGAGGAAGTAGAGTTGAGGTATGCCAACTGGTCAGCGGAGGAAATCCTAAAGGGGATTTTCCCTCATAATGTTACCCCGGTCACCGGTTTCTCAGTTGTGGGGCACATGGCCCACTTGAACCTAAGAGATGAGCACAGTCCATATAAGAAGCTGATAGGTGAGCGTCATGTAATCCCTTCCTGGCGTATCTTAGAGAGGTTAAGCCATGGTCGAGGGAAGATGCGCTTTTGGAGTGGTGTTCTCCATTCTTAAAGGGAGGCAACTCAACATTCATTGCAGTGATTTGTATTTTTCCACAAAGCGAATACCGGTCACTCGAACAGCTATGGCTGAAATAGGCGAAATAGAAAGAAAATGGGATCTAATTACTAAAATATAGTAACCTAATCATCTTCACTCCCTCATAACATTGAGTAGAACTCGAAATTGAGCATAAGATTGGAGAAAACTTAAGCTATAAGAAGTGATTTCCTGGATTTTCCCTTGCCGAAGACCAACAGTTGCGGTTGACCACGCTTTTCTTTAGTTGCCAACGCGAATTTTCGCGTTTGCATGATTTCAATCTAGTTGGCTAACGCGCGAGCCACTCGAATTAAAATGAAGATAGAGCCCTCTTTTACCCAACGCTTTAGGGCTACGCCAGCATGTTCGAAAACGCCTAATATTATTTTGTGCTGTAGGTGAGGTACTGCTGGATAAGCACAAGCACATACAGTCCGTAGTGAATAAAACAGACAACATACACAACACGTACAGGAACTTTACAATGGAATTATTAGCTGGAAGAGATGATACCAATGTTACCGTTAAGGAAAATGGATGTACCTACCAGTTTGACTTTGCTAAAGTCTATTGGAATTCCCGACTAGGTAAGTGCCGCACCCTGTTAGTTATGCCTGTTGCTTCCCAGTTAGCAAAAGTCCATTGATATGATCTTACATTTAAGTAATGGTGGAGTATTTCAAGGGATTTTTTCCTGGTTGATTACACTCTGCCAACCCGTCCTGAGCCAGCGTGGCAGAAAATGGCTCAGTCTCCCCTCAATGACACCACACAACCTGTGGAAATCGAGGAGGAAGATTAAAGTCCAACCATGGACAGACAATGGCTGAGATAAAAAAAGAAAAGTCTATTTGTTGGCAGCCTGCGGTCCACTTCATATCCTGTTGCTGTACCATCCTTTCATCTTGATCATCACCAGCTATTGTCTTTTTGTTCTTAGGTGAAGCCCTTCTCCAATATTCGCCAGCCCGCGCAATCCTCTGCCAATTCCATCCACTGCCTTCCACTCAGCTTCTTGATATCATCAGACCACCTGATCGTTAATCTTCCCAGTTTCCTTCTTGGACTAGGTTAGGTTCCCATTTTGTAAATGTCAAGTTCATTTGCGCTGTGTGAAATCATTCGCTTGCTTATGTTACTGCATCCCTTATGGAGCATAGTGACTGTCGGATCAATGATTCACTGTCTCTCCTGCTGCTTTAGTCCATTTGCAATGCCACATTCCTTCAGCCGCTTGAATCTTGCCCTTCGCGATGTCTCCTTTGGCTTGCCCGGTTTTCGTCTCCCGTTTGATGTCCTCGTCAGACTTGTGTTACGTACAGTGAAACTCGGTCAATATCGACCTAGGATACCTCGAAAACTTGCTTACCTCAAACCAAGTTTCATGGTCCCTGCCTGGGTAATGATAATTTACTGGGCATATCTCGAACTTTTAGTCATAACTCGAACTGATAAACTGCAGTTAGTGCCATCAAATTGCCTTTTCTGTGGCTGGATGTGTTTACATTCTTGTGTAACAAGATTAAATCTCATTGTTTTCTTTTCACATGAGAAGAAAAGCTTGCAAATGTTAGAAAGTTTAGCCAGGAAATGGAATACACTAGAGTGAAACGGACTCACTATGGTGACCACATGGCTAAAGCAAAGGGAGAGCATTACTCATAACTCAAACTTTTCATAACTCAAACTTTTTGGTGGTCCCCTGAAGTTCGAGTTATCCAAGTTTCACTGTATGTTGTCGAAATAATTTATCTGTGGTTATTTCTGTCTATGTGGTACATTAGGTGCATTCGCGGTTTTTTTTGCTAAATTGCGCAAGAGCGTGATCGAAAAGCGTGATACAAAAAACCATCTTTCACTTTCAGTCGCTATCTGTGACCGAGGCACACGAACAAAATTCCTCGACCGAAAGTAGGCGTTAGCCTAGTAGTTTAGGCAAATGTCAAGGTTACGCAAAATAGGCTCGATTACTTCGTTGAGATAATGAATCCCGAACAATCGTTCGGCTCTAACCGGTGAGTTAAAGTTGGGAGAGGACAACTCTGATCCATTCAAAGTCTATCCTGAACTCAACTGCGTTACCTCACCGCGGCCGAGTGTTCGCGGACTCGTGACCGAAATTTTTCCAAAAATTTCAGTCGCGAGCGCACGAATGCACCTATTGTGTTCATCCTGTTTTACATCCTGTAGGAACCGAACATGAGAGAATTGTCAAACGTCTGCCAGCCGGTGCAATAGTACACGATGTCTTCGCCGGTGTGGGGCCCTTCGCTGTACCCGCAGCCAAGATGGGGTTCACCGTACTGGCCAATGACCTGAACCCGTGTTCATATCAGTATCTCAAATCAAACATGGTGAAGAACAGGGTCAAAGGTGAGCTCAAACCCGTGGCATAAAAGAGCTATTCTCTATGGGCATCAAGACCAGGGACATTCCTAATATTACAGAGGAACAGGACTCGCCTGAACTCAGCGAATTAACTGCGCAGATTGGTAAAATTCTGACACATTTCTCGTCGTTTTAACCAGGTAAACTGAATCCCGGGAGGGTTGCGGGAGGTCGGGAGTTGTGCTGGAGATTAGCCTGAATCCTGGAAGTGTCCCGGAGAATGCGGGAAACTTGCCAC
>Ga0224501_10005065_pt1 | contig 10390 bp, 4 predicted proteins | sample SF_Oct11_sed_USG_4_FD_169105 | JGI IMG/M metagenome (GOLD analysis project Ga0224501, IMG submission 169105) | Sediment microbial communities from San Francisco Bay, California, United States - SF_Oct11_sed_USGS_8_1 | ecosystem: Environmental > Aquatic > Marine > Sediment | place: USA...
GTGCCAAAAGCATACAATGAGGTGGCATTGAAGCTTTGATCCGTAGCAACGCTTTCAACTGATTGAGTATTTCGGTCTGGACACGTCTGTGTTTCTACCCTGCCACCCCTGAATTCTGACAAAAACAAAGGTTAACAACCTCCTATATTCACCTGGCACAGCTCAAATGAGAACGATCTGAAACGGATTTGTTTGTTGTGTACAGCTCTTGATGGGTCGCTGCACCATGTAGAGTTCATTATGCGCTGTGCTGGCATGAACACATCATCACAACAGTGTCATCACCTCATTTTTTGGCCCCTGGTATGCCATGTGAACTGAAATTGTTTAACTGAAATCTTTCTTCAGGTTGTAAGGTCGCCATCCCGGCGCCAAACTCGCAGTCCAGTTAGAAGAAGATCTAAATCATTGTCCCGTGGTAAGAACAGAAGAGGAAAGTCCAGGTCAGCTTCACGAAGTCCAGTACGAAAGCAAAGGCCACGATCGACTGCTCACAGTCCGAGAAGAAGGTCTGCATCTCATGGTACAGCCAGCAGGAGAAAATCCATGTCAAGGAGTCCAGTTAGAAGAAGCTCCAGGTCAACCTCCCGCGGCCAAGCCAGAAGGAGGAAATCGACTTCACGGAGTCCAATTAGAAGGAGAAAATTTAGGTCAACTTCACGCAGTCCAATAAGAAGAAAGAAATCCAGGTCAACTTCCCGCGGTCAAGCCAAAAGGAAAAAATCATCATCCCGGAGTCCAATTAGAAGGAGAAAATCTAGGTCAACTTCACACAGTCCAATAAGAAGAAAGAACTCCAGGTCAACTTCCCGCGGCCAAGCCAGAAGAAGGAAATCATCATCACGGAGTCCAGTTAGAAGGAGAAAATCTAGGTCAACTTCACGCAGTCCAATGAGACGGCCCCTCAGAAGGTGAGATTCATACCCCTGAACCTCTCTGTATGATAATTATATTATGAACATGTAAATTAACTTGTCGTTAACTTCTGTTCCTCGAGTCCTTTCTGGTCTGTGACCGAGTGCACCAAATCAAATAGGGGATTATGTTCTCCTGAGGGTGGTGGTTTTGGCTCAATGGGCTGGTCAGTAATAATCCATGATTGATTCACAAATCGATCCTTATTGGTAGTCAGTAATTGGTTGTTTGCTATGGCAACCTTATCATTCTTTCCTGTTACTTGACCAAAGATTAAGGTTGATTCACTTCCGAGTCGACCACAAATAACCGATATTTGCACTCCGTAGCAGATTTTGCACGAATAATTATCAGCGCTTTATGCATGACCTTTGGCAGGTCATATTATTTTGTTACTCAGTGTAGTGTTCGTCTCGACTTGTACTCGAGTTAAACACCGGTATCGCCCTTGAAAACTGAAACCGCAGTTAAACCTGTGCTGCACAATACATAGCTAATGTGTCAACAAATGCGGTTCGGATACGTGCACCTTCACAAGTGCGAGTTGTATACGCGGTGATTAGTCATCATCTCGTTGAATCACTGTATCACACAAAGGGGAAACATTAGGAGCTACAAATAATTAACAAAGAAACATTCCCAAAATCTGTGTCAGTCAAAATATACCCACAGTTATGCATACCATTTCTGGTTGGTGGGTGAATTCGTTGAAGCAAAGCAAGTAATACTCGACACCAGCGAGTCTTATCTCAATGTGGAAATGAAGAGCCGAGCCCAATTTGCAGCACCACCATCAGTTTGCTAAACATACCAGCAGTATCCTCTCCAGGTTTCAAGGTATGATGCTTATACCAAACTGACTAGTTGTGTATATAGTGGCAGCTTCTTTTGTCAACTTTCTTGCATAGCACTTTTAGTCACAGTCTTTTCGAACCTGTCTACATTGGATAGTAGCTTGTAAAGTTCAATGGATCTGAACTATCCATTGGTGGGTGTGAACTCTTTGTTAGCTCGAATCCTTATAGCATAGATCCTTGTATATGACATACCAACAAGGAAATGCTCATTTGTCACAGGCGGTTGACCACTTTATACTTTTGGTAACCGATTTCGGGATATCCGGAATGGAGCACCTGCCAAAATGCCTCCCATGCCAGCGGCAGGCCCTGAAGGAACACATGTTCTGCAGTCTTTTACCTTTTGTTCAGGACTATGATCGACACATATGGTTAATCGTTGCTCTCGTGGACATCAGACATCGCCTCATGCTGAACCAGTTTAATCTCATTAATTAATTTCGCTCCCAGAGTGTAGTGAGATTACTTGGACCCCCTGACATCATAATGGTCACCTTGACCAGCTGTGATGTCATTGTGGTGATAGATTTATGGCTCGTGCACTTTGTGGGGTTGCAACACTCAACTGGATCCTCTATTTATTGGGCTTTCTGCATATTATCATAGTTCAGTCTATCTGTGATTGCTTCTTGCCACAGTACCGGATTTGTGTTGTGACAACAATTGTATCCCATGCGGTCAGTTATTTTCATATTCTTTTGACACATACCGCTTATCTGTTTCTCTTTGGCATTTGGCAGAGTTGATTCGTTAACTCTCTCATGGTCTGATGTTTAGAGGCTATGAGGTATGACCTGTATACGATGATAATATATGCAAAAAAAAACTTAATACACTGTTCACAGGTTTGATCTGTTTCAGCCTCTCCGATATAAGACTCTCTTTGTGTTTTTACCTCATGATGTACCTGTATTTTTTCCCTATCAACTTTCTATCCGCTGCGCGTTTGACGTCTTGAGCCTAAATAATCCGTGCGCCCCACCCATCCTAACAGCCTCCCCCTCACGCCCAGCTGAAAGCTAATTTGCTATTCTTGGATTGCCTAGTTACAGATTAGAATACACCTATCTAATTTCAATTGACCGGATTTGTGAATGCCCACGCTCAACTTTCTATGAGTTTCTTTTCACCTCGTCAAGCAAACTGCTGTGAGTCGGTCGTTCCACTACCAAGAGATGAAGTCCTATTTGGAGTTGTCAGTTGCAAGTATACAGAGAAACTTACAATTTACCACCCACCAGCCAGGTGTCCCTCCTGTTGCGGCACATTGGTCCAGCTGGTTGGAATCAATGGTTTCAATGAAGTGGGATTGTGGGATTTTCCTTCATCTGCTGCGTTAAGCCTCCGCCAACTAGCTGACCAGCATCTGGCAGTTTAAACCCTCTACGCAGCGAAACCTGTGTTGTTTGAGCACCCCTTTGCTGTATAGCGTCGGCGTTACTCACTCGTGGGTTGGTGTTGTTTGAGCACCCCTTTGCCGTATAGCATCGGCGTTACTCACTCGTGGGTTGGTGTTGTTTGAGCACCCCTTTGCTGTATAGCATCGGCGTTACTCATTCGTGGGTTGGTGTTGTTTGAGCACCCCTTTGCCGTATAGCATCGGCGTTACTCACTCGTGGGTTGGTCCTGTCGGTTAATCCACCTGAAGTTGACTCATTTGTCTTGGATCATTATCAGTTAGAATCCATCTTGAGTGAAATAGCTTATTGTTCCTCAATCTGATAGCCACATCAGGGGCTATTAGGTGTGAATTAAAAGCTCTTGCTTGTTCGTTCGACTTGAGTGAACTCTGAAACTGTATGACAAATTAAAGTGGTTGATGGATATTATCACAATGGTAACTACTTCTCTTCGTAATACTCGTAGCACTCCTCTCCCGAGGGTGTACCCAGGATTAGGGAAACATACATCTCCTCGCCATTGATAAGAAAGCATTAAGTCTGCCATGCAAAGCGTCAACCTCATCAAGCCATTGAAACCGTGTGACCGTTTGCATACACCTCAGCTTAGGTTTTTTATTATTAATCTGAGATTCCCTAAAACATGTTTGACAAGCGTCAACTTGATCCTCGTTATATCAGTGGAATGTTTAGATTAAAATTCTGGAGAGTACGCAGTTAAAGATGTAACCCGCATTCCTCCCCGTTCTAATATCGGAAAATTTTTTTACGCCTGTCTAAAGCTGGGGTATTTCGAACTGGCTTATGAGGTTATGTAGTGGGCTTTACTGATGTTAGTACCAGATTATAATTCCTCAGACTCTTGCCTGTACTTAACCGTGTAATTCCTGTTTGTTGAAACAACATTCCTCCCCACTTTCCCCAAAAGTTTTTTTTTATAAAGATCGGATATCGCAGACTTTATTTATTTATAACAATGGCTTAGATGATCTCTGATTGGTGAATTACTTTTGCCTGGTAAGGATTAACCAGGGAATTTTATTGCTAAATACGCATTGTATTATCGTTCTGCGAGGCAAAAATATCAAGACATTCAGATTACTGACAATGTACCGGAAAACTGGGGAAACCTCGCCCTTTTTGCAATGGGGTGGTAAATTGCCTGGATGACAATGGTAGTGGGCCAGTCAAAGATTGCTGGGTGCAATTGTTAAAAATTTACACCACAACCCTGGGCATTTTGGGAATTGGAGGGATAGGGGGATGGCTTATCTCGACTGGTCTATAAAACATGCAGTTTAAAGCAACATTCTGCTCGCATTGGACACCTTTTCAGTGGTTTACTCGCTCTCAAACCACTCTCACAGAACTGGTATTCCTACAAGTATTCCAAGCTTCTAAAATTATATGTACTATAGCCTTGGGAACCGGAGCTGTGATGACGTAGAGGCACATTTTAAATAGAGACTGAGCAAAGTGGTCATTATGCAAAACGTATGCAGAGTGTCGTGGCTACAGTGTGAGAGATAGCACTTTATGGACAACTGGTGCTGGTACAAAAATATTCACCTGCCAAGTCTTGTCACTTGCAGCGTTTTCCAAACCATCTCTGACTCATGCAGGTTCCAATTGAGCCATTTTGAGCCAAACTTTGCTGGGAATCGGGTATTATATTTTGGACATGCACATTTTTATATGGTCGAGTCAATACTAATCGTACTGGTGTTTCTACAGATTAAAAATAGAAACATTGTAGCTATGCAAGAACGATTGCTAACCTTACCAAGCCATTAAATGGTGCAAAATTGCAACTCATTGAGAGAAACCTATCATTACCTAAAATACAGACTTGCTTACAACTGCATAGCAACTAGCCAAGGTTTTTGGAACCGCTAGCCCTATGTTTCATAACATCATACTCTTAGAAATCTATGCAAAAAACAGCTTTGTCGATGTATTCGATACAATCCGGCTGAAAATGAAGTGTAATGGCAAACTCTTGCTACGAACCCTGAGCAGTAACCGTTGACTGATGATATCAATTGCAACTCCGCAACACTGAAATTTTCTCAAATGAGGACATCTGTCATGCTAACCATGTCAGGATGAGGGGAATTCTTTTCTGCATTACTCAATGATGAGGCCGTTATTGATAGTAGAATGGCGTAACTCACTGGGGCTACCCCCACCTGTAGTCCCACGGTTATAGCTTATGCGGTCACATGGCGTATAAGTGCTGAAATAGCCGGTTGCTGAGGGAATCCAGTCCACGCTAGTTCTGGCTCCCGTTACGGTCTGAGATGACGAGCTCATTAGCATAGAAAACTCATTTGCACGGTGAAAGAACTACAAGAAGTTGTGGATTTGTATGAATCAAATATTTGGCGAGTCGTGTGAACTGCAATTTTGCAAGAAATTCATAGTGTTCCCTTCACATCGCAATACCGTGGTGCAGGGATGTGTCATCAATTCGAATTTGATAGAACTTCTGATCCTGTTTGGAGACTGCAGATGTTTGAACTCTCAGTCTCAGTTTAGTTCAGAAGAAACAGTTTTTTTCTTCGATAATTTTACTGATTGTGTCCGCTTAACGGTCAGGATGTGCAAAAGATTATCACCTTGGGTAGAGCACTTTTGGACCAATGAAATGTAGGATAAAGAAATCAAGGAGTATTTGCACAAACTCCGATTCTTTGTTTTCACTGGTACGTTATGTTTTATATTCTGACGCCCCTGTTGACAGATAACCACACGTAATACTCTTCTTTGGAACAAAGAACAACTGCTCAAGGCTTGGGTAACACAATTTACAGATAATGGTAGCCTATTGAGACAAGTAGCCAGAACGGCAGGTATTGTTTGCACTTCCGTCCATTATCAAACGTCCTCATTTAGCGGAAGATAGTGATCTTACAAACGCATTATTACAGCTTAGCAAACTATGACTCACGTTGAATACAAAGCCGGAGGGTCCCATTCATGAAAATTTTAGTTTGTTAAGTGGAGGCAATCTTGGTTGGAATGCAACAGCAGCCCCCTAATCTATTGATACAGGGTCCTCACCTCAGTGCCTCCAAGTGCATTCTGACAGCCCACTGGAAAGATATAGATCTTGTCAGATAAGCTACTCACAAAGACAATAATCCAAATAGCCTAGCTGTTACAAAGAAGGGTCAATTGTTCAACTGTTCCAGACATCAGTGAGACTTTATCCGCACCTGTAAAATGGGTGCATCCATATACAAGCGTCATGAATCATCACTGATTTGTTCAGTGAACCGGACACAATTAAAGAAAGACTTCTGATTTTATCAGCTTTCATTAATTAATACTTATTAGCGACCTGATAAACGTTAGATGTGACAGGTTTTTGCATTATGGGCTGGTTTGATATTACATAGACAATCTTTAATCTTAATCTTCACATCAATACTTTATTTCACGTTGGTTTTATGCAGCATATTGTAATCGACAAGTCAATAGTTTCATAAAAAAGATGTTGCAGTCTGTGAAAACACCAAAAAAACGGAGCATCAACTCTATATGTGAATCTAGTCCTGTTGCCCATAAATAATACATCAAGAGAGGATAGTCATCACTCAATGGTGCAGCAACCATCCTTCCGTAATTTTGTTGTACTTCCCACCACTCAGTGCCACCCTCGATTTGATTTTTTTAAATGGTTCAAGTTTATGATCTGTTCATTCTGTCATCCCATAAAGGAGCTTAGCAATTCTCCTTATGTTAGTTATAAGATTTATAGCGCCCGATTTGGCTCCGGTTCACTTCATCACCATTAAACTATAACTTGGCAGACTCGTCCTATAATAAATTCTCGGTCTCAACAACTGAAAAATCTCTGCAGTCTCGAGATGCTTCTAAGAAGTTCTGATTAATAATCCCCGCGGTGAAAAAAACTCCAGTTTTCCCTGGTTTTCTTCTCATTCCTTCAAGGGTGAGTCATAAAATTACCCTATCCGTCATCTAAATCACACAATCTCTGATCGGTTACATAGATTATCCCAGTGCCGATCATTATGGAGGGTTATACGCTTGATACATAGTCGAGTATTCGTATCCTGCAGCATTCCTGCGACGGATCAACTCATGCTTTGTAGGATTAAATCAAACAATTGTGTCTCATGGGACCTCATGCCGATGACTTTTTTTTATTTGCATTTATTTACGTAGTAATCCGCAAATACGGGGAAATCCCTGCTCTGTCAGTGACCTATTGGTGGGCAAATTAATTGTGCAATATTTACATTTTTTCATGCAAAATCTTGACAATGGCTTTCTCCAACGGCTTTGCTGATAAACATTCTTTATGCTGTTGTAATCTATTATGATTCCAACGTGATTCTAATGCGTTGCCGAAAAAAGTCATACCTTCATAGCTGTTAGGGGTAAATAAAGCCCCTTCCTTTGCAGTTACAAGTTACATTTCCAGCTCATAAGAACTCAAGTCTCTGCTAAGGTTACAGTTTTCATATAGCCCTGTTATCATCTAGAGCCCTGTGTGTCGGACTGCCCATGTGACTACCTATGTGGAGAAGCTTCGCCGTGTAAGCCATTGTTCATTGATGTATGACGGGTTCTTGTTGTGGGTCATCGATTTGTAGATCGAATGATGCCGGGCGTAGCCGCATCCTTTAAAAATGAATTAACTGACATGAATCCGTGTGACGCTCGACTGATACCCATTTAGACTTCCCGAGCCCAGTAGCCAATCAAATTGTGACACTCGAGCTTGACGTTCTGATTGGCGGATAATTCTCGTACCTACATGTAACAGGCATGGTATCTTCCGCGATTACTTTGTAACAGGAGACATCGTTCCCTTCTCTTGTTTTGCAGTGCTAAATGCTCACTTTGACGTCATCCAGTTTCAAATGGATCCCTTGACTTCAACAAACACCTTTTGATTGAAAAAAGACATCAAAGCTGCGGCTACCAATTATAGTTCTGGATCATGCACAGTGTTGTCATTCCACTCAAGGCCGTCACCTCTCTAGTGCTAGCTGCTCATGGTCATCTCTTTCTCTGCTTCAAATGTACAGTTGATCCCACTGCGATGTACAGTGTGCAAACTTTCATCAAGTCACAAAAGTTTTCATTTCTGCAGATGATGATGACGGCTTGTGGAAATACTATTAGGAATTCTATCGGAGTCACGTAAGTGTTCAGTCATTTCCGGAGTAGATGCCAGATGACTATGAGGTCAATGGAATCACATAAGTTATGTTTTTAAAATTCTCTTTCTAAATTTTATTACCTTTGACCGAACCTTACCCAGTATCATTTATATGATACTAGGCATTACTATAAAAATAACCGTTAAGTCTCCACATCGCATAAAAATAAATAAAAATCCCCTGTTTTAAAATAGATGTCCACTGTTTTCGCTCGCAGACACCTGGATAATAGTTCAAATACATTGATCCCAGACAGAATCCGAGCCGTTGCTGCTAATCCTCAGATCATCTCAGTCCTGAGTCTGTCAGTCAATGGTGCAGCTGCTTGACAATAAACTCGCTCTCCTTCCCACTCCCCACCTCGTCATGGCGACTGTCATTTCCAATTAAGGAGAAGCGGTGGCTAAGATAGGGCATTCGACTTTCGAACAGGTGTATTCGATTCCAAGTTTGTGTGTATCTTTGTTCTCCCTCCCCCGTCGGTTTCGGATCATGATGTTAAGTCTAGGATGGCCCCTCACATACCAAGACATGGACCATCCTGAAAGAGAGCCGTCGGCTTGGTGAAGTCATCCACATAAAACAAGTGATCTTATCTTGTCTTAACTGAAAATGAGAACTTTAGTCACACTGTTTTGATACGAGTCAGGGTTGTTGTTTAGTTGTCTTAGAGACTGGCATACCCAGCACAGGATGTTACGTAGTCCCAGACTGTGTCATCACGCGGATCCCAACCTCACTGTCTCACTGTGTGTCATTGGAATCCGCGCAGCGCTAGCCCTAGATTCCTCGCATGGCAGGTGACCACTATAGCGAGAATTCTTGAAGATTATCACTGGTCACATTCCGTACGGTGGCTTTAACCTCACCCTATTTCCTCTTTACGCATAGCTTGCATACCCGCGCCTGACCAGACCCATGGCGGCATAACCAACTTGCTTCATCTCGACTTGTTCTTTCCTTATCCTGCATGCGGACGAATAACGAATTACAGTTTTCATCCAATGGTCAACTGAGCTAGCCACTTTCCGTGAATGATTTACCTTGAACCTAACCTGGAACTTGGAATCATCTTGCAGTCTTTTCTTGATTACTCTGTGCATGCAAATGATAAAAAATTAAATCTTGTAAGTGTAAGATGTTTCTAACACCATATGTGCTGTATTGAAGTATCATGACTATAAATATGCATGTATACACACACCGTTGAAAGGGTTCAGGCAGACGGTAGGGACTTTTCCATTAAGGCCAACTGTCTGGGCCAAACCCTGCGAGCATTTGCTCAACATATTCTGTCGAGATATCCAAGAACTCCGCACCGAATCTGCAGCTATCACTCGAACACTGATCGGTGTTCCTTCCCATACTGGGTGGTCTTTCTGGCAGCGAAATGAATGTGAAGTACCACCCCCATCCACCCCACCGATTCCCATGGCAGCCAAGGCTATAGTGACTTCATCCCTCTACTCAATGAAAATGACTCATTGGATAAGCCCCCACCCTCTGGACATAACAAATGTTTTAGCTCCTCGTGAAAAAGACTGTACGGTTTCTGCTGGATCAGGCATAGATTAAGCTCGAATTTACCCGCTTGAACCCAATTTTTTATGTTTTCAAAGTTTTTGGGAGACACAGATGCTACCAATTGTGGGCTTTCTTTCTCCCTGTCACTAACTGTAGTTTTCAAGTGGACGCACTCACACTACCCTCCAGTAGAATGTAAACATATCGCTACCACTCCAACTGTAGCATTCCGAAGAGAGGGCGATTATTTTGCTGAAATACTTGAACTAAAATAATCGAGGTTATTGCCAGGCTGGCTGTAGGGTGGTATGCTCTGATTGATTAATGTGGCCACAATATAAGGTCAGTTATATGGGAATGCGACAGACGACACAAGAATCACAAGCATGCATGGGGGTTCTGGGTTCATGGAGTAAATAATAGTGGTGAACTAACCATAAAGTACAGCTGAGTAAAATATATAGAATATAATAAACGAGTAAGCAATATATGTAGAAAG
>Ga0224501_10005067_pt1 | contig 10390 bp, 8 predicted proteins | sample SF_Oct11_sed_USG_4_FD_169105 | JGI IMG/M metagenome (GOLD analysis project Ga0224501, IMG submission 169105) | Sediment microbial communities from San Francisco Bay, California, United States - SF_Oct11_sed_USGS_8_1 | ecosystem: Environmental > Aquatic > Marine > Sediment | place: USA...
AGCCAGCGCTATCCACCGTTTGGCTAATGAAGTTCGTAGGCATACCAAATTCAATTTCGCCAAACTTTTCTCCAGAGACAATCACGTCAGTTCTACTGTCAAATATGTTGTCGTCTACGTAATTGATTAAAACATCCTCTTTGAACGGGCGATCAAGCAGGTCTGGTATTCCATCTTGCGCCAGCACATTACCATTCGCACCGTGAATTCGTACATACAAAACATCGTGGTTGTTGAGCAGATTTCTTACCAAGTCTTGCAGAGTTGCTACGTCGGTAGTAATAATGGCGTCTCTAGATGCGCTTTGAAAGAGACTGGCTACTTCTTTAACCCTACGCTGGAGCTGTTCTTCATTAGTCTGTTTAAGAATGGCTAGTCCACTGAAAATCAAGCTGGCAAGCAAAACTATTTCAATAATTGCAATTCCCAGAATCGTTTTTAATCGAAAACTCATACTCTACCAGGTACTCATTTGACTAGGCTTTTCCAGTTCAACAGGGGCGAATAACGACTAACACATAATGGTATCGGGCCAATTCACAGAATATTTATAAAGCCACTCGAATCGACTAAATTTCGATCATTCGCGACTATGAGAATTTGTTCAAAAAAAACAAATAGATAAGTAAATTTCCCGCCATTTTGTGGCAGTTGCCAGCAGGACGTTAAAATTATTGCTATATTGCTTGTATAGCACGTCCGATACATTACTCTATATGCAACACCAAGATTCCCCACCACCAAGTAGCGAGATATCACTGATGCGAATTCTGATCGATTCGTCATCCCCCCTATTACTTCCTTTTGTAATTAGTCTAGTTATTATCGTAATGATGGTCTTGTTCAGTTTTGTCTATTTCGGGGCGATCGCTATTGATTATGTGTATTCCGGATTTTTTTTGTCTCTATTGATATCAACCGGTGTTAGCGCGCTGATACAGTTTTTCAAATCTGAACTCAGATCGAAGGACGCCGCCATTGAGCAACTCAGCAACACGGACCCCCTCACCGGACTTACAAATCGCAGACACTTTTTCGAACTCGCACGGCACGAATTTCAGTTGGCCAAGCGCGAAAACAACAGCCTTTGCATGGTATTAATTACCCTCGATAATTTGTCGGAAGTTAATAATCAATCTGGTCAGTTGCGGGGAGACCAACTACTCAATATGCTGGCCGTTAAGTGTAAAGATGTATTGCGAGCCAACGATCTGCTGGCACGTTATAGCGGAAACGAGTTTGTTATCCTCTTGTATGGTTGCCTGGAGTCCCATACCGATACTGTGATTAGCAGATTAAAGGAACAAGTTTCCATACTTAATCGAGAAACAATAAAATTTAATATGCGAGCGGATATCGAACTAAAGGCAACCTGCCTAACAAAAGATATCAGTACCTTTGACGATCTGATCAAGGCTTTGAAAGGCCAAATTACCCACGCATAAGAGCTAACGGGTATAGTTTACTGGGAAGCGACAAATAAAATTACTCCCCTCTCCTAGCCTGCTTACCACCTGTAGCTGACCATGGTATCGATCCAATATGTGTTTAACAATCGATAAACCCAGTCCAGTGCCGCCACTTTCTCTGGACCTGTCCTTTTCCACTCTATAAAAACGTTCTGTTAAACGAGGAATATGATGTTGAGCTATACCTGGCCCATTGTCTTTTACGGACAATACACCTTGTTGATGTTCTAGTTTCCAACTAATGGCAATATCACCCCCTTCGGGCGTATAGCGCAACGCGTTACTCACAAGGTTGCTAACCAGGCTATAGATCTCCCTGGCCTCCCCTTTGAGTTTTAAATCTGCCTGCACATCCAGGGTAATGCTATGTTCGGTGGCGCTTTTGTCATAGGTGTAATCCTTCACCACATTTTCAATCACAGCCTGCATATCCACATTCTCATTGCTTACTAAATGTGGCTCTGTTTCCAGTTTGGATAGCATCAACAAGTCCTTGACCAGATTTTGCATCCGTACTGTCTGATGAGACATATTCAGCAATGCCTTCTCACTTAGCTCGCCGTTAACGGCCTCCTCCTGTAACATCTCCAAGTAGCCACTTAACACGGTCAGTGGGGAGCGCAGTTCGTGCGACACATTGGCAATGAACTCCTGTCGCATATCTTCTAACTTGGATATGTGTGTAATGTCCCTGCATATAAGCAATTTTTGACTACTGCCGTAAGGAATCAATAACAGACTCAGCTCATAATCACCGTTTGCCCCTGATGTGATTGTAATGGGAACACTTTGGTCTGTTTGACTGAGATACCGCCTGAACTCAGGCTGGCGAATTAGATTCAAGACTGGTTGCCCAACATCTTCTTCATTATTTAGGCCCAGAAGATTTTGGGCCGCCAGGTTTGCCCACTCAATATAGTTTTTCTTGTTGAGTATCACCATGCCATCAGGCAAAGCCTGCGCCGCTTCCTGAAATCGTACCAACATATTGGTAAGCCTGGCGCGGTTTTGTCTGGTCTCCTTGTCGATCTGGTAGATCTCATTAAACAACTCCCCCCAGATACCTGTTATCTCTGGAAGGTCTTCCTTTTTACGCTCCTTGAGCCAGCTATAGAGGGTAAACAGATTGCGGTGCGTTTTAAACTGATAGACCAGTAACACCAGAAATAACGCAAGAAAAGGATAGCCTAGGATCAGCCCCATTAAACCGGCCAAAACCGAAACGAAGACCAGCACTACTAATTCTTGGCGTTGAGAAGGATGCATCTAAGCCTTGGACGAGAAACGGTATCCTTCACCTCGCACTGTTTGGATGAGGGTTTCGTGACCGTAATCTGCCAGGGCCTTACGTAAACGACGGATATGCACATCCACCGTACGCTCCTCAACCACTATGCTCATACCCCACACCTTGTCCAAAATTTGTGCTCGATTAAAGACTCGCTCCTGGTTTTCCATAAAAAATCGCAACAAGCGGAATTCGGTCGGCCCGAGTTCCAGCACCTGATCTCCACTGTAGACGCGATGGGAAATTGGATCAAGCCTTAGATGACCAACGCTAAGGGAATCGGCACCTGTTTCGGCTCCCTGGCTGCGACGCAGCAGGGCACGCACTCGGGCCCGCAACTCGCGAGTGGAAAAAGGCTTGACCATATAGTCGTCGGCGCCACTATCTAGGCCCTGGATCATATCCTGCTCCTCGGCCATGGCCGTCAGCATGATGATGGGTATATTTTTAAGATTTTTGTCTCGACGAACTCGTCTGGCAAACTCTATCCCACTGATACCGGGTAACATGCGATCAAGGATGATGAGCGACGGCAAGTTGTCTGTGAGGTAACGCTGGGCCTGATTAACATCCTCGGCCTCTACGCAATACAGCCCATCCATTCCAAGGGCCATCACTACCATTTCTCGGATTGCCCGTTCATCCTCTACGATCAGGATTTCTACTTCTTTTGCCATTGCACTGTTGTACTTAACTGGTTTACCTTGGAGTTAAACACAGTTTTATGACAAAAACATGACAAGGGTGGTATGCGTTGACGCCTTACAAGGCATCGCAAACGCGCTGTAACTTCTCTCGCACCTGCATGCCTATGTCTTCAATTCCAGCCTTGTCTACCAAACCTAGAACCGCTTTTGGGTCCATAAATGCGACCGTGATGCTGCCATCTTCTTCCTCTCGGACCACCACATTGCAAGGAAGCAAAAGACCGATATCGGGATCGGTATCCAGGGCCTTATTGGCAAATCCCGGATTACAGGCCCCCAAAATTGTGTAGGGACGCTTGTCGATATCCAGTTTTTTCTTCAATGTTGCCTTTACATCGATTTCAGTCAGCACCCCAAAGCCTTCTTTTTGCAACTCTTCAGTTACCTTGGCCTTGGCCGCCTCGAAATCTGTGCCTACTTTAGCGCTAAAACCGTACATACTGATCTCCATTGTGATTAGTGGGTATGATTATGTCCGTCGTCATGAGCCTGATTTTTGGGGGAATCGATCGAATTCCGGTGACTTCCCATGGGATCGTCTCCATTTCCGTGTGCAGCCCCGTCACCATGTGAATGGCCATGGCCTTCCCCTGACGATTGGGGTAAGGAGATCACGCCCAGTCCATGACGATATACCAATTCAGCCCCATGCCAAGCAGTAGTCACCAAAAGTGTGACCGAAATAAACAAGATCGCCATAAAGCCCAGTGACTCATCATGGTCTTTTTTACTATGCACGATAGACAAAATAGTAAGACAAAAATACATAAGCACGGTAACCAACGCCCAATTACGATGTTCAGTCATCGCCAGATGCGAAGGGGTGTCATGATCTACGGTATTGTATGCATAAAAGCCTGCTGCCAGTGTCAGGAGGGTAATTGCACTGCCAATCCATAGGTTCCAGCGCGCATATACCCTCGCCTGATACCGTACATTGTAACTAGGTCCAAATCGGGCAATCAGGAATGCAACAAACGATACCATCAGCAATGCGACGGTAAAGTGTACAAACATGGGGTGCCAATTGGGGATGATTTCAATCATTAGTATGGTCCCTATAACTAATCCTGCCCTCTAATCCTAGCAAATCATTTTCAATGGTGCTCGTTATTGTCACTTAAGGGCTGAAACGACATTCGTTAGTGTCTGCTATCCTGCTGTTCTTCCTAACGCCAACCCTTAAAGTAGTGTTGAATATCTACCGATACCCCACCATAAATAATTGCCACCGCGTAAATTCAACCCTATAAGTGAATAAGGAAAAGATGATGAATAGAGCAACTAATTCAAAGGCTGCTGCTGTCGTAACGAGTCTGCTTTTACTCACAGCCTGCTCAAGCAGCGACAGTACTGACCCAAACACTGAAAACAAGGCATTAACAAAAACCTACGCTTTTTACCAAACGGCACCTAATGGTATTTTGTATCATGTGGACCCAGACTCCCCTAGCACACCCGGTAATACAAAAATATCCGGTACAAGTACCGATTTCTCTGGCTCGAATATCGGTGAAAATGTATTTAATGGGAGCCTAGACTCCAGTGTGGGAAGTGTTACGGACTTTCATATAAAATATCATCTATTTACCGATACCACCTCGTCAAGTATATATAAAATTCAATCTGTTACGTCAGCAGGTGCCGCTGTGGCCGCTCAAGTTTCCAGTGAGTCCAATTTTATAAAGGCAAGTTATTGCGGAAACTCTTATCAAGCATACAATGATTTGGCGAATCCGGAAAATTCTGTTTTCGCATACAAATACGACACAACCACCGGTGGATTGAACGATTGTTCGGCTAAAGAATGGCGCTATATCACCATGGACATGGATAGTAGCACGGCCCCCAAATTGGTCGGCGGGAATCCTATACTCGCACTGATGTCGAGCACAGGGGCAATCAGCGGGTTTGTAGTCAAATCCGGCAACACAATCAATAAAACTGCCGCCGATTTTTCTGGCCCTACTGAGATTACCAAGCAGTCTGGGGCATCATTTACCGATATAGCGAATATCAAGAAAAGAGGTGAAGACGGGGATTACTTTTTGTTAAGTTTTGAACATAGCACGGGCCCGGTTTTCATACTTAGACGCTATAATCAAACAGGGTTAAGCACTTCTTCCGCACTGCATACTAGCTCTGTCGCATTCTCCCGTTTCAAAGAAGACGGGAAAAACGTTTATTTTATAGACAATGCAGACAATACCCTGCGTCGCATATCGATAGCTGACACAACGGAGACCACGAGCACTGCAATAGCCACTTTTTCAGGCGCTTTTTCTAATAGCCTGTACCTGACTGATAGCCACATTGTATTTGTCGATAACAACGACGGTACCCTCTATTCGGTCTCCAGATCTGCTACCGACACCTCTACGAAGACCGCTTTAAAAGATTCATCCAATGTGAACATCAACGCGATAACTTCAATTGCTGCGGTAGGCGGTAACTACGTCTATTACTACGATCAGGCAACAAAGACCGCGGGAGTGACTGTTGTAGGCGGAGCAACAGGTGTCGCGGAATATAAGGGAACTTACACCCCCACCGCTGGAGGAGCCGCAGTTGATGGCGGCGCTGAATGGACAGGAACGGACTTGACCACCTCTATCACTGCTGGCAGCGTAGGCCTCATTACAAAGCATGTTTTTCTAACACAAGCGATTGGAGACAATATGTCCGGGCAAGTAACCTTCCAACACTCAGTTTGGGATGCGGCCACCAATACACAAGCTGCTGTTTTAGGAGAAACAACTGAGCTGTCAGCCGTAATGTTTAAAACACCGAGCCTGGGTAATAATCAAATCGGAACGATCGGTGATGGCACGACACCTACTGGGGATGACGTCTATTTTACTAATAAAACAAGCGGCTCTTTAACAAAGGTCGCAGATACCCCGCTTAATACGTTTGTAATATTCTAAGTACTTTCAAAAAAAGGGGCGCTATCCATTTTGCGCCCCTTTTTTCACACCTTCTGTACCACCTCCGTTTCGCCATTTCGTGATACCCTTGTCAGACGCGATAGATGGAGAAACTTTTTTGGCTGGTCTACAACTTGGGGGCGTCCTATTTTTAGCACTGATCGCATTTACCGCCTGCTCTCCTCCCCCCGAAAGGGATTTGGGCGGGGAACAGGTCAAGGTCCCAGTCCTGCATGAAAGCTATCTCTATTTTCAAGATAGCGGGCAGCTATTCGGAGTTGCTATCGAGGCACCAGAAGAACTCGCCATACCCATTACTGCTGTGGGGCTTTCCGCTCCCTTTACGGGAAAAACCTTTGTATCGAACTTCTTAAGACCGGCCCCGGTCTATAGCCTAATGGCCGACACCCTCGGAAGCGGTCTGATCAATACTCGAGTCTATGCCCGTATTTTTGATTTTGAAAACCGCTGGTGGATACTCACCAACGGCGAAAAAGCACCCATACTTCGCAAATTGACACTCGCCAACACCAGCGGCTTATGCAGCGACACGCCAAGGGTTTTTCACTACTACCTAAATCCCGATTTTTCCTCCCTGAATTGGACAGTGGACCTGGATCAGGCCGGGAGCCCCTCACCGTGTAACCCTTGGGGGGCAGACGGCTCCGAAATTTCCTCCACGTTCCTAAACGAGACTGAAACGGGTGAGCTCAGAGGTGCCCTTTACCCTGTGGCAGATGTGCACGACAGCCAGGGTGTAATCTTAGGGTTTATTGCTATTCGAGGACCCAGGCTGGTTGTTTTGAACGCCCTCAATACCGCCTTCGGCCCTAAGCAAACAGAGATTTTCGGCACGGATGTGGATATGGCGTGGAAAATTGCTGAATCCAACGGTAGTGTTCTGTTGCTGCTAGAAATCGCAGGCACACACAGTATCCATCGCTATACACTTGGCGACGAAACGATCAGCGACGCAATCGAATCAACACCCGCCGGAGATTTCTCCCAATTTCATAGTGATGGCAGCTCTGCCTACTATGTGATGAGCAACAAAATATATCGTTTGCCCATCACCGGCACGTCAACCGGAGCCACGTTGTTGACTACAGCAAGCGGCGCAATTAGCGGCGACAGCCTGCAACTGGGTGCAAATCGCCTACTCTATCAACAGAATGATGGAAGCCTGTGGACAGTGGGCAAATCGGCCAGTGCAGAAACCGCTGTTCAGCTAACGACAGATGGAAGCATAGCCATAGTAACAACTCCTCCTGTGTACCTTGCAGGAGAGTGGGTTTACTACAATAGTGGGCCCGACGCGGGCCGAGTCAAAACAGACGATAGTGAACACTTAATCACATTCCCCGACGCACAATGGGTGGGAGCAGATTACAAAGATGCCACTGTGGTAGACGCAGATTTTCAACTAGACAAAATATTCTTGTATTACAAAAGCACAGAGTTGGGTAAAGAAAATACTCGCATACTCTATTCCTTTAACGGGGAGGCGGCTACGTTAGACTTGCACCTGGGGAGCGTTGAAGCACAAGCCGTAGCCAACTTTGGAACACCCGCTTTTGGTCTGTATCAACTGGGCATAATCGGAAATAGTGTGTACTTTATCAATAAAGAAAAAGGGCTCTCGCTGAGGAAGGTCCACGAGTCTGTAAACACACTGAAGATACTGGACTAGTCTTTTCGTGAGCGCCACACCTCGGGCAATAGTTCAAACTCACTGGCCTGATTCAAAATAAACTCTTTAAAGGCACTGGCAACAGGAGACAGACGTTTCCCTTTACGATGCACCACATACCAGTGACGCATAATGGGGAAGTCTTCCACATCCAATATCTTGAGCCGACCCGTCTCCAGTTCCAGTCTAACGGTGTGTATGGACACCACCCCCAGACCCAGTCCGGCCTGAACTGCCTGTTTGATAGCCTCATTACTGGTCATTTCCATACTGGTCACGACATCTACCCCGTGGTCCGAGAGAAAGCGCTCCATGGCAATTCGAGTACCCGAAGCCCGTTCCCGTACTACGAAGGTCTCCTGAGTAAGTCGGGAAAGTGGTATGCTTTTTTTCTTAGTCAATTCGTGATCCAGCGAAGCGATTACCACCAGGGGGTTGTCCATAAAGGGGACCACCTCCAGATCCATGTCTCGCGGCGGCCTACCCATGATGACCAAGTCCTTTTCGTTGGCGACCAGCTGATCCAATAGCGTACCTCTATTCGTTACGTCCAAACGATAGTTAAGATCTTCATATTCCTTGGAAAAAGCTGCCAATAGGCGGGTGGCAAAATCGTTGGCGGTGGTGGCCACGGAAATATCCAGCGTGCCCCTATGCAGGCCCTTGATGTCTTGTAACACCCCCTCGGCCTCGTCAAGAAGCCGCAACATTTCCCGGCTATAGTGGTGCATCTCTTTACCCGCTGCGGTGAGGTAGTTCTTCTTACCCAGCTGCTCAAAGAGCGGGATACCCAGATGTTCTTCCAACTGTTTGATTTGCATGGAAACAGCGGGCTGGCTCAGGTACAATTCCTCCGCTGCACGGGTATAGCTGAGATGACGGGCGACAGACTCAAAAACCCTTAATTGTCTTATAGTTATGTGTAACATGCCTCACCATAAGTATTACTTTATGGTTTTTATTATAAATATTTAATTTACTTTATGCTACCGCTCCCTATAATACTCAACATCGTGAAACGAAATTTAATTCACCGTTTCATACCGATTTCTTTATTTGTTTCTAGGAGGAAATAATGGCTGAAAAGACCTATAACGCGGGTGTAAAAGAATACCGCGAAACTTACTGGATGCCCGATTACACACCTAAAGACACTGATCTTTTGGCGTGTTTCAAAGTTACCCCACAACCTGGTGTTCCTCGTGAAGAGGTTGCTGCTGCGGTAGCTGCTGAGTCTTCAACTGGCACCTGGACCACTGTGTGGACCGACCTTTTAACTGACCTTGACCACTACAAAGGTCGCGCATACGCCATCGAAGACGTTCCTGGCGACGACACTTGCTTCTATGCCTTCGTTGCATACCCAATTGACCTTTTCGAAGAAGGTTCAGTTGTAAACGTACTGACTTCTTTGGTTGGTAACGTATTCGGTTTTAAAGCACTACGCGCTCTTCGTTTAGAAGACATCCGCTTCCCAGTTGCTTACGTTATGACTTGTAATGGACCACCACAAGGTATCCAGGTTGAGCGTGACATCCTAAATAAATACGGTCGTCCTTTGTTGGGTTGTACTATCAAGCCTAAGCTTGGTCTTTCAGCTAAAAACTACGGTCGTGCTTGTTACGAAGGTCTTCGTGGCGGTCTTGACTTCACTAAAGACGACGAAAACGTTAACTCTCAGCCATTCATGCGCTGGAGACACCGTTTTGACTTCGTAATGGAAGCTATTCAAAAGGCAGAAGCCGAAACTGGTGAGCGTAAAGGTCACTACCTGAACGTAACTGCACCTACTTCTGATCAAATGATGGAGCGTGCTGAATACGCGAAAGAAATCGGCGCACCTATCATCATGCATGACTACTTGACTGGCGGTCTGTCAGCTAACACTCAACTAGCACAATGGTGTCAAGCCAACGGTATGTTGTTGCACATTCACCGTGCGATGCATGCGGTACTTGACCGTAACCCACACCACGGTATCCACTTCCGTGTACTGACTAAAGTACTTCGTCTGTCTGGTGGTGACCATCTTCACTCCGGTACTGTTGTTGGTAAGCTGGAAGGTGACCGTGAAGCCACTCTTGGCTGGATCGACATCATGCGCGATTCATACATCAAAGAAGATCGCTCACGCGGTATTTTCTTCGACCAGGATTGGGGTTCAATGCCTGGTGTTATCCCAGTTGCTTCCGGTGGTATCCACGTATGGCACATGCCAGCACTGGTTAACATCTTCGGTGATGACTCCGTACTTCAATTCGGTGGCGGTACTCTTGGCCATCCTTGGGGTAACGCTGCAGGTGCTGCCG
>Ga0224501_10005068_pt1 | contig 10390 bp, 7 predicted proteins | sample SF_Oct11_sed_USG_4_FD_169105 | JGI IMG/M metagenome (GOLD analysis project Ga0224501, IMG submission 169105) | Sediment microbial communities from San Francisco Bay, California, United States - SF_Oct11_sed_USGS_8_1 | ecosystem: Environmental > Aquatic > Marine > Sediment | place: USA...
TTTGCCGTATGTACCTAGGGAGATTTTTCGTGTGACTTAAAAATGACATCTCACTGTATGACCTTATGGCGACGTAACAATCACCACATCGGTTGGTTCGGGAGAATTTTTCTAACATCTCTTCACGAGTAGCGTATTTGTTGCGCTGCAGTGAACAGGGAACCAGACTTCCGTCAGGCATTACGACAAGAAACCTTACGCCCGCTTTACAATTTGGCATATATTTTTGTTCAAAGAATTTTAAAGTATCTCGGAGCGTGAGGTCCGGGTTTACTAGATGAGTACCTTGCTTCTTCAATATTATTAGTTCGTTAATAGCGTGACGTAAAATTTCCAAATCCTCTCCGTTATTAAGGCAATAGTCCTTATTCCCCGTCCGACGTGCAGTATATGCACTATATGACATGTCTACATCCCACTCAGCAGCCTTTTTTGCCAAAGGCAATATTTCCCTCACATTAGCTTGAGTTATGGCTGTGTTCAAAATAATATCCCGGTAGCCAAAACTCGCTAGATGTGGAAGCGTCCGCTCCAAACGTTTATAGAGACCAGGCCGTTGGCGAAATTCGTCATGACGCTCATCAGGGAAGTCAAGAGATACGGAAAATTGATCGATGCCTGCTTCACGTAACTGCAGGTAATTGCCCTCATTCAGTAGCACTCCATTGGTAACAAGTATCGCATATTTCACCCCAGCGTGCTTGATAGCTTTTACTATGGCTGCTATATCCTTACGTAGAAGTGGCTCACCACCAGAAATCTGTACTGCAAGCGGCTTCAGGCGCTGAGTTAAGTCCCCATACTCTTCTGGGGTAATCTGCTTTTCATGTTTTATGACCCCCCCAAGGTCGCAGTGAAGGCAATTACAGTTACAGGAAAGCGTTACTTCGTAAGAAACTACTATGGGGCGATTAGTTATGTAGTTACGTATACCGCTCGTGAAAAGCTCAATTCCCTGCAATAGCGAAACATTTGCCATTATCTCGTAATAACCTCGGTTTACTACTTGAAGCCGAGCACGGTACAGTGATTCAGTTTTGATGAATATATTAACATTACCCTGTTCAGCATCTTGCCCAAAATGGAATCAGGATTGACCAAAACATTTAATCGCTCGTATGCATTCACGTATTTCAGCATCATTGTAAGTAATATAGACAAGCTTACAAATCCTCTATAAGAGACAGAGGACATTTTTTTGAACCCGGCATTCTGGAGGATGTCCGCAAGAGTTTTTGTAGTAAATTGGTTGAGATGAAGCCTCTTTATATCCCACCACCTTTTCCTTAAGATTTTCGCCGGTATCCCTTCAATATTTGGAGTTGATGCTACTACCAGCCCTCCAGGCTTGAGTATCCTATGAACTTCTTTGAGCATCACGAGTGGGTATGGCACATGCTCCAGAACTTGCCATAGAGTAACTACATCAAAATGATTCTCAGGAAACCGCATTTCCTCAAAGGGCTTTGCTTCTACATCTAAGTCAAATTCCCTTATCGCATACGCTGCCGCATCTTGTGATATTTCAATCCCTTTAGTAGTATAGCCAGCCTGAGAGGCACTAAAGAGGAAAAAACCTTGGGCACAACCTATGTCTAAAAAGTTTGTGCCGCTCGTATATTTTTGAATTAAGCTTACTTGTGATTTAGCAGTCCTTAAATAGCATTCCCGTATAGTAGGAGCATGAGTATTCTTCGCTTTGTAGTAATATTCATTGGTCTTGCTTACTTTCTCCATTGGATTCATATATATAAGGTGGCAATTCTTGCACCTGACATGCCTTCCCCATTCCTTTCCAGGTACCAGATAGCCTTCCATACCCTCTTGAGAATCATGTCCTTCCATACTATAGTCAAAAAGTACATTGAAATCGTCTGGCTCCATATTAGACTCAAAGAGCACTTCAAAATCATTTTCACCACAATTGGGACAGTTGCGATATTCAAAAAGTGAATCCATCTTATATAACTCTTATAAGCGTTCAGCTTTTTTACAAGCAGCAGCCACAGCCTCAAGAATAAGAGAACGGAATCTCCCCTTTTCCAATTGAAGAAGAGCCTCGGTAGTAGTTCCCCCTGGCGAAGTAACCATGTTCCTCAAATCAGCAGGATGTTTGCCCGTCCTCTCAACAGTGAGAGTAGAGCCAAGTACAGTTTGTATCACTAATTCTTGGGCCACATCTCGAGGCAAGCCAATATGCACGCCAGCATCAACAAGTGCCTCAATAAAAAGAAAAACATAAGCTGGACCACTGCCGCTTAAAGCAGTGGCCATGCCTAAATATCTCTCATCATTAACATAAATTTCTTTACCCAAAGTACCCAGTACAGTCTTAGCTAATTCTTTTTGCTTGTGCTCGGTCTCAGCAGTAGCTGTCCAGATAGTCATTCCCTCGCCAATTTGCGCTGGCATATTAGGCATAGCCCGAATTACAGAGGAATGGCTTAAACCCTGGCATAAATTGGACAGAGTAGCGCCAGCTACTATAGATAGCACTAGTTGTTCGGGCGATGGAGTCTTTATCTCTTCCATTACCTGATGTAGATTCTGAGGCTTTACTGCTAGAATAACCAAGTCGGCATTTGCTACCGCCTTTCTATTATCAGCTAAAGCTCTAACCCCAAATTCCTTGCTAAATAATTCACGCCGCATAGAACTGATATCGCTAACCACTATATCCTGTGGCGCAGCTACCTTTTTAGTCAAAAGACATTTAACCATCGCTTCCCCCATAGCCCCACCACCAATAAACGCTATCCTCATTTTGTCTTTTCCTTGCTTCTTCGTGCTTCCATCATTATGCTACCACAATATTCACTACTCGCCTGGGGACATAAATGACTCTGGTAAGTTTCTTACCATCAATATAAGCCTTCACGCGCTCCCGACCAAGTGCCAGTTCCTTAGCCTCGACTTCGCCTATGGAAGCGGGCACAAGTACCTTATCGCGAAGTTTACCGTTTACCTGAATGACTAAGGTAATTTCTTCCTCCTTGACTAGCTCTTCGTTATACCCAGGCCACGGTTGGTTATGAATACTGTAGGGATGCCCAATTCTTTCCCACAACTCCTCGGCAAGATGAGGAGTGGAGGGGGCAAGGAGAAGCAGAAAATAGCTAATAGCTTCCCCCCATAGAGAATCTGACACCATCCCGCTTTCTTTAACTTTAGATAGGTAGTTGCTAAATTCCATAAGGCTAGCCAGCATAGTGTTGAAGCGGAACTTCTCCAAATCAACAGTCACTTCCTTAATTGTCTTATGAGTTAAATGAAGGAATTCTTTCTCAGCCTCAGGATCTACAACATCGCTAGCATAGTTTGTTGTTACCAAGCTCCACACTCGGTTCAGCCAACGGCTAACGCCCACAATGCCCCTATCATTCCATTCACCCCCCAGTTCCCAAGGCCCAATAAACATTATATACCCACGAACGGCGTCAGCTCCCAATTCAGCCACATATCCATCGGCTGCAATTACATTGCCTCTAGATTTGCTCATCTTATCACCACGATAAATTATGGTCCCCTGATTGAACAAACGAACAAAGGGCTCATCGAAGTCGACCAAACCCATGTCCCTCAATGCCTTCATGAAAAAACGAGTGTAGAAGAGATGCATAACTGCATGCTCTGCACCCCCGGTATATAAATCCACAGGCAACCAATATTTCATTTTGGCAGCATCAAAAGGGGCATTCCTGGTTTCGGGACTGGTATACCTCAAGAAATACCAGGAGGAACACATAAAAGTATCCATAGTATCAGTTTCCCTTCGCGCTTGTCCAGAACACTTAGGACAGGTGGTGTTAACGAATGACTGGCAATATTTCAGAGGAGATTCCCCCGTAGGTTTAAATTCTGCATCAGGAGGAAGCAGAACAGGCAAATCCTCCTCGGGTACAGGGACTATGCCACATTTATCACAATAAATTATAGGGATGGGTGCCCCCCAATACCTCTGTCTGGATATAAGCCAATCACGAAGGCGATAAAGAACCGATCGCTTGCCCCATCCTTTTTCCTCTAATAAAGTACAGATTGCCTCATATCCTTGTTCGCTAGGTAATCCGCTAAACTCCCCAGAATTCACCATTGTACCTGACTCAGTATATGCTTCCGTTAATTCTCCACCTGTCCAACCCGGAGGAGCAATAACTGTTTGCACAGGTAGCTTAAATTTCCTGGCAAATTCCAAGTCTCGTTCATCGTGAGCAGGCACTGCCATCACCGCTCCAGTACCATAAGTTGGCAATACATAATCAGAAATCCAGATAGGCACACGCTCCCCGTTCATCGGATTGATAATATAGCTTCCCAGAAAGACTCCTGTTTTCTCCCTGCCCAGCGCCACCCTTTCGTACTCAGTTTGCCGCCGACACCAAGCAATATATTCATCTACTTCAACTTTATGCTCCGGGGTGGTCAATTGAGGAACTAAAGGATGCTCCGGAGCTAAGAGGAAGAAAGTCACCCCAAAAATAGTATCAGGGCGAGTAGTAAACACTCTTATCACTTTCTGCTCTACACTCTCATGCTCTAGCCAGAAGGAAATTTCAGCACCCTCGCTCTTGCCCACCCAATGTTTCTGCATAATCTTTATACGTTCTGGCCAGTCCAAATGACTATGATCGAGGAGTTCCTCAGCGTATTTAGTAATCCTGAAGAACCATTGCTCCAGCTCTTTTTTAATCACTGGCGTGCTGCACCTCTCACAAAAACCTTCACCTAGTACTTGTTCGTTAGCCAGTACCGTCTGACATCTCGGACACCAGTTAACAGGCGCCTCAGCCCGATAAGCTAGACCAGCGTGATAAAACTTAAGGAAAAACCACTGTGTCCATTTATAGTAGTCTGGCAGGCAAGTAACTACTTCACGGTTCCAGTCATATATTGCCCCCATACTCTTGAGTTGCCGACGCATATTTTCAACATTTCTCATTGTCCACTGATAAGGGTGAATTCCATGGCTGATGGCAGCATTTTCAGCCGGTAACCCAAAGGCGTCAAAACCCATAGGATGAAGCACGTTATAACCCTGCATCCTTTTAAATCTGGCATAAACATCTGGAGGCGCCATGGCGTACCAATGACCAATATGAATGTCTCCTGAGGTATAGGGAAACATGGTCAGGGCATAAAATTTCGGGAGCTTGCTATCCTCCCCTACTTCATAAATATGGTCACCTTCCCACCTCTGTTGCCATCTCTTTTCGATTTCCCGAGGGTTATATTTCTGAGCCATATTTGCTAAAGTTTAACCTAAGTCAGGGTGAATTTAAAGTCCTTTTCTACTGCTGGAAATCAACATGGAAAAAGAAATTCATAGTAAAACTCGGTTGTATGAACTTTTGTCCAGAATCGAAAGCAGCCGTGGGGACTACGTAAGTCTGTATATACAACCTTCTTCTTTTCCCCATTTGATAAATGGCCTATTTCTTCACCCCCAATATAAAACATATGCCCACGAAATTAAGTAATCAGTCAACGTCAAAGCCGTAGCTCAAGCAATTGAAAGGTACAACACAGGAACAGCCATATATTGGCAGAAAGACGGCAATAAATATATAGTATTACCGCCATTTCCTATTACAGAAGATAAAATTTCACCAGATGAGTTTGATGCTTCCCCCCTATTAGAAACCCTGGAGCGAGCATATATTATTGGCGTGGTGGTAGTAACGTGGGGGACATACTCCATAGGAGTTTTTCATCGTGACAATCTAGTGAAATCAAAAAAGGGCACGGGTTATATTCATAAGGAACATAGGAAAGGGGGAAGAAGTGAAAAAAGATTTGCCCGCAGGACTGAAGAACAGAAGAAAGCTTTCTTGAGAAAGGTTAGCAATAGAATCGAGGAGGAATTTGAGAATTACACGCTGGATTATATATTTTTAGGAGGAAACAGATTAATACGCGCACCCTTATTGAGAGAATGCAAATACCTTCAGCGGGAAGCCCAGAAAATTTCTCAGAGGACTTTGAACCTAAGATATGCAGACAAGGAAGCCTTGAACCACACTTTGATAGAGATAATGAGCTCCCTCGTTTTTACTTTTTAAGACTATGCCCAAAAAGGTGCCATCACATCTTAAGGAATTAATATCCCTTAAAGGTTCAAGCGTGCACGCCTACATATTTCACGCAAATGAGAGTAGCGGTAATATCAATGCGTGACCCTACTCACCACCCAGTGATCGCCGTATAAATTTAGGCTCTCGCTATTCTGAATACCTTCGTGCCACAGACAGGACAGACACCGCGGGTTGCTGGTCTGCGGTTCTTGAGTGTAACCCGCATTGGGTTTTTTATCTCTACCTTTTTCCTGCACTTCATGCAATAAGCTGTCGCCATCATACCCTCCTTTTAATTTTATTACATCTATATTGTTACTATAAGAACAAAGCTTTGTCAATACCCTTTGGGTCTTTTAAGGCAAGTATTGCTAAGCATTTCGTTCCAGCGGCACCTGTCATGGTAGCCGGGGGCGCCACAGAAAGGTGATTCTGAAGGAGAATCCTGTGGAAGTGTCAGCTGCTTTACATAGTTCCCAAATTCGCAGAGAACTTGAAACTTGAAGGTTTAGAGGTTGGTTCCAGTCCCGGATGATACTTCAGCAGCTGGTTTTTTCAACAGCAGTGAGCCCACTATTCCCACAGCGGAGACAGAAGTCGCCAGGATAAAGGAAGAAACAAAAGATCCCGTAAGGTCAGCCAGGCGACCTGCTATCGCTGGTCCCAGCGCTTGGCCAATACCAAAGAAAAGGGTGATGAAGCCAAGTCCAGCCGGAGCCAGCCGCACGCCCACGTAGTCGCCGGCCGCCGCGGCCATAATAGTTGGGATACTCCAGGCGCTCAGACCAAAAAGGAAAACAGAAACGTAGAAGGCCGGGAGGGTATGAAAAACGGCAAAAATGAGATAGGACATAGCCAGGGTAAGGTAAGCCAGGGCTGCCCCGTACTTCCTTCCCAGGCGGTCGGATATCCCGCCCCAAATAACACCGCAAAAAATACTCAGACCTCCTGCTAATATCCACAGGTCGGTCGCTTGTTCAACACTAAGACCAATTTCCTTCCAAAGAAACTCCTTAAAAAAGGTCATGTAGATAACATAGGAAAACCCATACGTTAAATAGACCAACCCCAGGTACCACACCTCTTTGACCCTGTAAACCAGCCCCCACTGTAAGCTGGGGGGGCGTTTTTTCTCAATGGGCCCAGAAGTCTGGGGGCTGGGATTAGAAGAGAAAGATGACGAAGGGTTCTGCTCTCTCCCGGTCTTTACCGGGTTGGAAGCTCCCACCTGTTCCAGCCCCAGATCCTCGGGACTGTCGCGGAGCAAAAGATAACATATAAGGGCTACCAAAAGGACTGCACCACCCAGATAGTACCAGGAATATCTCCACCCATCAGCGGCGCCATAAGTAATCAAAATACGCTGAACGATGAGCCCTCCCAAAAGCATCCCCACCCCAATTCCACCCGAGACGATACCCGTGGCCACACCCCGCCTGCTCATGACAAACCAAATAGACCCCAGAGCCATGGCCGGCACATATGCCCCTCCATTCCCCAAGCCGGTCAGCAAGCGCATGGCAAAGGCCCATCCAAAAGAATTGGCAAGCCCCGTCAGCAACATAGTGACACCCATGAGCACCAGAGAAAGGGAAATAACACGGCGTGTACCATACCGAGACGCTAAAAAACCCCCAAGGAATGCAAAAACCAAGTAACCAACAAGATTCCCGGTGGCGAGCAGGCCAGCTTGAGTTTGGGTTAACCCCAGCCCTTCCCTCATTTCCGGAAGGATAGGGGTATAGGACATCCGGCCAAAGCCGTGGCACGCAATAGTAGCCAGCATCCCTGTAAAGATAACAACCCAACCGTAGTGAACTCGACTACCTCGTTCCTTTTTGCTCATCAATCAACGCCTTTAATTAAAAAGTCTGTTCTTTGCATTATCTAAAACTCAGGAACCATAATCCCGATCACGAAGTTTCCAGGATTTTTGGAGGTTTAACACTGTGAGCCGTCTCATCAACACAGCCCCGATGGCATCCAAATTCACTGCCTACCTTTCTCAGCCCGCTCTTCGGAAACAATATCGTGGCACTCCTAGGTCAATTCAGTTAGACTGGAAGCCCCGCATAAGAGGCACTTAGCTTGGTCACTGTTTATACTTTAAGAACAGAGGTTTGTCAATACCTTCTGAACCTTTTAAAGCAAATACTGCAAATTTTTTGAGCGTTTTAGCAGGTGAGGCAGTAGCCAAATACTATTCAGAATCCTGCTATTAGGCTACATACGGCACTCTAGTTAAAATAAGTGGATAGTGACTGCAATGCCTTATCGAATCGTTTCAAGCATTTCTCTTTTCCTAATACAGCCATGGTCTGAAACAATGGTGGCGCCGCAGTACGTCCTGTAATAGCTATCCTCAACAAACCAAATAATTTCCCTGTACCTAGATTTAGCTCTGTGGCCAGGGATCGCAGGACATTCTCAAGCGTTGTGGCATCCCAGGTCGTTACTTTTTCTAACCTTTGCGAGGCAATCGTGATAGCTTTAGCAGCTGATTTGGCATCCAGTTTCCCGCTTACAAGCAGGCTTGTATCATATTGCAGCTCGTCGAGGAAGAAGAAGCCAGCAAGCTGAGGAACCTCAGCCAGGGTTTTGGCTCGTTCTTGAATGAGAGACAAAACCTGACTGACGTAACTGTTTTTCAACGGGCGTTCCACCGACTTTGGCAAATCCCTATCCAAGAATGGCGCGGCTCGTTGGGCAAATTCGCCCAGGCTAAGTTTGCGCAGATAAATCCCGTTCATCCATTCTAGTTTATCTTTATTGAAGATAGCCCCTGTCTTCCCTACCCTTTCCAGAGAGAAGTGTTTTACCAATTCCTTTTGGGATAATAACTCAGTCCGATCGTCAAGCGACCATCCTAAAAGCGCCAAGAAGTTGACCATCGCATCTGGGAGGTATCCCTCATTTTGATAATCGGTGATAGTAGTACCACCGTGCCTTTTGGACAGTTTGGCACGGTCAGGTCCCAGAATCATGGGTAAGTGAGCAAATTGCGGTGGTTGCCAGTTTAGAGCCTGGTAAAGCAAAACATGGCGAGGTGTACTGGAAAGCCACTCATCAGCTCTGAGGACATGTGAGATAGCCATTAGATGGTCATCTACTATATTAGCCAGGTGATAAGTAGGATACCCATCGGATTTGAGCAGGATGAAGTCGTCTAAGGTATCTTGCTGAAAAGTTATCGGGCCATGAATTAAGTCGTAAAAAGTGGTTTCCCCTTCAAGAGGTGTTTTAAATCGAATCACGGGAGTAATACCTGTTGCTTCTAACCGAGTTCTTTCATCTTGTGTTAAATCTCTACAACGACGATCGTATTTCGGTGGCTGCCTACGTTTTGCCTGTTCTTGGCGCATCCTCTCTAATCGCTCTGGAGAGCAGTAACATGAATATACATGACCTTCCTTAAGCAATCTCTGGGCAATTTCATGGTAAATGGACAATCGTTGTGATTGGAAGTAAGGCCCTTCATCCCAGTTTAATCCCAGCCATTGTAAGCTATCTAGTATTGCCTCCACTGCACCTTCTACCTTACGGGTAATGTCAGTATCTTCAATGCGTAAAATAAATTTGCCGCCGTGATGGCGAGCAAAAAGCCAGTTAAATAAAGCAGTCCTGATGTTGCCTAGATGTGGATACCCTGTGGGACTGGGCGCAAAACGAAGTCTAATCGATGTTTCCGACTCAGACTGCATTGCGCTACATTTTGCGTGACTTAGCCTTACTTGGATAGGGTTCGATGTAGCTTCTTTAACCGCTCCAGATGTTTCCTAAGTCTCTGAGCAAGCTGCTCGACTTGATTTAAAGCATTTTCAGTATCTTCTATCTCAGTGGTTATCTTGAACAAGATTTCGCTCTGCCGCCCTCTTAACCCGGCCTCAAAATCAGTCAATTCCTCTATCCCAGCCTCTCCCATTAACTTGGATAACAGGGTGTTTTCTCTGTCCGCTTGCTCCTTAGCGAGTTCCTCATAGGACTTCATGTCACCATTTTCCTTTCTTTCAAATTGAGGATAGCGAAATTTTAACATGGCCTGATGTCTCAAACAAGACCTCGAGTTGACACAGCACCTTTAGATGATGCTGCTCCTTCACCTGATTATGCAAATTTTTGTTTTTTTTATATATTAAGGGTTGTTGTTTTTTATTGTGGTGAGTGAACCCGATGTCGCAGTTTAAAATAGTCTCCGATTTTCGTCTCACGGGCGACCAGCCTCAAGCCATAGACAAACTGGTTGAGGGATTGAACAAACATTACCGAGACCAGACACTGCTTGGAGTCACTGGCAGTGGTAAAACCTTCACCATGGCTAA
>Ga0224501_10005069_pt1 | contig 10387 bp, 13 predicted proteins | sample SF_Oct11_sed_USG_4_FD_169105 | JGI IMG/M metagenome (GOLD analysis project Ga0224501, IMG submission 169105) | Sediment microbial communities from San Francisco Bay, California, United States - SF_Oct11_sed_USGS_8_1 | ecosystem: Environmental > Aquatic > Marine > Sediment | place: USA...
AAAGCGTTCATTGAAGGCTTGGCAAAGGCCAGAAAAGGCGCTGTTCCTTCGCGTCTATTCTCTACTCTGATCACGAATCCCTTGTTGGCAGACCGGATTTTGGATCGGATGGCGAAGGATCAGTCCAGTATGGTAGAGTTCATTCGGGCCATGCTGAGAGCCACCATTGCGCCTACGATTATTCATGGGGGTTTGAAGACAAACATTATTCCATCCAAGTGCGAAGGGACCTTTGATTGCAGAATACTTCCGGGTCAAACAAAAGAATCGCTGATGGTTGAAATCAGGGAAGTGTTGAAGGATGTGGATCTTGAAAAGCTAGAGTTTGAATTTGACAAAACAGATGTCCCCTCGGAATCGCCAATTGAGACGCCGTTTTATAGGGAGATTAGAAATGTTCTTAGAGAATTTGAGCCCAACTGTGGAGTCGTGCCTTTCATGCAAACAGGAGGAACAGACTCCAGGTTTTTGAGAGAACTCGGCTGTGTTTGCTATGGGTTTGGCCCTATGCGGGTGGACTTGCCTGTCGACGAGTTTCTTAGGATGGCACATGGGATAGATGAACGTATCTCAGTCGAAAACTTGGTGTTTGGGACCAGCGTGCTATACAGACTAGTTGAGAAGTTCATGACCTAGCATACATTTGAGCGCTTGACACGAAATACAGGATCGACGAGTAGGAAAGTTGTGGGAGTACGCGGGCCCTTGAGCAGCTTAAACATGTTGGTGGATACTCATGCTCACCTTCAATGGGCGAGCTTTGATAAAGACCGGGAGGCAGTGATAAGCCGAGCTAGAGCGGCCGGGGTGGACTATGTAGTGAACATTGGATTTGATGTCGTTGGCAGTAGAAAGGGTGTTGAATTAGCCGAGAGGCACGAGGGGCTCTATTCAACCGTTGGAATTCATCCTCACAATGCCAGTCAGTTTGACCGAAACGTCTTGGACGAACTGAGGAAACTCTCTGAGCATCCAAAGGTTGTGGCCATCGGAGAAATTGGACTGGACTACTATCGAAACTTGTCACCTAGGAAAGCCCAGAGGAGAGCCTTCGAAGCCCAACTGGCTTTGGCCGAAGAACTAGAATTACCGATTGTAATCCACGACAGAGAGGCTCATAAGGACATTCTTGAGATTCTTGCGAAATTTAAACGGAGAATAAATTGTGTAATGCACTGCTTCTCGGGGAGTAGAGAAATGGCTGCACAATGCGTCGAGTCAGGCTTTTACATATCATTTGCAGGACCCGTCACCTTTTCAAACTCTCGCAAACTACAAGCAATTGCCAGATGGGTAGACTTGAACAAGATTCTCCTCGAAACCGACAGTCCTTGGCTTGCCCCCCAAGAGGTAAGAGGAAAACGAAACGAACCCGCCTTCCTACCTTCCATAGCTAGAAAAATTGCGGAGCTTAAGAAGATCTCTCTTGCTGAATTGGCTGAAGCAACTACCAAAAGCGCCAAACAAATCTTTCAGTTGGGATAGAGAGATGAGCGCTTGCGATATTTCGCCGTCTTTGAGATTGCGCTGGTGCAAAATTCAGAATCGGAAGAAATCATGTAGTTTTGAAGGTTGGTTTTAACATGGAGATACTTGTTTTAGGTTATGGAAATATCGGTTCAGTCTTGGCAAAAGATCTGGCTGAGAACATGCCTTCAACCGAAGTTGTCATTGCTGGTAGGCACCGAAATATGGCTGAGGAGACGGCCGCGGCTATCAATAGAAAAAACGTCACGGGGATTGGACTGGATGCGGACAAGTACCATCTACTCGTCGATGCTATGAAGAAGTTCGATCTAGTGATAGGAGCTCTACCTGGGGATGTTGGCTACCGATCTGTTAAGGCTGCTATTGAAGCGAAGGTGGACATGGTCGATGTCTCCTACATGCCAGAGAATCCTCTCATGCTGGATGAAGATGCCCTCAAAGCTGGTGTGGCTGTTGTGCCTGATTGTGGAGTAGCACCCGGGCTCAGCAATTTGTTGGTGGGTCACGCCGTCAGCAAGCTCGACGAAGTTGAGAGTATTCGCATGATGGTCGGCGGTCTACCAGAAGAGCCTGTGCCTCCTCTGGGTTATGTGGTGACGTGGTCTGTAGCGAATCTCCTAGATGAGTATAGTAGAAAAGCGAAGATAGTTAAGAATGGTGAAGTCGTGGTGGTGGAGGCGTTGACAGGGCTGGAAGAGATTGAATTTCCTGGCGTTGGCAAACTTGAAGCTTTCTACACAGATGGCCTTAGAACGTTACTTCATACGGTGAAAGGCATCAGAAACATGTGGGAGAAGACGCTGAGGTATCCAGGACATGCTGAAAAGATAAAGATGCTCGAGGCTCTAGGCTTTTTTGATGAGGACCCAATAGATGTTAGAAGCACTCGCCTGCCACCGCGAGAAGTTACCATTGAACTCTTGAAGAAGAAACTGCAAAGGCCTGAGATTAAGGACATATTGGCAATGAAGATCAACGTAAGCGGAATAGCTGAAGGATCACGAAGGCGCTACTCTTACCATCTTCTGGACCGTTATGATACCGAGAATAGAATAACAGCTATGGCGAGAACCACAGCATACCCCGCCTCAATCATCGGCCAATTGATAGCCAGCAAAGCCATTGAAGAAAAGGGTGTAATCCCTCTGGAGAAACTCGGTGCCAAAGAGCGGCTTTTCAACAAAATCCTACTTGAACTAGAAAAACGTCAAGTAAAAATTGTGGAAAGCAGAGGGGACACCAATTTATGTGATAGACAGCATGAATGGTGTCAGAGCAATTAAAATCCGCGGGCGCAGTATCTGCTTTGGTTATCTGAACAGGTGCTTCTTTTTGCCCATGTTGATAACGTGTATGCATGCACAAGAACGACTTACTCTCTAGATTTCGCGTCTTCTAAAGCTATACAATCGCGGAGGAGATCTTGAACGGCTTTTGACTTCCTCATAACCTCACATTCACGATCCTTCAAAATCATTTTCTTCTTCCTTATTCTCTTCAATTTAGAACGTGAATTAACGCTCGTCCAGATTCCCCAAATCGTAAGAATGGCGAAAAAAGCGACATTGAGCACATCAAAGAGAAGGGCATACTCTACTTGCAGAAGGGAAAAGATGTATGCGACAACAGTGCTTGCTGCAGGAGCTATCACAGTAAGCGCTAGACCCGTTCTGAATTCAGCGAGTTCTGTCCTTTCTTCTGCCAGATAGTTTCTCTCCAAAGCCAGCAGAGTACGGATTTCAGCAAGAATTTCCTGTTCACTCGTCTCCACCATTTTCTTGGCCTCCATAGACTCCCGATCGATCAACGGTCCTCAGGTTCAAGGATTTTTTCGATTTCCTCGACAATCTTGTCGAACGGCTTATATCCGATGATTTGACCGATTTCTCTGCCCTTGCGGAAGAGCTTTAGGGTGGGAGTCTCCTCTACACCTAGACCTTCAGCTAGCTTCAGGTTCTCCAGACTCAGAAACATATTCATTTTCAAGAACTTGATTTTGTTGCCGAAAATCTCCGGGAGCTTTGCATAAACTGGTTTGAACTTTTGGCATTTCTCGCAGGATTTTATCCAGAATTCGATGATTACAGGTTTGTCGGACCCCTCAATCGCTCTTTCAAAAGAGTCAGCTGGAATTTCAGCTATTTGATTCATATCGAATCAACCGTTGAAATCATTGCTTTTTGTGTTTGCCAGAGTGGAATTACCTTTGCTAAGTAAAGAGCCTACCCATTATGTAAGCGCCTATAAACATCGAGGCGATTCCGATTATGACAGGGATGTTACCTACCCCTAGGCTTGCCCAGGCCGATCCTGGACATTGACCCGAGATACCCCAGCCTACACCGAAGATTATTGCCCCAATGATTGTTCTCTTGCTCAACATGCGCTTTCTTCTCTTGAATTCTCCACCAAGTAATGGTCTTTTCAGGATTTTTGGCACGAGGTTGATCGTAAGGGCTGTCACAAAGGCGGATCCGCCGAGGAGTAGAAGTAAGCCCAGATCTTTGAGCTGTAAGAAGCTTAGAACTATCTCTTGTTTAGACATGCCACCGAATGCCAGTCCAAAGCCGAACAGTAGACCGCCTATGAACACAATGAGATGCCTCATTCTCATGGAACCACCCCCAGAGCTTGAACAATCATGGCCGTTAGTATTCCGACGACTAGAAAGGTTACGACCGCATACAAGGATGTAGTCGACAGAGATCCCAACCCACTTATGCCGTGTCCTGAAGTACATCCTTTTGAAAGCCGTGTCCCGAAGCCCACAAGTAAGCCGCCCAGTGCAAGCCTCCACCATTGCACCGATGTGGTGAAGAAACCTTCAGGAGACAAAGTTAACGTATAGACGAGCGCACCGAGGATCACTCCCACCGCGAAGGTAATGCGCCATCCTCTCGAATTTAGATATTGCTTCTGTTGAAAGTAGGGTATTTTCGAGAAGTAGGAGAGGGTCGTGCTGAAGAAGCTGCTTTGTGTCGCGTGGAGTCCTGTTATAATATAGATGAAGCTAACACCGATTCCTATGAGTATGCCACCCACTATGTAAGGAAATATGCCTAATGGAAACATGGTTAGACATCTCGATACTGGCGCAAATAAGTCCTCTTCTATGTAAACTGAGATTTAGATGCGCGTGCGCTTTTAAACGTGTGTGACTGTTAAGCAACAGCAACATCAATTAGGATCTTCTACACGCGCACCCACTTCTTGGCTACGCTTTGCCACGAGTTGGCGGAAGTCGAAAAATGAGTTCTTGTCCTTGAACTGTTGGCCCACAGTGCTTATTATCATGAGTTTGTATTCATGACCTTTCTAAACACAGTGATCAGCAGGGCGAAGACAAACAAATGGACTGTGCAGACATTTCAAGGGCTCTCGACAAAAGACGAATTCGCATCTTTCAACGCAAGCTACTACAGTGGTATGCCCTACACGGACGGGACTTGCCTTGGCGCCATACCAACGATCCCTATCACATTCTTGTGTCGGAAATGATGCTTCACCAAACTCAGGTCGCTCGCGTTATTGAGAAATACAATGAGTGGCTTGCAATCTACCCGACTTTTGAAGCACTAGCCGCAGCGCCTTTGGACGAGGTAAGACAACTGTGGCGCCCGTTGGGTTACAATTTTCGACCAGAGCGGCTGCATAAGATTGCGAAACTCGTAGTAAATGAGTTAGATGGCAAACTGCCAAATCAACTGGATGAACTCATGGCGTTTCGTGGAATTGGCCGTTACACCGCTGGCGCCATTCTCAGTTTTGCCTTCCACCAAGACGCGCCAATTGTCGACACCAACGTGCGCCGACTCATCACACACATCTTTGGCGTCCGAGGCAACCCCACATGCGTCGCTGTGAAAAGAAGGATTTGGCAATTGGCAGAAGAAATGATCCCTGCAGACAAGGCGTATGTCTTTAATCAAGCTCTCATTGATTTCGGAGCTCTTGTATGCACGGCTCGTGATCCCGCGTGTTCTTCATGTTTTATCAATGAGACGTGCGCGTGGAGACACTCAAGAAAACAGCGGATGCAGCCTCAGACAGAATCCTAGGCTTGCGCGCGCAGACGAGCTCAACCCCAAGAGGTGTATGATTTTAACGTGTAGAATCGGTCACCGATCGAGCCCAGGGTGTAGTATCCTCAAACAGAAAGGGGTCAAGAAGGTTTTCAACGCATCAGGAGGAATTACTGACTACACGGCTGCAGGATTCAGTTTCTGATGAGAGAGGGAGAAGTTGTCTCCTCAGGATCAAAATATGATTATGTTCCCGAGGCCAGTTGCATGCATGATTGATATATGGTTTGTGCTGGAATGCCTTATGCCTTTGCTGATGCCTTCCTTCTTCACAATAAAGAAGTCTTGAATGGGGATTTAAATTGGCGTTAGATCATTTACAGTTTGAAAGTGGTGTTGAGTTTGGCCATAGTTAAATTGCCCAAGATGGACAAACACGAAATAGAGAAACTCATTCGAGAGCAGATGCTTTGCCGGATTGCTTTCAAGGGGGATGAGTATCCGTATATGGCTCCCTTTCAGTACGTCTTCATGAACGGAGCTCTCTATTTTCACTTTACCGACTATGGAAAAAAGATGAGGTTCCTTGAGAAGGATAAGCGTGTCTGTGTTGAGATAGAGAAGTACCGGCCAGACATGAGCGAATACAATTTCGTCGTCCTTAGCGGTAAATTGAAAGTCGTCACAGATCCCGAGGGAAAGGCGAAAGTCATCAATAAAATGGCGGAAGAGGGGAAACAAAATCTCTCAACAAACTTCCTTGTTGCTCACGGTTTCAAGAAGGAGGAAGGTTGGTCTTCATTTACACCTGAAAAACCAGTGGTGATAGTCAAGCTTGAGGAAGTTGCCGAGACAATAGGCATCAAATCACCGTAATGAAACCACCAATGCCTAAAACGAAGTCCGATTCTCAGAAGGGCGCCATAGAATGAGAATAGGTTATCCCTGCATAAACACGACGATAGGATGCAGAAGCAATCAGACATTTCGTCTAAAGTCCTATTCTGAAGAGCGTTTAAAAGAGACGGTTGGAAACAACCTGGATTGCCTCATGAAAATACTACGCTTCAATTTGAGATACAACTTGTTGTTTTTCAGGATAACCTCAGATCTTGTTCCCTTTGCCTCTCATCCCATTTGCCGGTTTAACTGGCAAGAACACTTCAGAGAACATTTTAGATGGGTTGGAGATTTTATCCAACGCAATAGAATGAGAGTTTCTATGCATCCTGACCCATTCATCTTCATTAATTCTCTGGACAACAAAGTGTTTGAAAATAGCCTTAGAGAACTTGCCTATCATGCACAAGTACTTGATTTAATGGAACTTGATACCACAGCCAAAGTGCAAATACACATCGGCGGAGTTTACGGCAACAAAGAAAAAAGCATGAAAAGGTTCGTGGAACGATTTGAAAGGCTCGATGAAGCCATTAGACGGCGACTTGTAATCGAGAATGATGATAAGCGTTATACATTGCATGATTGCCTTCGAATAAATGAAGAAACGGGCATCCCTGTCTTGTTTGACGTTTTCCATCACGAACTCAACAATTCCAGTGAAACAACGAGACAGGCCTTTGAGCTGTTCACAAGGACTTGGAAAGAAGACGATCGCTTGCCGATGGTAGATTACAGCTCCCAGCGGGAGAATAGCTTGAAGGGCAAACACACCAAATCCATTGATCTTCAGCACTTCAGAAGCTTCTTGGACGAGACAAAACCCTTTGATTTTGATGTCATGCTTGAGATAAAGGATAAGGAAAAAAGTGCGATTGAAGCCCTAAAAGTCGCATCGCGAGACGATCGTTTCCTAGTGCAGAAGGAGAAATGGTATGATTAGTGTTGTTAAGATTAAATCATTAACTGAAAACATGACCTTTGTTTTGGGATAAAGAAATAAGAAATTTCAAAACTTCTTGTTCATTTTCCGCAGTACTGACTCGACTTTCGGATTAGACCTTCATAATCCACTCACAAATCCTAAAGTTGTCGAGAGCAGTTCTTGGAGCTATTGCTTTGTAACGGTGTATCCTGCGTTTTGCCAGGCGGTCATACCGCCTAGCAAGTTATAGATTTCTCTATATCCTTCTCGGCGAAGAATGCTGGCTACTAGGCTGGCATGGTTCCCCGCTTTGCAGGTCACCACTATGGGGCGGTCTTCCGGTATTTCGTCCAAGTGCTGTCCAAGGTGACCTGCATAGATGTGGAGAGCTCCTTTAATGTGTCCATCAAGCCACCTGTCTTTCTCTCTTACGTCCAGTACCATCAACTCGTCCCCCCTATCTAATCGTTCTTTCAACTCTTGCACCGTCAAGAGGCCCAGATGGTCCAGCGGGAAAGGCTTCTTGTACCAAGCCTCTATCCCATCATAGAGATACCCTACGATGCGATCATATCCTAATCTGATGAGATATCGAACCGCAGTCTCCAGATTTCCGATGTCTTCTAGCACCAGTAACATCGGTTTGTCGTAGGGCAGAATCCAGCCCGTATAGAGTGGTAGTCTGTTTAGCCATATGCTGTATGAGCCCTTGATGTGAGCTCCGCCGAAAGCTGGCGCTGTACGGGTGTCCACAACCACGGCGCCAAGATCCATCCGTTCCTGGAATTCTGCCGGTAAGAGCGGGTTAGGATTCGGAAGGTGTCCTAAAATAGGCGGACCCTCCATGTTGTATTGTTCCATCCTACGGAAATAATTGGGGCGCTCGTGATGTTCTGAGAGCTTGAATTCTATGAATTCTTCCTTCTTCTTCTGCAAGATAGGATTTAGGACGCGCTCCAAACCTAGCGTACTCTGTTCTCGTTCACTGATGGCGCCGCCGCAGACAGATCCTGCACCGTGAGCGGGGCAGAGGATCACACCATCTCCTAAGGGGAGGATCTTCTTGAAGATGCTGTTGTACAAGTTTTCTGCCATCCGAGGGGCTTCCTTGGGTCCGTAGAGATCTGTCCTACCTACATCACCTATGAAGAGGGCGTCGCCGGTAAAGGCAACGACAGGTTCTTCACCTGCATCGAGGTCAGCGAGGGCATAGGACATGCTTTCGTCTGTGTGGCCCGGCGTGTGGATGGCGGCTAGCTTCAGCTTCCCGAAGTAAAATTCCTGACCTTCTTCCATGGTCTCTCCATATTTGAAGGCCAGACCAGATCCATGATAGATTTTTGCCCCGGTGATGTGCGCCAGTTCAAGAGAACCGATGACGTAGTCCTCGTTGCGGTGTGTTTCAAAGATATTTTTGATTGCCATTCCTTTTCGTTGGGCAATGTCGATATAAACTTGGCAGTCACGGCGTGGGTCTACAACTATCGCTTCATTGATGGAACCGACAAAATATGAAAGGTGAGCCAATCCTTCTGATTTGATAGTTTCAAGTATCATAATGAATACCTCTTGACAACTAGAGCAGATGCAAACTAACTGTGAGCATGCATATCATCTTGCGAGTGTGGATATTTAGATGTTATCCGTAGCTGTTTATTGTAGAGGTCGTCAGCATCCAATTCTTAAGAATATTGCGGTAGGTCGATAACGTTAAAAAACACCTGAAATACCTTCTGTTAGAGGGTTTAGGTTATCGGTATGGGACGAGCTGAACGATGCCCACGATGTGGAAGCAAGAAGATGACGCAAGACCGTGATAGCAAGAAGTGTCGGGTCTGTGGATTTGAGTGGACCGGACGAGTTAGAAGGAAGGCTGCGAAGAAGGACAAGGTTCGATTCAGCTAATAGGGGAGTGATGGAATGCCGCGTCATGGAGGGATGACAAAGAAGACTAAGAAGAAGAAACAGAAAAGATCGAAACGAAAGAGACGAAGGCGAAAAAAGTAGCCTAGTTGCTATGGGCGCGTGTTATGCTTCTTCAGGTCTTCTGTGATTTTGTCTGCGAGCGATTTCAGTTTTCCGTGTTCTGCGTAGCGAATCTTAGTCTCTAGTCTGACTCTTAGGCCTAGAGTCTTCAGGAAGAGATGAAGTTGTTCCCCAGTCACTGCCTTTAACCTTCCAGACAGAGCCACTTTTACCAGTGCCTTCTTGACCTCCTTCATCACATTGGGAAATTGGTAGCTTGCAGCATTGAATACTTCCCAAGCTCTGCCTTTGAAAAGGCTGTTGAGAATCTTGTCTGCATCGATTTCTTCAGTTTTCTTCTCTTTTGCTGTTAGTCTTCTTTTGAGTTCGCGCAATTTGTTTCGTCTAATGGCTGCTAGCTCGCTGTCACTCATATCAATCATCAACCCTAGCCAAAGTCAAAGTGATAAACATTCCTTATGGACCTGCCAGAATCAGGAAGCAATGTAACGTGCGCCTTCTCCTCTGCCCTCAGATTCTTCTTTTGACGAAGGCTGTTGCGTAGTCCGTGGGCGGATGGATTATCTTCACCTGATATTCTTCTTTCGAAATGTCATCGATGACCGTTTTGGGACCTGAGAAGTTGTAGTTGTGGAAGAAGATCGCTGTGTCAGGGTGCATGAGAGCTTTTGAGTTTTCCCAATCGCTCTTAACCGTTTCATAGGAATGGCCTCCATCAATGAAAATCAAGTCCATCATGGGCAAGTTCTTCACGGCTTGGAGGAGTGTCTCTACCGAATCTCCCTTGAGAAGTCTAAACTTGCAGCGGGTCTTCTTCAGTTTCCGTCTTACTTCCTTCATCTGAGAATTGTCATTCCATCCAAAGGTGTCGAATCCATAGTATTCCACCTCTTCTGCGGAGAAGTTTTGGCTGGCAGCCCTCACCATATTCTTCGCGTTTTCGCCATCTGCGACACCGATTTCCATGATCTTCCTGCATCTATTCTGAAGGATGTATTCGCTGAGAAATGAGTGAGATCCGTATCCTGATCTGCTAAATCTTGTGATGCGCAACTTTCTTCATGAT
>Ga0224501_10005071_pt1 | contig 10384 bp, 8 predicted proteins | sample SF_Oct11_sed_USG_4_FD_169105 | JGI IMG/M metagenome (GOLD analysis project Ga0224501, IMG submission 169105) | Sediment microbial communities from San Francisco Bay, California, United States - SF_Oct11_sed_USGS_8_1 | ecosystem: Environmental > Aquatic > Marine > Sediment | place: USA...
GGGGGGGTCATCTTCATTTAATGTTGATATCTGAATCCAATGAGGGTGAATTGCAAAGTGGCACCTAAACTCAGAAATGCACCAGGAACATTGCCGTAGACTGCAGATATCTTACAGACATCTCGTATATACGAAATGAATTTGTATACCGGGTGGCCTGGTTGCTCGGGTAACATTTCAGACCGCTTAAAAATATATTAAGATGACTATTGACTTAGTATCTGGGTTTTTTGTCAGAGCTGTATGAAGGCAGACAATTCTTGATTGCTGCGTTTCCCGGGGTGAGAGTTTCTGCTTACCACCCTTTAGGTTAACCTCCGTTTTTCATGCCACATTCAGAGATAAGCGAAAGACACCATTTTTGCCTGAACCGGTAATCAAACCAGGGTCCCTCGTCCAAGACCCAGTATGCTTACCAATGGCCACCGCTTCGCCCTGTCATAAAGGTAGATAGCAGTCGTTAACTGTAGCATTCCTAGAGTTACTGAAGCTATCTAAGAATAATCATACAGTTAGATAGCTTGTTCACTTGCTCAGCTAGGTTCGGTTCTTTGAAGCAGTGAGCAGCACTTTTATTTAGCGTGTGTGTTTGTTGGATTCAGTCTACCAACGACTTGCTATAAACTCAGCATCTGTGCACTCAGTTAATGCGCTTCCCTGGGATATTGATATAGCTCAGTGGTTGGCTTGGGGTGGTGAGTGTGAGGTCCTCACATTAACCTTAGCTTAAAACAAAAATTCCCTACGAGATGGAGCATCTATATTGACCGTTTGTGGTGCTCCATGCTAGGCCCCAACTGGTGAAAAAACAAGTATCTAACCCGGCAGTTTGACTGTAACAGTGTGGAAATAACATACAAAAAAGGACTCATTTAAAGCACTTACCAGTCCATGTCCCTGGGCACCAGCAGAGGATTGGATCTCCTACGTACTGTTTGTAACTGACTATCACCGCCATTACCAACAGGATAATGGTCGCATAGCGATGGTTGAACCGATCCGATGAATCATCATCAAAACGATTGTTAAATTTCCCGAGTTGACTGACTGTGTCGAAGATGGTCTGGAATCTGCAAAGCCCAAAAAACTCAATACATGTAATAATAATCCACAGCCCCCTCTGCGATTAAGGGTGGGGCGAGCGAACCTGCTGAACCCAAAAGAATGCAATACATGTGATGATAACCTGGTTGTATTTGCAGGGGTCAGGTTTTCAACTTAGGGGCTTATAGTTCTAATGACTTCCGCCTTTGAGTGTGTACTGCCAAATTATGACTACAGCAGTGATCAGGACAGATAATGAGTGATTCAGGCCTCAGTTCTCCCTATGAATACAGCAGTCATGGGATAAAAGTAAAATCGGGTAAGTTAAGTAAACTAACTACTACAAGTACATATGCTAACGGCTAATGGCTAACGGAATTAATTGCGCACAAAGTGTTAGTTGACTAACAAATCACGTATGAACTCAGCAATAAGCTTTAGGTTTTTAAAATTTTTGTTGCTCTACTCGGGCACTTGGCCATCCTGTTTAACGGACCTCCTAAGCCTGAGGGTTTTTGGAGCTAAAAACTATGTGAGGAACTCATTCTCACAGTGGACGCTCAGCAAGACTAGGATTTTAACCCAGGATATTTCGATCTTGGGCCAACCATATAGCATTATCCCACTATCCCAAATATGATACTTACGGCATGATGGCTGCCTGGAACCGCTGTCAACTCCCTCCGCCTGCTGTCTTCTGAATACATCTTGATCAGTCTTGCAACTCCAGCGAGGCTTGGTAACTCAATTATATGTCCATGACAAGAGCTGGTTCTCGGCAATTAGTAGTGCCATGGGACACATCCTCATAAGTCCTTACTGTCCATCATGTCCACATTAGCAAATGATGACGCGGTTTTGTCAATCCCTTCGCGTTATTTGGATTGCATAGCTCTCGAAGAAGGTTTACTATTGCCTTGTGGCTGGTGGCTTTAAATTTGGAAACTATGGTACAGCTTCTAGTGAAGCTTTAGGGTTGGACAGGCTGGGAATAGAGAAATTAACTATATCCATGTCCTGTTATCTCTTTGCGTTAGTGAGATTTGCCAGGAATGATATCCAGAAAAGATGAAGATTGTTTGGGATGACGCGGCGTTGTTTGATGATAGATTATTTGGGATGTGAAAGAGATTTTAGGTTATGATGGCAATAGGGTATGCATTTTCACATTAGTTAGTGATAATGCTGGTTTTTGTCAATCCTTTTGCGTGCGTTATTCCTATGCTTACTCAGATTTGCCAGCAATGATATCCAGAAAAGACGAAGGTCGTTTGGAATGATGAAGGTCATTTGGAATGATGAAGCATCGTGGGATGATTGATTATTTGGAATGTGACAAAGATATGGGCTATAATGGTGATAGGCGCCGTCAACATGCAGAAGTAATTGGAAGATGGTTTATCAAGTTGTGATGCTGATGTATAGACAGGGAGGTTCATTTGAATGTACTGTATGTTTGATTTTAACAGAGATGCACTGAGAGTTTATATATAACTATTACAACATATCATATCCATTACGGGTTAGAGGGAGTGAGGCGAGATGTCTAATAACTTCAATCATCACTAGCACTTGGCTGAAGTTGATTTCAAGTTATTCACAAATCAATCCATATATGCTTAAAGGGGAAGTGGCTGAGAGCCGACTTGCACTGGCTTACATGGGCTGAATTTTGTGTTTGAATATTAGTATAAAGTGACTTCTGTCGTGGGTATGAGCTTGAATTTTATAAGTCAGTCCAACGAAGGTGCTCTGAGGCCTATCAAATGCTAGTCGCACTGTAGACACAAATCTTTTACCCAAGGGCCTGATTTTTCTATAGAGCGCTTATAATACCCAGGCATAGCAGTGATGATATACCATTGTGAGTGGTGGTCCCAGGAGCTTGGTGCCATTGATAATGATAATGTGGGAATTAGAATTGGGGTTAAGGTGTAATAGGCTAAAACACAGTCGCAAAGACACATGTGCTACATGCAAAATGTTGTAGCTGATGGTGAGATGATAGCTCTCTGGGCAGTTTTATCAGACAAACTCAAAGAATGCAAGCACAGAAGTCACTCGACTCTCTTTTACATTAATATTCAAACACGAAATTCTGCAAGTTTGTTCTCTAACGGTCACTTTCACACACGCCCATTGGCTAAGGAACAATCTTTAATTTTAAGGATATCATAGAGTGATTTGTGAATAATTTGGAATCAACTTCAGCCAAGAGTTAGTGATGATGTCACTGTGCAGCCCATTGCTATTCACTCACCTGTAGAAAGGCATTTTCAGTTAGCCTTCTGAGCCCCTCTCCTCTCACAGTACTGTCTGGTATGCCATAACCCGGTTATGATATAATACCGCAGTATTTTTTATCTTGTTTGTTAATAGATTACGCATGGAGATGTAATCGAACTAATTTGCTTAAATGAAGCACTTGTAGATCTGACATTCAGTTTTGCGCCTTGCCTCTGGCTCTTCAGCCGATGTTAATATTGCAGATAATAATGCTATTTAGTCGGTAATTACCCTACTTTTGTTATTTTAAAACTCATTTTTAGATTTTTAATTGTGTGACTCCTATTCGGAGAACACAACCATAGCTATAACTCCCATTTTGGAATGATAGAGCTATGATTGCGACCCGACCTCACCAGTTCAAATGGAAAGGTCAGCACTAAATTTTCAAAGGTTGTTAGACTAAGAATGACCCAAACTCACAACGTTCGATTTTATGATTTAAATATCATACAATATTTATTTACCATCGCTTAAAATTTTTGCAAAATCGTAATTAAACTGCAAAAGAATGAGCAATTTAAAAAGAATGATATCTTAACATGTACTATATTATGAAATAATGTAATAATCTATAATCTATCTATGTAGGCGGCATACTGCTACCAAGCATCATTGTGAGTATTGAATGCAAAGGGTTTTGAATGGGCAGTGTTAACTATTAGGAGTTATGCTCTCTGGGTTTGGACTTGGAGTCTTTAGGATTCTTTTCCTGGTGGCTGCTTTTGTTTCACTAAATGGAATCTCTGATTCCTACGGGCCACAATGTGCAAAACACCTATGGACTTTTCTAATTTGCTCATGCAAAATAAAATTTTCTAATACAATCTCCGCGTGTTTGTGTAGGTCTGTTTGGCTCTATATAATGTTTAGCAGTGACTTTGGTATTGGTATGTGAGGATGACAGTGCATCTCTAGTCTCTGTTTTTTAAGCTTGTCCGCTACTGATTATACAGCAGTGGGTAGCTCAGTGGTAGAGTGCTAGACTCGCAATAGTTTGCGCCAGGGCCCAAATTCCGGTCATGGTGGGCTCTTGTTGTGAGTATGAGCTCCTCACATTGATCCTAGCTCAATATAAAAGCCTCACTTTGAGAGGGAGCATTCATACTGATCCATTTGTGGTGCTAAACTGTAACTGGCGAAAAAAACAAGTATCTAACCCGGCAGGTTCACCATAACTGTAAAAATGTCAAACCAGAAAAAATTATCCTGAAAACTTTAACACTGGTAAGAATGGGAAAAGACACAATCCGACTACCTGAACCAGTGATCAAATGAGAAGCTGCATTGTAATTTCCTAGCCCTATGATCTTGGTGATCATCAAGGGCACCTACTGGCAGAAGAAGCTTTATTTCATTATCTTTATGCCTTTTAGAAGGCCAGTGCTAAGAGTTTCATGTGCATTTTCATGTGCAGTAGTTGAGTGAAGTAACGCCTGTTTTTTGTTTTCGTGTGACGTATTCACTGTGATGGAGCTGCGGGGTTCTCCTCCATTAATACTTAGCACGGAGCACCAAGAGCGGGTCAGTGTCAATGCTTTACCTCACAATTGTTTTTAGCTGGGATTAATGTGCGGAGCTCACAGTCACAGTGGGAACCTGCCATGACCATGATTGGAATCCAGGCTCTAACAGTTGTGAGCCCAGTGATCTGCCACAGAGCTATCCCGCCATTCCACTATTCTAATATCCTGCTATCCCATGATACCAGTAATTATTGGGCCTTGAGGTTGGAATAATCAAAATAGCCTGTGTCATTAGACAAGACGAGATATTCTGCACCGCAAGATTTGTGTCTTTAAACGAGCCTACGGGATTATAGCAGAGATTTGTAAAACGTTCCTGAATTGCAATATGGATGGATGTCACAGTACAGACATATAAAACAATGAAAAATAGAATCCTACTTACCCATAATATGCCATCTCAGCCATAATGGCAGTTTAGAGTGTCAGTCAGTGAATAAAGGTATGCTGCCAGTCAGTAAATGAAGGTATGCTGCCTCAGGTGCAGTATACCCAGGAGAGAGCTATGCGGCTTACACACGTGTAAGGGTACTAATCTTTGCTTATAGTTTATCAATGGTAGATAATGGAGTATTATATGCAGACCATCCATTAAGTATACAAACTCACAACACTATATCCGCTGACCAGTGGTATAAATGCTAACTCCGCTTGCTTTGTGTATTCGTCGTCTAAACTAAGCACTTCCCGGCAGCGTGGCCTGTTGCTGACAAATGGGCTGTACGGCCCTTTCTATGTGTTAATAGAATTTTACAGACAATAGGATTAAGCACTCATTTGTATATTCGTAGCATATTTTTTTAATTACATGTATTTGCTTACTGGTATAGATAAATAGGCTCTGCTTTCATCATGATTTGTTAAGTCTGTGGTATAGCCATGCACACAGAGAAAGATGAGCATGATTATATGATCAAGGAATAAATTATAAGGTAAATTACTATAAAATAAAGTAATATATCATAATAAATTTAGATATTTAACTCACGGACAATCATCTTCCACATTCATAGCTGATTGTTCTGTCCCGTCGCTGTTAGATGTTAGATTGTTTTTATCTCTCATGCATCAGTAATATCTGAGAATCATATTGATCCTGGTGAAAGCATGGGAACCTCTGGTCCATCCATATAATACAATTACTCCTAACGTGGGATAGACCAGTGACACCCAAAGAAACTATAACCGCTATCCCGTAAAGCAACAGTAATTTTGGCTTGTGACTGTATGTTTGGTCTATAGACATTCATATATCGTCCATACTACAATATGCCAATGTGGAAGTGGTGGTTAAGAACAGAAGTGTGCTGCCAATTCCATAAGGCAGGTGAGGACTCGGTATTTTCAATATGCAGGGACAGCTGTTGGAGCGGATCATCAGGATGCCCTGACTGACGTATGCTCAAAACAACACTAGCGTATGGTCTTCAGTTGTAGATCTGCATATCGAGCCATGGATATTAACCACAGTATGCGTACTCCGTGTAAACTCAATCTCCAATTTGAAAGCCAAACAAGCTGCTCCATTTATATTTAGTTTAATCCTGGTCCAGCTTAGTGACTGTCACTATAACAGCTCAGTCTATCTACTGGTGGAATAATGGCGTGGTGAGAATGATACAGCTCTCCGTGCATGGGCAGGAAATCGACCCTCACTCAATTTATCCGTCCTTACTGTGGCCGTGGTGGCTCGGCTAAATGACACGGAGCTGGGTCGTGAAAGACACGAGTATGTCTCATCCAGCTCATCTCTGTGTCGTAACTTCTTCAGAGTTGAGTTCTTGCTTGCCATCTGCTGACCTGAATACGATGGGATTTTATGTTTAACTATAATGAGGACTAGTAGAAAAACAAGTGTTTAACCCGGCATTTCCACCATAACAATGAAGATGGTGATACAAGAAGAAACAGCACCAATCGTTATACTGAGTCAGTGAGTAACCTGCTATAGAGGAGGTGATCCTTGCCATAGTCAAGTTCAACTATATCAACCCTGCCTAGGCTTGTAGCTATACTAGAAGTTGCACCACCGGATTTCAGGACAAAAGGATGTTTTATACATAGCAGTGTCTTGGAAACCTCAAGACGGAGAAGCTATCCATCTACTCATTAAAATCTAGTATCATGACAATCTCTGACAAACAGCATTTTATTTCAGGGTACATTTAGGTTTTAAAAAATTTGAGGTTATTGCAGCTTATTGTGATGTTGTTTTTGTTTGTTTGTCAGACTAGTTAAAAGTTGGTCCTTTTCATATTCTGCTGTTTCATAAAAACAGTGTACCGAACAATCACTAACCTCTAAGAATGGCGTTTTCCTTGAGACATCGCTCCAGCTGATCTTTCATCATTAGATTGCGTCTCTGTAATTCATCAGCATCGGGTCCACGGCGTCTGTAACATTTTAGGTCAAGGTCAAACTAATCATGGGATTTGCTATCACTCTGGGGTAACATAACAGTGTCATAGTGAGATAGCTCGATGATAGAGCACTAAGCCGGCAATTACAACAACATGGTTTCAAACTCTGGTGATGGTGGATACTGAGCCTGTAAGCTCCTTATACCAATCTTAGCTCACAATTACCATAACAAAAAACTCGCTATAAGACGGAGCATTGATACTGGTCTGCTCACGATGCTCCCTGGTGAACCATAGCTCTTTAGATAACAAGTATCTAACCCAATAATCCCACTACAACTATGCGAAAGTGATCCGACGAAAGAAAAACTCTCTCATATAAAATGATTCATTTTGATAATTACAGCCCTAGAGAGAGACCCAATAAAACTTGCAGGCTGAAGGACATTAGCTTCATGGGAACCTGAAATCTATTCAACTACTGATTGCAGTGTTGAGGACCTTAATTAGCTCCTGAGCTCCAACAAAGTCTCCCTGTTAACCAGGGAGCAAATTCCACGACCGACCCGTACAGGAAATATCGGGAGTATAAACAAGACAAATAGAGACACAATAAGGGTACATGCTATTACACCACAGCGTAGTGTATAGTGAACATCTGTGTATGTGTTGTCATAGGAGAATCTGAACTGAACAGTCAGTTCGGTCTGAGAGACTGCCCAACTAATAACACCTGGTTGTGTGTAGTAATGTATTAGCAGAAATTCTAGACATCACAATAAACACATTTGGCATGTTAATGAGGTAGGTGCTCATTAAGCTACAAGGAGGCACTTTTGCCACTCACATAGTTCTACTGTAGTATGTATGACAATTCAAAATGTGGAGCGTCGGTGAGGAGGGGTAAAGATGGTCACATCTACTTGGCCTCAATTCCATGACAAGGAATATAATGGACACAATGACATCGGTCTGAGAATTGTCATGATGATGTGGTATTCTGCCAAAGGCAGGATTCTCATGATGTCATTGCCATGGTGGCGTGTGATGGTGCTGAGGTGGTTTCCCGGTGCCTTCCTCAGTTTTTGGGATGGGGGTCAGCCAACCTAAGTCATTCATTTTGACATATAATGCAAGGCCATACTCACTTGGCAACGTGTTCAGCTAGCACTGCTGTCTCTTTGTGGATTTTGAGCAGCTGGCATTGGAGGAGTTCAATCTGTTTATCTTTCTCAGCGATGATTGATTGAAGTCTTTGCACCAGAGCAGTGGGCGATGTGAAACTGGACCTCTTATCATGGACCGGTCGCTCAAAAGGCTGTGCACCGGCTGACCTGTATATGAATAAGTTTTTGTCATTTATCACACAGGGATAGCTCAGTAGTTAGAGCATTTGGCTCTAGCTGCAGTCATGCTGAGCTCCCATTGAGAGCTTAAGCTTCTACCTCGCTATAATAAGCAAGGCTCAGGTAGTTTCACTAAACGATACCATCAATACATATATATATATATATGTGTAGAGGTCGAGCAATCAGATAAATGACAACCTATCCAAGCTGCTGGCTCAAATCGAGGCTGGTTTCCACGTAATATTAGTCTGTTACTTTTTTCACCTGGAATGGCATTGTAGCAAGGCAGGTTTGTTAAAATCTGTTACTCTAAACTTGGGCTTTCAGTCAGTAAAATTGGCTGTATATCATTTCAATCAATGTCAAACATGGTTTAGTATCACTTCTGTGGCACATGAGTGATCTATGTCAAAAATAACAAGAAATACCGAAAAGAAAGTGACATTCAGTAATGAATCCATAATACCTAGGCAGACATATGTGCGCGTACATGTACTTTTAATATAGATATAGATTATTGATAAAAGGTTGGCTTATGATTGACTTGCCTTGGTTGAGCGTGTTCTGGGGCAACCCATAAAGCCAGACTGCTTGATGGATCTGAGGTCTTCTCACCGAATGGATTTTCTATCGGCAGCTGTGATTTAAACAATTCCTGGAACGGAATTATAACAGTTATTTATTATACAAAATATCAATTCAAAGGAACCTGTCTAGATTATGCAGACCCTTTGATTTGAGTAGGAGCTTTTCCTCTATTGCTTTAGTGTTTCAATACCAATTTTATTGCAGGGGGTTTCACATTTCGTTCTATACAGAAAACTATGAGGGAGTGGCGACAGTTTGCTCCTCATTATTCAAATTAAACTGAATCAACCATTCTTAGAGTACCACAATTCTATGTCTCAGGTTTATCTGAATTGTGGTTCCTGGATTTACCTTATTGTAGGCGGGTTTTCAATTTCACGAATGGTTAACAGGTTGGTCACAACTGCAAAAATCTGCCACAAGTGACTTGATTTTCGAATTTATTGTAAACAAGTACTAATCGCCAGAAACATTTAAACACTCCTATAGCAGACTATAGGACTGGCAGCCGAAGTATTTTTGTGTTTTATCTTAGATTTTGGCCTGGTTTGTTTTTTGGACTCTGTTTCTCGTACCTCCTTTTATTTGACTGAATAAAATCTGATTTTCCTGGACCTTAATGTAAAAGAGACTTATATAAAATAAAATATATAAATCAATGTAAAGTGCGACAATTGTTTTACTCACATCCATGTCAATGGAGGGAGCGGAATGTTCTGAGGACCCATCATCCGAGGAATATTCAATGTGGGAGTTGCCTGCCCCCTACAATAGATAAAATTACTTTAGGACTGGAGAGTTTAGTGGAAGCTAAAATGATGATAGTGAGAAGGAATAGCTCAACGATTAGAGTGTTTGGCGCAAGATTGAAACATCATGGCGTGGGTTCAAGTCCTAGCCGTGTTGAGCGCGCACCGGGAGAATGAGCTCCTCACACATTTCCTAGCCACCTCCTTCCGCTCCAGCAAGCTTGAGTCTTAGGAGGCCAAATGTCCAAGGAAAACAAAAAAAATCCTATGTCATGTGAAAAGGTTGTCGCAGAGACCCAAAGTATCATTATGAATCAGGTACATCGATGATTGGATTATTGTTAAAGACAACCTCCTAGCCTTATAAAACCAGACGTGGGCATTCTATCACACCTTACTCATTCAGTTTCCCCGTTCCTAGGTTGGTAGTTATTATATCATATGGAGAGTCAAGATATAGTCGCTGGTCTATAGCGACTTGT
>Ga0224501_10005072_pt1 | contig 10383 bp, 10 predicted proteins | sample SF_Oct11_sed_USG_4_FD_169105 | JGI IMG/M metagenome (GOLD analysis project Ga0224501, IMG submission 169105) | Sediment microbial communities from San Francisco Bay, California, United States - SF_Oct11_sed_USGS_8_1 | ecosystem: Environmental > Aquatic > Marine > Sediment | place: USA...
TTACTTCGAATATCCGGATCAATTTGCCGAGGCTTTTGACAAGCTCTTGAACGGATTAAGGGACGTAAAGAGCAATCCCGAATGGAATTATGTAAAGGAGGGTCCCATTTTCTGGGGCCAGCGGGTACGATCTTTAGACCAATTGTTTTAAGGAATTGAATATTTTCAGGCCTCATGGAAAGCCGGACCTGCGCCATTTATTCAAGACAGGTTCGAGATAATCTTTGAAGCAAAGGCCGGGCCTCCTAATTGCTGGAAACAACTGCCAGTCGGTGGTTGTATCTTTCCACCACCGACCGGCACCAACCGGCCAGAAGGGGGCATTAGTGATTGGATCGTCAACCACCCTAAAGAATCGACATCGGACAAAAGCGGACATTTTCTCAGCCGCATCGTTTCATAAGCTGGGATCATGTGCCAACACGATCATTGAAAAATTTGAAGTTATTTAACCTGCTATTTTGCTTAAAATCCTCCTCAGAATTAGCAATTTGACAACAACCCGCCCCTGAACTAGGATCAGGTAAGTCAAAATTTTATTGAATTGTGTGTTTGTTAGTTGTGAATAAATTGCTCGGAACAAATATATGGAATTAATTTTTCATGAAGCCATATCAAATTGGCGTGACCTGCAAAATAAGGCATGTCAAATTCTTTTCGAGTGCGGGATGGATGCTAAAACAGAAGTCCTAATCGATTTGGTTCGAGGAAAAGCTAACATTGATGTGGTCGCAAATGATAATAGACAAGCACCCCCAACAAGAATTTTTATTGAATGTAAGCATTGGACAACAAGTGTTAGTCAAGAAAAAGCACATGCATTTAGAACAATTGTTCAAGACGCAGGGGCAAATATTGGTTTTATTATTTCTTCTTCCAGTTTTCAGAGTGGTGCTTATAAAGCAGTGGAGGCTACCAATATCAAACTTATGACGTGGTCTGAATTTCAGAATCATTTTTATGCTAGATGGTTTAAAGAAATGAAAGTAAAGGTTGGTAAATTAGTAGATCCCGTAAATAAATATTCTGATTATTTAGGGCCGATCACAAAAGGTTTAAACGGAACTGCGGAACGATCAAGAAGGGCTTATAAGTTATGGAGTAAATATCATTTTTTTATGTCTGCATCACCATATTTAAATATGGAGGTAAACGGGAAGACATTTTCACAAATAGAATTTCCCATGACATGCGTCGATCCGAGAGGGGATGTGGATCAACAAAATAAAATTACTATTGAAACTGCAAGGGAATATTTTGATCTTATAATTGCGGAATATAATAATGCATTAAAAACATATGAAAACTTTATCGCAGAGCTAGACCCACCAAAAGAATAGAGATCATGTGTCGGAGGAATTTATTCGGCAGAGAAAGGCAGCATTCGGCCAAAAGCGGACATTTTAAAAAGGGTGTTGTCCCGGTCCGGTGAGATGAGATGTTAGGCATGACCATTTTGTATCTCTGATCTAATTCGCATTGCTAGTTGCAGCACTCGTTCTAAGCCACAATTCGGGTGCTCAACACACACCTTATCAAAATAGGTGGCAAGCCAAATGTACTTCTTGAAAGTTCGTTCGCAACAGCTGGGATCTTTGGCCTTGCGAAGAATCAAGTCACGGATTGGTGTCAAATGGCTTTGCCATAACTGTTGATCCGTAAAGAAAGGGTTTCCCATAAATGGAGGTAAGAAATTGAAAAAAAGATGATCATCATCGCTGCTAGGTATCCAGGGGATAGCGCCGCTAGACTCTCTTCCTCCCCACTCAGCTGAAAGCTCATTGGAGAGAATCACGCGGGGAGTGACGGCCACTTTGTCCTCAAGTTTGTATGCTTCTATCAGTGCAGGGCCAAACACAAGGCCACTATCATGGAATAACTCACCTCGCGTAACACCCCCACGAAGCAGAAATCCAAAGTTAATCAAATTTGATGTCAGTGCTAAGATGGCATTTTGGAGAGCTTCTCTTCCATGTATGTTGTCATCAACGCTGATGACCAGTGAATCCGAAAATTGGGTCATTACTGGATTCCCTGGCCACATATTTTCTTCCGGTAATAAATTTCTCAACGAGTTGAAGTGACTTACAACCCCCTGTAGCCCGGCTAATGTTTTCCCTAATACTTTTATAACATCTCCGTTTTCATGCTCTTTCGATAGGACGGCTGATTTCCATCCCAAAATGTCGAGGAATGCAACAATACAATTCTTGTACTGAAGCGAATTCTCAAATCTCTGAGCCTTATCAGCTTGTCGCTTAGCTTCTGCCTCTCGTGCTGGTGCCCCTGCTTCCCATTCTGCCTTCTGAAGATTCGCTTGAGCTTCTTCCTCATCTGTGAACTCGATGTAATAAGTTTCACGGGTCTGTACGTTGGTTGTAAGGCTGTATCGCCGGTCTGAGTTCATAGACGGCAACCGAACCAGATTCTCGCCATCACGTTTGTAGGCAGGGTACTCCCCTGCAAGATTAACGGTGATACTTTGAGATCTCTTCATAGCCGTATAGTATTCATAAGTTGGTGCATAATAAAAGAGGGCAGTACCCTTTTTTCAATGTCCCCTTCAGGTCGTTTGCGGTCGAAAGGTATATGTGTCCACCTGCCTGGAGCCGTGATTTGGGACCTTCGGCTCTCCTGAATTTAGCACTATTCGGGCGAAGGGGTCAATGGCAGAACGTTTTCAAATATTGGAAGGTAGGAGGTCGTTCGCAGGCTTACGCGGAGCCGATCAAAGGGACAGTAACCGGCCAAAAGCCGACATTCGACTGAGGAGAGTTCAACAGAAATTATCTCTTTATGTCTTCTGGTCTACTTTTAGCAGACGGGGGACAGCCCCCGGCTTGGTGGTTTATCTTGCATGGAATGTTATTCAACCTTAATGGCAACACCGTTACGAGCAGCAACAGAGGTAATTTTGACTATGTCGGGCTCACCAGATGGAATTTCTTTAGCAAGCGCCGTAAAGAGGTTTGAGGCATTGCTTTTTTGTCCTGTAATGGACAGCATTTTCCCCCCGCCTGCCGCGAACCGAAACCAGTGTATATTCCCAGCGGGCAGATGAACCAGGGTTCCTTGCCTGGCAATCAGTTTCTCATCATTGTATCCAAATTCTATACTGCCCTCTAATACATAAAAAGACTCATCCCAGTCGTGTGAATGAGGAGGAGGACCGCTGCCTTCAGGACCATCTTGGATAAAGAGCTCGTAATCCGAGGTTTCAGAATTGGAGGAAAGAATAGTAATCTCTTCGCCCACAATTTTTAATGGTGACGGCATATTTTCAGGAAATTTAACTAAAGGTTTCATTGAGGCTCCTATAGGTCTTTAGATGAATATGGACCACAGTTGGAAAATAATTAAAGAACCATTGGTAGAATAGGCCAGCTTCACAACTTCTCAGCAAGCCCAATTTACTCTTCACACGAACGTCCGCCTTGGGCGGTTGCGGGTATTAAAAAAGAGGGGAAATCCATCTACCTCCCCACCTGTTCCGTTTCCCGCTTGGTGTTAAATACGGTTGGTATGAGTGATTTAAAAACAACCGGGCGAATCATCAAGCGGTGGCGTCAATGGGTGGACCCGGCTGGGCATCTTTTGTTGGTAACTTAACGCCCTTCCCATTTCTTGCTTGTCAAACTACTTTCTGTCACTGTGCAAGTCCATTTGTTATTTTCGACTATCGTGAGCATTATGTAATCTGGGAACTCGGTATCTTTATCTAAACTTTTCACCGAATTGATTTGATTACAGCTAAGGTTTAGGACTCCTTGCAGGTTAGCGCCTTGCAGGTTGGCGCTATTGAGTTTGGCCCCTCGGAGGTTGGCACCCTTGAGATCGGCCCCTTGGAGGTCGGCCCATTGGAGGTCAGTCTTTTCGAGGTTGGCGCTTTTGAGGTTGATCTCTTTAAGGTCCGCCCCTTTAAGGTTAGCCTTTTCGAGGTCTGCTCTTTCCAAGTTGCTCCCTAAGAGTTTTGTTCTTCTGAGTATGGCGCTTTTGAGATTGACCTCCCGGAGATCGGCTCCTTGGAGATCGGCCCCCCGGAGGTCGGCTTCCTGGAGATCGGCTCCTTGGAGGTTGGCCCCTTGGAATTGGATTACTCTGAGATTAGCCTTTTGCAGGTTAGCCTTAATAAGATTGACTCCTCGGAAGTCAGGAATTACCTCGGGATTCTGCACTCTCCACTGGTTCCATTCCTCGACAGATTTTTTAAGAAGAGAGACAGGTTCCTGCGCATGGGTATGTGTTGTTAAGGATAAAAGTATTAGGAAAGAAAATACTTGAACTGGATTTCTCATGATTCCTCATCAGTATAGTTTATTGAAGCACCCGCTCCGTCTCCCGCTTAAGTTTTAAATATTGTTCGGCTTAATGATTAAAGCACAACCGTGCGATTAGTCAATAGGTGGCGGTAATCGGTAAGCTGGCGGAGACTCTGCCAGTATCAGGGGTTTACTGGTTGAAAGTGAGGGTGAAAACGAAATGGGAGAAATTACTGCAGACCCTATAAACGTCCTCGAACGGCCAAAAGCGGACATTTGGTTATAGAAGGCTTAACAGAAAGTATCTCTTAGCCTGCTACCTCAAATGCTCCGCTTTCGCCTGATAGGGAGCATATCAGGTTTTGCCTAGTTTCTTTTTCCTGTATAAATCAAAAGCAAAACCAGCTCCACCATAAATGATCGCCCAAACAATTCCGTTTATTATTTCAATCATTACTCTCCCACCTGACTCCACTATGGTTCTAGGTTCAATCAAACCTAAAAATATTGAAATGTCATAACCAGGAGCGCTATGAAATAAATGAAGCACTAAGCCCATTATTCCTAGAATCATTGGGACATATATCAGGGGGTTAAATATGTTTAATTTCCCCATGGCAGGAATAGCAAGAAAGGGGCCTAAATAATAGATACCATATAACCCAAAACTAAACGGGGAGATTATTAATCCCAAAAACATTCCTAAAATTGCAAATTTATCTTCTGGAAGGGCCTTCCTTGCCCATCGATATGCAAAAATAGGAATTAAAATTAAAAATATTGAGAGAAATTTTTTAGAATTATTAGACTCCCTATTTATTTTGTCAATATACGATGATGGGGTGAATGACAAAATTTAGATAAAAGTATCTCTTAGATTTTTAACTCAAATGGTACATTCTTATCTGACAATAAACACTCCCTGTTTACTTTGGGTCGTTTGCGGGCCAACGCAGAGCCGAGTAAAGGTGTAGCAACCGGCCAGAAGTAGTCTCTGGTCAATTCATCCATCTACTTCAATTATGAAGAGGTCCACCAATCTGAAAACATCCATGCAATAGCACCGATCCAGATAAATGCCGCAATTCCGTAGGTGGCTACTCCAATTCCAAACCAAGCCAGCTTGCTTTCGATTTCCTTTCTGGCCTTCAGTACGATCCATATTGCAGGAAGGAAGGGAACGCCCAGGACAAATAGCCTCCAAAGAATCACATTCAGAAGATCATATGTAGACTGATCCATTCCACAATCCCTTTATCATGCTGAACCTCTCAGTATCCCTGCTTTAAGAATGTCCACCGTGGGTCGTTTGCGGGCTTACGCGGAGCCGATCCAAGAGCCAGCAATCGGCCAGAAGGGGGCATATACGCTACTAATTACAGGTTGCCATTTGCATCGAACCATTTTTAGACAAAAGAATACTTCCACCCCCGCTTGTATTAATTAAAATCTCTCCAGTTTCCACAAACCGGGATGATATAGGTGAACCTGGTAGTTTTAACCACTCTTTTTCTTGCCAATAACCATCTTTACCCTGAAACAACTCATAAACCATCCCGTTGTTCGAGGACAAATGTGCTAAACCTGTAGTAGTAATATATTTATCACCGAACTTATAAATATCCTCAATATTTTTGTTTAGAACACTTATTGTTTTTCCTTTGTCTGGAATGTAGACTAGTTCACCTCCCCATTCGCCACGATTACTACCAGCCAGCCAACCGCCCTCTACACGTAAAGCGACATGTGGAACTTGTTTAATCTCTTGTCGGTGTTCAACGATATTACTTTCGTTAACCTCAATAACTCCATCAGGATCTTCCGCTATTTGTTGTTCCTCATCTTTCGCACCATAACCAATTATCACTGATTGATATGCAAGGCTTTCAAGCTTCTCTTTAGCATATGATTTGTAGAGTTTTTGATCCTTGGGTTCTGGTTTAGCTTCTAAGGATATATTTTTACAGGACTTCATTCCAAAGTTCTGATAGTTAAAATATTCAAATGAGAAGTTATTTTTGTGAAATTTACTCTTATAAACCTTACCGGATTTAATATGCTCAATAGCATTTTTAGCGGCTTCTTTAACAGGTGGATACCAATGACTTAAAGCAGCATTATGTAATGCCGGTATTGCTATTTCAGATTTCATTCTACCAAGTGATTCAGCAGCAACCCAGTTAAGCTGAACATCTGAAGGCTCATTTAAGAGTTGAATTAATTTAGATGTTGCTGGTGTATATTTTATGAATCCCAATGTTCGAGCAGCCATTAGTCTTTTCTCCATATCATCACTATCAAGCAAATCAATAATAGCCACCCCAGCTTCATTTCCACTTGTGCCTAGTTCAGCAATATCCCGCAACACTAATTTATCGCCTCCATTAGCTAACACGTCAGCATAGATTTTTCCTGAGTGTTTTGATTTGATTCCGATTAGCGCGTGATTAGCTGCGTTTTTTAATGACGTTTCATTTTCCCTGATTCTTAAAAGGTTGTCTTCTATAGCTAAGCCAGGCTTATCTAGAAAGCTAATCATATATAAAGCGCCTTTCCTAACCTCTGCGGAAAGCGAAGAGTCTTCAGCGACTTTTATAAGTAATTGTGCGGCATCTTCACGATTCTGTTCCATTTCGCCTAGCGCATATCCCAGCAAGTAATGGGTTTTATCATTACAACCAAATTCGCATTTTGCGGCTTTTATAATTGCTGGTAAGGCTCTTTTGCCGAAGAGTATTAGTGCGTAATTTTCCTGATTATGAGGGGCACTTTTTGATACCAAGAATTTTTTAACGGCTACTTCAGCTGCCTCAGGAGTACCAATTTTTGCCAATGCAGGGGCTAACCAAGAAACGTCCTTATTTAGGCCTTTAACGATTTGAGGAAGATATTTTTTGTCAATACTTGTAGCTTCTCGAAGTGCAACAGCGCCAATACTGGCAATAAGTTCGTCATCTTCTTCTAGTAGCTGTACAATGAATGGCATAGCATCTTCGCCAAGCTCTAACAGCTTTTTGATTATTGCCTGCTCCTTCAGTGAAGGATATTGCCCAGGTGATCTACTCCTATCCAGAACTTTATATAGTTTTGCAATACAATCCTTTGGAGATTGGCAAGTATCAAGGTTCACATCCTTTTCAATGGCAAACGCAGGTGATGAAAAAAGTAAAATTAAAATAATTAGCTTTTTCAAAAGTTGATTCCTATTTAGATTTTTGAGCTGATATCTAAGTATTTAAAGTCTTTAAAACTCCCAACCCCACCTTTGCAATAGGCATGTCCGCTTTGGGTCGTGTGCGGTCGAAAGGTATATGTGTCAGCCTGCCTGGAGCCGTGATTTGGAAACTTCGGCTCTCCTGAATTTATCACTATTCGGGCGAAGGGGTCAATGGCAGAACGTTTTCAGATTTTGGAAGGCAGGGACGAGTAGGCGGGCACATGAAAGGGCCGGTCGTTTAGCGTCCGGCCCCCATGTTTTATCAGGATTTTGAAAGGTATCAGAATTCACTGATGACCTGTTTTTCTGCGTGTTCATCGCGGATCGTTATGTCTTCGATATGATCTTTGCGGGCGTTTTCAAGAAACTGTTTGAGAGCCGGTATTTCATTCTCTCCCTGGAAATCCTTGAATTTTCCTTCGCCTTCCAGATTCATCCGAAGGCCAAACCGTTCGCCGCTTCGCAGGCGGTCCGCAAGAACCTGAAACCATTTGTCATATTTATCCATGATTAGCCTCCTTCCCAGGACCCGTGCGGCAACGCCGGGTTAATCAGGTTTCCCCTCCAGCGCACACCCCTTCGCGGGAGTTAAAAATACCTCTCTAAAACTAAAATGGGTTCCTGTGCGTGTTCTGTCAATATGCGCCGCGCCGATTTCCACCGGGCATCGGCAGAATAAGGGCCTGGCCTGCCACCGGTTGGACCGTCCACCGGGGTGTCATCTGTGTTAATCTGTGTCTGTCTGCGATGAATTGATCCCGAGGAGAAACGATGAAACGTGAGATGAAATTGAAGCAACGGATTTATCGGTGGAGCGCGCCGGTTGTGCTGATCGCCTGGGCGATGGTCCTGGGGGTTCCCTCCACCCTGCTGGCCGCCGGGGAATGTCCGCAGAAACGGAAAACCCCGACCGCTCCGCAAAAGTTTTTATCCATGCAGAATCCCATCGCCCCCGATGAGGCAAATTTCAAGGCCGGTGAAAAAATATTTCAGATACAGGGCAAACCCATCACCTGCCAAACCTGCCACGGCAAAAACGGCGACGGCCAAAGCGATGCCGGGTTTGAAAGCACCCCCACCGCGCGCAATTTTTCCTGCGCCGATACCATGAGCGCCCTGCCGGACGGCCAACTGTTCTGGATCATCCGCAACGGTTCGCCGAAGACTTCCATGTTCGCATTTCCCAGCCTGTCGGATAACCAGGTCTGGCAATTGATACATTACATCCGGCAGTTTGCAAAGAAGTAGATCGCCATCAAGAGCCTTCACGGCTCAGTGAGGTTTCAATGGAAAACTATGCCTTTTATGTATTGGTGACATCCATGATTATGAATTTTGTCGTCCTGGGGATTTCCCTGAACCGGCCGGATTCCTTTTTCCCCGTCAGTCTTTCAGCCATGTCCATTGGATTGCAGAGCTACGCCCTGCGCCTGATCGCCCTTAACTCGGTTTCCTGAAACCGGCGCTCAGAGGAAAAGTTATCAACCACCCCCAGCCCCTCCTTTGGCAGGAGGGGAGCCGGGCAAGGCCTGCGGCAAATAGGCTAATCCTTGATAGGGCGAACGTTGATCCGCCTGCGCTTTTCAAATACAACCCGTACCCTTCAGGCGTAGCCCGGTCCCTTCTCCCCGGGTGAAGGACTCTTATGGAATGAATCATCAGTCACCCTCACCCCAACCCTCTCCCATCAAGGGAGAGGGAGTATTAAGGTCCCTTCTCCCCGGGTGGGAGAAGGTTAGGATGAGGGGGATTTAATGACCTTTCCTCTAAGGATTAAAAGCAAGAGGAAGAACCCCCCCTAACCCCCCTTACAGGGGGGAGCTGAAACACAGATTCTTCGCTCCACTTCGTTTCACTCAGAATGACAGAGAAACGTTAATTGTCATCCTGAGGAGCTATCGGCAGAGCCTGTCCTGAGCCCGTCGAAGGAAAGGATCTGTGTTTAGAATTTAAATGAGGAAAAGTTATCAACCACCCCCCGCCGCTTCCTTCGACAAGTTCAGGGCAGGCTTTCAACATTCCTCCCCTTGCTGAGGGGAGGATACAGGTGGGGTGCGGTTTTGGTAACCAGGCCAAACCTGTAAAGGCATGGAAAGGGGCATCATAACCTCCCCTGTATCCCCTCCTTTGGAAGGAGGGGAACTATTGTTGTGGCCTGTTCACTGTATTTAAAGGTCTCCTTATAGAGGAGACATTTGCCTGACGCCTTTTTAAAATACTCCTCCCCTTGCTGAGGGGAGGATACAGGTGGGGTGCGGGTTTCGTAAATAGGCCCAACCTGTAAAGGCATGGAAAGGGGCATCATAACCTCCCCTCTTTCCCCTCCTTGGTAAGGAGGGGAGCCGGGCAAGGTCCGGAGCTAATATTTTCCTCTCCCTGTGAGGGGAGTCACCTCGTGCGGAGCGGTAATGGTAATTGTATCGGCAAACCGCTTGAAAAACCCCGCCCAGGCTACACCGGGGAAATCCCGAAAGCTTCGGGTTTAAAAACCTGAAATTCGTGATATATTGACAGCCGCAAATCCAATGAGCACCCGTGGGTCGCAGTCGACGGTGAAAACCACCGCCCGGCATCTCGCGGGTGTTGGATTTTGGCGTCTATTTGGGGCTCATCGCGCAAGATGGAGGGATGGCCGAGTGGTTTAAGGCGGCGGTCTTGAAAACCGTTGTACGAAAGTACCGTGGGTTCGAATCCTACTCCCTCCGCCACCCCTTTGCAGGGGGGCAACTGGCTGGTCGTTGACGGCAAAAGAACATTGTTGGACGCAGTTTAATTCAAATAAAAATGGAGAGGTGGCCGAGTTGGCTTAAGGCGCACGCCTGCTAAGTGTGTGTAGGCTAATCCCCTACCGAGGGTTCGAATCCCTCCCTCTCCGCCACCCTCTTCCGAGGGGGGAATGGGTTGACC
>Ga0224501_10005073_pt1 | contig 10383 bp, 13 predicted proteins | sample SF_Oct11_sed_USG_4_FD_169105 | JGI IMG/M metagenome (GOLD analysis project Ga0224501, IMG submission 169105) | Sediment microbial communities from San Francisco Bay, California, United States - SF_Oct11_sed_USGS_8_1 | ecosystem: Environmental > Aquatic > Marine > Sediment | place: USA...
TGAGATGTGAGCCTGAGAAACGCAGACGGATAGACAGTGAGATGTGAGCCTGAGAAACGCAGACGGATAGACAGTGAGATGTGAGCCTGAGAAACGCAGACGGATATACAGTGAGATGTGAGCCTGAGAAACGCAGACGGATAGACAGTGAGATGTGAGCCTGAGAAACGCAGACGGATAAACAGTGAGATGTGAGCCTGAGAAACGCAGACGGATAGACAGTGAGATGTGAGTCTGAGAAACGCAGACGGATAGACAGTGAGATGCGAGACACTGTCAACTGGTGAATCAGGTTTGTTTCTCACATGACCTCTACACAGATATAGAGACGTCAGGTTAGATATTTGCCGGTTCACCGGTTATGGCTTAGCATGGAGCACCATGGCCAGGTGTGTATCAATGCTCCACCTGGTCGTAAGGCTTAGGATGGTTGAACACATTTTTGCCAACTAAGCTATTGAATAAAGTAGATCGTTTCTGGAAATAAACAAGTGGTGGCCCGATCGTTACCTGCAGTTCGAGCAGACCTCGTCGGGACTTCTCAGCCTCTGCCTCATCACTGATCTTCTGTCGCTCCAGACGACCCTTCGCCTCCTGTTCTAGGCGTTCGGCCTCATGTTTAGCGGCAGCCTGAAAGTGTTTATTATTGTGACATCATCATTGCATCATTATAGAAACATTATGACATCACTCTTACAGGGTTGCATCAGCAAATGCAACATTACTTATATTATCAAAGACACTGAAGAAGCGGTTAAAATAACCCTCGGCTATATTTAATCGCTGACCCTCGCCTAATTTCTCTTCTCCACATTCTCTCTCTAATTTTTCTCTCACCCACCATTCTAGACACCCTTTAATAGTTAATACCTTACCTCCTGTGAGTTGGTGGTGATCTCAATTGCGAGCTGCACGGATTTCTGCAGAGAATCACGCGTTCTCTGGTCGACTGGCTCCACGCTTTGAATGTCAATTGAGGTAACAACGAGGCTGTTCTGGTTGAAGTAGAACTTGTCACGAACTTTCATGTTCTCGTCAAAACCAAACACAGAGCTTCGAATGACCTTAGCAGAGTTCTGCAAGCAACCATGACCTGATCAGCAAGGTGGGAATACTTCACACCACACAAGGCATTGATTTTGATTCAAATCAACACATGGAGATTGGCAGGGTGAGAACGGAGTGGGCAAACACTTTCACCAAATGGAAACCACCTAGAGTTACACCCAGGTGTAGATTTATCAATGTTCGACAATATGATTCCAAAGAGCACCAAATCGTGTAGACTGTGTTTCATCAAGCGATAGACCACAACAAGCTGAAGATGATCCAAGCCACTAGACCTCACCATCACGGTCTCGACAGTTTATGGAAGTGATTACATGTACTTACCTTGTGGAACTCGTCAAACGGCACACCAGCCACAGCGCCTCTCACTCTGGATGCAATAGCCTTACAGGCATCACCGACGAAGTCAGGAATACTGAACAGTTTCTCAGCCGCAGCCAAATCATCTTTGTCTTTCACTTCAAAATGCCTGTAACAACACACTTTCATGTTTGATTTTTTATTTCACCTTTTTATTGTTGTATATAGGCATTTTGCAGACCTCAAAACCCTGTGGGTAGGAGCAGGAAATTATGTGAGAAACTGCTGCATGGTGCCTGGTATGACCAGACCGGGAAGTCAGGACCTAAGGGTTTCTTTGTGAGATTTATCACACTTACCAGTTGTAGGAAAGCTGAAGTGACAGTCTAGCGTGATCTGACGTCTCGACCACGACAATATCGGTACAAAAATCAGGTCCGAGCAGCAAGCACAGTGACTTGATGACATTTGGCTTCTTGGGTTTTCCACCAGACAGGGCAAGCTTGGTGAACTGTTCATCTGGTCCCAGCATGACCAGGTCTGGACCAAACACAACCCTGCACAGAAACAATATTCCGATTCATATCCCAAAATCACTATATTTCTAAATGCTAGTGAAACAGATAGATATAAATTTTTATGCTGGCTTTGTTCTCAAATAATCTCGACAATCAGCGATAATTCGTTTGTCAACTGAAATAGTGTGCATAGGGTGGGTCAAATGATGGCCAACAAAGCATTGAATATTCGAGGAGACCTCTTGAATATCCTTGTATAGGACTACTGAGTGTCAGCGAATACTGTGAACTTTCTCAGCGATTGAATTACGGAAAAAGATCACGGTGATCAAGGATTGACTAATATGGAACACGGCATTTTTGCGGGTAGCATAGTCGTCGAGTGATTGATCCATTAAGGAACCTGTCATGAAGTGAGCATTGAATACTAACTAAGAGTCTGGAATCGTACAGCCACCATAATGAATACCATTTAGTCTCGTATCCATTTAGACAGCAGTGTCAGCAGTATCAGCAGCCTCACCTCGCTTTCTTGTCCTTATAATCGTAGACCTGCACTGCAGCGTTGTGAGGAACTCTGAATGTCACCACCTTCGTCTTGTCTCTTTTGGCTGGTGAGCTGTTACCTCCACGGTTACCACGATCAGCCAGCGGGTCTTTACCAGACATGAGTAGCTCCTCAACGGATGCAGGCAACTCTTTCTCCCAAAGTTCCTCATTAGAATTCACCATGTATGTCTCCCCAGTTACAGCCCTTACCTAAAACAATGTAGTTGAGGTTACTACTTGGGGATTTTGGTTATCCTATTCAACGGACCACCTAAGCTTGTTGGAGCGGTAGGCACTACAAGTTATGCGAGGAGCTCATTTTTACAGTGGGTGCTCAGTTCATCACGACCATTGCAAGTAGGCATCATAAGTCGTTGGCAGACAACACCAAAGAGCGGGTTCGTATGTCATCACCAAAGCCCTAGCCTAGCGGATGACATCACACCAACAGCATTGAGGAGAGATAGTCAACCACTACAACCTGAGTTCTCTCCAATGATTACAGCAGGAGACCCCACAAACTTGGTCATGTAGGAGCACTAATAATTTAAACACAGCAGCTTCTTACAAACTCGAAGGCCAAACGGACCGCTAAACTAATTTTTATTGAGAGCATAGCATCAAAGTGGTGAGGTGAAATGAGGCGCCTCAGTGCAGCCAAGATTTGCACTTTGTCAGAGATTTGACTGGAGGGTATGCTTGACAAACCATGACCTGTAAATTAGTTTAGCATAAGTTTGCTTCACAGTGGGTGGCTTGTAGGTGGACTCATTGCTATAGTAAGTACTCTTTATTGTAACTTTTATTTGCAAATCGATGGTCATTGAGGAAACTCTGAAAGGTACATTTGCACCCCTGTAACTTAAGCAATTCATGGACAATTACGCTAGTATTCAGACCATCTTGCCATGTGGTCTCCAATCCTCTTGTTAATTGTCCAGTCACAGCCAGCGCCACTAAACAGTCAGTCTTATAGGTGTGTTCTTACTCATTCTTCTATTGTTCTTATACGGATCTCTAATAAAAACACTTTAATTTTCAAAGGACTTTTAGTTTTTAGAGCAAAGTCGTCTTTCTAATTTTTTTCTACGTTTATCTATCTGGTATCATAATCACAATAATAGTCTAAGGCATAGACACATAAACACTATGTTTGTATGTCAATGGCTTGAAGCATCGTCTGAGGTTATGGGTTACTGTACCATCACAGTGCACCTACCTTTCCTGTTTTTATGTTGCGAACATAGATTCCCTCATTCTCATCTAGAGGTATAGCTTTCCGTTCACACACCACATCCACCTCCACAGGAGGCACATACTCCACCGGTCCTCTAATCATCCACCTGTCTCCAGGCTGTCTCGCCTCTGCCTACAAGCCAGAAAAAGGTGAGTATTTTTGATATACGCGGTAGGAACTGGACTTTATGCGAGGAGCTCATACTCACAATGGGAGGCTGGCATATCATGATATGAATCCATAATTTTCCCTCCATCCCACAATTCCGTTACCCAACCACCCTGTGACCCACCCATCCTACCATTACCGTCACTCTATGTTTTAGCATAATAGATAGCAAGCCAATACTATTCAAAAAGAAAACAGTTGGAACAAGGAACCATTTAGGGTCAACTTTAACACATTCCTAAAAGTCAGAAGTCCTCTGATACATGCATGCTTGAATCAGCTGGACCCGAATCTCTCTAAATGTATTAGTTGCTATTACAGCGTGTAATAGATTGCGTTGTTTACTGCCCAAACGGAATGCTTTACTTGCTGAGGTTGCCCAATCAGTTAAGAAAGTTGCCCATGCACTTGTGATCCTGAATCCCCCTTAATAGCGAATCCCCTACATACGCTTGGATATCCGCAAATACTTCAGGTATTTAAAATAAAGCAGCCATGTTACCTTAGTTGCGGATCGGCACACATCCTTATCTTGAACCTAAACATGGAGAAGATTTGATGTATTTTACACCCAAATATGTTGGATGAAAAGGCAAATTTTTTTGGGTGATCAGAATCGGCTTGTCTTCAAACCCACCTGAGTCAAATTACAGAAGAACTTTTAACTATGCCATACTACTTTCATTTAATTATTATGACGCCCTCACTTTTTCACCTATATATAGCAAACTTAATAGTTGTGATCTTCCAGTAATAACTGCTATGTACTTCCATTATACTCCTGTTAGCTGATGAACTTTTTTAAATCAGACCAGTACTTACCCCATCAGTGAATTTCTCGGAAGCCTTAAGGATGAGTCCCTGATTCTCACCAAGTACATAGATATTCTGAATTCCCTTCTCAAGAGACTCTCCTGGCATCAAGAAGAATGAGCATTCCCCCTACAAAGGCCGGAGAGCACTATGTCTCTGTTGATAAACCGACAGACTCGTGTAGTATGTCTCTATGACTATTGACTATTTTCAGTAGATAGAGACAATGGGTAAAAAGAAGAATAGCTTTGGACAGTTTCAAGGCCCGAGCACACTGACATTAACCTACACGAAACCGTACCCGAACTTCTCGTACAGAGTTTGCATGTCATTTCGCGTGTCATCTCGCATCAGTGTGCCTGAGCCTTCATGGGCGAGTCAAACTTAAAGTCAACCTTCGCCGACTCAAAGTTCTATAGTTTCCATTGCAAATCATGGTCATCGGAAGAAAAGTCACATTCTTTAGACTCACAGTGACCAGTTTTTTTTTGCCGAGTTGCGGGTGTCCATTCTCATCCACTGGGTTTAGAATCACGCAGTATTGGCGGCTAGTCAGGGTAGTGATATTCACGACACCAACCACTTCCTCGTAAACTCCGCAAATGTGTGTTTCGGTGTCAGACATCTTGATTAGCCATTCCTCTCCGTTCTTACGCTCGACGTTGAGGAAATCGGTGAAGGATCGGAGACATCTCATGTGCAGTGCTTTCTGCAACAGGAGATTTCACTCATTCCTTTGTACATATTTATTATCCTCTATTTTGGCATAAATGGTTATCCACCAATGACCAACCCTCTCAGCCATTGTCTCTGCTGTTCCTATCTCGTTGGTTTTGACAGATTGTAACCCAAATTTCCCATGGTGGAATATTGGGAAAGGCACTTTCGGGTCCAAACCTTACCTATACTCGAGTGTGGCTGCCTAAATATTTGTTTGGATTTTTAATCAGACTTTAGTGAGGACATACTAGCTATTTGCAGGCACATAAATGTAGTAACCCTTCAAATCAAGGGGCACACATATACCGTACATATGGTCAAAGTACCATTACACAAGGGGTGTTATACTTACGAATAGACGCACTGGTGCCAATATATAGATGCAAATTTCAATGACTTGACGGGAGTTTTTGAATAGTTTGATTGGTTACATACCTTCTCAGTGAGAACGTATGCCTTCACCAGATCCACTACTTCCTCATAGGCGCCAGGAAGATACGCTCCTACCCTCCTTACTAACCACTCTTCACCAGTAACACGCAATTTACCATCCCTGTCTTGACATTCCTTTCGGGCCATCAGGCGAACGGCCTCATTATGTTTGATGATGGTGGAGCGGACCACCTCCTCTACTGAAACCTCTTTCCTCGGGATGTAGGTTCCTGAATACAATGAGAAGCTGTGTATGCCTGGCCCCCACTTTCATGTAGTGATCGAGCGAATGCATTTGAATACATATGGAGTGCGTAACTACACAACCAATCCAAGTCAGAAATGGGCACAACTAACTCTCACATAGGGGCCTGTTACACGATGGCCAATTTGCGAAACTAAAATCTTTCGTGAACTCATAAAAAATTGGTTATTCTGTAGCAGGTCCTTAAGACTTGTACATATGTTTGTTTTAGTTGAGACAGCTTTATGTGGCACTTTCAGAGAATGAGGTGGGATACTCTCTTGTAGCAGTACCATAGACACATAAATCTATATACCTATAAAAAATACCTGTCCATGGACAGAGGCATCGACACTTGTACGCAAATTAATCATATTTACCTGGTCCTTCAAAAAGCCATTCATCCCCTGCTGTTCTCTTTTCGCTACCGGACTCAAAGTCAAGCAGAGCTCTCAGTCTCAGTGCCGTATTAGCTGCTACGACCTTGAGGGGGGTCACGCAAGTCTTCAGTACCTCCCCTGGGTAAAGTGGGAAAGGATCCTACAAGTTAACAGTATTATTATCATATATTAAATCCTACACATATTTGCGAGTTATAAATATCATACATATCTACAAGAAACCTTCAACCACATTCACGGTTTATCACAAAGGGAATAGAACGAAACCCAATGAGTAAGTACTCGCATGAAGTCACCCAATGTTACCTGGGCAAGTCGGATTTCCTGGTCAGCATGCAGTAGCTTGGCTTGACCGGACTCCATAATAATTTCCTTCTTGTCATCTCGAGCCACTGGGTTCTCGATAACACAGTAATGCCTCGGAGGCACAGTGATCATACGCTCCGGGCCGCACACAACCCTGCAACAATCAATCTAAGATAAGATCAGTTTGTTTTTACTTTTACATACGTGGCATCACCAAGTCAATGGCTTGTTTGCAGGATTAGAGGATGGTCCTTGGTTAGCCCCATAGGGCTAGTTCTCGTTGGGTGGGCTTCCTTTATCTAACGTCGCGATCAGAATATGATGAAGGAGATCGTCAAAATGACTCACTAAAATGGAATTGAACCAGGTCACCTGGTCCAATGCCGAATGCGCTACCCACTGAGCCGCAGCTTCTCCTTTGACATTACAATGACACAACAAATGATTGCAGATTTTATTTACATCGGAAGACTTATACTTCAAGTAGATAGGTCATGGGTGAACTCGGTGGAGCGACCAATTCTAATCCGTGGTGTCGTTGGTCACCCCCAAGCTTTACGATAGAAATATAGCGCACTGAAAGCGTTCGCTCTCAACCGGTAGCCCATCGCGGCAATCGCTTGTCAGAACATGACCAAAGTAGATAGATTGCCGATCTCACCCCTCTCATCCCATCATTCTCAACCCACCTCAGCCTAACTGAAAACTACTAAGGGCACTGCTACATTTGGTTTCAATATAGGCATAAATAATACATATGGTTGTAAATAGAAAATGCCAATGATTTGGATTCGTAGATTTTGTGATGCATGACCTTGCGGTTACATCATGATTGACAAATACTCAACTACACTGATCAGTATCCCATGATCAGGTGTAGCTAGTGATGGTAATGAATTGTGCAAGTCACACATTCAAATCTGCGCGGAAACACTTAGTTTGAGGGTAAGAACCAGCTAATTTAAATTGATATCCATGAATTGGTATATGATGAACCTTTGACTGAATGACTCTGCCGTGTCTGACATCTGATACCATATGTTACCCCTGATAGCAGAAGGCTATTACATGTATCGAATCGTATAAATATTGGATATATCCATGTCTATGAATACATGGATGTATGTTCACATCTATAAATTTATGTATATAAATACCTGCACATGATTTGATAGAGATTAGGCGTATCATACCTTTCATTGTCTTGTCGGATGTACGTCTTGGGTCCGATTTGGATGTTGGTGATGTTGGTATTCTGATCCAGCACATGGATATAAAAAAATGGGGGAATCCTATACAGGGACTCCTCATTGCTGTTCTTACCACGTCTATCTTGCGACATCTTGAATCTTTGACTGAAAATCAGAGGGAAGTTTTTAAGCTACAGTGACATCCCACTTAAAATAGAGATATCGTTAATATAGAGGACAGAGCGTGATGTTTGCTATGGGGCTAACTGTGATCTTTGATGAACTATTGGTGAAAATAAAGGAGCCAATTGAATTGTTCAACAATTGTAATGCCAGACAAACAGGTTTGTACAATAATGATTAGTTTTGTAATGCAAGCATAATGCGAACCAATGCTATATTGATTCTACTGCAGCTTGCAAAGTAGATATTCACTGATCTGACTAACCTGCTGCTTGGCTCGCAGTGCAGAAACTAATGCAAAATCAGTGAAATGAGACTTTATACTGGAGGGGGGATGAGTCATGGTGGTGAAATTCAGTTTTATACAAGCTGACAAGGCATTGGCCCATATAATTTATACCTGAATGATTTTATCATGAGTAGCACAGGATTGCGCAATCACGATGCAATTGTGTTCAATACAGACAATTTCTCATGTTTCAAAAAGGAAGTTTTCTCAACTTAACTAGTATGACAAATATAGCAAGATATGTGTAACTAAACTCGAGCATAATTAAAAACTGCTTTTGTAGGAGCAAACATACACACCCTCTCACACCCACCAAAAGCTATCTGGCGCAAGATAAACTTGATAACGATTGTTCCATTGTAAACAGCTCCATAGCTGAGAGATTATGACTAAAGCAAACCAATCCCTACTATATAACAGCTGATGGCTGGTCCCAAAATGGATTTGTATTCTTGTTTGGCACCGTCATAAAGTAAGGAAAGCCATTCAGCAATAATGAAACTACACACGTGTCTACCAACAAACGCCTTCACAAACGGCAATTCAGTACATCAATACAAGAAGAGCCTCAATCCATCGGTCAGCTCTTGATGGAAGCGTCGGTGAGGCCAACATCAGATCGACTGTATACTAACTTATGTTTCAAGTTGTGCAAGTTATGTCTCGCACAAACCCATGCAACAGCAACTGCTGACAGTGACTGAGAATAATTAGTCGGCGACTAAAATATGCCACCGATCATCTACATTCTACAGGTTGTGATGCATGTACATCAGACTGGCTGTTAATCGAGGTAGCGAACGATGTACGTGCAGCTACAACTGTAAACTATAGGCAGTTGAGTTTGTACTTTGTGATCATATACTCGTCCAATACAGGTATGGGTATACTATAGTGTAGTCTATATACTATATATACTATATAGATATTCTGCAACCGACACAACAGTGACTCATGGTCGAGTTAGTCATCGAGGCGAGGTATAAGCTGCTCTGTTTGAACGCTTTTGAGTTCAGCTTTTTCTCAGGTCGATTCAACTGTGTTTGACTCGTGTCACTCTTGTTACATGGAAATAACTTACGACAAAACAAAGCGATGATTGGAGATGCAGGAAGAAGAACCACTGCGCACTTGCTTCCTTATACAGGAATGCTCCGTTAGGCGGCGTATATTCGGCCAATCAGCGACTTCGCCGGTTATGACGTGTTGGCTACGGCTAAACAACAAAACGAAAGCGAAACTACAATCAAACTGACCAATCAATTCGATGATGCTTGCAGACCGATGTCATCGGATTGTCACTTCGCATTTAGTCAGTAACAGCATCGTATCAGATTCGCGCAAGAGGTGTTTTGTGCCGGACTTGAGAATATTCCACTGTACTTTCAGAGAGAATATAACATAGTATTTAAAGGTGGCAATTGTGTATATTCCGTCTGTTTGTTGGATATTTCTATGATAGTTTCTCACCTGCTTCGAAGCTGTACTACATCACCATGCTGAGGACACAGTGTTTTTTGTTGTGTATAGTGAATGCTGTTAGTGCGAATGACCTCATTCCACCAAACAACATGGTCAAAAGAGATCTAGCCGCAGTAGAATTTGTCGAACAGTCCGGTATTCAATTAGACGTTCCCGCAGTACCCGCATCCCATATGCTATCCGACAATCCTCTGAGAATAACCACCATGGAATCTACATTCGGCTACGAGGATCAGACAACTACACTGACGGATCTATTTAATTTGTCTGATGAGGAGTTATTGCACCTGCTCTGGCGACTTCGTGGGATGAGTGGTGACGACAATCTACCAAGATGTAGCACTCAGCTTCGACAAACCAATGGTAGGTTCAAAGCCAGGTTTAGAATGTGTAAAGGCGCCACCGCGACAGATAAACTTTGGTTTATACTTAAATAGTAGTTGAGACTTTCAAATACAAATTTACAAAGCACAACGCTAGACA
>Ga0224501_10005074_pt1 | contig 10382 bp, 6 predicted proteins | sample SF_Oct11_sed_USG_4_FD_169105 | JGI IMG/M metagenome (GOLD analysis project Ga0224501, IMG submission 169105) | Sediment microbial communities from San Francisco Bay, California, United States - SF_Oct11_sed_USGS_8_1 | ecosystem: Environmental > Aquatic > Marine > Sediment | place: USA...
TAGTCTCTGCAGTGGAGGTATGAAGTCAAGGTCATTTGGCAGACGAGCACCTGACCAGCGATGTCGTTGAAAGCTTTCTACTTAGTAGTTAGTGTTAGTACCTATGCGTATGATAATCAATGCGCCAGCATTGCGAAAGAGTGCAGTGGAGTGGTTCCAGACCACGCGGAAAAATCCTAAATTGAAAACAGCGCGACAGACTGAGAGAAAGAGATGGAAGCTGGACAGTATGGGTAAAGTGTTGATCAATTCAAACGTGACACTGACTCCTGAGTGACCGACACTGACAGTGACAGTGACACTGACTGATTGACAGTGACAGGAGACCAAGGGGAGAGTTGTCATGTCTAACTCTAAGTCTAACTCTTAAAGTAAAAGTAAAAGTAAAACTAAAACTAAAACTAAAAGACAGTAAAACCACTTTCTGCGTCAGTTATTTATTCTCTCGCCTGGGTTAGGTAAGCTGGAGATCGTGAGATGTAACTGTGTAACTGTAAGACTTACTAGTTACTATAGTTACTAGTCTAACTCTAATTACTTAAGTGGATTATCATCATCATCATGATTCTCAGGCTCAACAGTCAACTGATCAAGACCATGACCTGTAACCGTGAGTAAGAGTAACTTCAAGTTCACTTAATTAGTAGTAACTAGTAACTAGTTAAGTAAGTAAGTAGTAACAGTAACTGTAAATAGTAAGTAGTAGTTGTAACTTGTATCTCGTCAGTGTAACTCACTAAACTCTAAGTCTAAGTGTAAGAAACTTGGTATAGTGCTTAAAGTTGGATGACGAGCCAAATCTTTTTTGGCTGATCAGAATCAGCATGTCTCCAAACCTACCTGAGTCAGGTAACAGTGCAATAGGCACAGCAGATGTGCCCTTAGATCCGTGCTAAAGATGACAAAATTGGCACCCTTTGAAAAAACGTTTTTAAAAGGACCGAGCCTAATCGGCCATTTATATGACGTATAATATCGCAAGTTTGATGACTAGTCAATGGCCAGGCACTCAAAGTTGATCATTTTCTTCCTGGCTTTACAGAGAGTGTCCCAATTCGAGTTAGATGATGGCCACTGATTTACTCAAGTCATCACTGGATGTTTGGCATTTTTATTGCTTGCTTTTGAATTTGGTCATTCACCTCGCCTACTTACTGCCCATCCTGCAGACCAAGGACCTTATGATTAGAAGCACCTCAATTCAGCTGCTGGATCACCTCAGTGAGGGAATAAAGACGTGACTCGATGCTCCTGGATTCAAGATTGTCCAGGCGATCGAGGAAATCCTACTAAAAGCCTCTCACGGTGTCATACCCGAGCTGCCTGATTTGAGTGGGTATCCCCATCAGCCCAATAGAGCTTCGGAGTGAGCTAGAGACCTTGGCGCCCTAAAAGCCTCACCTGCTCACATCAGGGAAATTGCTAGTGTTGTTGTGCAAATAAAAGGTATCCTTGCCCAATACATTCCATGTTGATGAGACTGTTGTATACCATACCCGTGAGTAATGCCACCTCTGAATGTCCCTTCAGCACCATGAAAAGACTTAAATCGGCTACCCGCTCACTCTCTGGACAGAAGCGATTAAATTCTCTCATGCTTCTGCCCATTCATAGGAGCATACTCAAAACTATTGTACCCAAAGATGTTATTCGTTCATTTATCTTTAGAAAAGATGGGAGGGCTGCAAAAATCACTATTCCCAAATAAAGTGCTATTATACAAACTATCTAAAATGTCTCAGTTGGTCGAGTCCATTTTTGTGATTTGAGTGCTTCCAAGAGGCTCCAATTTGATCTTAGGACTGTAGAAGGCTTCAACTTCTGGGGGCTTCGCCACTGGGCCCCCCACCGGGGCGCTGCCCCTGGACCCTGCCGGGGGCCTCTGCGGCCCCCTGGACGTCCGGCGTTTGGTATCTCACCGCCTCATTCCAATATTCGATGGCACACCCCGGATTGCGGTGATAGTGAATGAATGGTCCTTTTTCCGAAAAACGAAAATCGGTCATTCGAATAACTACAGCCCGAATGGTCCAAATAGAACGAAAATGGGATCTAATTACTAAAACATTGTCACCTAATGATCCTTACTCCCTGATAACATCGGGTAGAACTCAAAATTGAACGTAATATTGGAGAAAACTGAAGTTATAAGAAGTGCTTTGCCAGTTTTCCCTAGCCTTAAATAGAGGCCGTTGCGTTTGGGCCTCTTCATTGCACAATAATGGCACTAACGGTCGCTGACAGAGGTGAAAAACTTCACTCTTAAACCCTTTTTCTATACTTTTGTTGAATATTTTCTCTATGCAGACTTGTGTAACTACAGGTCTAGTTTACATCTGCAAGAGAATTTTCTAAACATCAGCGCGTGAGCCGAGAAATCAATGCACACGCCAACAGGTCTGTGTTAATTTCCTATCTCGAGGTCAATTTTGTTGCGTTGATGGTCTGAAAGGTGCGTCACTGAGGGCTCTAAGTATTGGATAGGACTATATCTAAGCTTCCATTTGAGCTGGGTATTGGGCTCATTTGTTCATGGTGGGCTCGAGCACCTGAAAACAAGTGAAGATACCTTTGGCCATGACATAACCCCTTTAAACCCCTTTTTTCATCGATTTTTTGTCCATGATTGGATGTATAGACCTTTCTCTTAGAAGTTCATGTGCAGGTTGTGTGATGCCATTGAGGGGTGCCATTATACCCTTGTGTGAGTTGAATGGGTAGAATTTTATTCAGTAGCGGGTACGCAACTCAGCATCCTCTCTATTAAAGCCAAATTAAAAGTCTAGTATTCAATAGATCATCAACGCTTCGTGACTATACTATATAAAACCGACTCAAGCTGACTCGACCCCATTCTTACTGTATCTTTTAACTCTAATACAGTGATGGTGTAATCTTCTGAACACCTACTAGAACAGCACTCACCTGCATTACGCAAGGTGCCAATTTATCAGGTCGTCTATGTATCTGATAAAAATGTGTCAGTATTAATAGCTTTGAGTTCGTCATCATTACAAGTTATAGCCTCGATAGATTGTTACACCAAGCGAGCAGTCTGTGAGTTAGTGAGTAGTGTCTATGGGATCACAGAACATTGTAATAACCCCTCCAGTCATAGATTTTAAGAGTGGTTCGGAACTGCTGTTTTTAGGAATCACACATGCATCGCAAATGGTTTCGGAAGTTGTCTTCCCTTGAATATGTAGTCTGGACGCTGGTTGGCATAGTTACGCGCGAAACTACAGAATCTACCTCTCTACTATGATGGAAATTTATGGTAAGGAAAACATTGCATGTCTATCTCAACTGCATAATATTTTTCAATGTGACTGGTATGATCTGTTGGCTGCCGGCAACAATATCCATGCAATCATTTGAGGTTATTCCTTGAATTAAAATCTCATCATCTGAAACTTACTTTTGGAAAATTTTAGTTTACGTGGATAAATTAAACCATATATTTCTCACGTTCAGGTCTGCGGAAATCAGGGATTCTATTTAGTCAACAAAAGCAGGTACTCAAAATAAAAATCCGGGATAACACAACAGCAAAATAATGCTAAATCATGATTAAAACTGCTCCATCGGTGAGAGGCCGTTACGCTCAAGAGTGAATCTCCAGTCCACGATTAGGTGTCATGGGGACATCAAAAGAGTTTCTCATAGCCCTTATTTTGTAATAAGCCGATGTGGAGGCGGGTCTGGTCACATCTTTTATATCCTGAATCAGCATCAGGGGCTCGGAGAAGATGGTCTTTTTGCTCTTTTGGATCAGCGTTTTCCAGGGTGAGTCAGTAGAAGACTTTCTTTTGTTTGATGACAAGATCCAAAGCCAGTGATGGTGTTGCAAAAGACAAAGTCTTTGCCCGATCCAAAGCCCATGCAGTACGCCATCCACTAAGCTATCACTTCACCCCTGTCTAATATCCTTCGCACACTGAGTGGGGATTTGCTCGGATTTCATGTTCTGACAATGAATCCTGTTTATCATTCATTCGGACCCGGTATTCTTATAAAGGGTCATGTAAAGCTCAAGTCAAGGTGTCAGTCAAACACTACTCAAGTGGCCACTCATATTATAAGTGCAGAAGCAGGTGCTTGTCAGTGGGTTTGCTTTTGCATGCCGATGCGGCTTCTAGGATTGGAGATACTTTATACACCATGTACAGAGGGAATGTGGTATTATATCAAAAGGTATTGCATGATATTTTGTAGGCCACAAATACAGATTTTGCAATTATAGGGTGAGCGCTTCGACGCAAAATTAGAGGATGTTTGTAAACTTTTTGAAGTCTTTTGTTCTATTCAGGAGATGGTTTGAAATGTGGCTTTGCTGTTAATCACATGCAACGGTCTGGGAAACTTGCAGAAAGCAAAATGAATTCGAATCGGGTTGGTTCAATTTGATTTATAATTAATTCTGCAAAGAACCCTAGGAAATCTTGGCAGGTGAACTCAAAGGCGAAGAAGGTTGGGAATAGGACAGTTCCACGCAGTTTAGGACTGCTCCACGCAGTTTAGGACAGCTCCACGCAGTTTAGGACAGCTCCACGCAGTTTAGGACTGCTCCACGCAGTTTAGGACTGCTCCACGCAGTTTAGGACAGCTCCACGCAGTTTAGGACAGCTCCACGCAGTTTAGGACAGCTCCACGCAGTTTAGGACAGCTCCACGCAGGTTTTAAATATTTTCGTTGGAGCTGTTTTTTTCTGTTAATTGATAAACACATATATCATCAGAGAAAACTGTAGGGTATAATTATATTTGAATTATCACAGTTTACATGTATGTTTATAGTAAAAGTATTGACACAGTATTCCAGTTCAGTAAAAAGATCCTCTCCGTGGTAAAACTATTCTTTGGCTTAGTGATGGTTTAAAAGAAATTATCATCTTTATTGTATTGTATTCTTTACACAGAAATGGTGGCGGATAAAGTAAAAGTGATTTATTCCTTTGTCCAAGGGTTGTGTGATGTCATTGAGGGGAGATTGAGAAAAGAGGCGGAACTAACTAAATATAATTATTATCTAATAATCCGAGAATTAAATTTAAGAAATGCCTCGTTTTTATGTCGTTCGTGCGCACCAACTCTAATTGTAGATTTTAACCAGGGCTTTGATGGGCTATAATCGAGTATAGTTACATAAATGGCCAAAACCGAATTAGAGCGACTCGGATCACTTAAGCTATCCAATCATCCCATTGTGTTAGGACAAACACTCCACTCGCATACCAGATGATGGGGCCCTCAACAAGATAACAGCTGGATTCAACAACGCAATGCAATCATAGGCATGAGTTGCTAAGTGGGTTAAAGCAAAGTAATGCCTTAAGGATAGCAAAGAATTCCCAGCAGTATACCTTGGTAGCCAACTGTCCTGGGTACAATATGCTTTAACATCAATCAAAATATGCAATTTAAACAGTATTAGCTATTTCTTTTTATGCCAATTTTCTTGATCAACCGGTGAAGCTATGGCTAGTGGATAGCGTACTCGGCCTTGGACCCGGGTCCCAGGTTCGACTTCCTGTTCGGGTAATAATTTTGTCTCCGGTTTCGGATCGGATCGTCACATGATGTTACCTTCGCTACGGGGTGTGTGGGGGTAAGCAGAAGGTCTCCCAATGACTCATTCCAAGAAACACTTGAATTAAATAGACTCTCTCTACTCCTGACAGCTGTTCGGTCCTGGAGACACAAAATAACTCTTTTCTAGCGCATGTATTTGATAGTTTTATTTTACACGGATAGCTTAAATAAGACCAAAAGTCTTTTTGAAGCAGAGAAGCAAAGAAAGTGTTAATCAATGACATTAGTCCGATAAATAGAGTCGGTTTGACAGTCCTGGTCATGTTGTCATAACGTTAGGTACTTGGCTACCCCTGTCCCAGCCAAAGAGATTTTGATATCTCTCGGGTTGCAGAAGATTCCTATATAGTGACTCCCGTATACAAACTTTGGTCTTCTGCTGAGGTTGTCAGGTCACTAGGCCTTCACCCTTCTCCTCGGCCATCGCATCTAGTCACCTAATCTGCTTGGTGACAAAGGCCGCTGGATAGCCTCCCTTTATGTCACTGGTCTGCTGGCTACCTCCTCGCTTTCGTGCTGTCTTTCAAACAATAAACTGCCTCCAGTTACCCTACTTTCTTCACATGGCCAAACTAGCTCACCATCTGATGTACGTATGTAGGATTGTTGCTTCCAATGGCTGATGTGGTTTGATCACAGGTACATGTAGTACACTTCTTTGGGTTTTTTTCATTTAAGAATTTTCAAGAACTTACAAGATCAGGTTTCCCAAAATCCCAGCCGCAAATCAGCACAATCTTCTGTGTACCTGCTGCCTCTTTGCAGCCAATCATATCTCATGCTTGTCAGTGCCGTAGGCTGTTTTTCTTCTTGTGGAGCTCTTGACAATCCTATTCAATGGACCTCCTAAGCTTCAGGCCTGTTGGAGCAGTAGGAGCTAGAAATTATACGAGGAGCTCATTCTCTCAGTGGGAGCTCAGTAGGAGCTAGAAATTATACGAGGAGCTCATTCTCTCACTGGGAGCTCAGCATGACTAGAACTTAACCCAACATCTTTCAGTTTTGAGTCGAACTCTGTAGCCATTCAGCTATCCAGCTATCCCCAATAAGTATCCATCTAAAACTCCGGATAGAATTGCGCCATATCTTTTGTACTACATGTTTATACAATCGGTGCGCCGTTGCTATAGTTGGTTGTTATGTAATATGTAGCACATCATTTGTCACTGTGGCAGAGAGACGAGAGGGACTTCAAAGACAGAAACCATGTTGTAGGACTAAGTTAGTTGGCTTGATGCCTAACGGCCATGGTATCAAGGGCCGCAACACGCTTCAATACTAGACTTCTTTTCCAGTGCGCATGTACTGAACTGCGATAGTTTGTGAATGTTGCTGTTGTTTTTGCTGTTGTTGTTATATAGATATCATATAGCTATCCCATATTGACGACTTCTTTGTCTAAACGGACGCACTATGCAGTGACATAAAATACTGAAAAGACTCTTTGGAATTGTCAAATTGAAGTTAAAGCCCTCAGAAATTCTCTAGCATCACATTATGCCTTTCTGTATTCGCGTTCAGGTGATGTTATGACATTAGTCTTATATCTCAATTGGTTATACACCTGGTCTACAGTGAGCGATACAAGCTCTAACTTCTATACTGTCACTATAAAGAACAGCTGGGGGTTAACAGCTCAAGGGATGCAAACGCGCTTCAGATGTTAAGCAATAAGCTTTACACAGGATCATGGCATTGGCTTACAAGACGAAACTTACAAAAACAGGACAAAACTGACCTCAAGGCTGTTGTAAACTGTCATGTATTATAGGTAAAGAATTGCGGAAGGTTATAACAACTTATTAAATTGGGATATAGCTGTGCAACAGAATTTGTTGACCGCAATCAAAATTTCATGTGGCTTAATGGAGTGTACAAACTGCTACCTAGTGTCAGGTGCCTCTTCAAACAATGTTTTCAAATTAAGTTTCTCTTGGGTTGGGTTGGGTTGCATGGATGCCAGACTTGATCACCATCCTGTAACCAGAGGCTCTCTGTACACTGCATGTGCGTGGCAAGGGTGGTCACAGGCCTTTATGCAGTTTTTGTCTTGTCACAATTGCATTCGCGTGATTGTCTTTGCTGCGCCTGAGTCCGCTTTCATACCGAAAGTGATTTGAATCACGCGAATAGATGTTGGGAGGTGGCACGCTAGTGCATTCATGACCTGTGCCGTCTGTAGTCAGTGGCTGTGAGTGTATGTACCATTGTTTTCTTGTCACTCTGTCAGTGACTGTTGGTGGATTGGTGTTCTCCTGTCATTTCTGTACTGTAGCCTGGGCTGATGAATGTATACCTATGGTCTGTTATCACTGTTGTATAACTTGTTTTGTCAGTACGGCCTGTACTGTACCATAGACAGTTGCTGTTAGTGTATGTATTGCGTTTGCTTGTCACCGTTGTATTGTCAGAGTAAACACTTTGGGAAGTTGAAGGTGTGACGAAGAGTAATCTCGCTGCGCAAGCAGAAGATTACAGTCTCATTTAAAGGCCCTAAAGTATTCTCTAGAGTCCCTAAACAAACAGAATCAATGTAACAATTGAGAGTTACCTTCTCTTAAGCTGGGGGCGTAATAATAATTCGCGAGATAAAGGCCTGTCAGTATGATTAGCGTGTACTGAGCAGTGAGGTCTGGTGAGATGTGATTCAACAGGGAGAGAGGCAGTGGGAAGCCCAGTCGGCTTTAGACCGAGTGAGCGAGATTCGATTCCTGATTGTGTGTCACTCGGTTTTTCCCTCATCGCTGTCAAAGAGACCCGCGTCTACCCATAGAGGACCAACTCTAAGGGGCGAACTATACATTGTCGTGAAAAAAATTAAACCATTAGCTCTGTGATGCCATCAATGTGAAAAGATGACTTATCTCGTATTGTAAAGAATCTCACTTTAACTGGCTCCAATGGCTCCATGAAAAGTAAGACAACCAAGTGCCGAAGTAGAACAAAACAAATGCCATAATCCGCATACTTATCTTAGGAGTTGTCCTCTCACTTGAATTGTGAGTTCTGAGCCAGTTATGCTCCTCGTGGAATGAATTTGGGCTGCAGAAAGCTTCACCGGCCTAGGTGTAAAACCATTAGTTATCTTCCCAACTCGATGTGCAAAGCCAAAACAGGCGGTGGACTATAATAGTGCACTTGGAACACTGTTGTCATATGGTTACAGTGAGATAGATCAGTGTCTTTGGAATTTTTCACCTGTTTTTCTATTGTTTTGTTGCACACCGCATTTTATGAATGAAGTGCCTTTACTGGGGTAGTATATCAATGCATGAGTATTCGCGCGACGGCATCTGGACATTTTCACTAACGCGTTTCGTCATCAAAAGACGGCTCTCTAATCCAAAAGCCTCAGTGTCTGTGATCTACTTAAAACTCCGGTGTATCGGTGGACTGAACTAACAATATATTTGCCTTTAGCTAATCCCCTATTTTAGCCAGATGGCTTATAATTTCACAGCTTGTGGTTATCAGCCAATCGCCTATTAGATTAAGTCACATGACCACTGTTCCCCAACCAATCATACGCTTAGTGCAGACTGTTCACGATATGTATTGTGTTTCATGAATGCATTTGACACGCAGTGTGTATTGGTGGATAGGTTTCTAAGCTGGACTGTTCGGTGGAGTTTATTGTAACTGGGATTACTTTGGGTTATTATAGTGCTAACTGAGTACGGAATATTTATCTAATTACTGAGAGGTAAGTCATTAATAGAATGGTATAGACACTCCACTCAAACTTACCTCATACTCATAGCAAGCAGTCGCCAGAGATGCCGGAGCCGACTGCGGGTCATCTTTAATTCTTTTTCTTACCACTGGTTTAATTCTGCTTTAAGGGTTGTGAGTTGTTTATTTACTAGAAACTAAAATGGGTAAAACTGGGGAGTTACTATAAGATATCACACATAAATCTTGCTATAAAACATACAGAGCGGCTCTCCTGGGGTGTGTGGTCTATGCTAGATCTGCATATTTTCATTTTATGCGATTGCCATCCATCTCATCCCCCCAATACATCATTACATTGACTGGAAAACAAGAATAGTAAAATGAACCATCACTGAGATGATAATTGGATAGTTGAAGTTGAGGGGGTTTGGTGTAGGCAAAGAGTCTGAATTGTTGGTTTCGGCTGTTTTCACTTTCCAGATGTTTCTGTATTGCTTGGTATTTTGATACATTTTAATTGACGTACCAGAGCGTGAATTGATTAGCAGATGCCTTGTGGCCGCAGGTTGTTCCCCTTAGTCCGGCTCGCGAATGGCGCTGCTAGGCTGAAATGTGGCTATGCTTCCTGCAGATACGCTCATGACACAAAAGCCGTATTGTTATTTGTCATCTCTCTCGGGGATCATGGCTGAAAAACTAGCGGCGGGCTCTACTTCCGAGAAATTGCTGCGGTGGACAGGCGGAACTCCGAGAGAGGATGTTTCATTTTGGTAGTAGGAAAAAATCACTAGTGACTGTGACCCCAGGAGTAGTGTATCTAGTTTACACCAAATAAAAGGATTGTACATACTAACAGGGTTTGATACATTTGTTAATGCAGTTTAGGGGGTATTCTGAGCTGGCTAATTATTCACTGGTTGATAAAGGAGAAGACTTGAGGTTTGATAAACCAATAATAAAGGGTACTAGTCGAATTAGCCGTAGGGCTGATAATTGGAAGTTGGGTTGTTGCTACCTAGTTCCCTGCTGTCTTGACCACGGGTGCTTGAGTTGAGCTCTATCAATCAAAATCTTACCCAAAATGACTGATGGCGAGATCCGACCAGACACGAAGAG